>Ga0209963_1000429_pt1 | contig 69927 bp, 74 predicted proteins | sample ThiBio_1000_biof_2_FD_183957 | JGI IMG/M metagenome (GOLD analysis project Ga0209963, IMG submission 183957) | Wastewater bioreactor microbial communities from Cape Town, South Africa - Thiocy_cont_1000_biof (SPAdes) | ecosystem: Engineered > Bioreactor > Thiocyanate-remediating >...
GCCCCGACCGGAAAACCCTGCAGTGGAAACGCCGGACAGACCGGCAGCTCAACCACGCCCATCCACCCTCCAATCCACCAGAAGATCAACTAGCGGGTCACGCGAACCGCGGCGGTGGATCCAGGCTCAGTCGTCGAGCACAGGCACAAGCACATCCAGGATCGCAGAACGGTCGGGAACGGCTCGTGCACCCGGTGCCGAGCGTGGCGACCTCGGGCTCGCTGACGACCAGGACTCAATCCGGGCCGAGCCGGATCAGTGGCGATCAGGCACGGCGATCAGGCGGGCCTTGCCGTCGTCACAGGCGGTGGCCAGCCAGGAGCCGGTCGGGTCGAACACCGCACTGTTGACGATGGCGGGTTGCTCGACGACCGAGACCTGCGACCCGGTCCCGGCCTCCCAGATCCGCACCACGTTGTCTCCGCCGGCCGTCGCGAGCAGCGCGCCGTCACGGCTGAACTTGATCCTCCGGCCTTGGGCGGGTTGGACGAACCGCACCAGCTCGTTACCGGTGCTCGCATCCCAAACCAGGCCGGTTCTGCCCTCGTTGCCCTCACCTATCAGCGCCGCGATGCGACGGCCGTCGGGAGCGAACGTCAAATCGCAGACGGCATTGCCTGCATGCAGCATCAGCAGGACGTCATCCGTGTCAACGGTTCGGACAAGGACGACATCCAGCGCGTCCTTCACGGCAATATGACCGGTTGCGAGGCGCCGACCGTCGGGGGACAACGCAGACCGCGTCTCGTAGCCAGGATGGTACGGACCGAGGGCGGCACGAGCCTCGAGCTCGAGCCGGCCGGTGTCCACGTTCCACACCGTCGCGAGGTTGCCGCGCCGCCCCGCTGCGACGAGTTTGCCGGCATCGTCTATCGAGACGTGGTCCACCACTGGATAGTCGGCGTCGTATCGGAACAGGAGCGCGCCGGTGCACGAATCCCACACAGCGAGAGTGGTCCAGCAGGTAGCAGCGACGCGCTTGCCGTCGGCGCTGCAGGTGACTCGGCCATTACGCGCGGCGTCGACCGCGAACGACGTATGCCGCGGCGAGCCGTCGGCGACGTCCCAGAAGGCGACTACTCCCTTACCGATAGTGCAGAGCACCTGCCCTCCGGCGCATAATGCCACATCGGTGACGGTTCCTCCGTGGTTGAACACGCTCGGGGCCAATGCCGCGGCAAACCTGCCGGTGCGGACGGCCGTGACGGCTGCCGGGCCGGTGGTGGCGAGCCAGTCGTGTGCCGTGACGGTCGTGCCGGGGGCCGCGTGGCTGCGGACGAGGGTGCCGGGGGCGTCGCCAGCGGTGAGGCGGTGCAGGGTGCCGTCGGCGAGGCGGACGGATGCGAGCGCGGTGCCCGCGTCGAATCCGGCGTCGGGCTCGATGAGCCAGCGGACCAGCGTGGCCGACCCGCCGGGAAGGTCCCAACGCAGCGGACGTTCGCTGGTCTCCGGCTCGGCCGGTGAGGTCACGCGGTCGCCGGCGTGCCGCGCCCACTCTGCGGCCCCCTGGACGACGGCGGTCGAGACGTCCTTCGCGAACCGCACCGGCAGCCCCAGCTCGGCGGCGACGGCCTCGGCGACCAGCGGCATCCGGCACGTACCACCGACTAGCAACGCTGCGACTGGTTTCACGTCGTGTGCGGCGAGCAGCGAGCGGCAGCAGCCGAGCGTCGGCGCGACGACCGGTCGGCACAGCGCCGCCAGCTCGGCGCGCTCCATCGTGACGCGCAGGGCGGCGGCGTGCAGGAAGTCCCGGGCGGTTGCGGCGTCGGACAGGTGGTGCTTCACGCGGCGGACCAGCTCGCCCAGCTCGGTTGCGATGTGCCCTGCGGTGGTGCGGTCGCCGGTGAGCAGCGCGGTCAGCCGCTCGCCGCCCAGCTCGCGGAGCCGCCGGCGTAGGGCGGCGTCCATGTCCCGGCCGCCGCAAGCGGCCTCGGCGTCGTGGCCGAGAACCCGGTGTCGGCCGTCGGCGGCGATCTCCATGAGTGCGGCGTCGAATGTGCCGCCGCCGAAGTCGTAGACCAGCACGACCTCACCTGGCGCGAACGGCTCGCCGCGGACCGGGGCGAACGCCGCCGCGACCGGCTCTGGCAGCAGCTCCACCTCGGCGAACCCGACCCGCTCCCCGGCCTCGATCATCAGGTCGCGCCGTGGGTCCCCGGCGCCGTAGGAGGCGGGAACAGTCAGCACCGCATGCGCGACCGGGCCCCCGTTCAGCTGCCGCGCCTCCGCGGCGATCGCGGCCAGCACCTCAGCGACCAGATCTTGCGGCAGGAACGACTTCTCGCCCAGCGGGATCGGCTCGCGCTCGCCGAGATCGGGCTTGAACTCCGCGCGGTACGCGGCCGGGTCGAAGCGCTTGAGCTGCTCGGCCGGCGAGCCGACCAGGACATCGTCCCCGTCGACACACACTGCCGACGGCCACCAGTCCCGGTCGCTGCCCGGCTCCCGAACGACCTGCGCACCCTCGGCAGTGACGAGCACCGACGACGACGTGGTCGTCCCGAAGTCGACGACCAGCACCGGCTCGCTCATGGACGCTGCACCTTAGATCGCAGGAATGCGGTGATCTCGTCCCGGTGGCGCACAAGCGACAGGACGAGGGGCGGGAGCCAGACGGGCAACGCGAAGATCAGGCTCGCGCCGCCGAAGGTTAGGGCGCGGCTGTTGTTGTCTAGCTCGTCGGCGAGGTTGAGAAGCACCGCGCCGACGAGCAGCCCGGCAACGGCCGCTGCAGCAAGTGGCACCCAGACCCGGAGCCGGGAGAAGCGGGCGCGCTCGCGCCAAGCGAGCCATCCCGCCGCGGCGGCCGAGCCACATACGAATCCCGTGATGACAGCCGTCTCCGCCGGAGAGAACACTCCGACGAGATATATCAAGGCTGTGGCGATGAGAGAACCGGTCAGGATTCGACCGGGCACGTCCGGAATGCGCGCGCCTGGATCGCACCCTTTGGCGGTAGCAGGCGTGGCTGTGGGACCGGGCCGGACCATCGCCAACCAGTCGCCCGAGATGACCGCGTCGCCCTCGGACACGCGTGTGTGCAGCAGCTTTCCCGGCTGATCGTCGGAGAGCCGCAGCACCTCGCCCGATGGCAGGCGCACGGAAAGCAGCGGCGTCTCGGCGGCGTACGAGCTGCCCGGGGCGACCAACCAGCGCACCACCGTGGCCGACCCGCCGGGTAGCACCCAGCTCAGCGGTTTCTCGTTCGCCGGCGCTGCCGCGGGTGCGAGCATGCGCGCGCGTCCGGCAAGTGCCCAGCGCGCGGCACCTGAGACGACTGCGGTCGTCGGGTCCTCGGCGTAGCGGATCGGCCGCTGCAACCGCGCTGTCACGGCCTCGGTGACGATGGGCATCCGCGAGCTGCCGCCGACGAGCAGCACGGCGCCCAGCTGGCCCAAGGCGAGGTTCGAGCGGGCGAGCAGCTCCTGGCAGCAGGTGATCGTGCGCTCCAGGATCGGGAACTCGAGCGCACCGAACGCCGGCCGGTCGACCGTGACGTCAAGCTGAGCTGGGGCGTACCTGTCGCGCGCGACGAGGCTGTCGGTGAGCTGGTGTTTCACCAGCTTGGACAGCTCCACGACCTCGCGGCGGATGTCGGCGGCCAGCGTGGGCTGCGCGAGCAGGTGCTCCAAGGTCGGCCCGCCGCGGTCCCGGATCAGCCGGAAGAGGGCGGCGTCGACGTCGCGGCCGCCGCAGTCATCGAGCGCGGCGTGGCCGAGAACCTCGTGGTTGCCGCTCTGGGCGATCCGCACGAGTGCGGCGTCGAAGGTGCCGCCGCCGAAGTCGTAGACAAGCACCGTCTCGCCCACCCGGAACGGCGACCCCTGCAACGTGGCGTAGGCCGCCGCGACCGGTTCGGGCAGCAGCTCTACCTCGGCGAACCCAGCCTGCTCCCCGGCCGCGATCATCAGCCCGGCCCGTGGGTCGGCCGGACCGTACGACGCGGGAACGGTGAGCAGCAGGCGCTCGACTGGCCGACCGAGGAGCTTGAGGGCTTGGGCGCGGATCGCCACGAGCAGCTCGGTGACCAGCTCCTCGGGACGGAACGACTTGTCGCCGAGCTGGATCGGGGACGGGTCGCCGAGGTCGCGCTTGAACTCGGTGCGGTACGCGGTCGGGTCGACGCGGCGCCGGTTGTCCGCCGAGGAGCCCACGAGCACCGTCTCGCCGTCCACGCACACCGCCGACGGCCACGTCCACAGCCCGCTGCCCGGCTCGGCCACCGGCCGCATCGAGCCATCCGCCACCAGCATCGCCGACGACGTCGACGTGCCGAGGTCAACGACCAGCACCGGCTCGGTCGCGCCCTCCGCTGCGGCACCCGGCACCCACGCGGCACGCCACCTTCCGAACGGTCCGCTCACCACGGCCCCTCTCGTCGCACGTCGTCCAGCTCCCCGAGTAGCCGCTCGTACGCTCGCCGGGCCACGGCGACGGCGAAGCGGGTCGGCCCGTCGAACCCGCCGATCACGTCCAGCTCGGCCCAGCGACGCAGACCGACGCGGGCCTGGGCGCGCAGCTCTTCCACCGGCGTGCCTGGTGGCAGGTTGAGCCGAGCCGCTGGCGAGGCGCCCCGCTCACCGGTGATCCGCAGGAGATCGTCGATGTCGGAGTCCGACAGGTCGCGCAGCCGGCCCTCGTAGTGCGCGCGCAGCACCTGCAGCTCCCGAAACCGCGGGTTGGCCGCCTGCCCGTGCCGGATGAACTCGCGCATCGCGTCGGTGAGCGCGACCTGGTCACGCGGCTGCAGCCCGTGGTTCTCGTCGGGCAGGGCCTGGACGCGGGAGTAGGCGCGGTTGAGCTTGAGCAGGTCGGCGCGGGCGCCGAAGTGGTCGACGAGCAGCTGGCGGAACATGGCCATGCCGCTGCGTCGGTCCAGCTCGGCACGCAGTGTCGCCAGGTCGGTGACGCCCTCGCGGAGTACATCGCAGGCGAGCATCACGCCGTAACCGTGCAGCATCCGGTGCAGCGCGCGGCGCCGCTGCGCTGGGGCGGGCAGGGAGGCTGCAGCGAACCCGTCGGCGTCGTCGAGCGACCAACCCAGCGTGTCGACATCGACGGTGGCCAGCGCCTGCAGGTCGTGCAGGTGCTCCTCCGACAGCACCGCCGCGGCGGCACCGACCAGGCTCGCCACGGGCACGAGCTGGTAGATCACCTCGGCGACGGCCGACACGCCGGCCGCCTGGTCCACGACGCGGTGGGCGACGGCGTGCGGGTCCGGCACGTCGGGCCATTCCCAGTAGCCCTCCACGCGGGTCAGCGCTGCGATGGTGTTGATCGGCCCTGCGGCCAGGGTCGAGCCCTGCAGCCGGCGCAGCAGTGTCGATTCCTCGGTGTGCAGGGCCCGGGAGAAGACCAGCACGATCGCGTCGACCGGGCCGTCGAGGAAACGTAGCGTGTTGGCCGAGTCGACGGCGAACACAGAGTCCAGGCCGGGGGTGTCGACGAGGTCGAACGATCTCAGGTACGGCGCCGGGTCGGTGATCTTCAGGTAGGCGATCGAGGCGAGGTACTGCTTCCAGCGCTGCGTCTCGGGGTCGTCGCCCTCGGCGCGGACGGTGAGCCGTTCCAGCTCGGCGACGTCGCGCCGTTCCGGCGGGCGTCCGTCGGTGAAGTGCACCGTGACGCTGGGCTCGGTACCACGGGTGATCCAGTTGACGTTGAACGTCAGCTCGTTGACCCCGGTGGGTGCCCGGTAGCCGCCGAGCAGGGCGTTGGCGAGCGTGGACTTGCCCGCGCTCACCCGGCCGACGAGCGCGACCCGCATCGGCGCGGCCAGGCCGTCGCCGATGCGGGTGAATGCCGTGCGCGCCTCGGTCAGCGCCGGAGCCCGGCCGAGCCGGTCCAGCGAGGCCGCGACGAGCGGGTGGGTTGTCAACTCTGGCTCACTCGTCGGCCCAGCCCGGGTCGGCCGTTCCGGAGCGCGGCGGCTCGGCGGGTCCGCGCCGGCCTAGCCGTCCCGCGGCCGCGGCCAGCTGTTCGACGGTCTGGCGGGTGCGCTGCAGTGGGCGCCGCTCGGCTTCAAGCTCGGACAGCCGCGCGTCGGCCTGCTCGCGGGTGGCCTTCGCCGCCGAGTCGAGGCGCTGCGCGGCATCGCGCAGGCTCTCCTGCTGCTGGTCGATCCGGCTGTCGAGCTCGCGCAGGATCGCCTCGGTGAGGCCGTGCACCAGCTCGTTCAGGGCGCTGGTCAGGTGCAGTGGCTGCGCCTTGCGCAGCGGCGCCAGCTCGGTGGTGATGCTGCGCCGCCGCGCCTGCTCGTCGCCTCTGTCAATCTTGTTGGTGGCGCTGTGCAGGCCCTTGCGCACACCGGCGGCCGTACCGCCGAGCGTGCCGAGCGAGGCACCCCACTGGGCACCGACGATCGCGCCGGCGCCGCCGGTAAGCAGCCCGCCGATCAACGCACCGAGCAATGCCCCCGCCGTAGCTCCCATCCCGCCGCCGACGCTGCCGGACTGTGCGGCCTCGCGGGTCTTGTCCCAACGCCGATCCCGGGTCGTGTCCACGTAGGTCGTACCGGTGACCACCAATGGCGGCACGGGCGGCGGCGGCAGCGCCGCGATACGAGGAACCTGCAGCTCCAGGCCGTTGCGCTGCGCGAAGTCCCGCTGGATGTCGGCGGCCCGCCGGCCGGCGAGCTCGCTGATCGTGCCGGCCACCAGCCCGGCCTCCGCGTCCAGCCTCGTGACGAGCTGCTGGGGCTCGGCGAGCATGGCCGGGTCGAACAGGTACTCCACGTCGAGCCGGTGCCAGGCCGCATCCAGGCGCGACACCATCTCCACCCGCAGCGTCTCGCCCATGCGACGCACGCTGTCGCGCAGCTCGCCCCGCCAGCCGGCCCGCTCGGACTTGAGCGTGTCCAGCTCCGCCTGCCGCTGCTGCGCCGACGCCTTCAGCTCGGCCAGCTTCGTGGCGGTGTCCGCCTTCAACGCGGTGACCTCGGTGTCGAGCGGGTCGAGCAGCGCCCGGACCGCGACGTCGAGGTCGGCCAGCGCCGCCGAGAGGATCACCCGGGCCCGCCGCCGGGACACCGCCGGCCACAGCTGCGCCTCCAGCTCGCCGAAGTTGCTCGCGATGAGCCGCCGCTCGTCCCGGGTGGCCAGCCACGCCCGCTTGCTGCGGCTCGACACCGGCACCACGACCAGCTCGTCGGCGGGCCGGCCGGTGACCTCCGCCAGCTTCGCCACGGTGTTGGCGAGCAGCTCGGCGCGCCGGTCGGCGTCGACGAGGTCGCTCTTCGTCACCACGAACAGCAGTGCGTCGGCGTCGCCGGTGACCTTCGCCGCCTCCGCCGCCTGCCGCAGGAAGTCCAGCTCGGTGGCGGTCAGTGGCTGGGTGAAGTCGGAGACGAACACGATCGCGTCCGCGCCCGGCAGGTATGCCATTGTCGCCGCGGTGTGGTCGGTGAACACCCCGCCGACGCCGGGTGTGTCGACCAGCACCACCCCGGCCGTCAGTCGCAGGTTCGGCGTCTCCACCGAGACCATCGACGCAACGAGCTGGTTGCCCGGGTTCGCGCCCTCGGTCACGTACGCGGCGATTTCCGAGCGGCTGATCTCCTTGTCGGTCAGCGTGCCGTCACGGCCGGTCAACCCGACCATGATCCGTTCGGAGTCGGCGTGCGAGACGATCGTGACCAGGCTCGTCGCCACCGCCGCGTCCACCGGGAACAGCGGCGGGTCCTCCTCCAGCAGGGCGTTGAGCAGGCTCGACTTGCCCCGCTTGAACTCCCCGCACACCACCACCGTCAGTGCGCTGTCACGCAGCCGCTGCGCCGCCGCGTCGAGCCGCTGCTCGGCGGTGCGCGCGCCGCGCCGCCGCGCCGTGGCCAGCGCGTCCGGGAAGAGCGCGAGCGCACGGTCGCGCAGATCCTCGAACCCGCCCTGTTCCGGGGCCATCGGTCACTCCTGTTCCGCGCCGAGGAAGCGCTCGGCGAACCGGGGGGCGATCATGCGGTAGTAGGGTGCCAGGCACGGCTCCAACAGCCGGCCCAGCAGGTCGGCGAGCTCCGCCTCGCCGTCGAAGCCCGAGCCGTCGCCGAGGCTCTCGAACAGCCCGTCATACAGCTCGGCGAGCCGAACCCGGGCGGCGAGGTAATCGCCGCCGCTCAGCTCGCGCACGGCCGCGTGCGGGAACTCCCCGATCACCGGCGGCGTCGCCGTGATGGGCCACGGCCGGCTGTAGCGGAAGTCGACGAATTCCACCGGCGCCCCGTTGGCCCAGTTCAAGGTGAGCATCGCGAACGGCGGCAGCAGCCGCGTCGGCTCCCCACGCCGCGCCGGCCGGTGGTACCCGTACAGCGGGAACTTCAGGTACACCGCCGTCCGGCCGTCCCAGCCGGGGTTGTGCCGCGCCGGGATCGGCCAGCCGACGAGCGCCTCCATCGGCACGACCTGACGGAACAGCGGCATCGACCGCAGCCCGCTCATCAGCCCCGCGGTGCGGCTGGTGGGCCCGTCCGCAGTGCCGGTGTCGAGGCGCCGCACGGTCGACGTGCTCACTTCGGCTCGACCTGCTCGCCGGTCTTCTCGTCGTGGTAGGCGTTGGTGGTCGTCGACCACTCGACGGGGTTGCCGGCCTCCGACGTACCGTCGACGGTCCAGGACGTGCCGAAGTGCACGTCCTGCAGCGCCGCCGTGCGGTCGGCGTCCGCTTCGTCGTCCACGTCGCGCAACGCGCCGTCATCCTCGGCGGCGTCGTAGCGCAACTCGTCGTCAAGGTCGTCGTCGACGTTCACCTCGTCGAGCTGATCGTCGGGCTGGTCGTCGAGCTGAAGGTCGTCGTAGTCGTCGGACACGTGTCCTCCTTCGTCAGCGTGGTGTTACGGGCGGTGGGCGGTGACCATGAAGTTGCCGGAGTCCTCCCAGGCGTCGAGGAACGTCGCGAGGGACACCCGTTCCCCCTGCCCGGTCGGCGACCCGGGGTCGTTGAGGATGACCTGAGGGTTCGCCGGGTCGGTGTGGTCGACCCCGACGACCTGGACGGCGTGGTCGGCGCCCTGCCCGGGGATGCCGAGGTACTCGGTGAGCGCGTCGTCGTTGTCGAAGCCGGGGTTCCAGATCTCGCCGGAGTCCAGGCCCACGATCACGCCGTCGCCGTTGATCAGCGCGGCCTCGAGCTGGTCCAAGGAGGCGCCGTGAACCTGCTCGGTCGGGATGCCGTAGTAGGCGAGCAGCTGACCGGTGTCCTCCATCGGCGTGCCGCCGTCGGGGGTGAACCAGCCGTGCTGTGCGGCGACGTCGCGCATCTCGGCCTCGGTGTGGTCTACCCCGGTGAACTCGTCGATGATGAACTCCTGCGACGCCACCGCACACGAGTTCGGCTGCTCCTGCATGTGCCAGTAACCCAGCGCGTCGGAATCGCCCACGGTGTGCGGGGCGTCCGCGAACGGTCCGGCCATGCCGGCACCCAGCTCGGCGTCGGTGTCGTCGAGGTCGTGGACCAACGGGTCCTCGCCGTGCACGTCGTCCAAGTCGTCGGCGACGTCCAGCTCGGTGTGCAGGTCCACGTCCTCAGGCGACATCCGGGCACCCCACTCGGTCGGTCGTGACGTTGAGACCCGCGCCGCCAGCCGGGCGTTCCCGCGGGCCGCCGGGAACGCCAGCGACGGCCCCGGGGTCCCACCGGCATCGGCAGGTTCGCCGCCCTCGCCGCCCTCGCCGCGGTCGTCGCCGTTGTCGCGGGTTTCGTGGCCTACTACTTCTTCGCCGCGGACGTCACCGTGCTCGGGTTCGACTGCGGCAACGCTTGGGACCTCGACTTCGGAGAGCGCGTGTACCGCGCGCAGGTCCCGGGCGAGTTCGGCGGTCTGTGCGGCAACGAGGTGCTCGGCAACGCCGACAACGCCCTGGTCGCCGTCGCCATCGCCGTGGTGGCGGGTCTGCTCGCGATCGGCTCGGGGGTCGTGGCGGCCCGCCGCTGACGGCTGCGCCGCGATCACGGCCAGTCCTGCGCGGTGAGATCGGCATCGTGATCGGCCCGGTCGTCGAACGCGGGTGTGTCGAGGTTCGGCTCGGTGTCCGGGGCCGGCTCGTCGAGGCCGTAACGCCTTTCGGTCGGGGAGGGGTCGGTGTCGGGCTCGTTGTCGGCCCACAGCTCGCCGAGGGTGCGCGTCGTTACTGTCGACGCTGCGACGGCGAGGGGCAGCGCAGCGAACGCGGTGGCCGCGGCGGCGTCCAGGGTGGGGAGCGCGGCGATGTTGAGCGCACGCATCCAGGCCGTTGCGGTGAACTGCTTCGCCGGGTCGCGCACCTCGACGACGCGGAAGCTGTCGCCGGGAAGGCCGCCGTAGCCGTGCGCGATCACGTCGCGGTAGAGGTCGTCGGTGACGACCAGGCACAGGTCGGCGTCCGGGACCGTACGAAGCTCGGTGCGTACCGCCGGAGCATCGGCCAGCCGGCAGACCTCCACCACGACCCGCCCGACATAGCCCGTCGCCGCGTGGTGCACCACGCCCTGCCCGACGGCCATCCGCAGCCGCACCGCCGGCTCTGCGTGGTCCTGCCGGTCGCGGTCCAGCGCGACGAGCAGCCCGTGCAGCAGGCCGGGCAGCGCGCGGGCCTCGTCGATCCCGGCCGGGAGGATGATCAGCTGGCCGTCACCGCGGTCCTGCCGCTCGGTGCGCCATCGCGACACTCCGGCCCCGGACAGACCGGCGCTGAGGACGGCGTCGAGCCGGTCCTGGACGCCGAGCTGCGCGAGGTTGTCGTGCACGCTGTAGCCTTCGACGTCCACGACGAGGCAGAGCCGCCGGACGGCGGGCCGGTATCCCGTCATCCCGCCTCCCCCGAGGCGAGCGCGCGCAGACCGTCGGCGTCGCTGATAAGCAGCTGCCGATAGCCGGTACGGACGATCCCTCGGGCCCGCAGCTCGCCCAGCGCCCGCTCGATGCTGGCCTGCGCGACCCCGACGAGCGCGGCGAGCTCGGGTTGGGACAGGTGCACGTCGATCAGCACTCCCGACGGCGACAGCTTGCCGTAGCTGACGCCGAGCTGGTGCAGCACGCGGGCCAGCCGAGCCAACGTGCTCGGGCCTGCGGCGTCGGCCCGGAAGCGCGTGGCCTGCCGCAGCTTCACTGTCACGCACCGCTGCACGGCGGCTCCGACGGCGGCGTGCGCGCCGACGTACCGGCCGAACTCCTCGTGGCCGATCACGCGAACCGTCGTGCGGGCGGCGGTCACAACCGTGGCCGAGCGGGGATCACCGTCGAGCGCGGCGAGCTCGCCCACGACGTCTCCGGCCAGCCGGACGGCCAGCAGCCGCACGTCGCCGGCCGCCGCGATGGATACGATCTTCACGCAGCCGCGCAGCAGCAGGAACAGGGCACGGCCGGGCTCCCCTTCGCGCATCAGGATCTCGTTGCGATCGAAGCTCCGGCCGGTGCCCATCTCCAGCAGGCCGGCCTGATGGTCGGGTGCGAGCAGGCTGAGGAAGCTGCCCGGCGGCCATCGCCCGCCCGTGCCCACTTCCACGTGCCCACCCCTCCGATGTCGCGGGCCGGTCTGCCCCGCGGTGCTCGCCTCACGCGGCGTCGGGCCGCAGCGCCTCCCGCAGCGCCCGCCGTCCCCGCCACAATCTCGTCCGCACCGTCGGCTCGGCCACCGCGCAGAGCGCCGCGGCCTCGGCCTGCGGGCAGCCCCACACGTCCACCAGCTCCAGCACCCGACGAAACGGCGGCGCCACCTTGACCAGCGCCCGGTCGACCTCGTCGCGCAGGACCACGACGTCCTCCAGGCTCGGACCCGCGGCCGGCACCAGCAGCGCGCACCCATCGGTGTGCAAGTCCACCGGGCGCGGCACCCGCGCCTGGCGGGTGTGCTCGGAGGCGGCGGTGTTGCGCACGATCTGGAACAGCCATGTGCTGAAGCTCGACCGGCCGTCGAACCCCCCGATGCCGCGCCACACGCGGATCATGACCAGCTGGGCGAGCTCCTGGCGGTCGTCGGGGTCGTCCCGGAAGCGCGCGCAGAACGCGAGCAGCTGCGGGCGATGCGCGTCGATCAACCGGTGCAACGCGCGCGGGTCGCCCTGCCGGCTTCGACAGATCAGATCATCGGGGCTGGTCGTGCTCACGTCTCGTGGCTCCTTGCGTGGTCAGCGGCCCATGGCAGGAGCGGCACGATCGGAGCCCCCGTTCCTGACGCTGTGCACGCTAGGAAGACCCCCCTCGGACGACCCCGTCACACGAGGGAAAGTCGTCAAAGGATCGGGAAATGTTTCGCCGACAGGCGAGGCACGCGCAGTGCGGTGATGTTTGTCTGCGCTCGAGGCGCCGCCACGCCGACGAGGTACGCGGTCTCGTCATGGCCGGTGGAGCCGTTCGTCGTCCTGCGTGGCGGCCGACAGCTATTCGTCGGCTTCGGTGTTGGGGTCACGCAACCGACGGTGGCGGCCGCCGAGGTCGGGCAGGTGGAAGCTGTAGTGCCCGTCGATGCTGATGTGGTGGCGCACGAACTGCGGTGCGCCAACTCAGCTGGACGGTCGAGCTCGCCCGCTGTTCAGCTCAACTGGCGCATTCTGCGGCGATCTGCGTCGGACGCGACGCGCCGTCGGCTCGCTGCCCGACCGGTCACCCCACTGTTGAGCGCGGGGATATTGGCCGCAGCTTGGCGGAGATTCTGTCACCTGCGGCATGGCAACGGCGGGCCGGCTGCCGCAGGGTCACGGCTGGTTGGGGGTCAGGTCGATCCGAATCGTGAGGGGGGTGGTGGCGATGGCGCGACCGAGGGCGGCGTCCCACTGGTGGGGAAGGGTCCTGGACCGTGCGTGTGTGTCGTCGGTGGGCAGCAACGTTGCGGTGCCCGAGCGCCATGCTCGGTTGACCTTGACCCTCACCCGCTGGTGCGCGGTGATGTTGCGGACGAAGTCGGCCTGCTGACCGTGGGCGGCCACCAGCCAGAAGGTATCCCCGGTCAGGCCGTTGCCGACAGGCGTGAGCCGGGGCTGCCCTGTTCGGCGCCCGGTCGTCTCCAGCAGCGCGAACGCACTCGGCCGACCGGTGTGCAGCAGGGCCGCTGTCAGAATGCGGTTGCCGCCCCAGAGCATGACCTTGAGAGAGCGGTACTTGATGGTCCGCTTCGGTAGCGGGTGCGTGGTCACGACATCGATCCTGGTTGCCCGAGGGTGGCACGTCGAGTGGTAAGCGGCGAGAGGGACCCCGCAGGTCAATGTGGCGGTGGATCGCCCGGCGACGAGGTCGGAAGGGCTTCTCAGGCGTCGGTGGTGAGTAGGGCGAGGGCGTGTTCCCGGTCGACGTCGTTGGGCTGGGTGTAGATCTTCAGCGTGCTGAGATCAGCATGCCCGAGCAGGTCCGCGACCAGGACCGGATCGGCGCCTCCGCGCAGGAGCTGGGTGGCGAAGGTGTGGCGCAGGATGTGCGGCCCGAACCCGCCGGCCGCGCCGTCGCCGAGTCCGGTGTGTTCGCCGAGTTCGGTGATGATCGCGCGGGCGGAGCGGTCCGACAGCCGGCCGCCGCGGCGGTTGAGCAGCAGCGCGGGTGTGGTGTCGGCGCCGGGCCGGCGAGTGCGTTCGGCCAGCCACGCAGACAGGGCGGTGCGCAGCTCGGGACGGGTCAGCGGGAGCTCGCGCAGCTTGCCGCCGTCGCGGCCCTTGCCGCGGACCCGGAGGGTGCCCTTGCGGGCCGAGAGCGCGACGTCGTCGAGGTCGAGGCCGACGACCTCGCCGATCCGCAGCCCGGCGTAGAAGGGCAGCAGCGCGACGACGGTGTCGCGGGCGGAGCCGCAGTGCTCCACCGCCCGCAGGTAGCGCACCACCTCCCGGGAGCTGAGCGCTTTCGGGGCGCGCCGCGGCAGGGCCTCTCGTCGGGCGACGGCGGCACCGAGGCCGCGGCGGGCGTAGAAGTCGTCGATCGCGGCCAGGGTGTTGTTGATCGTGGCCGGGGCCTGGCGGCCGACGGTCTTGGCCCACACCCGCCAGTCGCGCACCGCGCCGTCCCGGGCGGCCGGGTCGGTGAGCGGATCCCCGATCCCGGCTCCACTGGCCCCGTTCCCGGCCCGGTCGTCGGCGCTCCCGTGGCCGGACACGTCGGAGGCGGCGAGCCAGACGAGGAACCCGCGGACTCGCGCGACGTACTTGGCGCGGGTGGCGCCGGCCAGTGGCGCGCGGGCCAGGGCGCGTTGGTAGCGGGCCAGCTCGGCGGCCAGTTCCACCGGCAGGGCCATGACACCACTGGCCCTACTGCTGACGACGTCGGTGTTTCCGGAAGCTGATCCGGCCCGCTGCGTTGTCCGCTGGGAGGTGTTTCCGGAAGTCATGGCGGGAGTTTAGTTCCGGGATTGCCCATTCCCGGAACCTCGGGCCGGGCGGAGATCGCGGGGGCCGCGGGGGTGATCAGTCGTCGAAGATCTGGCGGACGATCTCGAGTTCCCTGATCGCCGCGGTGAGCAGCTCGACCTGGGCGGTCGTGTTGCGGTCGGCGAGGCCGCCGAACCTGACCTCGGACTGGCCGGGCTCGAACGAGTGCAGCAGGATGTGAACCTCGCCGATCGGGGATGGCTGGTTCTGCAGGGCGCGGTCCGCGGCGGCCCGCTGCTCGCCGGTGAGGCGGTCGTCATCGAGGTCGCCGGGTGTGAAGGCGAACCACTGTCCAGGTGGGGGCGTCGTCATGGCTGACATGCTTCCGGATGACGTCTGGATGACGTCGCCGCTGGGCTACGACGAGGACGTCATGGTGGACTCTCTAATCTGACGGTGATCGTCGGCCCGGCCTGACGTCGGGTTGGGGTACACCTCAAACCGGACACCTGTCGTGGACCGGGGGGTCGGTGTCGCCGGCGTCGGGTTCTAGGATCGGGCCGGTGCCGTTCCCTCCGGGTTACCATCCGACGCCCCCCTCGGCGCCGCTGGTCGAGGCAGTGGCCGATGCCCGCTGGGTGGTGACCAACGCGGAGGCCACCCTGCACGCCGCGCACGCCCGGATCGTCGACGGGCTGGCCGGTGGACTCGGCTACCCCGTCGTGGAGCAGGCGGCCGATGCCGCGCTGGAGGCCCGCGAGCATCTCGCCGGCGGCGCCGAGATCATCGACCGGGTGGCCCTGGACACCTACGATCCTGAACGCGGCCATGTAGGTGTGGTCAGCGAGCGGGACCGTGCCGATCTGGAGCGCGGCCGCGAACGGGCCTGGACGGCGCACCTTGCGGGCAGCGCCATCATCGACCAGCTGGACACCGCGACGGCCCAGCAGCGTCGGCAAGTCGTGCCGCGGCCTCGGGTGAGCTGAAACCGGTCGGCTCGTGCCAGTGCGACGACCAAGGGTTCATGATCGCGATGCAGGTGGCCTCGTGTGGAGCGACGGCGGAACGACAGTGCTTCGGCGCCATGGCAATGATCAGTGCCGCCGGTGCACGGCGTGCGCTGCTGAGCACCGCCTCTTCCGTCGGGTCTCCGCGGCTCCGCGCGGGCGCCTCTGCCCGGCTCGCCCAACACTGTGCCGTTGCCGCATTAGGCCGGTCGTGTCTACACGTATCAGGGTTCGGGCCGGTCTGCTCGTAGGGGGGTCCTGTGACCGATGCGGTAGGAGCGGACCCATGAGCCTCACCCAGGCCGAGAACGTCTACATCGCGGCGCACGAGGACGCACTCAACGCTCTCGTTGAGGCGGTCTGTACCGACCGGCCGCGGTTACTCGTCTACGGGTCGCCGGCGTTCGTGCCGACGACAACGGTGCAGGAGACGAGCATGGCCGCGATCCCCTTCCCAGGGGTCGCGGGCGGTATCGAGTGGCGGGTGCGACTGAGCCGCCCGGTGATCGACCTGCACCCCCAGTCGGTTGCGCTTCCGCCCGAGCTAGCACTGGCGCAGGGTGGGCTGTCGATACGACTCGGCGTCGAGATCTGTCTGGACTGCCGGCGGCTGCGCATTGATCCGCGGCCCCCGCGACCCAACGACGACGACACGAAGCCCGCCACCCACCCGCTGCGTGAGGCGACCTGCTGCAAACTCGAGGTCTTCGCAGTGGGCGGTCTGCAGCGAGTCGCTGCCGCCGGTGGCCAGGATGCGATCACGTTCCGGATCGACGGGGTCGAGATCGTCGACGTCGCACCGGAGGAGGTCGAGAGGCTGCTGGAGTGCTTGCTCTTCATGATCCTTCAGGCGGTTCTGGCCACCATCCGCATCCCGCTCACCGCACTCCGCGCCGGCGCGTTCGCCCTCGCTCTCACCGTCGGCCCCGCCATCGAGGACGACCAGGTCAAGGCCCGCGGCATCTAGCCGAGCCATCGAGCACGGAAGGATCCATCATGTCCGAGATCACCGCCGCGATCGACGAGCAGGCAGCCAACACTCTCTTTGACACCGCCGTCGGCGCAGTCGGCCCGCAGAGCCGTTCGGGCACCGGGAACCTGGGCCCGTTCACCGCGAGCTACACCGTGACCGGCACCTTGAGCAACGGCGATGTCGACCTCATCCCGCCGGGCACGATCCGGATCGTCGATCTGCGGCTGGACTGGCAGCTTGATCTGTCGTTCGGGTTCGATCTGAGTTCCTTCCTGCCGGACTTCTGTCTTCCCCAGGTCTGCGTGAACATTCCCTGCGTGGGCCGGGTGTGCACCCCGCGGATCTGCATCGACTGGCCCACGGTCACGGTCCCGGTGTCGTTCGGAGACTTCGTGAAGGCCACCGCCGATTTCGGGCTGTCCATCACGTTGCAAGGTGGCGTGTGGAAGGTCGAAGCGGTCGTCCAGGGCGTGCCGAACCTGCAGTTCGGCGCCTCGACCGCCGCTCTGCTCGTCGCGATTGGTCTGGCCGCCACCCCGGTCCTGCTCGCCATCCCCTTCATCGGGCCGTTTCTGGCCGTGGCCGTCAACGCGATCCTGGTCGCCATCGGCATAGCCGGCATCACCGGCTTTCTCGGCCCGATCCTGAGTCCGTTCGTCTCCGGGCTGCGCATCCCCGTCTATCAGCAGCCGCAGCAGTTCGTGGTGCTGCCCGCCGAGACCGCGGTGGACCCCCAGGTCGACATCGTCATCGACCAGATCACGGCCGCCGTCGCCCACAACGCTCCCGAGGACGAACTCGTCCTCGGCGCCGACATCTCCGCTTGAGGGAGCACAGCATGAACGACACCCTGGACAGTCGTGCCCTGCGTCGAACCGATTGCTACGGCCAGCGGTTCATGCGGCCCGGTCGCTACGCCTACAGCGTGCTGCCGGCGGGCGGTCACATCCTCACCGACGACGCCCCCTACTCCGTGGTCGTGCAGGACCGCGCCAGCAACGACGAGATGCAACAGCACACCGTGCAGATCGGGCACGACGGGCACACCTTCCGGCCAAACCAGCCGGAGATCACCATTGCCGAGGGAGACCTCGTGCTGTGGCACTGCCCAGTTTCCACGCCCACGGGCTATGAGGTGGTCGGCCAGAAGACGTTCTTCGCCAGCGCCTCGCTGACCAACGAGTGCGGCTACAGCCATGCGTTCGGCATCGTCGGTGACTACGAGTGGGTCGACGCGAACGGCGGCGGCGCCCGCGGCGTGGTGCACGTGATCGATCCTGCTTGCCGCACCGCCGACGACCTGCGCGCATGGCGCGAGACCCTCTCCGCCGCGCACCTGGTGACGATCGTGGACGGCCAGGTGGACCCGGCCGAGCTCACGGTGACCGTTGGCCAGACGGTGTACTTCACCGTCATCACCGGAGCCGGGGTCACGATCACCGACAGTCGCCTCGTTGAGGCCGCAGCATCGTGCGCCGCCTCATAAGAGGCGCACATGGTCGACCCGTGGGGCGTGATCCACGATGCGCCGCGCATGCTGCCGCCCCGGATCGCCCCGCGCGTCTACGCCAGCCGGTGCCAGGCCTTCTACGGCTCAGCCCGTAGGCGGCCGTCGACGGAACGGCGGTGCCCCTAGCCGGACGAGGCGAATAGCATCTGGACTCCGACGCTGGCGTCCTTTGACCAGACCGGTGTGCGGTCGTCAGACCCAAGACGTGAGGCGAGGTGACGGGTGACGGTCGGCTCCGCGTCGCCTGATTCCGAAATCGGGGTGGCCGCCATCTGGGGCGAGACGCTCGGCCATGAGAGCGTGTGCGTCGCGGTGCTGGACGGCCCGGTCGACCTCGATCACGAGGCCCTGCGGGGAGCCAACCTCCGGCAGGTCGCGGGCGGCCCGCCTGACGCCGCCGACGGCGTCGCCTTCCGGCACGGCACCCACGTGGCCAGCGTGATCTTCGGACATCATCCCGGCCCTGTACCTGGGATGGCGCCACGCTGTCGCGGGGTCGTGATCCCACTGTTCACCGACGGCCCGGGACCGGGCGAGCCGACGTGCTCACAGCCCCAGCTGGCCGCGGCCATCACCGCCGCGCTGGACGAGGGCGCGCACGTGGTGAACATCAGCGCGGGCCAGGTCGTCCCGAACACTGGGGTGCACCCCGCGCTCGTCAGGGCGATTGACGCGTGCGCAGAGCGGGGCACGCTCGTCGTCGCGGCGACCGGCGACGGCGGGTGCTTCCGGCCCAACGTCCCCAGCTCGCTCCCGACGGTGCTGTCCGTGGCCACGACCGACGGACCGCCTGTCACGCCCGCCGCAGGCAACCCGAAGGCAGGGTGTCTGCTGGCGCCCGGCACGGACATCCTGGGCGCACGGCCGGGTGGCGGTGTGATCCGGGCCAGCGGCACGAGCTACGCGACCGCCCTCACCTCGGGGCTAGCCGCGTTGCTGCTGAGCGTCCAGGTTGAGCAGGGCCAGCGCCCGGACCCGATCGAGATCGGCCGTATCCTCGTCGCGTCCGCGCGGTCCGCCCCTTCGGGGCGCATCCTCGATCCCGACACCGCACTGCGGGCCCTTCGCGAGGGCCGCACGGCCGATCCTGACGACTGGGCGCGGCGCGCGCCCGACGCGCACCGCTTGTTGGGCCTGCTCGCCGCCACACCCCGCCGACCCGCCGAGCACGCCCTGCAGCGCCGGTTCCGCGGCGTGGCGGCGGCCGACTTCGGCACCGTCACTGTGCGGCTGCCGTCCGGGGCGTCCTACACGGTGGCCGACTTCCGCTATCCGCGCGGTGACGGCCCGCTCGGCATGCACCTCGTCCCGGTCAGCGACGAGGAGCCGCTCGCCCTGTCCGACGGGGCGTCCGTGCCGGGCAGCGCACTGCTCGACGCGCACCTCCGGCGCGAGATGGATCTGGGTGACCGCGATCGGATCTACGCCCTCCTGAGCTACGTCCACCCCGAGCACCACGTCTACGACGCCGCGATGCTGCCGTTCAGCGCGAAGATCCAGCTCGGGCACCGCCACGTCGGGGCCTATCTCGGCGGCGGCCGGACCAGCCACGCGCTCTCCCACGCAGAGCGCTGGCGCGGCGACGGGCCGGCGCACATGGCCCTGAACGCCGACCGTCACCCGGCCAACGTGCACGTGATCTCACTCGATGGCGTCGACCAGTCGACGCTCAACCGCAACGCGGCGATGGTCGATGAGATCGTCGCGACCCACGCCAAGGTGCCCAAGGACGCCGACAACATCACTGCTTGTCGCACCTTGGACCTGACGACGACCCTGCAGTACTACCGCGACCTGCTGCGCGGCGCCGAGTACCTCGAGGACCTCCCCTGGTACACGCAGTGCACGGTGCACAAGGCGATCGTCGTGAACATCGCGCTGAACGTCCCCCACAACGCCGCGGCCTTCGCCGAAATCTTCGGCCGCGACGGCGACGAGGTGTGGCAGGCGTTCCGGCGGCGGTTCGAGGCGGTGCGCGGCGAACCGTTCACGCCGCAGCAGGAGACCGCGTTCACGCCGCTGTGGCAGCGGGAGGGGCTCGCCGCGGCCGACGTCACCCCACTCTCGCTGGGCGAATACCACGCCTACCACGCGGCGCGGCTAGAGGACCGGCTAGACACCTACCCTGGGCGCGTCCCGCTCCCGCACGATGTCGGCCTGGCGTGGCCGATGGAGACGGTGGCCGGGCTCCTGGCCTGCTTCGTCGACACCTACACGCCTTTCGAGTCGGCTGGCGGCGTCGTGGTCGCGGGCGAGGCGCTCCTCATGGGCGCGGTGCTGGCCCAGCGGATCGGCGTCGACGAAGGGGCCTACCGGCAGGCCGTCGTCCCTGTGGCGGGTAAGGCCCTGGCCGCAGAGGCTGCAACGCGCGGCGGGCTCGGCGCGACGTGGCTCGCGGGAGCCTCGCGCGAGCTCGCCTGGTTCATGCGGCGCGCCGGCCCGCATCCCCGACCGGACGACCCACAGACGCAGGCCGCGATCGATGATGCAGTGCGCGCGGCCCGGGCCGAACTGGCCGCCCTCCGCGTTCGCGGCCCCGTCGACCGACGGGCCGCCGGGGCGTGGCTGCGATCCGCGCTCACGCCCGAACTCACGCGTCTGAGCGCGCTCACCGCACCGCCCGGCGGGCGGAGCGGCTACTTCTGGGGCCCGGCGGTCTTCCACCGGCTGGCCCTCGGGCGTTACCCGAAGAGCGCGCTGGTCACGGTGCGCACCGTTGGCACGATCATGGACCACCACGACCTCACCGTCGACCATTGAGGAGCGACATGTCTGAACAACCGGGATCCCAGGTCGAGCCGCCGACGAGTCCGCCTGCCGGGCCGACGGGATGGCCGATCCCGACGTCGTCGCTCGTGACTTCGGGTGCGGCCCCCGCGACGGCCGCGGACTGGGGCGACAACCTCGTCTACGCGCTCGGACAGCTGGTCTACGACGTCCCGACCCGCAGCAGGCGGGCGTCGTTGCAGCAACGGATGAGCACCCCCGATCCGGACGACGCCACCAGCCTCCTCGCGCACCTCGACGAGAACCCGCACGAGTCGACGTCGGTGCACTGGATCCTCGCCCTGGACGGCACACCGCTCTACTACATCGAGCCAACCGGCGCGTATGCCCGGGAGGCGTACGAGCAGCTCCGCGGCTTCTTGCGGGAACAGGTCGAGGAGGGCGTCGAACGGATTTCGCTGGCGGGCGTGATCGCGGGCACCGCCCCGCACCGCTCCGGAATCGAGCTTCCGGTCGTATCCCCCGCGCTTTCCGGGATGTACAGTTGGACGACGGACGCGCTGGTCCGGAGCTTGACGGAGGCGACGGGTGACGGGTCCGGAAAGCGTGATCGCGGCGACGAGATCCAGGGCGCCGTCGGCAACTTCCTTGAGCGCGTCTACTTCGAGCTTCGCAACCTCGGCCGCGCCCCGCAGGAGCGGGCGATCAACTTCGCGGCGACTAACGCGCTGCAGGCGCAGCAGATCTTCGAACGCACCGTCCTTGACGGGGCGGAGCTCGACGCCATTGAGGTCGAGCCCAGCACGATCGCGCCGCCCGGCAGCAACTGCTGGGACGTCAAGCTGGTTTTCTTCTACCCCGACCGTGTACAGCAGGCGGCGCGCAGGGCCTACCGCTTCACGGTGGACGTGGCCGACGTGGTGCCCGCGACCGTCGGTCCGATGCGTTCTTGGTCCGTACGATGACGGCGGCGCAACGCCGCCCGGAGGAGGTGCAGTGACGTGTTCCTACCCAGGCAGACGCCAGCGGTGAGTCGGGTCGCCTACGACCCGACCTACACCGCCCGACCCGAGCCAGGACGCGGCCCCGCTGAGTGGGCAGCCGCAGCCCTCACCCTGTCCGGCAAGGGTGGCGGAGGGGGCGGCGGCCAGCCCGACAACCCCGCGAGCTGTTCGAGCGCCTGCCAATACTGCGCGCCCAACCAGCGGTGCTCATTCAGCAACACCTGTCGGCAGCGCTACGGCAGCCAGTTCCCGTGGGGCTGCTATTACCAGTAGGAGGTGACCGCAATGAAACTGCCCAAGCCCGCCACTCCCGTACGGATCAAGGTGCCGGTCGCGCTGCGCCGCGACGTCGGCATCGGTGATGTGGTCAAACGCGTGACGTCGAGCCTCGGCATCGCCCCGTGCACGCCGTGCCAGCAGCGCGCCGCGACCATGAACCGCTATGTCACCTTCACCGGACGGACCGCACGGCCCTGATTGCGGAAAGGTTGCCCAACATGCGACTGCCCACCCTGTCCCCGGCGGCGTCGACGGCGTTGTTCGCGGGTCCCTTCACTCCGGCGGCGGGCGCGCCGTACGGGATCACCCTCGCCGGGGGCGGCGACGTGCCCGACCCGATGCCGGGCTGCGCCTTCGTCGGCACCGAGTGCCGCGTCGGCTACCAGACCTGCAAGTATTGCTGCGGCAACGGCCAGTCCTACACCAGGCAGTGCGGATGGTGCATCGGCTGGTACGACGCGCCACCCTGCGTCGGCTTCTGAGCCCTCGGTCCTGTCCACCGTCCAACAGCCTGTACCCTCTGCCGACGATCTTGCCCCGTCGGAAGACCTGCAGTCGAGGTTGTCGGCAACTCGCGTCGCGAATTAACGACGAGAAGCCCTTACCGGACGAGTTCGACGCGGCCTGGAGTGGTGGTCGGCTATCGCCCGCCGAGCTGGCGTAGGACCTCGGCCAGCTGGCCGCTGAGCTCGTCGAGACGGCGGTCGAGTTTCACGTCCAGGGCGCTGACCTTCTCGTCGAGGGTGTCGACCTTGCGGTCGACGCTCTCGACCAGCTCGTAGAGCGAGTCGATGTCGGCGCGTTGTTGGCGCACCTGGCGCTGCATCTCGGGCTGCGACACCAGGGTGACGGTAGCGGTACCTCTTCGCTTCCGGGGACCGGCCGTCCCGGTTCCTTGGTTGTGGGACACCCCCGCCCGCCCCGCTCCCCCGTCGGCAACGGCGCTGGTGACGCCGTCCCGAATGTCAGGTCCGCCGCCGCGTGTCGCGACGCGGCTACAGACCGGATCATCGGTACGGTCTCCGGCGTGGATCTGGGCTACGCGCGGGTCTCGACCGCGAAGCAGGACCTCGACCGGCAGCTGCACGCGCTCGCCGAGGTCGGGATCGCGGCCGAGCGGACCTTCGTGGACAAGAAGTCCGGGTCGACCACCGACCGACCCGGACTGCGCGCGCTGCTCGGGTACGCCCGCGACGGCGACGTGATCGTGGTGCACACCCTGGACCGGCTCGGCCGCACCGTCCGCGACACCCTCAACATGATCCACGAGCTGACCGAGCGCGGGGTCGGGGTGCGCAACCTGGCCGACCCGATCCGGGTGGACTCCTCCCGCCCGGAGGACCCGATGGCGCAGCTGGCCGTGGTGTTGTTGGCGTTGTTCGGGCAGATGGAGCGCACCTACATGCTGGAGCGGGCTGCGCACGCCCGCGCGGTCGCCACGGCGAAGGGGCGCCGGACGGGACGGCCCTCGGTGGTGGACCCGCACAAGCTGAACTACGCGGTGCACCTGCGCGAGGCCGGGGACACGATCGCGGAGATCGTGGCCAAGACCGGGATCGCGCGCACCACGCTGTATCGGCACCTGCCGCCGCGACCGGCGCAGTCGCTGACCGCGGCCGGCACGCCGGGCGCGCCGGAACGGGCGAAGTAGCCGATGTCCGCGATCCGGCGCCCGAGCACCCCACCCGGTGCGGCGTGCCCCGGGTGCGGACAGCGGCCGAACAGCGCCGAGGCCGCAGCGCGGTTGCGCGCCGAGCTGACGGTGCGCTGGCTGATCCGGGAGGCGGACGGGCTGGTGGCCCGCGGGTTCTGCCACGAGTGCGTCCCGTCCGGCCCGGTCGGCGAAGTGGTGTGCGGGCACTGCGGGGACGGGCCGCTGCTGGGCGGAGCGCTTGCCGGCGCCGACCCGTTCACCGATCCTGTCGTGGCGGGGTGGCTGGCGACCCAGGGCTGGGCTCTGCACCCAGCGGTGATGTGTCCGGCATGTCGGCAGGCATTCGATCGGGCGAGCTCGTCGTGACGGCGCACGTCGACACGCAGGTCAAGGCGCTGCTGGTCGGGCGGCTGCGAGAACAGCGCGCGGCTGGGACGTTGACCAGCGCCGACGTACGGCGCGCCGCGGCAGGCGTAGGAGTGGCCGAGCGCACCGTGTGGGGGTGGCTGGCGAAGGAGCCGGCCGCGCTGGCGCGCCGCCCGCGGGTCCGCTACGAGATCACCGAGGCCGACCGGGACAGCTACGCGGCGTGGCGCGGCAACATCGCGGCGGTGCACCGTGCCCTGCACGCCGGGCGGGCTGGTGCGCCGTCGCTGCGGCGGTTGCAGGAGGCGTTCACCCGGGACCTGTCCCCCGGCGAGCGGGCCGCCGTGGTCGAGGGTGTCGAGGGCCGGCGCCGGCACGAGGTGTATCTGCGGTGGGCGCCGAGCCGGCGCAACGCGCTGTGGGAGGGCGACCACACCGAACTGCCGGTGCTGGTGATCGCGCCGCGGGCGCAGCGGCCGAGGAAGCCGTGGGCGACGTTGTTCATCGACGGCTTCTCGCGGCTGATCATGGGGTGGGCGTTGTCGCTGTACCCGACCTCGGCCGTCGTGCTCGCCGCGCTGCGCCAGGGCGTGCTGGTCGACCCTGCGCGCGGACCGTTCGGCGGGCTGCCCGAGGCGCTGCGCCCGGACAACGGGCTGGAGTTCATCGCGACCGCGCTGGCCCGCTCCTGCGCCGCGCTGGGGATCGACCTGTTGCCCACCCCGCCCTACACGCCGCACCGCAAGGGCAAGATCGAGCGGGTCAACCGGACCCTGGACCAGGAGTTCCTGTCCGGGTTGCCGTTCTACACCCACGGCCCGCGCGGCGCGGACGGTCGGCTGTTCGGCCCGGACGCCGAGCCGATGAGCCTGGAGCTGTTCAGTCACCGCTTCGCCGAGTGGGTCGCCGAGTACAACACGGCGCGGGTGCACAGCGAGCTGGACGGGCAGACCCCACTGGGACGCTGGTGCGAGGATGCGACCCCGCTGCGCGAGATCGCGCCCGGGGCGCTGCGGTGGATGTTGATGGCCGACGTCGAGCGCACCATCAACAAGGACGGGGTGCACTTCGAGCGGGTCCGGTTCATCGCCCCGGAGCTCAACGGGCTGGTCGGGGAACGCGTCCAGGTCCGCTACACCCCGCACGACCTGCGCCAGATCGAGATCTTCCGCGGCGATGTGTGGTTGTGCACCGCCTACCCGCAGGACGAGCTCACCGCCGAGCAACGGGCCGCGGTGCTGGCCCGGCGCCACGCCGACGCCGTCGAGCTGGGCCGCCGGCAACGCCGCGCGAGCCGCCGTGCCCGCGCCCGGCTGGCCCCGATCACCGCGCCCGGCCCGGGCGAGGACACCACGGTGGTCACCGCCGAGCAAGACCGCCACGAACGGCGACGCCGGGACGACGACGGGCGCGAGATGCGCCGCCTGGGCCGTACCGACCTGCTCGGGCTGCACCGCGACTTCGAGTACTGGAACCCGCCCCGCGACCCCAAGCCGGGGGCGGCAACACCCGAGGCCAGGCCGGCGGACGGCGCCGACGACTCGCAAGCCCGCGAGGACAGGGCTGGGAGCACGATCGAGACCGAGAAGGGATAGAGGGATGGTGCGGCATTTCCTGGATGTCGTGGGCGCGGCCACCTTGCCCACCGATTCGTTGCTGATGGTCGAGCGGGCGGTGACCGACCTGCTCGCCGTGCAGGCGATGGGCACGGTGCACGGCTCGGCCGGGCTGGGCAAGACCTACGCGGTCGAGCAGGCCCTGACCCGGGCCGTGATCGACGGGCGGGCCGGGCGGGCGCCGTGCTGGGTGAAGTTCCCCAGTCGGCCCACGATGCGCCTGGTCGCGGCCGCGCTGCTCGCCGAGCTCACGAGGGTCCCGACCGGGCGCGGGAACCGGTTCGTGCTCACCGAGGCGCTGATCGAGGAACTGGCCCCACCGCTGGGCGGGGGTGGGCACGTGGTGGTGGTCGACGAGGCGCAGAGCCTGAACACCGAGTGCATCGAGTACCTGCGCTACCTTCACGACCACAAGGCGACCCGGTTCGCGTTGCTGCTGGTCGGTGGGGACGGCACCTGGAAGGTGTTGTCGCGGGAACCGATGCTGCGCTCGCGGATCTACCGCCGGGTCAGCGTGGAACCGCTCACCCCGGCTGAGGTGGTCCGGCTGATCCCGACCTATCACCCGCTGTATGACGGCGTCGACGCCGAGCTGCTGTTGCTGATCGATGACCACTTCGCGCACGGCAACCTGCGGCACTGGGCGGCGTTCACCCGAACCGCTGCCGGGCTGTGCGCGGCCGCCGGCACCGAGCGGGTCGACGAGTCCGTGGCCCGTAACGCGTTCACCCTGCACGGCGGTGGCACGGCGGCGTGACCGCCGCCCCGTACGCGTCGACGTCGCGTCGTCGCCGTCCGCCGGGGGCGCGGAGGCGGGCGGCGGGCTGCGCTGGGTGCACGATCCCGACGACGACCTCGCCTGCCTGCACCAGGTGACCGCGCTGCACGATCTGACCGCCGGGCGGCTGGTGTGTCATCCCACCCCGGGCGCGACTTGGCCGGTCGTGGTCCGGGACCTGTTCGAGGCTCTCGGGAAGCGCCGCGACGCCCTGCAACGCGCCCGGCGCGACGACGCCGCGGCGTTGCTGCGGGTGTGGCTGCGCGCCGAACAGGTCGAGCACCTGGTCGTGCTGCGCGCGCACCGGCTGCACCCGAAGCTGCTCGCGATGCTCGCCGAGCTGGCCACCGCGACCGGAACGACGCTGTGGCCGGTGTGGCACGACACCGACCCGCCGGCATCCGGGTGGGCGGGTGAGCTGTGGTCCTGGCAGTGCGCGGTCACCGCCCTCCGCGGGTCGCCTTCTCCGGACCGGCTGCGGTCGGTGGACGCAATCCACCGTGACGCGGTCGCCGAGGCACGGCGCGAAGCCCGCCTCTTGCGAGTCGGGCAGCCGCGACAGCGCCGGTTCACCCAGCCCGGATGTGCGCTCGGTGCGCTCCTGCAGCGGCTGACCATCGACGCCGTCACCGGCGCCGAGCTGGAGCTGCTCCTCGACGCCGCACGGGCCGGGTTCGCCACTGAAGGACTCACCCTCGTGCTGCCTGCCGACGCGGCCGCGTTGAGCGCGCTCGGGCCGCGGATCGACGCCCACGTCGTGACCCGGCTGCGGCGGCTGGCCTGCCCGACCAGCGCGGCCGCGCTGCTGCTCGCCCTGGCCACCGACAGCCGCGCCGGACGACTGACCCTCACTGCGCCGCGGCGGATCAGCCCGGACCTCGGGCAGGTCGGGATGCTGACCGGCATCTACCGCATCCCCGGGGTCGCAGCGCCGCTGCTGCACGCGGCGCTGCTCGACCACCAGGCCCGCGGGCTGCCCGACTACGCCCTGTTCGTCCATCCCGCCGGTGGGGTGCTGCTCACCCAGCGGATGGCGAACCTCATCGCCCGCGCCGCCGCCCTTGCGGGCGTGCATCGCCCGCTTGCGGCCACCCGGGCCGGGCGCAGCGACTCCGGCCCGGAGGAACCCTTCGCCGCCACGTTGGTCAAATCCGGCGCCGTCCGGATCGACGGCGCCGGACCGTTCCCGCGGCTACGACCCCACCTGCTGCGTCGCACGCTGCCGTACCACGCGCGCCGCTGACCACTGCACTTTTCGCCGCGCCTACTGCAACTTTCCCCGCGCATCCCACTGCACTTTCAGCCGCGCTCCACAGCCTCGACCTCGACCCCCCGGCAAGGACGGCACCGGCGCCAGCCCGGACTGCCCCGCCCGACACCGCTCCGCTCGGCCCGATCGTGCACCGGACCCCTGCAGCTGCACGCCATCACCGACACAGCCAGACCACTTGCCATCACCGACACCCATCCCTATTCTATTGCTGTTATTCTGCAATCTGCTCAACATGGATACCTCCTATAATCCAAGTGCTGCATCTCGAAAACGTTCAATCTCCCAATTTAATTGTTATCTCATGCTCCTTACTTTCGCTAAGTTCCGTTCCGGCACACCTATGCACAGTGTTTGTGATCTTGGTCGGGTGCGGTAGGATGGTGATCATGTTGCGGATCACGGCTATCCCCGCGGGTGCGGTGGAGTACCTGATCCGTGGCTGCGGCTGCCAGCACGACGCCCCGAAGGTTGAGCTCGAGCGCGGGCCGGACGTGGCGGCCGGGCACACGGCCGAGCGGGCCGCAGGCCGGGAGAAGGGCGCGGCGGCCTATTTCGCGGCCGCGGTCGAGCAGGGCGACCCGCAGGGCTACTGGTTCGGCACCGGGATGGAGGTGATGGGCCTGCCGTTCGCGTCGGGTGAGGTCGCGGATCCGGATGATGTGCGGGCGGTGTTCGGGCAGCTGCGCCGCCCGGAGTCGACGGAGAAGGACCCGGAGTTCCTGGGCCGGCGGCCGCCGAAGTACAAGGACGAGGACCAGCGGTTCGAGGCGTTGAAGGCCCAGGAGAAGGGCCCGATCAGTCCCGAGCGGGAGCAGCAGCTGCGTCAGCAGGCCGCGGCGACGGATACCCGTAAGGGTGTCGCCTATTACGATTTCACGTTTTCCGCCCCGAAAAGCGTGTCGGTGTATTGGGCGGCGTTGTTGGCGGCGGGCGCTACGGAGCAGGCCGCGGCGGTGGCGGCCGCGCACGATCGGGCGGTGGAGATCGCGATCGCCTACGCCGACAAGCACATCGTCTCCACCCGCACCGGCTGGCACGGGGCCCGAGTTACCGGCAACGAGTCGGTGGGGCGGTTCGAGGCGGGGCGGGGGTCGGTATGGACGTTGTGGCGGCATTCGACGTCGCGGGCGAACGAGCCGCAGTTGCACACCCACGGCGGGATGTTGAACCGGACGACGACCGCGGACGGGCAGGTCCGGGCCCTGGATGGGGCGGCGTTCCGGGCGTACAAGGAGGCGATCGACACCGCCTATGTGCGGGCGCTGGAGCAGGGGGTCAGCGAGGCGACGGGGGCGCGGTTCGCGTTGCGCCCGGACGGGGTGGCCCGGGAGATCGTCGGGGTGGACCCGCAGCTGTGCGCGGAGGCGTCCACCCGGCGCGGGCAGGTGGCCGAGCGGGTGGCCGAGCTGGTCGCCGGCTATGTGGAGCGGCACGGCCGGGAGCCGGGCGGGCAGGCCAGGAAGGCGATGGCCGACATGGCCACCTTGCAGACCCGCGCGGCCAAAACGGCGGAGTCGGGGCCGGCGGCGGTGACCGCGTGGGGCGCGGCGCGGCGGGAGCGGATGCTGGAGGTGGTCGACGAGGTGGCCGCCGCCGGTTATGACAGGGCCGAGCTGGCCGCCCTGGTGGATCAGGAGCCCGGCCGGGCGGTCACCGTGGACGGCCCGCAGGTCGGGGCGGACATGGCCGCCACCGGCCAGCCGGTGGCCGGGGTGGACCGGGCGAAGGTGATGGCCGCGGCCATCGGCGATGTGCAGGCCCGGTATGCGGTGTGGACCCACGGCAACCTGGCCGCCGCGCTGGACGCCCGCCTGGGCGACGCCCACCAGCTGGGGGTGCCGGTCGAGCAGCGGGCGGGGGTGCTCGAGGCGCTGACGAGGGAAGCCCTGTCCGTGGCCGGGGTGGTGCGGGTGTCCGCGCCCGACCCGGTGGCCGTGCCCGGTGCGCTGCAGCGCGCCGATGGCGGGTCGGTGTACCGGCGGGCGAACCATGAGCGGTTCGCCACCGGCGCGCACCTGGCGATGGAGGACGGGCTGGTCGGTCTGGCCCGCACGCCGGTCGCGGCCACGGTCAGCGAGGCGGAGCTGGCCATGTTGGAGGTGGAGCTGGCCGCGGCCGGCCTGTCGCCGGATCAGGTGGCCGCGGTGGTCGGGATCCTCGGGTCGGGGCGGGTCGGGGACGTGCTGGTCGGCCCGGCCGGCGCGGGCAAGTCGCACACGGTCAGTGCGTTGGCCGCGGCGTGGGAGGAGCGGACCGGTGGGCGGGTGTTGGGGTTGGCCACCAGCCAGGTCGCCACGCAGAACCTGGCCGGGCTCGGGTTGGCCGCGGTCAACACCAGCCGCTTCCTCGCCGCGTTTCAGCCGGATCCGGTGACCGGGCAGCCCCGGCAGCGGCTGACGGTGGGGGATCTGCTGGTCGTCGACGAGGCCGGCATGTCGAGCACGCGGGAGCTGCACGCGATCGCCACGCTCGCCGCGGCGGCGGGGGCGAAGGTGGTGTTCACCGGCGACCACGCCCAGCTCGACAGCGTGGAGGCGGGTGGGATGTTCGCGCACCTGGCCGAGACGGTCGGGGCGCACGAGCTCACCGTGGTGCACCGGTTCACCGCGCCCTGGGAACGCGAGGCCAGCCTGCAGCTGCGCGCGGGCGAGCACGCCGCGGTCGACGCCTACGCCGATCACGGCCGGCTGCGGACCGGCACGTTGGAGGAGATGCAGGCCGCGGCCACCCGCGGGTGGCTGGCCGACACCCTCGCAGGGAAGGAGTCGCTGCTGATCGTGGGCACCAATGTGCACGCGGCAGAGCTCTCCGAGCAGATCCGTGAGCAACTGATCGAGCTGGGTCGGGTGAGCCCGGACACCCTGGCCGAAGCCGGCGAGCGGCGGCAGGAAATCAGTGTCGGGGATCGGGTGCAGGCCCGGCGCAACGACTACCGGCTGCGGGTGGACCCGGCGATCGGTGCGGATGGGCGGGCGGGTCCGGCGTGGCCGGTGACCAACCGCGAGGTCTACACCGTCATCGGCAAGGACCCCGCGACCGACGATCTGCTGGTGCGGGATCAGTTCGGGGCGACCGCTCATCTGCCCAAGGAATACGTGGCCGAGAACGTGACGCTCGCCTACGCCGTCACCGGCTACGCGGCGCAGGGCCTGACGGTGGACTCGGGGCATCCGATCGTGGACCGCGATGCCACCCGGGAGGCCCTGTATCCGGCCGCGACCCGCGGGCGGGAGTCGAACGTGCTGTATCTGGTCACCGAACGCGCCCCCGACGCCCACGACCCGGAGCGCATCGCGGAGTCGGCGCGGGAACGCCTCGCCGCGGTGCTCGACCGCAGCGCGGCGCAGCAGGCCGCGACCCGCGTACTGGCCGAGGGTCGTGCGCAGGCCGCGAACCTGCAGACGATCGGGGGGCTGTTCGACATCGCGGCGGCCGAGCAGGCCCGCGAGCGCTACCAGGGTCTGCTCGGGCAGCGGCTCGCGCCCGAGGTGGCGGCCGGGTTGGCCGACGACGCCGGGATGGGCCGGCTGTTGCGGTCGCTGCGCGAGACCGAGCTGGCCGGGCACGATCTGGACACGGTGCTCGATGAGGTGCTGACCGGTCGCGGGCTCGGCGACGCGAACTCGGTCGCCGACGTGCTGCGCTGGCGGGTGCGCTGGCACGCCGAGCACCGCGACCCGCAACGGGTCGTCGACCCGCGCGACTGGACCACCCTCGCGCCGGCGCAGGACGGGCCCGTCGGCGACTACGTGCACGGCTTGGCCGAGCGGGCCACCGCCCGGCAGGCCCAGCTCGGCCGGGACACCGCGGCCCGCGCACCCGGGTGGGCGGTCGAGGCGCTGGGCGCGGTCCCCGCCGTGGACACGCCCGAGCGAACCGGGTGGGAGCAGCGCGCGGGGATCGCCGCGGCGTACCGGGAGCTGCGCGGGATCGACGACGAGCACACCTCGCTGGGGGCGGCGCCGTCGCGGGAGCAGGAACTGGCACGGGCGCTGTGGGGGCACGCGGTGCAGGCCCTCGGGCGGCCGGCGGATGTCACCGATCACCGCGCCCTGGACGATGCGGTGCTGTATCAGCAGGTGGAGCGGTGGGAACGGGAACTCGCCGCCGCCCCGGGGTGGGTGGCCGAGCAGCTGGGCCAGGCGTATGAGGCCGCGCACGAGGAACGTGTGGCCCACCAGCTGGCCACGGCCGAGCTCGCCGCCCTACCGGTCGACGATCCGCGGCGCGGGGAGCTGGCCGCGGAGCGGGACCGGGCCGGGGTGTGGGCGGACTGGCACACCGAACGGGCCGCCCAGTACGAGACCGCGCACCAGGCCCGCCAGGCGTGGGCTCACGGGACGCGGGAGCAGGAGCTGCAGGCCCGCCTGGCCGCCGAGGAACTCGACCGCCGCGGACTGCCCACCCACCGCGACCTCACCCCCGACCCGGCACCAGTCCAGGAGCGCGAGCCGGCCACCGAGCAGGACGTCGCACGGGCGGGTGTGGAGCAGGACGTCGAGCAGCGCATCGAGCAGGACGTCGTCGAGCAGGACGTCGAGCGCGCCGTCGCGCAGGACGTTGAGCCGGCGCCCGCGACCCGGGAGGAGCGGCAGGCGGCGTGGCGGGCACGCCCGGATCGGCTGCTCGGCGAGCCCGCGCTGGCCGAGGCCCTGACCCGGGCCGAGCAGGCCCGCGACATCGCGTTCGCGCAGGCGGAGCGGCTGCGCGCGCAGGTCCCCGGGCTGGCCGAGCAGGTCGCGGCCGGCCGCGGTGAGCAGGTGGCGGCCGTGGAGGCGCGGCTGGCGCAGCTGCAGGCGCTCGCAGGGCTGCACGAGGGGATGGACGCAGCCGAGCGCGGGTTCGGTGCGGCGCAGCGGGAGATGTGGCAGATCCAGCAGCAGGGCGGGGCAGCGGCCCGAGCGCGGGACGCCACGCCGTGGTGGCGGCCCGGGCAACGGGAACGGCTGGAGGCCGAGGCCGGCCAGTACGCGGCCCGCTACGAGCAGGCCAAGGCCGACGTCGAGGGCTGGCGCGAGCGGCTCGCGGCGCGGGCTGACCGGCTGCGCGAGCACACCGGAGGCCACCGGGCCAACCCGCAGTGGGCCCGTGAGCAGCTCGACCGGGCCCAGGCAGCCAGCGCCGCCGAGCGGGCCGCGGCCCAACAGCGCGACGAGGCCGCGCTGGCCGCGCTGAGCCAGCGCGTCGCCGCCCAGCACGCCGAGGCCGAGAAGGCCGGCGGCCGCCACGGTGAGGTGCTGGCCGAGCAGCAGCACCGCGCCCAGCTCGAACCGCTGGACCGGGCGGAGGAGTCCGGGTGGCGCCTCGATGAGCTGATGGCCCAGATCCGCGAACGCCAACAGCAGACCCGCAACGACCCCAGCCGCGGCCGCGGCCGCGGCATGGACCCCGACGAGCTGGACTACCAGCGCCGCAGCTATGACCACGATCTCGAGCACGGCCGCGACCACGGCCAGGACCACGGGTTCGGGATGGGTCGCTGACACACCGACAGCCCCGCCGGGGGGTGCGGAGCCGTCGGCTGCGCCGTAACCGGCGCCCGCCCGAGGGTAGGCGCTGGTCGGCTTGGCGTGCAGCCGCCGCACGGACGCCGCCGGGCGGCGGGTCTACCAGCTGTCGGGCTCGTCGCGGAAGGTCAGCGGGCGGGGCTGATCAGGCGGAACCCAGGTGTAGCGGCCCTGTGCGAGTGCCGCTGCGGCCTCGCGTTCCTGCTCGGCCAGGAATGCCAGCTTCGCCGGGGTGGGCTGCTCCCAGGTCTCGCGAGGTCCCCACGGCGCGGTGCAGATTCCGAGGTCTTCCCGGCCGGTGAGCCCGACGTGCACGGGCGGGTCGGTGATCTCCGCGCCGGCGCCGGGGCGGGGGAAACGCCACTCGACCCCGAGATCGCGGGTGGTGACCGCGTGCAGCACCCCCAGGTAGGTTGACCACAGCACGTGGGCCAGCGCGCTGCGCAGGCTGTCGAGGTCGACCGGGCGGCCCACCCCGTCGTGCAGGGCGACTGCGCTGCGGCCGACCCACAGGTGGTGGTGCAGCCGGATGTCGGTCTCGTCCTCGTTGTTGTACAAGTGCACGGCGGTGGCCATCTCCAGCCGCGCCGGCCAGGACAGCGACCCGTCGGCGACGTAGCCGGCCACGAACTGCAGCTTGTTCACCGTGGCCGCCACGACCTCCCGGTAGCCGGCGCCGAGGAACCCCACCACCGGCTCGATCCCCGGGCCGTCGAGGTAGCGCTCCAGTAGCAGCGACACCGTCAGCGGGGCCCGGAACTGGACGTCGATCGCATCCGCCGGCGGCCCGGGGCAGGCGGGGTCGCGGGCGTCGAACAACACCCCGGGTGGGACCCGGGTGTCGCCGTAACGGCCCATCCGCGCCAGCCGTGCCATGAGGTCCAGGGTAGGAACCCGGGCCGACAGTTCCCAGTGGCGGCCGACGGCCACTTATCGACACCGACCCGGGATTCGGCGCCGACGGCGTTATCGTCACGGTCATGGCCTCCCCAGCCCCGCATCCCACGGCGGTTCCCCCGCCGCCGGACGCGGACCCGGTCGCGATCCGGGCGTGTCTGCCGGCGGCGGTCGCCGCGGTGTTCGACGCCGAGTGGGAGCACGTGCTGGAGACGGCCAAGCAGTCCAAGGACCTCGCCGGGGTGCGGGACCTGTTGCAGAACTGGCGCCATCACGCCTACCAGGAACTCCGCGAGCCGGGCGCCTACCTCCGGGTGCTGGCCACCGCCGCCCGCACCCAGGCCACCCGACGAGCCCCGCAGGGCAGCGTCTCGCCCGAGGAGATGCGCGCGCGGATCGACGCCCGGCTCGCCGAGCCCGGCCTCGACAAGCCCGGCCTCGACGAGCCCGACCACCGGTAGACCCGGGGTGTTCCGCGGGTCGTCACCTACCCGGAGGCGGCCGAGCAGCTCGCCGCGCTCCCGGCGCAACAATCCCGACGCCGAGGTACGGCGCTGGCTGTTCGGGCCGCTCGGTATGGCGCAGGTGCTCGGTGACCGGTCGGTGCTGGTTGCGGCCGGCGCGGGACTCTCACTCGAAGGGGCGGCGGCCGCTCAGCTGATCCAGTGCACACGCAGGAGCTCGACACGCCGGTCGTGGTCGTGGTCGAGGACGAGGTAGATGACCTCGGCCCGGCCGGCCGGGCCGAACAGGAGCTTGCGCATGGCGCCGTCGGGTTTCGCGTCGTTGTAGGGCTCGCCACTCCACGGCGTGAGCTCGAGCAGGTCGAGGACCTGCAGGTAGTACGGGACAAGCTCGTCGGGCAGGGCGCGGATCTGCCGTGCTACCTCGTCGTCGGTGACGACCTCGTACACCGGTGTGTCAGCCGAGCCGGTGCGCGAGCATCTCGCGCATGTCGTCGGCGGTGATCGTGCCGCGGTCCTGGCCGGTGAGGACTAGCTCGGCGCGTTGCAGCATCCGGCGGTGCGCCTGCGGGTCGGCCTGGGTCAGGGCCGCGATCGCGCGCCACCGTTCCAGCACGGTGTAGACCTCGGCCAGGTCGAGGCGCTCCGCGGAGCGCGACATCGCCGTGCGCCACTCACTGTCGAACTGGCCCGTCTCCTCGGGCAGCAGCGCCTCCCGGATCGCCCGTGGCGTCGCCGAACGCGGAAACCCCTCGGACTGGGGCCGCCGCGGTGGAGGCGCTGATTCAGCGGACACGACCTGACGATAGCGCTCCATCGACCCGGACCGGCCCCGCACCACACCCGGGTCGTCGGCCACGACGAGGCCCACCCGGCCTGGTCGCCGTGCGCGGCGGCCGCGCCTCCACGTTCCGGCCGGCGAAGGCGGCGAGGCGGGTGGGCGTCGCCCGGCGGCCGTAGCGGACCGAGGCGAACGGCGCGCGAGTGTCGTGCGGGACGCGACGCGCATACCAGTCGAGCGCGATCCCGGCGAGAATCGGGTCAGGATCGTGGTCGTGACCGGTGGGAGGGCGAGATCCAGCCGGTGGACGGCCCGTGAGGAACATCGGAACGAGATCCATCGGTAGAGCTGGCGCACTGGGCTCGCGGTAGCGTCGCCGCCGGTCGGGGAACGGGCTGGGCTCGATGTGCGAGCTCGTGACGCGCTGGGGGTCTTCGTGCCCGTCGAGTTCCTGACTGACGCGCAGGCCGCGACGTACCGCCGCCGCTCTACCGGCGGCGCCGGGTTGCTGACTGCCCGCCGCGCTGTGCCTGACGTTCCAGCAGCATGAGGTGGTGCACCAGCTGCTCCATGGTGGTGCAGGCCTCCGCGGCGAGCTGCTGGGTCGCGGGGTCGTCCACCGCCGCGGCGGTGCCATTGAGCTTGTCCGCGCGCCGCGACAGCGAACGAGCCTCGCGCAGCAGCGCCGTGACCGCCTTCGCCGAAGGCGGCTCGGGCCGGTCCACCTCGTCGTCCATCCCGGTGATTGTGCTGTGCGCGCACAAGCGGTTCGTAGCCGACCGAGCAACGAGTCCGGAGTGCCGTAAGCCGATCCCGCTACGGACGTCCGGCCGCCCGCTGGCGGACTGTCAGCTACGCCGTGGCGGGTTCGGACGTCGACCCGGCAAGACCCCGACTCAGATTATTTTTGATCTTGTACCGCAGGTGCACGGCGCCACCACCAGGCAGGACCTCGATAGGTTCCAGGTCGGTCAGCCCACTGAGATCGTCAAACAGCCGCATCCCGCTGCCGAACAGTACCGGCGCCAGGTGCAGAGAGATCTCATCGACCAAGCCCGCCTTCAGGTACTGCTGTGCAAGGTTCGCGCCACCCATCACCGCAACGACGCCGTCTCCGGCCGCAGCGCGGGCCTGGTCGAGTGCGGCCTCGATCCCGCCGGTGACGAAGGTGTACACCCCGTTGGCCGGGCTGTCGCTCGGCGCCTCATGAGTGACCACGAACAACGGCCTGCGAGCAGGGCCGGAGGGCCCGTCGGCGCCCCACCACCGAATCGAGTCGTCGTAGGTGGTCCGGCCGCAGATCGTGGCGCCGAGGTCGGCGACGGCACGCTCAAGGACCTGCAGGCTCTCCTCATCCGCCGCCATCCACGCATGCAGGTGTTCCCCGCCAACTCCCAACGGCTCGTCCGGAGTGGGATCAGCCGCCCTCACGAAGCCGTCGAGCGAGATGGAGATGTCCAAGACCACGATTCCCATGAGGATTGCCTCCTGCTTCTGATGAGCCCACGCTCCGCACGGACTCTCCTGACCTTGATCTACTGCAGCTGCAGTTGCGCGTCGGGGCGCCTCGTCGTCACTACCTCGCCGCTCGTGACACAGACGTCGGCAGGCGCGGGAACTCATCTGTGAGTGTCGTATCGGTGCTCCAGGGTGGAGGACCACCAGGATCGGTGCCGGTGACCCAGCGTGACGTCCGGTGCCGGGCCGGGCACGGCGGGCGTCACCGCCGCCCACCACTCCCGTCGCGCTCGTCGGCTGTGTCAGCGGGCGGCTCGTGGTGACACGACGCGGTACGTCAGGTGCAGCACGCGTTCCGCGGACCTCACCGTCAACTGCTCGAGCTTCAGCGGCGGCACCCCGTCGAACAGCCGCGCGCCGGCGCCGAGTGTGATCGGCACGATGTGCAGCCGCAGCTCGTCGACCAGCCCGGCGGCGAGGTACTGGTTGATCGTGTCGGCACCTCCGTGGATGGAGATGTCACCGTCGCCGGCCGCCGCGCGGGCCTGCTCCAGGGCCGACTCGATCCCGTCGGTGACGAAGTGGTAGGTGGTGCCGCCAGCCATCGGCTGCGGTTCGCGTGGATGGTGGGTGAGGACGAAGACCGGGGCGTGGAACGGTGGGTCGTCGCCCCACCACCCGTTCCACGGGCGGTCCCACGGGCCGCGCACGGGGCCGAACATGTTGCGTCCCATGATGACGGCGGCGGCAGCGTTGATCCGGTCGACCTCGGCCCGGCTCTCGTCGCCGTCGAACATCCAGCCGTGCAGCTCGCTGCCCCAGCCGTCGCCGCCGTCCTCGCCGAACGGCTTCTCCTCGCTCTGGTGCGGGCCGGCCGCGTACCCGTCGGTCGTGATGGTCTGGTTGACGATCACCTTGCCTCGGAACATCTTCTCTCCTCACTCGAGTGTTCAGGAATCAGGGCAGGCGACGGGCGACGGCGGGGATCACGATGGCCGCGGCCACGACGTGGGTGAACATCAGCAACGCCTTGGTACCGACGTCGGCGTCGGCCAGCATGTCCGGGACGAACGACAGCACCGTCAACCGACGGCGATGCGGACCCACGCGACCCGGGGCCGGTGGGCGAGGCGGCGCAACACCACGGCGATGACCAGGCCGAGGGCCGAGAAGACCGCCGTCAGCACGGCAGGGCCGAGAAGACCGCCGTCAGCACGGCGAACCCGGACGGGGGATCGGCGCGCCCGCCACGGCGAGACTGATCCCGACCGCCCGGCCGGCCACGGCGACGAGCGTGGTCGCGACCGCGGCCACGACCGTCGCGACCGCGCCCGCCGTCAGCAGCGCGCCGACCGTCGGCACGGGGGCGGGGGCGCTGCTCGGGGTGGTGGTGCTGGGGTTGTTGGTCACGAGGTCCTCCGGTCATCTCGACCGGCCCGGTGGCCGGTTCCTACGGACGGGGTTGTCCGCCTACGGAGAGATGGACGGCGACGGCCGCCGGAACTCATCTGCCACCTGGTCGACCTGTTCAGTGGAGGAGCCTGCCGACGGCACACTCCTACGGGTCGTCGGCCTCGGTCGCCGTCCCGCAAACCGACGGTGTACCGCGCGCTCGCCCGCGACCGGGCTCGTTCGGCGGTCTGACCGCGCCACTTTGCACTTCAGGTCAGCTTCGGGAGTTCCTGTTCCCCAGCTTCGAGCGTCCGGGCTCTACCGATGGATCCCGTTCCGTTGTTCCTCACGGGCCTGGACGGTGAGGGACGTGAGTATGGGTCGGCGGGCGGGGGTGCCAGTCCTGGCCGGCGGGGCGCCGCTCAGGCCGGCTGGTCGAGCTCGTGTCGCTCGGCGCGGTCGAGGTCGACGGCGGTCAGGTAGTTGGCCTGCCAGAACTCGCGGCGGGCCAGCAACTTCTCGCGGCCCTCGACGTGGCGGCCGTCGACCGGTTCGTCCGGGGGCGCGATGTACGCGTCGGCCAGGTGCGGGCTGGTGGGGTCGTGGTGGTGGCCGGGGCGGCACCCCGACGCGGTCGCGCCTGGGGCGGGCCCGGTGGCGGCCGTGATCGCGGCCAGCGCGGCGGGGAGCCAGCGGGTGTGCCAGTCCGCGGCCAGCCCGGCCCGGGCTGCGGGGGTGTGGGCCTCGCGGTAGGTGGTGTGCAGCCAGGTCAGCTCCAGCACGACGGGGCGGTGCAGGGCCCAGCAGTCGGGCAGCTGCGCGCGGGTGAGCCGGTACCAGCCGACCAGCACCCCGTCGATCCAGTCGCCCAGCTGCGCCCACACGGTCGCGGCCTCGGTGGCGGTGAGGGTGGGCCAGCTGACCGGGGCCACCGGCTCGTCGTCGAGCCGCTCGGCCAGCGCGGCGAGCTGGTCGAGCGCGGTGTCGATCCGCGGCAGCGCCTGAGCGAGCAGGTCCGCCGACTCGGCCGCGTTCGCCTCGACGGTGTCGAGGCGCTGCTCGGTGGCGGCGTGGGTGGTGCGGACCTGCGCGGCGAGGCGGGCGAGCAGCTCGTCCCGGGCCTGGGCCCGGGTCAGCGGCGAGCGGCCCCGCCCGCCCCGCTCGGCGAGCGGGTCGTCCCCGTTCGCGTCGGCCGCGTTCGGGCCGGTCATGACGGCGAGCCCGCCTTGGGCGGCGTGCCGGCGAGGAGTTGGTAGCCGGGGGTGAACCGGACCACGGCCGGGCGGGGCGCGGCGCCGAGCAGGTAGGCGTGCCAGCGGGGCAGGGTCGCGATCACGTCACCGCCGACGACCGGTTCCCGGGTGCGGGTGGTCGAGATCGAGGTGGAGCGGCGCCCGTCGGCGCCGGCGGAGGCGCCGTCGTTGTGCCGGGCGGTCCAGCGCTGTCCACCGAGGTACGAGAGCGCGCGCAGGTCGGCGACATTCGTGACGCCGGGCAGGATGACCTTGGTGGGCAGGTTCTCCCAGATGATCTCCCCGGCATCGCGGCCCCAGGTGGCCGAGAGCTGCGCCAACGACTGGACGACGGCGCACACGGTGATGCCCCAGCCGCGGGAGTCCGCGGCCCACCGGTCCAGCGGGACGGGGGTGGTGTGGGCGACCTCGTCGAGCAGGAACGCCAACGGCACCGGTAGCCGCCCGCCGGGCTGGGCGGCGGCGAGGTGTTGGGCGGTGTCGAACAGGTGCTCGGTCAACGCCGTGAGCAGCGGCGCGAGGCGGCGGTCGGCGCTGGACCCGATCAGGTACAGCGTCCCGGACCGGGCCAGGAACTCGGCCACATCCAGGTGCCGGCCCGGGGCGGGCCTGCAGGCGGCGGCGACGGTGGGGTTGTCCATGAACCCCACACAGGAGGAGACGGTGGCGAAGTAGCCCGTCCTGGTGTTCGGCGCGGCGGCCAGGTGCGTGGTCAGGGTCTCCACCCACCCGGGCGGCACTCGGTTGGGGTGGCCGGTGAGCACGTGCACCGGGGCGGGATCGTCGGGGGTGTTGGCCCAGCGCATCACCGCGCCCATGTCCCGGCCGGACAGCGCGGCGGCCATCAGATAGGCGCGGATGATCTCCTGGGCTTTCTGCGCCCAGAACTCCGCGGCGTGCGTTCCGGCGGCCGCTCCCCCGCCGCGGACCAGCGCCCACGCCCGCGCATCCGCGCATGCGTGGGCGTCGCAGCCGGCGACCGGGTCCCAGGCCAGGGTGGAGACGAGTTCACCCAGCTCGGCGGGGTTGAACACCGCCACCGGACCCACCGCGGCGCGCGCACCCATCGTGGCCAGCGCCAGCTCCGGCTTGGTCGAGGGCACGACCACCGCGCCGGGGGCCTGGAGTAGCAGCCCGATCAGGTACTGGGTCTTCCCGGAGCCTTGCGGGCCGAGGATCCCGATCCCGCCGGTCCACGGCGAGTACACCCGCCGCCGGCGCAGCCGGCGCGGCCCGGACACCAGGCGGCCGGCCTCCCACCCCGCCCACGTCACCGGGGCGCGGTGGTGATCGCGCCCGGGCCACAGCCCGGCGGCGTGGCGGCGCACCGCCGCCGCCCCGCAGGTCTCGGTGAGGTCGTGGCCGTCCAGCCAGCCGACCGGGCCGCCCAGCGCGCGGCGCAGCCGGGTGTGCGGGTGGTTCCACCAGCTGCGGTGCGCGACCGTGGCGGCGGTGAGTACCGACCCGGCCGCGGCGCCGACCAGGGCCAGGGAGTCGGGCAGCGGCCACGACGTCGCACCGGCCAGCCACACCGACGCGGCGGTGGCCGCGACCCCGGCCGTGCCGGCCTGGACGTGCAGACGGGCGATCTCGCCGTCGGTGAGCGCGCCCGCGCCGGCACCGGCCAGACCATCGGCCCACATCCCGGGCCGCATCACCGCTGCCCGCCCATCGGGCCGCCGACCAGCTCGTAGCAGTCCTGCCCCGCGGTGACCGGGGTCGCGACTGGCGTCGACGCGACCGCCGTCGAACGTCGACGTGCCCGCAGCCGCCCGGCCAGGCGTGGAACGATCCGGGCCGCGACGGTGGGACTCGCCCAGGCGGGGAGGTGTAGCCCGTAGCGGTGGGCCAGCGCCCGGGCCGCGAGCAGCGCGATCAGCACCCAGGAGGTCGCGACCAGCACGACCAGCACGGTGTGTACGACCGGCACCAGCTGCACAACCAGCGCTGCGGCCGCGACGGCGGCCAGCACGCACCGCGTACGACCCCACCGGCCCTGGCCGGGGGTGGCGGGATCGGGAAGGCACCTCATCGTGGCCACCCCGCCCCCACCAGCTCCGGCTCGGTTCCGGCCGGCGCACCGGCCGGGGTGACGGCGAGGGCCTGGGCGCGGGTGAGCAACCGCCGCCCGGTCCGCGGCGAGCAGCCGAACAACACCGCCGCGTGCGCCCCGGTGACCAGGGCCCCGGCCTCGAGCAGCTCCACCAGCTCGACCACCCGCCCGTCCGGATCGACCGGGCGGGGCGACGTCGCCGTGTCCGCGTCGACCGCGTCCCACCGGCGGGACAGCCCCCGCTCGTCCAGCAGCCCGTCGCTGTAGGCGCCGACGGCCAGCTCGAGACGCTCCGACACCGCCCCGATCGCACCGGTGACCCGCTCGTCGACGTTGCGCTCGTCGACGTCGGGCCGGTCGACGTCGGGTTCGTCGACATCGCGTTGCTCGACGACGTGCTGGTGCACAGCGGGGTGGTTGTCGGTGCGGCCGACGAGCACCGCCAGATGGACCGCGGCTCCCAGCACGGCCGGGGCGACCGCGGAGACGATCACGACCACCCACCACGGCGGGGCGAGCGCGAACGCGGCCAGACCGTGCCCGAGGGCGTTGGCCGCGACCGAGGACCCGAGCAGGGCCAGTGCGAGCGCGCGGGCGAACCGGCGCGCGGACGACACGGCCCAGCCGCCCAGCCACACCAGTGACCCCGCGGCCGCGCCGGCGTCGACCACGACCGGCAACAGCCAGGCGAGCTGCGGGGAGAACCCGCACAGCAACGCGAGATCGCGCAGCGCGGCGAACGACAGGACCGCCGCCGCGGCCGCGACCACGCCCAGCAGCCCAAAAAGCACCACCCGCGCGTTCACTCTCCCACCGCCTGTGCGGCGGCGGTGGCGTAGAAGTGCAGCGCGCACGGCCACACCGCCCCCGGCAGCCCGGTACCCGGGACCGTGCAGCCCTGGCACCGGCCGTGCCGATCCGGCATGTGCACCGCGAGCAGCCGCTGCGCGACCCCGCCCAACCGACCCAGCTGCAGCGCCAGCTCGCCGAGTGGCACCACCGGCTCGCTGCCGACCTCCCGCGTCGGCGCGCTCACGCCGCCCTCGCTCGGCGGTCGAGCCGGGCCGCGCGCACCTCACGGCGCTGCGCGGCGGTCAACCCGCCGGCCACCCCGTAGGCCAGCGGCATCGCCAACACCGCCACCCGGCACCGGTCCAGCACCGGACAGCCCGCGCACACCGCCAACGCCGCATGCTCCCCCACCGTCGGGGCCTGGCCCGGCCCGGACTCATCCACCGGGAACATCCGCTCCGGCGTAGCGGCGCACGGCACCTGGCCCGGCTGTACTGCTGAGGGTGCTGCAATCCTGCTCATGGGTCGTCTCCTTCGCATCGGGTGGGGCACGGCCCACGGCCTCGGCGGAGGGTCAGAGCTCCGCCGAGGCCCCTTGCATGAGAGGGCTGGTCCCAGAGCGAGCATGACGGGGTGTACAGCACTATGCAAGCGTGAGCGGAATATTGCTAAGCTGGTTGCCGCGCAGGTATTCCTGTCACGGTTGACTAGAGGGTGGGGCGGTGCGGACACTTCGTTGCCATAGTTCGCGCGCCAGGAGGGGGACACCGTCATGTCCACGAACCACCAGACGTTGATCACTACGGCGGGCACGGCAGACTCGCCCGACCGCAACGACTGCCCGAGTGTGCACACGCTCCCCGGCAGGGATGAGGCGTTCGTGGTCGTGCGTGATGACGTCGACGACACCGCCCGCGCGGAACTCGCCGCGGAGTACAACCCCGAGCGTGAGTTGCTCGGCACTCAACCGCGCTGGGTGCCGTGCGGACTCATGGATCTAGCAACGCTGGGCCGGTTCATGGACGACAACGTCCATCAGCGCGGTGACTGGCGGTTCCGGCTCGAGCAGCTCCCGGCATACAGCCGCGCAGGAACAGACTTTCGAGCCTGGCGGGCCGGCGACGCACCGCCGACGGCCAAGCAGGAGTGGCTCGACCAGCTGGAACGCGACGTGGCGGACGGCATCGCTCACTATCGCGTGCGGATCTTGTCCGAGGACCTGACCGATTACGAGCTGTACGCCTGCCAGCGCGGTTACGCGCTCAACAGCGCCTTCGAGCAGATCCGGGTGCTGCGCCGTGGCGAGCACAGCATCCCGAGCCTGCTCGGGACCGGTGACTACTGGGTGGTCAACCGCATCATCGTGCCCGTGATCTACCAGGCCGACGGCACGTTCGTCGGCGGCGCCTACATCGGCGCGGCCGACGAGCGTGCCGAGGCCTACCGCGACGATGCTCGCCGGCTCTGGGATGCCGCCGAGCCGTGGGCGTCATGGTGGTCGCGCCACCCCGAGTACCACGGCGCCCGACCGAGTCGAGCCGCCTAGATGCCTCCACCCGGATCGGGTCGCGATCGAATCTCGCAGCTGCTAGTCGAGATCCGAGGCGATCGCACCCAGACCGAAGCCGCCGCCCGATCCGGGCTGAGCCAAGGCAGCATCAGCAAGGCGGAACATGGTCAACGGACACCGCCGCCGAACGTCGCGGAGCGATACGCGCGCGCGCTCGACGCGACGGCGCCGCAGCGCAGCGAGCTCGTTGAACTCTGCAGGACGATCGCTGACCTCGCGGTCACCCGCCAGACTCGCATCGTTCGCAAGGGCGCCGACGCGCAGCGCCGTATCCTCGCCGTCGAGCGGCAGTGTCACGAGATTCGCTCCTGGCAGGCCGAGATCGTCCCAGGCTTGATGCAGGCGTGGGCGTACACGTTGGCCGTGATCGAACGGGTACCCGATGAGGGGTGGGCGGAGGCTCGCCGGTCCCGCCTCGCGCTACTAGACGACTCTGAGCGGACCGTGATGCAAGTGGTCCCCGAGGGCGTGCTGCGTACGGTGCTCGGCTCGCAAGAGGTGATGCAGGAGCAGCTGCAGCACCTCATCGACCTGTCCCGGCGACCGAACGTCCGGCTCGGCGTGCTTCCACACGGCCGGCCCGTGCCTCCGCTACCGCCGTCGTTCCACCTCTACGGCGACCGGATGGCGACCAACGAGACCATCGTCGGCACCGCGTTCCTTGACGAGCGCGTAGACATCGACCGGCACCGCCGCTGGTTCGATCGACTTGAGGGCGCCGCGCTGCACGATGACGAGGCTCGCCTGGTGATGCAGGACGTCCTCGCCGCGCACCGCGATTAGCCGCCCCGCGCGGATCAACCTCTGACGTCCTCGGCGCGCCTACCCTGTTCCGTCCATACGGAACGGTAGGAACTGCGCTATGGAGCGCAAGAAGGGCGGGCGGCCGTCGAAAGGCGATCGGCGACTCGTCAGCTACAAGCTCCCCACGGCGCTGCTCGCGGCGGTCCGCGAGCACGCGGCCCGCCGTGGGATGACAGTGACCGACCTGATCGGCGAGCTACTCGCGGCCGAGGTCGGTATCCCCTATCAGACGCAGGAGGGATTGCCACTGGGCAAGGCCTCATAACGACAGCGAGGCGGTCCCCGTAGGGACCGCCTCGAGTCGCGACCGTCTCGGCTTGCACCCCGAGACGGCGCAGATGCTCCGGTTGTCAGCCGGAGCGGTTCCCTCCGGTCAGGAAGGGGGCGCGCTTTCGCGTGCCCAAGATAACCCCTGCGCGCCCCGACGCGCATCCGCCACACGCCGGATCCGCCTCCGAGTTCGGCGACGGGTGGTGTCTGCCCTGCTACGAGGTCGGGTCATACGTCCTCACAGCCGACCCGACCCCGTCGCTGTGCGTCGTGCACGCCCAGAACGACCTCAGCGGCCAGAGCACCAGCGGCAGCAGCTCCACAGCGATGGCTTCCGGCGCGCATCGGCGTTCTCGGCCGCCGCGCGGCCGCGCGGCACGCCCTCCCGACAGCCGGCCTCCGGCCCGCCCGTGGGTGGGCCGGCTCACCGCCGCCCGCGGCCGCGCGCGCGGAATGGCCTACGGCCGCCGACGGGCCGCGGCCCGCGTCGCCGCCGGCCGCTACGACCCGCACCCCGGGTGGCGCCACCTGGTCGCCCCGCAGTACCGGGTGCTGCTCGAGCAGGCCGAGGCCCTGGGCGTCGTCGACGAGCTCGTCGACGCCCAGGAGTGGCGCAGCGACAAGCGCGCCGCGTGGGCGGCGATCCTGCGTCGGCTGGTGTGCAGCATGGACTGGCAGACCGGGCTGATCACCGCGGTTACCCTGGCCCGGCTCGGCGACGCCGGCGCCCGCGCGCCCCGCACCGTCTCCCGGGTCATCGCGTGGGCCCGCGACGCCGGCCTGCTCGTCGTCGTCGAGCACGGCGCCTCGGCCGAGTTCCTCGGCACCGACCACGGCCGCACCCCCAGCTACGTCCTGGTCGCTCCGCTGGCCACCACCACTCCCCCACCGGCCACCGCCGGCGGTGGGCCCGATCCTGTATCCGCGCAGCTCAGCATGGTTGTGGATGAAAGTGGCGTCCTCCCCGTTACTTACGTTGGTAACCAGCCCTTGAACGGCAGACGGCTCGAACCCGCCGAGCCGACCCCGGCCGGATGGCCGCTGTATGGGGTGCCCCAGTCCGCTCCGGACCGGACTGCCGCGACTCGGTGCCTGTTCCAGCGTCTGGGCCTGGACCAGCGGGGGGTATCCAGGATGCCGCTCTGGCGCGCCCGGGCCCTGTTGCGGCCCTGGTGGGTGGCTGGCGCCTGCCCGGCCGCGCTGCTGTTCGCCATCGACCACCACCCCGACCGGCCCGACCACCACCGCGGCGACGCCCTCCGCGGCGCCCGCGATCCCCTGCGCGTCCTCGCGGCCCGGCTCCGGCCCTGGCGGAACCGGCTCCATGAGCTGCCCGCCAAGCTCGCTGGCGTGCCCGGCGACTACCAAGCCCAGCCGAGCCTGCGTCCGGCCCCCTCGCGGGCGCCGCGGGTCGCGCTGACACCGCCCGGTCGGTCCGCCGCCCAGATCGCCGCTGTGGCCACGTGGGAGGCCCACCGGGCGCAGCTCCGCGCCGCGCGGGCCGCTGCTGCGGACCGGGGCGCAACTCCTGACGGTCCGTGCCAGTAGGGCCGATGTCGACCACCGATTTACCGCGGTAAAGCACGCGACACGGCCCCCACGGCGGCAGAACCTGCGGCCGACGTCGCTACGCTCCTGCCGTCCGAAGTACCGCCGATCGAGCCTCGACCTGCGGGAAGCACACGGAACAGAGAGTCCCGCCATGCCTGCGAACATCCATGTCATCGCCAACCAGAAGGGCGGGGTCGGCAAGACCACCCTCGCCGTCAACCTGGCTGCGGTGGTCCACGCCGTCCGCGAGACATCCTTCGGTCCCCTGCGCGACCCCGCAGAGGCCGGGCGGCACCGGCCCCGCGACGTAGAGAGCCCGACCAGCGAGGTGCTCGTCGCCTCCACCGACCCGCAGGCGTCGTCGGTGTGGTGGTCCGAACGCGTCGCCCGCCAAGGCGGGCTGCCGTTCGACTTCACCCAGATCGCCGACCCGCGCGATCTGCGTCGGCTGCGCAGTGGCCCCTATCGCGAGGTCTTCGTCGACACCCCCGGCAGCCTGGAGGACGAGGCCATCCTTCAGGCCGCGCTCGACGAGGCCGACGACGTCGTCGTCCCGATGCCGCCCGAGCCTCTCGCGTTCGACCCGACCGCCCGCACCGTCGAGCGCGTCATCATGCCGCGCGGGCTGCCCTACCGCGTCGTGGTCAACAACTGGGACCCCCGCGACGGCACCACCGATCTCCAGCAGACCGCCCAATACATCCGGCAACGCCGCTGGCCGATGGCCAACACCGTCGTTCGCCGCTACAAGCTCCACACCCGCGCCAGCGCCGATGGTCTGGTCGTCACCCAGTACCCGAAGAACCGGGTCGCGATGGAAGCCCGCGAGGACTTCTTCCGGCTGGCCCTTGAACTCGGCTACGGCGGCTCCACCGCCCCACACGTCGGCGCCGGCGTGCCGGTGGCCGAGGACCCGGCCGCGGCGGCCGGGGGAGTGACGCGATGAGCGCGGCCCGCTCCCGCGGGCAGAAGGTCAACCTCTCCGACCTCGCCGGCGACCCCGACCTCGACGACGGCCGCGGCCCCTACGCCCTCACCCCTGACGGCGGCGGGCGCCCGATCCAGCTCTCCCAGCTGACGCTCAACCCGCACAACAAGCGCGTGCTCGGCACCCGCCCGGACGCCATCGACGAACTCGCCGACTCGATGCGGATCAACGGCCAGCTCCAGCCGTGCGCAGTGGTCACCCGCGCCGCGTTCCGCCGGATCTTCCCCGACGACGACGCGCAGCTGGGCCGCGCGGCGTTCGTGCAAGTCACCGGCGCGCGCCGCTACCTCGCCGCGCAACAACTGCGCTGGGAGGCCATCGAGGCCGTCATCAAGGACGACCTCGCCGGATCTGCGCTGCGGTTCCTCAGCGCCACCGCCGCGGAGAACCTGGACCGCCGCGACTTCGACCCCGTCGAGGAAGCCCAGCAGGTCCAGCTTGTCGTTGCCGCCGCTGGCAGCGGCCAGGCCGCCGCGGAGAACCTCCAACGCTCCCCGGGATGGGTGAGCCAGCGTCTCAACCTGCTTAAGCTCGCCCCCGAGCTGCACGCCGCGCTGCGTGCCGGCGACATCGCGCTCCGCGAGGTCCGCACCCTGCACACGCTCGATCACGCCGCACAGCTCGCTGCCCTGCACCGCTTTACCGCGGTAAATCGGCGCGGCACCAGCGGTGACGCGCCGTCGACGTCCGCGGCACCGGCGAACCGGCCGACCCCGGCGGCCCGGGCCATCCGGCGTCTCGGCGGAACCCCCGACAAGATCGCGGCCGCGCTGCGGGCGGAGCTCGCACCCGACGTCATCGAGCAGCTCGTCGGGCACCTCGTCGCCGATCGTCCCGACGCACACGAGACGGCATCCGCGGCTGCCGATTTACCGCGGTAAAGCCGCCGCACGGGACGGCGTCGCGGTCGTTGATTTACCGCGGTAAAGATCGCAGGGACCCATCGGGCCATGGTTCCGGTCGGCTGGTCACGAGCCAGGCGCTCGGGCGCGGGCCGGGTAGGCGCTCAGGGCCGCGCGAGCCATGAAACCGCTGGTGGACCGGGGCTGCGGCGGGGCCGGCTCGTCGTTCACCGGCCTGGTGGTCGATCATCGACAGTCATGGGTCGTCATGCCTCCACCCCCAAGCCGCCCGGCCGGCGGGTGCGGAACCGGCCCCCAGGGCCGCCGCGGGCCACCGGTCGGGCACCGAGAGGCCCCGCGCAAGCCCGCAAGGTGGTCTGGGACTGGATCACCAGCGCCGGACTCGTGCCCACCGAGGAGCGCATCGCCGAGCTGCTGGGGTGGGCGTGGGTGTGGGCACCGCACTACCGCCGGACCGCGATCAGACTGGTCGCCGCCGGGCAAGCTCCCACCCACGAAGCGGTGCAGGCCGCGACCCGGCAGATGATCGCGGCGAACAAGCAAGCCGCCGAGCAACACCACGCCCAGGCGGCGGCCTTCGTAGCCGAGTGCGGGCCGGACGCCGCGGCCTGGGTGCAGGGCTACTGCGCCACCCGCGGACACGGCCCACTGTGGTCCGAACTCGGCCGAGCCCTAGAGCTGAAGCGCCCGCACGTCGAGGCGACGATCCAAGCCCTGCACCGCGAGGGCTGGATCACCACCGGCCCCGAGGCCCGGTCGATGCGCCCCGGGCCGCGAGCACAGCTCACCCCCGCACCCGAGACCGAGATCGGCGCTGAGAGGTCGACCGCGACGCGCGCCACGCACAGATCGTCCACCACGTAGCTGTCGCCTGGCTCCACTGGCTCTGACCCAAGCGACGAGTACCAGGTCCTGCTTGTGGCCGTGGCAAGTAGAGCCCTGCTCCCTCCGAGACCGACTTGGCCTGCTCAACGAACAGGGACGTGTGCCTCCGGCGGGCCTCCCTCCCGCAGCCGGGAACTTGCGCTCGCGCTGGTGAGGGTGGCGGGGGAGAGGGGGCCGGTCCGGTGCGCGGCTGCGCCCGGTCGGCCCCTGACGGGCTACGGCACCACCGGGCCGGCCGCAAACCTGAGCAGGCACCCGCCGGTCGAACGGGTTGTTGCGGCCGCCCCGGCGGCACCGTCGGGGCATGCTCGCCGACCGACCGCAGCCGCTCCCCTCCTTTCCGCGGGGGCGGACCCCTTCCTCCCGTGGGGCGCGCCGTGTCCCGCCACATCCAGCGGGAAGCCGCCACCCGCTCCGCCAGATCGAGCGGGACACCGCCAGGTCAAGCGGAAGCGAACAGGTCGCGCGCCATGGCCGAGCTCCACGATCTCCGAGCCCACTAGGAGTAATTACGTTCTGTTACGTAACGTTTAAAACGTTATAACACAACAATTGACAGGACAAAAACGGAACGGTATTCTCGGGGCATGGCAGACGAGCAGCACGACGCGGCGGCCGCGGGCCGCGCCACCAGCGGTCACCCGGCGCCCGAGGCCGGGCCGAGCGGGTGCCAGTTCCCGACCGGGTCGGGTGGGCAGACCTGCGGGCGGCCGATCGAGCAGTCCGGCGGGCCGGGTGCGCCGGCGCGGTACTGCGACCTCGGCGGGCACAACCGGGCGAAGGCGTTCGCGGCCCGCCGCTCGTACGCGCTCGCGGCCGCGGGCGGCCCGGGCGCCGGCCAGGCCGACGGCGCCGAAGGACCCGGGCCGGGCGTTGAGGCGTTGGAGCGGCCGGTGACCGACGGGCGGGCGTCGTTCGGGGCGCTGCTGGCCCAGTTCGGCGACGTCGCCGGGCAGACCCGCCGGGTGCTGGATGACCAGCAGACGCAGCTGGGGGCGATCCTGGCCCGCGCGGAGGAGGTGGCGCGCACGGTGGCCGACCCGGAGGCGGCCGCGTTCGAGGTCGAGCAGGTGCAGCGCGAGACCGGGGTGCGGATCGCCGAGGCGCAGAGCGCGCAGGCCTCCGCCGAGCGCGACGGCCGCGAGGCGCGCCGCCGGGCCGAGCAGGAGGCCGAGCAGCGCGCCCAGGCCGACGCCGCCGCCGAGACCGGGCTACGCGAGCTGGAGACCGTGCGCGCGGAGACCGCGGAAACCGTCGCCCGGATCACCGCCGAGACCGACGCCCGGGTCGCCGAGCAGACCGCCCGCGCCGAGCACGCCGTCGCCGAGGCGGCCGCGGCCCGCGAGGAGCTCGACCGGGTCCGCGAGCAGGCCGTCGAGGACGTCGCGGCCGCGCAGGCCGGCGCCGAGGCGCACCGCCGTGAGGTCGAGGCCGACCGGGACCGCAGGCTCGCCGAGCGCGCGCAGGCCGCCCGGGAGGAGATCGAGCAGGCCCGCACCGAGATCACCGAGACCGCGCGGCAGCAGGTGGCCGCCGCCGAGGACCGGGCCGTCGCCGCGGAGCAGGTAGCGGAGGTGGCGCGGCGGGAGGCGTCCGAGGCGGGGACCGCGCGGACCCGGGCCGAGGCCGACACCGCGGCTGCCGAGCGCCGCGCCGGTGACGACCGGGCGACGGTCGAGCAGTTGCGCGCCGAACTCGCCGGGGTCCGTCGCGAGGCCGCCGAGGAGCGCGCCGCGCTGCGGAAGGAAGCCCGCGACCAGCTCGCCGCCGTCCTCGCCCAGCTGGGCACCGCTACCAGCGCCGCGGGCGAGCAGCCGGGCAGGACGGCATCACCCGAGCCGGGTCCGCGGCGCGGTCGCCGCACGCCGACCAGCGAGTAGGCCGACTCCCCCTGATGACCAGCTGAGGGTTTCAGCGGCCGGCGACGCGTGCACGTCAACCAGCGGCGGGCGGCGCGTCAACGGCTGGCCTCCTGGAATAGATACACCGGGGGGTATGTTGGGCCGAGTGGAGGTGGCGACATGGAGATGAGTGCCGACCTGGTGGGCGACGCGTTGGTCCGGCTGCGCCGGGCCAACGGGCAGTTGGCCGGTGTGATTCGGGCGATTGAGGGGGGCGGGGACTGCGCTGAGGTGTTGACCCAGCTCGCGGCGGTGTCCCGGGCGTTGGACCGGGCCGGTTTCAAGATCGTCGCGAGCGGGATGCGGCACTGCCAGGCGGCCCGTGACCGTGGCGAGCAGCCACCCATGACCGAGGACGAGCTGGAGAAGCTGTTCCTCTCCCTCGCCTGAGCCCAAGCCTCGAGGGCGATAGCGGCCACCGACTCCGGGTAGGGCTCATCACGCCCGGCCGAACTCCGTTTGTCTGATACCCCCCCGGGTACATCTACGACTGGAGGTCAGAACATGCAGGTACAGGAGATCGATGTGGAGCAGTTCGCCACCGACCGCCGCGACGACACGGTGGTGCTGGATGTGCGTTCTGCCGAGGAGTTCACCGGCGGGCACGTGCCCGGTGCGGTGAATGTGCCGCTGGAGCAGGTCGTCGCCGAACCGGGCCGCTACAGCGGCCGGGAGGTGTATGTGATCTGCCAGTCCGGGGGCCGCAGCGCCAAGGCCGCGCAGGCTCTGGCCGGCGCGGGCGCCCGGGCGGTCTCGGTGGCCGGCGGCACCGCCGGGTGGATCGAGGCCGGTCGCCCGGTCGAGAGCGGCGACCGGTGACCGGCGCCGCAACGACGGACAGGAAGGAGTCTGCCGTGATCGATGTCGAGGTGATCGAGACCTCGTCGCTGGGGGACCGCAGCTACCTGGCGTCTGACGGTGAGGTGGCGGTGGTCATCGACCCGCAGCGGGACGTGGACCGGGTGCTCGCGGTGGCCGGGCGACTCGGGGTGCGGATCTCGCACGTGGTGGAGACCCACGTGCACAACGACTACGTCTCCGGCGGTCTCGAGCTGGCCCGGCTGACCGGTGCGAGCTATCTGCTCTGCGCCGATGACGAGCTGGGGTTCGATTACACTGGTGTCGCCGACGGTGACGTGGTCGAGGTGTCGCCGCGGCTGCGGCTGCGGGTGCTGGGCACCCCGGGGCACACCTTCCACCACCTGTCCTACGTGCTGGAGGGTCCGAACGGGCCGCAGGGCGTGTTCACCGGGGGGTCGCTGCTCTACGGCACGACCGGGCGCACCGACCTGCTCGGCGACGAACACGCCGAAACCCTCGCCCGGGCCCAGCACGCCTCGGCCGCCACGATGGCCGACACGCTGCCCGACGGTGCGCAGGTGTGGCCCACCCACGGGTTCGGCAGCTTCTGCACCGCCACCCCCGCGTCGGGCGACGACTCCACGATCGGGCGGGAACGGGAGGTCAACCCGGTGCTGCGGCTGGCCCGCGACGAGTTCGTCCGCGACACCCTGTCCGGGCTGGGCGCCTACCCGGCCTACTACGCGCACATGGGAGCGCTCAACACCGCCGGCCCTACCCCGGTGGACCTGCGCCCACCCGCGCAGGCCGACCCCGCCGAGCTGGCGACCCGGCTGCAGGCCGGAGAGTGGGTGGTCGACCTGCGCTCCCGCAAGGCCTACCTCGCCTCCCATCTCGCCGGGACGGTGAGCCTCGGGCTGGACGGGCCGATGGCGACCTGGCTGGGCTGGATGGCCCCGCACGGTGCCCCGATCACGCTGCTCGGCGACACCCCAGACCAGGTCGCGCAGGCGCAGCGGGAGCTGGTCCGGATCGGTGTCGACCGGATCGTCGCCGCCGCTACCGGTGATCCGCACGAGCTGGCCGTCGACCCGGCCCGGCTGGGCGAGCTGCCCAGCGCCGGTTTCGCCGACCTCGCCGGTGAGCTCGACGGCCACCGCAGCGCTGACCTGCCACCGGTCGACGTGGTGCTCGACGTGCGGTTGGGCACCGAGTGGGACGCCTCGCACGTGCGCGGGGCGATGCACGTCCCGCTGCCCGAGCTGCCCGACCGGCTCGACGAGGTCCCGGCCGGGTCGGTGTGGGTGCACTGCGGCAGCGGCTACCGCGCCACCGCGGCCGCGTCACTGCTCGCGCGCGCCGGGCGCACCGTGGTCGTGATCGACGACAACTACGGCGACGCCGAGAACGCCGGCGTCCCGCTGACCACATGACCGATCCCGATGCCTCAGTGGGCGAGCGGTGATCCTCGCCGGTGTGTTCGGCCTGGTCATCGGTGCGGCGCTGGGGCTGCTGGGCGCCGGGGGTTCCATCCTCGCGGTGCCCGCCCTGGTCTACGGCGTCGGCCAACCCGTACCGGCCGCGCTGTTCGGGTCGCTGCTGGTGGTGGGTGTCTCGGCCGCGGGCGGGCTGGTGGCGCGGCTGCGCGCGGGGGTGATCCGCTGGCCGATCGCCGGGGTGTTCGCCGCCGCGGGCGTGCCGACCGCGTTCGCCGGGACCGCGATCGGCCGGTTGCTGCCCGAGCAGTGGCTGCTGATCGCGTTCTCGGGGCTGATGGCGGCCGTGGCGGTACACATGCTGCGCGAAAAGCCCGACGATCAGTCCGCAGGGGCGTGCCGCACCGGTGGCGGAGGGATCAACTGGCGCAGCTGCCTGCCCAAAGCCCTTGCCGCGGGCGCCGGGGTCGGGCTGCTGACCGGGCTGTTCGGTGTCGGCGGCGGGTTCATCATCGTGCCCGCCCTGACCCTGCTGCTCGGGCTAAGCGCCGCGGAAGCGATCGCCACCTCGCTGGTGATCGTGACCCTGACCTCGGCGGCCGGGCTGGCCGCACACGCCGCCGCCGCCGCCAGCGTGGACTATTCGGTGATCGGCGTGTTCGCCGCCGCGGCGCTGCTCGCGTCGCTGGCCGCCGGCCGGGTCGGCAACCGGTTGCCCGCCGCCGCGCTGCGCCGCGGGTTCGCCTACCTGATCCTGGTGATCGCTACCGGGGTCGCGGTCGCCGCGGTGTTCGCGCCCGCCGCCCTGAATACCGGATGACGCACGGGATACCCCGACACCTACCGACAACTGATGTGGAGCATCGACAATGGACTACGGCATGACGATCACCCTGGACCTGCCCTACGAGAAGGCGGTGCCCGCGGTCAAGGCGGCCTTGGCGGAGCAGGGCTTCGGGGTGCTCACCGAGATCGACGCCCGGGCCACCCTGAAGGAGAAGCTCGGCCACGAGATGGAGCCCTACATCATCCTGGGCGCCTGCAACCCCCAACTCGCCCACCGCGCCCTGGACCTGGACCGCCAGATCGGGCTGCTGCTGCCCTGCAACGTGGTCGTGCGCGCCGAGGGCGACACCCGCAGCGTCGTGTCGGCGCTGGACCCGCAGGTCATGGTTTCGGTGCCGGAGAACGAGGACCTGCGTCCCATCGCCGACGACGCCGGGCAGCGCATCCGCGCTGCCCTCGACACCCTGAACAGCAGCTGACCCCGAGGCGCTGGAGGAGGAACACCGATGATGGACGGCCCGATGATGGTGGGCTGGTTCTGGATCTGGCCGGTGCTGGTGCTGATCGGGGTGGTCCTGCTGGGCTATCTCGTCTACCGGCTCATCCAGAACCGCCGGCCCGGCCCGGATGCGATGGCGTCCCCGGGTTCGGCGCGGCAGATCCTCGACGAGCGCTACGCCCGCGGAGAGATCGACGAGCAGGAGTACCGCCAGCGCCGCGACGAACTGCGATGACACGAGCTGCGCTATGACACCCGCCCCGATCAGCCGGCGCCGTGCGCTGGTCCTGGGCGGGCTCGGCGCGGCCAGTGTGGCCACCGGGGCGACCGGCTGGATCGCCGCGAACGCCGGCGGCGCGACCGGTGGTCGGCTGCAACCCGCCGACACCGGCGCCGCGCTGGCCCAGCCGCCGGTCCTGGACAGTCGCGGCGGCCGCCTGGAGGTCGAGCTGACCGCCGCGGCGGGAGTGCGGCTGGCCGGGCGGGACACCGCCGCGCTGGGCTTCAACGGCACCTCGCCCGGCCCGACGCTGCGGGTGCGCCCGGGTGACGAGCTCGCGGTGCGGCTGACCAACCGGCTCGACCAGCCCACCAATCTGCACACCCACGGGCTGCGGGTGTCTCCGCAGGCCAACAGCGACAACCCGTTCCTGCGCGTCGACCCGGGAACCTCGTTCGACTACCTGTACCGGATCCCACCCGAGCATCCGGCCGGCACCTACTGGTATCACCCGCATCATCACGGCATGGTCGCCGACCAGATCTTCGGTGGCCTCGCCGGTGCGCTGCTCGTCGACCCGCCGCCCGGGCAGGGTCCTGACGTTGCGACGGTCGAGGACCGGGTGCTGCTGGTCACCGACACCACCCTCGACAGCGGCGGTCGTGTCGTCGAGGTGGGCGCGATGGACCGTGCGATGGGCCGCGAGGGGGAACTGGTGCTGGTCAACGGCCAGCATCAACCCGTCATCCCCGCCGCGCCCGGCGCGACGCAGCGCTGGCGGATCATCAACGGGTGCGTGTCGCGGGTGCTGGTCCTGCGCCTGCAGGATCACCCATTCGTCCAGGTCGCCCACGACGGCACATTCCTGCCCGGCCCCGTTCCCCGGGATCAGGTGGTGCTCGCTCCGGGCAACCGTGTCGACGTGGTCGTCACACCGACCGGGCCCGGCGCCTACCCGCTGATCGCCGAGGCCGTCGACCGCGGTGACATGGGCGCGATGATGGGCGGCGGCACCACGACCAGCGGGCCGCTCACCGTGGCGACGATGGCCATTGCCGGGACACCGGTCACCGCGCCGCCGCTGCCCGCGACCCTTCCCGCCGAAGCAGCCCCCGCCGGACCGGTCACCGGGCAGCGGCAGGTCGCCTTCCAGATGGGCATGGGCGGGATGGGCGGCGGCGGGATGGCCTTCACCATCGACGGCCGCACCTTCGACCCGGCCCGCGACGACCAGATGATCACCCTGGGCGCGGTCGAGGAATGGACCGTCACCAATCCCAGCCCGCTCGCGCACCCGTTCCACCTGCACGTCTGGCCGTTCACCGTGCTCGCCCTCAGCGATGGCACCCCGCCGGTCGGGGTGCCACAGGACGTCGTTCTGATCCCGGCCCGCGGCTGGGTGAGGCTCCGCATCCCGTTCACCGGGTTCTCCGGGCGCAGCGTCTACCACTGCCACATCCTCGACCACGAAGACGCCGGCATGATGGCCACCGTCAACGTCCGCGGCTGACCCGAGGCGCCTGAAGGTCCGGGTCCCGCAGCCCGCCCGTCTCCTCCCGTTGCACCTTCCCCCAAGGCCCGCCCACCGTGACCGAAGTCGGACGAACCACAGGTACCCCCGGGGGTATCATTGAGGAATCATCGAAGGAGGTTCGTGATGTGTCAGCGTGCTGTGTGTTCGAGCTGCAGAAAGGCCACGTACACCGGATGTGGTCGGCACGTCGAGCAGGTGCTCTCGGGTGTTCCCGAGGCGCGGCGGTGCCGGTGCCGGTCGACCCCGGGCAGCGCCGGCCGGAAGTGGTGGGCGCTGTTCGGACGTCGTTGACGGGGTCGAGCGGAAGCGAGGCTCAAGGGAAAGGGAGAGCAAGGTGCGGCCGAGTAACCCGTCTTCTCCACTCAGTTGCTCACCGGCGGTCGAGCGCCGTCGGCACTCCCGAAATTGTCGGTCGTGGCGACGACACTGCACATCATGAGCGACCCTGCGGCGGCACGGGAGCGCGCGACGGGCTACGCGGCGAGCGTGGTGCTGCGCTGGCCTCACAGCCGTGGCGGCGAGGCGGGCTGCTTGGTGCAGCTGCGCCGCGCCACGGACGGAGCCGATTCGGATGTGCTGATCGTCGTGGCCAGCGAGCTGCGCGAGAACCCGTGGGGGCTGTGGTTAACCGACGACGTGCCCGGGTGGGCCGGCGCGGTGCTCGACCAGGTGTTGCCCCGCTCGGTCGCGCCCGACCGCATCCGGTGGCTGGCGCGACACGGCTGGTACTCCACATTCGACCCGGCCGGGCCGGAGACGCTGACCGAGCTGCAGCCGGGCTGGGACGGACACCGGTTCGTCGACGACATGCACCGCCACCGGCTGGTGCCGGACGATCAGGCCCGCGAGCTGGCCGTGCGGTGGCGGCTCGAGCCGGTCGACGTCGCGCTCGCCGCGCTCGGACAACCCGCACCGCGGCGCTTCGGCACCGACGGCCACACCGACCTGGTCGCCGCGCCGTTGCCGCGGCGGCGGATCGCGGCGGCGATGCTGCTCACCGACCCAGCCGGGGCGATGCTGGTCGTGGAACCGACCTACAAGCAGGGGTTCGAGATCCCCGGCGGCGTGGTGGAGGACGACGAGTCCCCGCGGGCCGGCGCGGCCCGCGAGGTGGCCGAGGAGCTGGGCATCACCCGCACACCCGGGGCACTGCTGGTCATCGACCACGTGCCCGCGGACCGGCGACGCACCGAGGGCCTGGTCGTGGTGTTCGACGGCGGGCAGGTCGACGACCCGGCCACGCTGGTCCTGGCCCGCGACGAGCTGCGCAGCCACGCGTTCGTCGCCCCGGACCGGCTCGGGGAGTACCTGCCGCCGTTGCAGACCCGCCGCGCGCTGGCCGCGCTACGCGCCCGCGCCGAGCGGGCCTCGGTCTACCTCGAGGACGGCCACCCGGCCGGCGAGACGCCTCCGGTGTGACGGCGGGGCCCCCACCCGGCTACTGGTCGTCGCGGCCGGTGAGCAGCTCGACGATCTGAGCCATGCCGGCCGAGGTCTGGTCGAACTTCGCGCGCATCTCGGCGAACCCGGTGCGCATCTCCTCGAACCCGGCGTCGACGCGCTGTTCGAGGTGGTCGAACCGGGAGGCGGTCTGCACGCCCAGGGCGTTGATGGCCTGCCGGTTGGCGTCGACCTTGATGGTGAGATCGGCCAGGTCACGGTCACGGGCGGCGGCGAGGTGGCGGGCTGCGGCGGCGTCGGAGACCGCGGCCGCGGCGTCGGCGGCGATCTGCTCCATGCGGCTCTCCACCGCGGACAGCCGAGCATCGAACTCCGCCGGGTTGGTCACGAGGCCAGAGTAGCGGCGCCGGCCGTCCAACCCTCACCCTCCCGGTTGACGCGTACGTGTCAACCGGGACCCCTCGCCGGAGTGTTCGACAAACGGTCCATTGCTGAACGCTCCACCTGTTCGACGCGTTGTGACGGCCAGCAGTCAGTGGCGCCAGGTCATGATCGGCAGCAGTCCCGCAAGCCGATCCCGTTGCGATATGGCACATGAGGAACAACGGAACGAGATCCATCGGTAGCGCCGGCGCGGCCGCTGCTGGGCCCGGTAGTCCCGAAGCCGACCAAGGGTGCGGAGCAGGACGTCAGGACTCGGATGGTGCGGCTGGGCGTGCGCGCTCGATCGCTCGGTAGACGGTGGAGCGGGCGACGGAGAACAGCTCCGCGAGCTCGGCGCTGGTGTGCGCGCCGGCATGATGCAGCTCGACGAGGTGGGACTCCTGGCGCGGGCTGAGCTTGGGCTTCTTCCCGCGTAGCCGGCCCTTGGCGCGGGCGACCTTCATGCCCTCCCGGGTTCTCATCTTGATCAGGTCGGACTCGAACTCGGCGACCATGGCCAGCACGTTGAACAGCAGCCTTCCGACCGGGTCGGTGGGGTCGTGTACCGATCCGCCGAGGCTGAGCTTGACCTCGCGGGCGGTGAGCTCGGCGACGATGTCGCGCGCGTCGGGCAGCGACCGTGCGAGTCGGTCGAGCTTGGTCACGACCAGGACGTCGCCGCCACGGCAGGCGGCCATCGCCTCGCGCAGCCCGGGCCGGGCCCGGTTGGTTCCGGTCAGCCCGTGGTCGACGTAGATCCGCTCGGGCGCGACACCGAGCGCGGCGAGGGCGTCGCGTTGCGCGGTGAGGTCTTGTTCGTCGGTGGAGACCCGGGCGTAGCCGATCAGTAGTCCGCTCACCGTGCGAGTGTCCCAGTTGGCACCCCTTCATCGGGCATTTCACCGGGCGGGTCTTACGGGAATCGGCGAGCAGCGGCGATCTTTGGTTAGCGGCGGCGCCCGGGGTGTCCCGGTGGGGGTTCGGCTACCGGGACAGGCCCCCGTGCTGACCGCCGGCACTGCCGGCTCATGAAGTATCTACTCAAGGAGGTGGGGAACAGCTTGTAGCGCCGCAAGGAATGACGTTCCCTCAACCGCGGTGCTCGCTGCGGCGCGTGCCGCCCTCGACGCGTTCAGCGCGACGCTGAAGCCCACAGCCCTGAACAACGGCAGGTCTGACCGACCGTCACCGATCGCCACGACCTGCTTCATGCCGATCCCTATGCGACGGCAGTGGTCAGCGACAAACGCGACCTTGTCCTCGGGCTCGAAGTGCCGAGCGACTCGGCCGGTGAAGAGTCCCGACGCTTGGTCGAGCTCCAGGTCAGCCCCGCACACCTGAGAGAAGCCCCAGGCGTCCGCCAGCGCCTGCGCGGCGAAGCTCCAGGACACCGTGGCGATGAACGCGTCCACCGATCGCTGCCGCAGCATCGCCACGGCTGGCCCGATGTCATCGAGTCTGGGGATCCGCGACATGACGTCGACAGCATCGGCCAACGCAACCCCCTCGTAGAATGGGGCGTAGCCCTCCGCGACCTCTCGGTCGCTGACCTCGCCGCGAGTGAACCTGTCCTCCAGGCCTTCGATGATCGCCCGGTGCCCGATCCAAGCGCCGAGGTGGTCCAGAGCCGTGGTGCCGGTGACCAGCGTGCCGTCCAAGTCAGAGACGACAAGGCGCCACGGGCAATCAACGAATAGGTTCACGACGACCTCTGGCTTCCACCACTCGAAGAGCAGGACGCTACGGGAGCCGCCGGGCACAACGGTCTTGCCCTTCGAGTGGACGCCTCGACACGTTCAGCCACGGCGGGCTAGATGCCGTTACCGCTCCTCACCGCGATACGGGTTCCGCTGATCATCCGCGTGCGGTGCCGCGGCGAGAGCCCGGCTCAGGTCAACGTCTTTGCGAACCAGTGCTCGGAGTAGGGGCCGGTGCTGAAGGCTGGCACCTCCTCGTACCCGAGGGCCGCATACATCGAGCGGGCCTCGACCAGGTCGCTTCGGGTGTCCAGCCTCAGGCGTGTCAGGCCGTGCTCGCAGGCGCGACGTTCCAGCTCGGCCATGAGCCGAGCACCGAGCCCGTGGCCGCGGGCAGCGGGCTCGACGAAGACGCGCTTGACCTCCCCCAGGCGGCCTGGCAGCAGCCGTAGGCCTGCACACCCGACTATCGCCCGGCTTTGAGTGGCGACGAGCAGAATGCCCTGTGGCGGTTTCAGGTCGTCGCTGGGGTCGGCGAGCAACGCGGCGTCGATCTCGGCATTTGTGGCACGACGGCCGAGGTACCTGCTGGCGACGTCGCCCATGTAGGCCCGCAGAACCGCCCTGCTTGCCGCTGCGCTCGGCGACTCCACCGCGATGAGGACCGGATCGGGCAATTGGCTCACCTAGCCAGTATCGCTAGCCACCGAGCGCGTTCGGCCGATCACGCATTCCCGACCGCTGTCCCGTGGACGATCCTGCAGTGGGATGGGTTGTGCAGCGGACAAGATGGCGATGTGGATGAGACCGATGCTGTCCGACTCGCTACCGAACGAGAGCTGGCGCTGCTGTCCTTCGACGTACGCCGATCGGCGGCCGCCGTGGAGGACTTGCTCGACCCCGAGTTTCGGGAGATCGGGGCGTCGGGACGGCTGTGGACGCGCGCCGAGATGGCGGCTGCTCTCGCAGGAGATCTCTCTGACGAGGAGGGCAGCATTGCCGCGACAGAGTTCCAGGGCATGACCCTCGCGCCGGATCTGGTCCTGCTGACCTACGTCTCCGACCGGAACGGACGCCGAGCTCGGCGCAGTTCGGTGTGGCGCCGGTCCAAGGGTTCTTGGCGCGTGCTGCACCACCAGGGCACCCTCCTCAGCGACTAATGATCACGGAGCCAATGCGCGGCGCAGTGCGAGGTGGTCGGTCGGGTCTGTCCCGAGGGCCGATCCACTTACGGCACTCCGGATTCCCGGCTCCGATCGGCGTCGTGGGCGGCTTGTGGTGCACAGCACAATCGGCAGCATGGCCGACGACGATGTGGACCAGCCGGAGCCGCCATCGGCGAAGGCGATCACCGCGCTGCTGCGCGAAGCTCGTTCGCTGTCGCGGCGCGCTGACAGGCTCAGCTCCACCGCCGCGGCGGTGGACGACCCCACGACCCAGCAGCTCGCCGCGGAGGCCTGCACCAGCATGGAGCAGCTGGTGCACCACCTCATGCTGCTGGAACGACAGGCACAGCGCGGCGAGAAGTCGACAGCTCGGCGCCGGTAGAGCGGCGGTCAACGGTCCTCGTCGTCGTCGCTGGCATCCGGGTCGCGCAGCGCGCGGCGGGCCCCGACCAGGTCGGGAAGCTGGAACGAGTAGTGCCCGTGCACGTTGAGGTGGCGGCGCATGTAGGCCGAGAGCCGCACGACGTCCTCATCGCGCACCGGGTAGCCCTCGTCGCGCAGCCGGGCGAGCGCGGCATCGAGGTAGACGGTGTTCCACAGCGTGATGCAGTTCAGGACCAGCCCGAGCGCACCGAGCTGGTCCTCCATGCCCTCGTGGTAGGCGCGGCGGAGATCGCCGCGGCGGCCGTGAAAGACGTGCCGGGCCAGGTCGTGGCGGCCTTCCTGCAGGTTGCGCATGCCCTTGATCTGCGCCCGATAGGGCGCCTGATCGACATAGGACAGCACGTGCAGGGTCTTGAAGATCCGGCCGTAGTGCGCCAGCGCCTCGCCGAGCTGGGTCGGGTTGCCGCCGTGGGCGAGCATCCGCAGCACGTCATGCGCGCTGACCGCGCCGGTGTGGATGGACCCGGCCAGGCGCAGCATGTCGGGCCAGTGCGCCCGGATCCGTCCGAGGTCAATCTTGCCGCGGGCGGCGGTGCTGAGCGGGCCGTAGTCGGCGCCGGTGTTGATCCGCCAGAGCTTGGCGTCGGGAAGGTCGGCCAGCTGCGGGCGGTAGTCGAACCCGAGCAGCCGCATCAGCCCGCACACCATGTCGCTGTATGAGCCGGTGTCGCTGATGATGACCTCCGGGCGGCGCCCGCCGTCCTGCCGGTAGATCAGGTCGATCACGTGCAGCGAGTCCCGTGGGGTGCCCGAGACGACCTGGCCGGCCAGCCCGACGGCCTGGTCGTTGACCAGGTTGAGCAACGTCACCCCGCGGCGGCGGCCGAAGTAGCGCGGGTTGGGGCGGGCGTCGATGCTGCGCACCGGCACCACGAACCGGACGCCGTCCACCGCCGCGAGCAGCCCACCGCCCCATGCCTGGGCCAGCGGGATGTCGGCCTGGGCGTCGATCAGCGGGGCGTTCGCTGCGGCGTAGGTCTCCGCGCGCAGGTAGTTCTGGTCGACGTGGCTGATCCGGTGCCGGGTCAGCGCCGCCACCCCGGGGGTGATGACCGGGGTGAATCCGACGTTGAGCGCGTGCGCGGTCAGCGCGGCCGCCACGCTCACCCCCAGATCGTCCAGACGCGCTTGGCCGCCCGAGGCCGGGGTGAACGCCGCCACGAACTCCGGGTGCCACGACATCACCTCCAACACCACCTCGCCGATGTCGACCCGCGGGAGCATCGCCTCGCAGCGGCGCCGCAGATCGGTCAGGCTCGGCGGATCGGGGACAGCGTCGATCTTCCCGGCGTGTAGCCGGCCCTGCTCGTCGATGCTGACCTCGGTGTTGGCGATCAGGCGGCCGGCGACGTGGCGCAACGCGGCGTCGAGGTCGCGGGCGTGCTCGGCCAGCAGCGGGTCGGGATCGGTCGGGAGCTGCAGCGCGTTGAGCACCGAGCCCCTCGCGGCCTCCCACGCCGGGCCGTCCAACAGCTGGGCGCGCGGGTCGGCCCAGCGACCGGAGGCGAGCGCGAAGATGTCGCGGCGGCGCAGCCGCTGGTGAAACAGCTCCAGCACGCAGAACACATAGCCGGCCCGGTTCACCGTGGCCTCCGGCCGGCCGGGGGTGAACACCACCCGCGCCCACCCGGGCGGGACCAGGTCCACCGCGACCTTGCGGGCGTCGAGGAACCCCGCCGGTACCCGCGCCGTCGGGCGGGCATCGAGCAGGTCCGGCAGGGCGCGTAGCGCGTCGAGGGCGGGGGTCGCCTCGGCGGTGGCGCCGAACCGGATGGCCGTGCACAGCATCGGCAGGAACGGGCGCACCACCGCGTAGCGGTCGGCCAGGGTGGCCCGCCACTCGGTGTCGGGATCGGTGCCCGGTGCCGGCACGACGTCGGTGATGTTCGCGACCGCGGTGCGCAGCTCGGCCCGGGAGACCACGTTGTCGATCGCGTCCCACACCAGCTCCAGCGTGATCTCCGGGCCCCAGGTCGTGGCCTCGAGCATGACCGCGACCGCCGCCGCCAACCTCCCGGCATCCCTGCTGACCCGCGGGTACCGCCGCACCTGCTCGTCACGGGTCTGGCGCTGCGCCCGGGCCAACAGCTCGGTGGTCATCAGCACGTCGAACAGCTCCACCGCATCATCGGTGGCCCTGACCTGCAGCACCACGACCGTGGCCAGCAGGGTCGCCAGCCGGCGGGCGTAGGGGTGGCGGCGCAACGCCGGCGCCTTGCCCGCCATCCCGTAGCGGGCCAGCTCGATCACCCGCCGCCGTGGGACCGCCCCCAGCTCGATCTGGGCGACGCCGATCGCGGACAGCTCGCTGACCCGATCCAGCGCCGCTGCCATCGCGCGGCCCGACACCCGGGTCGGGCCCCGACGCAGCCGTTCCAGCTCCGAGGTTCGTGCCCCGTCAGGGATCTCCAACAGCAGCTCCAACGCGGCGGCCTGTGACGCGGTCAGCGGGGCGGCCAGGGTGCTCCACAACCGCGCCATCGCCGCGTCCCTCACCCGGGCCACCAGCCGGGCCAGGGTGGACACCCCGGGAAGCAGCACCCGGTGTTCCCGAAGCCACAGCACCGCCCCGTCGAACAGCGCCTTCGGGCCGTCTCCGGTGGTCCACGCCCGGTCATCCACCCACCGCGCCAGATCTTCGGCCGCCGCGGTGAACTCGACGAACCCGTAGGCGTCGCGGATCTGCGCGGCGTGCTCGAGCCGGGTCATCTCCCGGACCCGGTAGTCCTTCACACACGACGGATTGGCGATGTCGAGCTGCTCGGCCAGGTGGTCCACGACCTCGGTCGGGACATCGGTCGGATCCGCCAGGAACCGGCCGATGAACAGCAACGTGGTGAGCTGCACGGCGAACCCCAGCCGCGTGTGCGGCAACCGCTTCGACTCGATCAGACCGCGAGCCATGTCGTCGAGCAGGAAGCAGCGGTCCAGCTCGGCCACCGACGGCGGTCTCGTGTAGCAGCCGTACGTCGCGGCTTGCGCGTCGGTGAGGAACTCGACAGGCACGGGACCCCCAGCGCGTCACGGACCCGAACACCGAGCCCAGACCGTTCCCCGACGGCGGGCGACGCTACCGCGCGCCCGGCGCGCTCCTGCTACCGATGGATCCCGTTCCGTTGTTCCTCACGGGCCGATATAGCGGGGCCGATCCGGCAGTGCAATCAGCCGTCGTGGGGCGTCGCGGCGCTGACGAGTCCGTTCCACGACCAGTGCGGGATGCGCAAACCACCCGGAACGTCGTCGGCCGAGTGGTGATAGCGGGCCATGGACGTGGTGGTCGCCCACGCGAAGTAGTCGTGCAGCACCCGCCGAAGCCGGTCGTTATCGGCGAAATCAGTGTCGATCAGGGCCTGATCGAAGCACGCAATCGCGCGCTGGTCCATCTCGTCGTGCGGGCCGTTGCCGCTGTGGATCCGCACCACCGCGGTTTCGTCGCCGTAGCGGTCCGAGTAGGTCGTCGGGCCACCCAGCGCCTCGGCCCAGTACGCGGCCAGCCGCTCGGTGTGCTCGGGGTGGAAGCCCTGGCTGAACGCGTGGTTGACCACCGCGTCCGCCATTACCCGGGCATGCCAGGCGCTGGCCAGGCGCATCATGCCTTCCGCCCCACCGGCCGCCTCGTACACCGTCGACATGTTCCGACTATCGCTGATCAGGCGATGAGATTCGACCTGCTGCGACGTCTGATGGTCATGATGATGACAACGAGAGTGCTGAGCGTGTCGGTGCCGGTCTCTGACCAGGGCGCCACCGCCCCGGCTGGGCAAGGCACGTCCCGGCGACACCTGGACCTGTGTCCAACTACCGGACTCCGCGGAGATCTTCGGGACCCGCGGTCTGGTCAAGGTGGCTGGCACCGTCGACGGGCACCCGTTCACCGGAGCGTTCATGGCGCTGGGAGACGGCACCCACAAGGCCCGTGAGGAACATCCACGAGAAATCCGGCGCGAAGCAGGTACCGCAGATAGTGACACACTATCTGCGGTAGCGTGAGCAGCGACCTGGCGCGATGATCCTGTCGGGCGGGGTGACTCCGGAAACTATCTGCGGTAGCGCGGGAGGCGGGTCGGATGGGCACGGTGCGGACGCTTCCGGTGCCGGTGCCCGGTGCCGGCGGCGAGCGTGCGGCTGGCGGACGCGGTGGCGGTGTTCCTGGGCACGATCGCGGTGGCGAACACCCGCCGCGGCTACGCGATCCCGCTGGAGCGGATGGTTCGTGACTTCGGCGCGGACACCGACGTGGCGGTGCTGGACCCGGACCGGGTGGCGGGCTGGTTCACCTTCGTGTGGGGCGGTTGCTCGGCGAAGACGTTCAACACCCGGTTGACCGCGCTGGGCTCGGCGTGCGTCTACTGGCGCCGGCAGGAGTGGCTGGCCGGGGATCCGTTGGTGCGGCTGCGGCCGCGGTCGGTGCCACCGGACAACAGCAAGGCGCTGACCCGCCCGCAGGTCGCCGCGGTGCTCGAGCTGGACGTGCCGCTACGGGAGCGGGTGCTGTGGACGCTGTTGTACGAGTCCACCGCCCGCGCCGAGGAGGTGCTGCTGCTGAGCGTGGCGGACTTGGACACGGCGAACCGGCGGGCGGTGGTGACCCGAAAGGGCGGCGCCCGCGATGTGATCGTGTGGCAGACCGGCACCGCCCGGCTGCTGCCCCGGCTGCTGGCCGGTCGCAAGACCGGCCCGGTGTTCCTCACCGACCGGAAGGCGCGCCCCTCGGTGGCGCTGGTCGACGTCGACCCCAGCACCAGCCGCGCCCGGCTGTCCTACCGGCGGGCCGCGGAGGTGTTCGAACTGCACACCACCGGCCTTCCGGGTGGGCCGTACACGCTGCACCAGTTGCGTCACTCCGGCCTGACGCACGCCGCCGAGGACGGCGCCTCCACCCCGATGCTGATGGCGCTGTCCGGACACACCTCGGTGCGCTCGCTCGCCCGCTACGCCCGGATTTCGGCCGAGGCGCTGGGCCGATGGCAGGCCGAGCGTGATCCCGCTGCCCGCCGTCGCAACGCTTCCCGCTGACTGACGTCGCCGCGCCCGCGGCCGCGGAGACTCGCGGGTCAGCCGCGATAGCCGCCGCCGCAGCAGCACGGACAGGGCCGGGTCGCCGCAGCACCGGACACGGCAGCGCGTTCTCCAGGGTGGACGGCGGCGGCTCCTATGCGCCCGTTCAGTGGAGTTGAGGTCCTTGCGGGAACGCCGGACATCGCACCGTGGTCTCACGATCGACCCCAGTTCAGGCGCTCCGACACGAAGGGCGGTGGCGCGTGAAGGTCCTCGGCTGGTTCGAGATCAATCGCGCGGGCACCCTGCAGCAGCTCTCGGCGGAGCTGGCTGCGGTCCGCGCCGAGCGTGCCCCGCACCGATCTAGCGCTGGCGCGGGCAGTCCTCCGGCAGTTGCTGAAGAGCTCATCGCGATGGCCGACCAGCTCGACGTCGTTCTCCACGGAGCGAACCTGGCCGATGCGGGGGAGGAGCTTCGCCGGGTCCGCGAGCGCATCACCGCGCTGCTGGCGTTGTGCGAGGTCGCGCCGATCGTCGACGGCGGCGAGCTGGACTTCATGCGCCACGAGGTCGTGTCCGACCGCCCGGCCCCGCATGCCGGCCTCGTCGACCACATCGCCGACACTGTTCGCCCGGGATACCGCTGGCGACACGACCTGCTGCGTCCGCAGCAGGTCGTGGCGTACGTCGACCGGATCAAGTGAGCGGCTCCCGCCGGTCTACTTGATGAGCAGCTCGGCCTCGTCGGCAACGGCGTCGAGCTGGGTGCCGATCTGGCCGGCGACCTGCGCAACGAGGGTGCGTCCGAACTCCTTCTCGAACTCCGCGGCCAGAGTCGTGGCGAGCTCGGCCTCGCTGCTGGCCGCCTTCTCCCGCAGCTTCTGCGTCATCGAGGCCTCGCTCTTGAGCTGCCGGAGCATCTTCGGGATCTTCGCACTGTTGAGCCGCTCCATCAGCTCCTCCTTGCCGGCGGTGAGCGCCGCGAAGCCGATCACAGCCGCGAAGATCACCGCGAACGGGCCGGTCGCCGCGATGATCGCGGTGCCGGCGCCGAAGAGCGTCACCGCCACCACGCCTGCGACCACGGCGTTGACGGCGTTCGCAGCCGTGTCGAGATCCTGAGTGAGCGCTTTCGTGTCGACGTCGACCGCGACCTTCCCACCGGCCTTCACCGAGATCGGCGGCAACCTCAGCGCCTCCGGCTCGATGTGCCAGCGGTTGCAGATCGGGCGGGTGATGTTGTCCAGCTCGGCGCGGAGCTTGTTCTGCCACGTCGCGGTGACCGCGCTGATCCGCGAGTTGTTGCGGGCTTCGACGTCGGACTTCACGCCCCTCACCACACGGTCCACCATCTGGGCGAGGGTGTCGATACCCATCTCGCGCCAGGCCACGAACGCCGGGATCACGTGCCGGTCGGTCATCCCGGACGCCACGGCTTCGGCCATGGCCTGCGCCAGCTCGGGGATGCGCTCCTTCACCAGCGGTGCGATCTTCGGCTTCACCGCGGTGACGTCGCGACGGAACCCGGCGGCGCGGATGCTCATCCGCCCAGCCAGCGCGAGGCCGCGGGCGATGGCGACCTCCGGCTCGTTACCCAGCGCCACCCGGTCGTTCCCGAGAAGCTTGCGGCAGACGTCGAGGACAAACGGCATCCGCGACGGGCCTCCGGTCAGCAGCAGGAGATCGACCTTGCCAGCGGCCCGCTGCACCGCGGACTCGACGTCCTCGGCGAAAGCTCGGAACCACGACCGGTCGCCCAGCGCCGGCTGCGGGGTGTCGAGCACGGCGTCCATATCCGCGACGGACAGTCGCAGGTCGACCTGGTACTCCTCACCCGAGGTGAGTTCGAGCGGGTAGTAGACGCCTACCCGCTTCCCGCTGGCGGCGAGCTCCTCGCGGCGGGTGCGGAAGTACTTCTCCTTGCTCTCCCGCGCTGCGAGCTCCAGCTTGCGGGCGCTGTGCGGGTCCCGGGTGAGCTTGGCCGCCAGCTCAGCGCCCTCGGGGTGGCGGGCCACCGCGCGGCGCATGATCTCCTTGTCGATCAGGGCTGCGCCGAGGTCGACGTTGCCGTGGTCGACCGGGCGTTGCGCCAGCTCGGTCACGTACGTGTAGTCGGTGGTCGAGGAACCGATGTCCACGATGAGCACGCCCTGCTTGATGCGCTTGCCCCGGACGTTCACCTCGCCCGAGTCGCGCGCGTAGAGCAGCGCCGCCCGCGACTCGGCCACCACCTGGGCGCCGGTGAGTCCGGCCTCGGCGAGCAGCTTCTCGTAGTCCGCGTAGTGCTGCCCCGTCCAGCCCGACGGTGCCCCGAACACCCATCGCACCGCGTCGGCGTCGGGGATGGTCCCGTTGTCGGTGATGTCGGCGACGATGCGCTGCACAAGCAGCTGCATCGGCTTGCGGGTGTCCGGGTCGGCGAGGTTGCGCGACTTGAAGGTCAGCCACAGCCGCATCACGTCATCGGCACGGATCGCCTCCTCACCGATGACGATCCGTCCGTCCGCGCCCTGCGCGACCGCGCTGACGTGCTGACGACGCGACGCCCCAGGCAGGTCGAGCACCTTCGGCGCGTCCGTGGCGTCGGCGTAGGCGAGTGCGAGGGCCGTCTCGCCGTGGCCGAGGTCGAAGCCGATGATCGGGCTGTCGGTGCTCATCGGGGCGCTCCTTCACTGGTTGGCTCGTAGGGCACGGTGGTCGGCGGTGCCGGCTCGCGGGCCTCGCCGGCGCGCAGCAGCTCGCCGTCGCGGACCAGCGCCGGGCGGACGGTGCGGTGGGTCGTGTCGGCGGGGTTGGTCGTGGGGCGTACCTCGAACAGCGCCCGGTTGGTGCCGTCAAACTCGGCGACCTGGATGCCGTGCTCGAAGCCGAGGTCGTCGGCGAGTTGTTCGACCCGCGCAGTGAGGTACTCGGGGCTCTGCCGGCGCACGGCGGCGAGCAGGTCCTGCAGCAGGCCGAGCAGGGCGGCGTCCTCGGCCCAGGGGCGGCCGACGATCTCCGGAGGCGGTGGGACGGCCGCGGCCCTCAGCCGGTCGGCGGTCTCCAGAGCGTCGCGCACCGTGGCCAGCGCGCGGTCGACGTTGACGATCGGGCGGACCGGTGGCGGTGGGAGCGGCTCTGGCTCGTCCGGGCCGAAGACCGAGAACAGGCTGCCGAAGCCGGACGAGCGCCGCGCCTGCTCCGGACGCGGCACCGGCCGGGGCTGCTCGACAGTCACCGCATCCAGCACACCCAAAGCGAGGCGCGCGGTCTCCGCGGCCTGACCGGCGATCTCGTCACGGGCCTGGCGGGCAACGGCGTCCAGGGCGTACTGGACGCGGGCCTGGACGACGGCCAGCTCGGCGTACGCGCCGAGCGCGGACTGGATCTCCGCGGACTCCTGGTCGAACAGCTCCGTCAGTCGGGTCGGTGCGGGCTCGGAGAGTGCCATGCCGGTGGGACCCGGCATGGGCCCCTGACGTTCCCGATGTACCCGCCAGCCGGGACAGGTCCTCGACGCGCTCTGCGCCGGGCATCGTCAGCTCAGCCTGGATCCACCGCCGATAGTCGCTGGTGAAAGTGGGTCGTAGCACACGAATACCCCCCTGAGCTGGGAAGATGTGGCTTGCGACGGTCACATCGATCTCACACAGAAGGGCATCCGCTGGATGCGA
>Ga0209963_1000431_pt1 | contig 69548 bp, 90 predicted proteins | sample ThiBio_1000_biof_2_FD_183957 | JGI IMG/M metagenome (GOLD analysis project Ga0209963, IMG submission 183957) | Wastewater bioreactor microbial communities from Cape Town, South Africa - Thiocy_cont_1000_biof (SPAdes) | ecosystem: Engineered > Bioreactor > Thiocyanate-remediating >...
ACCCATTGGGGCGATCTTTCTTGTCCTGCCGGACCAGCCGTCCGCCGATGCCGAAAACCAGAAGGCCGATGGAGAGTGCCGTCACCATCCAGGTTGGAAAGTGCTGCTTCAGATCGTCAGGAATGCCCGCCCACGCGGCTTGTACAACGACGACGAGCGCCATGGCCTGCATCGAAAACCAGCGCCATGCGCTCTTGGCCTCGTCCACCAGCTTCATGGGATGCCCCTATGTCAGAGTGTGAGCAGCGTGCCGAGCAACAGGCCGAGCAGGAACGTGACGGGCAGAACCCACCACAGATGCCGCGCCGCCCAGGACAGGGCCTTGGTCAGCTCCATTTTCCCGGCACTGGAAAGCCCAGCCCAGATGCGCTTGGCTTCGGCAATGGCTTCATCTTCGAATGTCATGACAATTCCCCTTCGTGTGGATCTTCGATGACGAGTTCGGCGCCGTGCTTTACGATCGCTTCGGCAAGGATCGGATAGGCGCGCAAAAAGGCGGGCCAAGTATGCCCGCCCGGAATCATGAAACGGCCATCGGCCATGGCGATCTGGTCGCCCAGCAACACACAGCCTGCCGTGTCCGCCGTGGTATTGCCGCAATGGATCAAAATCCATTCGAAGCCGGGCACGGCCATAATGTGGATCATGCCGCGATAGCGTTCGCCGGCGCGCTCGATCCGGGGCTTGTAGCTCTTGTCGAACCGGGGCGATCCGTGAAAGCCGAGCCGGTAGGTCCCCGCCGGAATGCGGGTGCGGCCCGCGATTTTCGGCGCGTTAAATCCATCTTCCAGCGTGCTGGCGATCAACGCGTCGTTAAACCCGCGCAGCGTGCCGCGCGTGCTTCCATGTGCCTCTGCATCGCGCAGAAGCCTGAAGGTGTGCATGGTTGGTTGCCCTATGGCTGCAGCGCGAGGACCGGCAGCTCGACCTGCTCAATATCCTTTTGCCCATCAGAAAAACTGGCCGCGAAGGAGAGGACATAGCGGCATGGCGCAACGCCGCCCGCCTTCACCATGGCGGCAATTTTGGTATCGGTATGATCGACGGAACCGAGCAGGCTGTCTTTCCCCGCATCGGTCACAATGCTGTCGGGATGGATGCCGATCGTCACAGCGCCTTCCGTGACGGTGACCCCCGCCGGCAGCTCATCAACCCAATCGACACTGACCAGCCACACTTCATCGATCAGCTTGACCGAAAATCGCTTCATTTTTCCAATCCTTCGCGGCCCAGCGCGCCAACGCGTGGACGCCTTCACCGATTTGACTTTGTGCGTTGCCAACACGGCCTTGCGGCGATGCGATGCGGACAGCGTGATCGCATCCTCGATCGGCATCGGCACTGGGGCGCCGATCAGTGTGACACCCGCCAAGGTGCGCGCAAACGCTCGAACGAAACCGGACAGGGCGGCAAACGGTACCCATACGCTCTGTCCGCGCGAACGGGCCGACGTTCGCGCCGTGAGCGCCAGCAGTGCCCTCATTGACGCCGCAACGCCCGACACGGCCATGCCGCTTGCCGATAATGCCAGCGAAATGGAAGCGGATGTCGATGATGCGATCGATGCAACCGCGCGGGCTGAGAGCGATGCCGCGCCGCCGATCAGGCCAGCGCTGCGCGCGGCGCCTTTCGCCTGTCCAGAGATCGCGACCGAAGCGGACGTCGTCGCGCGAAAAGACGTGCGAGCCATTGCCCGGGCACTCAGTGCGCCCGGGCCCGTTATGATCCCGCGCGCTGCTGTCAGTGCTCGACCAACAGCGAACAGCGCAACGTGCCCAACGCTCACCGCCCAGCCCATTCCGACCGCGCGCGCCAGGGTCTGCAGCGCGACGGCCAACGAGGGCGCGGATTCACCACGTCCAGAGATCGTCATCCGTCCGGCGAGATCGGTGCGCAAACTGTGGTATGCACGCGCCGTCGACCGCCCTGCCCCGCGCCCAGCAATGCTCGTGGACAGCCCCGGCGCCGGACGCACCACAAAACCAGCGCGGCCTCGCGCCCCAATCGCCGCCGAATAGCCAGCGCCCGGCCGCACCCCTACTGCAATGCGTTTGCGCGCAGAAAGACCCGTTGCGAGGGTGCTTGCGCCGCTGCTAACGGCTCGCGTGCCCAGCCGGGCTTCCAGCGCAAGTCCGTCACCACCGCCATCGCTCGCGTCAGGTGCAGCCGCAATCGCGGCTTCACTGATTGCCCCAAAGCCGAGGCTCATGCGCCTGCGTCATTCGCGGGCCATCCCGCGGTCACGTCATAGGCATCGCAGGTGCTGATCGTCGTCAAGGCTGCAATCGCATCCTTATGCGCGCGATTGGTGAAGATCATGGCGGTGTAATAATCACCGGCATTGAGCCCGAACGCGATCACCTCCGCCGCCGTCATCGGCACATGCGAATTGTCCGATGCGATCCAATAAAAATCCCCGGACCAGGCATCCGGCGCAACCATCGCCATGGTCGCTGCCGCGTTGATATTGGCCCGGCTCGCATCGTCGATCTGATAGTTGTGACCCGCATAATTGCGTCCGGCTACGATCAGAGCAGCGAAATGCCCTTCGAGACGTTGAGCCGCCTCCGCCCGCGCATCGTCGATAGTACGGGTATCGCTTACAGAAATGGTTCCATCGAGATTGTGAGTGGTGATGCGCGAGCCCATCAGAACGAAACCTCCACACCATAAAAGGGCATTCCGTTGTTGGCTGGCGCCAAGCTGCCGGCGTAGCTGTAGAAGGGGTCGGGAAGTGCTGGCGGAAATTTCAGAGCCCAGCCGAAAATTTGTCCGGTATCGGTTGTGTTCGTGATGCCATAAAGCGTCTTTGACGCCAGCGTGGTTTGACCGTTGAAGCCGCGCATGACCGGCGAGCCAGACGTAAATCTGCATCCCGGCCAATAAAGGCCGGGCGGTTGCGGCGAAGGCATATTGAGCCAGGCCGAGGCATTATCCCCGGTGACGCCCGTGGAATCCGCCGGGATACCGGTCTGGCTGGCCAGTAGCCGGTTAGGCATCGCATTCACGGGCGAGGTATCGTAGAGGCCGATATCCATCGTCACGCCAGTGGTACCGCTCAAGGTCACGAAATTCACGTGCAGCTTAACTTTCGTGAACCACTGCCGGATCCACACGCCGGGAAGGTTGAGGGCGTCCTGACCGGGATTTGTGCTGGATGAAACGCTCGATCCCTCCAGCCAGGAATTGGTGTACATGCGTCCGGCCGGAAGCCCCCAATCCATAGCACGAACATGCGCCGCGGGATCGGTCAGAAACACCGTCACCGTGCCGGAAAACGCCGCTACCTGCGCCCCCGCGTTCGATGATGCAATCGGCGCCGCTGCCCGTGCCAGCGTCTTTGCCGCAGCGGTGTAGACGCCGCACGACACTTCCCAATTGCCACTGGCGTCCTGCACCACGTACACACAGACATTGCCATCGCCCACCGCGGACCCGAACGATTGAAACCCGCTCGGTGCTGCACCGGCCAGCGTGATCAGCGCTGCGCTTTGCGCGCTCGATGTGTCTTTGACACGATCCGCATAAATTGAAGGCATATCAGGCGGCCGACAGCACCAACGCGCCCGGCGTGCCACCCGCAAAGCTGGCCACAACGCCCGACGAAATGACCTGTGCAGCCACTTTCCGAACCATGCCGCTGCCCGTACCGCTGGTATTGACCGCGGTTGCGCCGCTCTTGACCGTGAAGCTGTCCGCTACTGGCGATACGACATCCAGAAGCCCGGTCAGATTACCTTGGGAGACGGCCGGGGCTGTGCCGCCAAACTCGGTGGAGTAGACAACCTTGTCGCCAGCGCCGTACCCGTGCCCTTTGGCCGTGATCACGCCGGGGGAAGCCGCCGAAATCGTGGCCGGCAACCAGGGATAATTGCCAAGATAATCCCACATCAGGAGATTACCGCCCGTCGCCGCGTCATAAATGCCAAGCGCAATCACCGTGCCCCAATCCGCCGTCGGCTTCGGGAATGTCATCGCATTCGCATTCGAATTGGAGGATGGCGAAGATCCGGCAGCGGCGTTCCAGTCCGCGCCGGCGGTCGCCACGCGGGCATAGGACCCGCCCGCGACTTCGGTGAAACCAGTGCCGTCATCCGCGCCGACCGCGGTGAATAGGGCAATATAGCCTGTGGGCAGGGCCCCCATGGCCGTCTTGCCGACGATGTGATCAAGCACTTTCTTGGCGGTGTAGTCCGAAAAGCCGGTCATCGGTTGCTCCTTCAACAACAAAAAAGCCCGCACGAAGGCCGGGCAGAATGATCTAAGTGTCTGAATTCAGCCCCACGTCAGCGCCTGCACGGCACTGGGCGTGGCGGCCGCTTCCACCTCTGTCATCAGGGTGGCCAGATGTTCGCGCGCGGCATCCTTCGCGGTCTGGAAATCTTGCAGCGCGACCAATGCCTGCGCCGCCGTGTGATCCAGCAGCGCCCAGGTTCCCGCGCCGTCCTGACACCAGAGTTTTCCGCCGGCCAGCACAGCCTGCGCCAGATTGCTCTGGTCGATATCGCTGGTCGGATAAAGATGGGCCGACCCCAACGCCGCCGAACTCACACCAGCTCGCACGGCGGCGTCACACGCCGCATAGAGTTCCGTGGTTTTGAGCCGCTTCGCGGTTTCGAGATCGGGCCCCGCATTGACCAGCGCGCCATCTTCCACCCGAAAGAGATAAAGGTCCTGCAACAGGCCCGCGACCTGAAGCACATCCTCGCTCGCGTCCGTCACCTGACCGGCAAGGTCATCTTCCGGGCACACACCGGCGCGCAACACGCGGCCGCTGGACTTGTCGTAAACTGCGAAGGGCGTGTTCGTCACCGTTTCAGCTCCGTCACCGTCATTAACAGGCTGTTCGACGTGCAGGTCGCATCGTCCGAAACCGCCGTCACGGTATAGGTCACGGCATGCGCCACACTTTCCGTATCCACGATTGTCAGCGCGATCGGCTGATAGACCGTGACGCCGGACCCGCCCGCCTTCACCGTACCCATGATGTTCACCGTGGCGCCGTCGATCCGCTTGATGGTGTAGGTCACCACCGGCGAGTGCCCGCCCTGACGGGTGAAATTGTCCGTGATCTGGATCAGGACTTTGGTATCGCCCTTGGCAGTATAACTGCCGTTCAGCAGCGTGGTTTCCACCGTGCCGATGGTCTTTGGCGCCGAAACAAAGATCGCGGTATTGGTGACGTTGTTGTTCTGGATGTGGTCGGTAATCACCACGTTGTTGGCGATCACGTTGGTGGCGTTAACGGTGCCAGCGTCGAGTGTGCCGCCAAAACTGCCCGTCTTGAAGATCACACTCGAATTCGTCAGGTCGACAACCGTCTTGCCGTCGGCGCTGCGCAACACCCCCAGCGTCAGCGTGCCCATATCGGCTGTGATCGACTGTAGCGAGACAACCGACATCTTCTGCGCAATCACCGAACCATCGACAATCAGTTCGGCACCCGATGCGCGCATGAGGCGCGGATTAGCCAACACCACCGCGCCACCATTTGTGATCGCGTTCGACCAGAAGGCTGCACAGCGAAACGAAACAAAGGCCGCGGTGGCGGGCGCCGCAACGATCTGGTCCACATGCAGGGTCAGGTTCGCTGGCGCCGGAACACTACGAAAATCCTGACTGCCGACTGCGCAGAAGCTGTTCGTAATCGCCGCCTTGTCCTTGTCGTACCAGACGAGCCAGACTTCCGGCACACACGTCGCACCGGCAAGCGCAACGATATCGAGCGCAACCCGGTAATTTCTTCCCGGTTCTACGGGAATGAACAGCGAGCCATTGTGACCCACCACCTGACTTCCCGACGCCGAACCGTTCACCGGATATCCGTTGCCGTCGCAATAGACACCCTTGGTGGCGTGCATCGTGCCAAGCGCCCAATGCGTTGTGGTGTACGTCACGCCGGGGTTGAAGATGCCCCAATAATCGAGATCGCTGAAATCGGTGTTCAGCAGCATATTGCTGGTGTCACCGAGATAGAGCTTCGACCCGGTTGCGGCACCGAACTTCAGTTCCCGGGTGCCGACAGCTTGGGCCGCGATGGCGCCAGCTTCGACGCTGTCTGCACCCATATTCCGCGCATGCACGCCGCCATCGATGATCAGGTCGGAATCGGCCGCGCGATTACACTGCGGATTGACGTAGAAGGCTGTCCCGTTTGAATTGGCATTGTTGATCCAATCCAGCCCGAGCGAAAACGTGCCGAAAACGACGTCCGGTGGAGCGGTAACGATACCCGTTATTGTCCCGATGGTATCTGCCGCAGGGGGTGACGCCTGATAATTTGCGGCCGCGGTTGCAACATTGGAAAAACTGACGACGTTTCCATCCTTGTCCCGCCACGCCACGTAACAGAACACGGCGCCATTGAAACCGGCGGTTACCAGATATTTGCAGCCCAGGCGCCAGCTTTTTCCGGGTTCCGCGGGGAAACTGATATTGGGTGCGATGCCCCGATTGGGCTCTGCAAATGTCCCTTGCGCGACAATCTTTCCGGCCGCATCGACACCCAGTGCCGCCAGTTGCGCCGCGGTGGTGTCGATGAAGGTGTAGATGCCGTTGACGGCCCAATAACCCGGGTCCCTGAACAAGGGATCGGCCACCATGTTGGTGGTGTCGCCGATGTAAACCTTCGACGGCAGCACCGAATAACTGCTGATGTCGGCGCCATCGATCGCGTTCGTCCACGCCGTGCCATTCCAGCGGTAGAGCTTGTTATCGGTCGACAGCAGAACGATATCGGTGCCGCTATCGTTCGGCACCGGCAATGCGGCGACCTTCAACGGCGGATTGATACCGGCGGCGAGCTTGGTCAGATCGACGCTGGAATCCGTCAGGCTTGTGCCATCCAGCGCCCGGGTCCAGCCGCTTGCACCATAACGATAAAGCTCGCCATCGGTATCCAGAACGAAGATATCGCCGAGCGTACCAGTTGCTGGCAGTGCCGGCCCGCGGCCAGGCAAGGCATTCGTGGCCGGGATCAGACCCGTAATGTCGGACCCGATCAGGCCCGTGACATTCGCGGTCGTGACTGGCAACCAGTCGGACGAGGTGGTTTCGCGTGGCGAGCGCGGGCGATAGCGACCCCGCGCCTCATAGTCGGTGCTCGGCAGAATGGATTCGGAGATATCGAGAAGTCCGACATTCCAATAATCCGTTACACCGCTGAGAACGATCGCCGCTGTCGATGCCAGCCGGACCTGATAGAACACGCCGTTGACGTCATCGACGTCCGCGTCCCACTGCAAACGGATTGCTGCCCGGCTGCGGCCGTTGTCGCCGGGGATCGCGACGGCTGAGACCTGCCAGCCTGCAATCGCCTGCGCCGGCGGCGGCACCAACAGAAGCGGCCCGTTCGAGACCGGTTTGTAATCCGTCGCCGGGTTCCAGTCGTAATCGCCCGGATCAACTTCGACGAGGACAAGGCCGACATCGAGATTGTCCTGATCCGTGCCGGTATCGACGCGAAAGCTCTTGGCGTCATAACCGTTGGTGGCGCTGGTCCAGGCGACGATATCGCCTGGTTCAAGCATCCAGAACGCGGGCGGGGCGACCGCCGTATGCTTGCGGAATTTGCGGCCCTCTTTGACCGCAGAGCGCATCAACCGCTGCACCTGCTCCGCATAGGGCACAAGTGTGTATTGCACCGAAGCGAGCAGTTCGCGCCCGCCATCCTCTTCTTCCAGCGTGGGATCGATATAGGCGGGTGCATCCTTCGCCGCCCAACCTTCTTCCGGTTCGGGATAGGTGGCCGAACACCCGTTCACCAGCTCGCCCAGCGACGGAAACATGTCGAAGCTTTTGGCTTCGGTAATCAGCAGATCGTCATCGGTGAAGGCAAAGACCGCCGCACCCGCCGCGCCCGCATACGCCTTGTAGATGCCACCGATTTCCGCGATGCGGCCATTGCAGGCCATATCAAATGCGTCGATCAGATCGGCCGGTGTCATGTTGACCGGCACTTCGGCGCCGCAGCGGTATTGCGGCTCCTGATCGCCAGCGCTGTTGTCGACCAGCAGATCGCATTCATTCATGGCGGCGAACCATGAATCGGTCGGCAATCGCGACGGGGTCATGCTCTGCAGTCCGTAGAGCCACTTCCCGTCAAACGAGATGCCGCGCAGCACGTTGTACTCAATCACCTTGGGATTGAGCGTGAATTCCCATGTGGACGGATCATCGAAGCGATGTGTGCCGCTGCCGCCGGCGGTGCTGTCTTTCCGCGGGTCGTAAAACTTGGCGCCGTCACCCGCGAACTTGAAGCGTGGAAAGCCGCTGAACAGATCGCTGTTCAGCCGCGCCGTCATAATGACGTAAGCGACACCCTTGCCGATCCGGCCGGACGAATAGGGATAATTCAGGTCGCCGCCGAACTGGCTGGTCAGCCACGGATCGGCAGCCGTCTGCGTCCCGTCGCAAAACTTCGCCCAGAGATAGTCCTTGCCATCCTTGCTGAATTCGGAAATCGGCGTGCCATAGCTGGTCGCCGTTCCGCCGCCCGGCCAGGTAACCAGAACATCGTTCACCCAGATCTGCCGCAGCGCCGTGATCGGCAAATCCGACAAGGATATGACCATGGTCAGATAGGCATTCGGGGTTTTGCCGTCCTGCCCCCACGTGTTGACGTAGACAAGCGAACCGGCCGTCGCCGAATAGCCGACCAGGAACGATCGCGGCAGGTCGCCGCCAAGCTGAATCGTACCCTTGATGCCGAGCTGTTGGGCCGCACTATCCGGCTTCCCGGAAATCGCCTTGGCGATATAAGAGAGCCCGATCGAGGCGAGCGTGCTCAGGGCAAACGTCAATACGCCCTGGATGATCGCGAAGGCGGTCGCGCCGACCGTCGTCGCCGTAATCGAAACGGCCGCCAGTATCGCGGTCGAGATCGGATCGGCATGGGCCTGCGCCGGCAGCGCCAGCACCATCAATGCGGCGACGAACAACAATCTCAGGGTGCGCATCAGCCGACCCGGAAGGCCTTTGCGATCTGGGCCAGCGGCACGGTACCGAACCCATCCGGACCCAGAAAACCAGCCCGTTCACCCATCACCACGCCCAGCGCCCAGCCTGTGACCGCACCCGGCATGACCGCGATATCGCCCTTCTGCGCCAGGCTGGGGTGCACCTCGGTCAGATGGTCCGCGACGAGCGCCAGAAGATCGCTGGCGCCCATCGTCTTCAGCGTTTTCATCGCGCCGGCGGCGGTCGAATAGGTGCCGCGGTACGACGCAGCCAGATCGACGCCGGTCTGGGCGAAGACGCAATCGGCCGCGAACAGGGCACAGTCGTGTTCGCCCCATGCGAAGGATTTGCGATGCGCGGCCGCAACCGCCGCCTGAAGGCGGGCGCGCCAACCCGGAAGCCGTTTCATCAGTAGTAGAAATTCCGCGGCGGTACGACGACGGTTTGTGACGGTGCGGCGCGTTCCTGCCCCCAGAACACCTGCCACGACCCGACGACGCCAGCATCCTTGTAAAACAGGTCGTTGGCCGCCCGGCGCTTCTGGCTTTCGTTGCTGCGCTTTTCTGTGCTCGCCCGTGTCAACTCTCTGGTATGACTTGCGATCGTCAGCGTGACCGAACCGGTCGGCATGCCTTTGCCGTCCAGCGGGATCGGCGGATCGTTGATCACGCATTTGTCGACGAAGCCGACGAAACGCGACGTGGCCGCGGCGACCAGATTGCGGCTTTCGGGATCGAACAGTCCGCGCCAGATCTGGGCCGTTCCATTTTTCACATCATAGCCGCGGACGAGATTGATGACTGTCGCGCTGATATTGCTCAGCGCCACCTTCAGCATGCGCACATCCACGCCCATCGTTAGCGGCACGTTGTCGACACTGACCAGCGTGCCGGAACCCGTGAACGTGTAGACGACCGTGGTGCCGGTTTCGACGTCGGTAACCGGCGCATCCACAACGCCCACGTCGTTCCACAGATTGAGATATTCCGGCACTCCGGTGCTTCGGTTCTTGCCGCCGACCCGGAAGAAATTGCGCCCAACCAGCCTGCCCGACTGCAGTGCGGCGCGCGTGGCAGAATCCAATGAACGCATCAGAGCACCTGAATGGCTTCGAAGGAGATACGGCTGCGCAAGACATCGCTGCTTGCGATGCTCACCGAGCCCGGCACCATGCGCATGACGGCCGCCGGTTTGATCAGCGTCACCGTCGTCAACAGGGCTGCGCCGGGGCGGATATTCGGGAACACCTCGAATTCCACCGTGTAGCCGCTGGAATTGGCTGTCGTATCCTCCAGCACCTGGTGCAATGCCCGCGACGGGCCGGTGCCATAGTCGAAGGCGAGGAAATCGCCTTCGGTCAGTTGATAGCCGTTGGGCAAGCCGGTGAGCGATAGCGCACGATTGTTCGCGTTCAGCGATTTGATCCGGACGAGGCTTGCGCCCAGCACCGCGCCGTCAAGGTCCGCCTGCGGACCCGCCGCGATCGGGTTCCAGACATAAAAGGTGTCGAGCGACCCGCGCAGCGAGTTGATCGAGGCCTGCGCTTTCAGCGCCTTGGCGTGCAGAATGTCATCGGACTCGATCTTGCAGGACCACAGCTCCGGCCCCAGATCCTTGACGATGATCTGACCGGCCTGGGTGCCGCTGAACGATTGCAGGTATATCGGGAAGAAAGATGCCGATTTCACGTACATCTTTTCCATCATCGATGTGCGCGGGAATGTGATGGCCATTGCTACATCGACCGCAGGCGCGGGTCGCCGTTCAGCCGCGCGACCAGAAGCGGCAACACCTGGCGGTCATGTTCCTGCTGGGCCACCGCGATGGCGCTGTGCATTTGCTGCATCAGCTCCTTGTCCGTGGTGCCGGTGACATGAATCTCGAAGCTGGTTTTGATCTGGATCGGCCCACTTGTCCCCGCCTGGCCATACTTACGGGTCTCGTTGAGGTTCAGAACCCGCTCGCCCCGCTTCAGAATGGCGGGGACTTCGTCGCCCGCGATGCCGCCGCTGTGCAGGCGCGGAGCGTTGTCGAACAGGCTTCGCGGCACGCGGCGCGTGCGGCTTGAATAACCCGCAATCGCGCCGTCATGCGCGACATTCGCCACAACTGTGCCTGCATCCGCATAACTGCCACCGCCGCCGCCACCGAAAATTGAACCGAACACCGATCCGAGCAGTTTCCCGAACAGTCCATCACCCAGAGTCGGATTGTTCTGACCGAACAGCAGATTTTTCAGCGGATTGAGCGCGCCAAGCTTCAAGATCTCGCTGTCGATATCTTTCAATGCACTGACTGCAACGTCGGCAAACGACTTCCAATCATACTTTCCGGCGTCGATAAAGTTGGAGAAATCGCTCGCGATATTGTCGAACATCCCTTCCAATTCGCCGCGGTCGGCATTGGCAAGGTCGATCTGTTGTTTGAGGAATTCGGCCTTGGCTGCGTTTTCGACCAGCTTCCGGCCTTCATCGCTCTCAAGGCTGATATTGGCCGCGAGAAGCCGCTGTTTTTCGCGCAGCACCGCCAGTTCGACCTGGCGGGAAACGGAATTGTTGGTCTGTATCTCCAGCTCTTGCCGCAGAGAATCGAGCTCGCGATTGCTGGATTCCAGCTCGGTCAGTGCGCGGGAGCGGCGGGTTTCGTCATTGTCCCGCACGCGGGCCGCGGTCAGAACGGCAATAATGCGCGCCAGTTCGGACTTTGCCTCGCCCTCGGCCAGATCGTGCGCGATGCGCAGCGGCGCCAGCGCATTCTCGATGCGCAGCTGATCCGCGGCCTGTTCGGTGGTGATGCTTCCGGCGGCGATCTGGTCGTTCAGGTTCTTGCGGGCGGAAGTCTCATCGCGGAGTTGGGCCACCTGCTTTGCGCCGTTGAGCGCCGCCTTGCCGATCTGCGCGTCGAGCGCCTGGGCATTTTCAAGCGACTGCTCTTCTGCTCTCAACCCGGCGGCGCTGCCCTGCAGATAGGCTTCCGCGATGGCCAGATTGGCGCGCAAGGCATCGGTGTGCTTTTCAATGGATTTGGCGGCCTGGGCATAGGCCAGCGCACCGGCTTGCTGGATGCGCACATTGGCTTCTGCGGCGGTGATGACTTTGCCGCGCAATTGCAGCTCTTCGCGCTGCTCTGCGATCGCCCGCTTCTGTTCCGGCGTTTTGGCGGCCAGCGCCGCGATTTCAAGCTGATGCAGCTTATTCGCCCTGGTGGCGGGATCGATGTAAGTGTCGACGGCACGATTGTAGGCGTCCTGCGCCGTCTTCGCATCGGTTAGTGAGACTCCAACCTTCTTAAGCGCCGCCGCGCTTGAAACGAGATCGTCGATATTCTTCTGCGCCGCTTTCAGCTTGTCATAATCGCCGAAACCTTCGATGGCGCTGCGAACCAGCGGGCCTGCCGCTTTGGACAGCGTGACGGCGGCGGCATCCGCTGCGGCCGCTTTGGCCTTCTGCGTGGTTTCGGCAATCTTGGCATTGACGCGATCGAGATCGGCCTCAATGTCGGAAATCGCACGGGGCGCAATGGATACCGGTCCCGATTCCGTCACCACTGTCTTGCCGATACCCGCCCTGGCATTCTTCAGTTCGGCTTCCAGCGATGCTTTCTGCAGCGTCAGGGCCGGTGACGATCCGAATTTGGACAGATTCTCGACCGCGCCCGAGACCTGATCCTTCACCCATTTCCAGGCATCGCCGTACCACGTGGTCTGGTCGGTCGCTTCCTTCAGGGTTTTGATCAGCGCTTCCTGCAGGATTTGTTGCGCCTTCGCGATATCGTTCGCCTCGACATTGCGCGTGATCAGTTGTGCGGTCTTGTCGTCGAGCCCGCCCAGGCTGGCCAGCAGCTTTTCGCCGCTCTTCGCCGGGTCTGCGAACGCTTTGGAAAGGGCGTCGCGCGCCTGATCCATATTCGCGCCGGTCTTATCGGCAAATTCCTTGGTCAGCGAGATCAGGCTACGCAGGCTTTCCTCACCCACCGTGCCGGTGCGGGCAAAGGCGGTCTCGATCCCGCGCGCAACATTGACAGAGATGCTGTCCGCCTTTGCCGCACTTTCCGCGATCGCGTCGAACTGTTCCCGCGTCAGGCCGGATGCGCGACCCAGAAACTCCGTCGCTTCGCCGAATTCCTTGGCCGCTTCGGATGCACGGCTGAACGCCGCGACTGCGACACCGCCGAAGCCCGCCGCGGCGACCGTGGCGAGGCCGAGCGGGGAAATCAGGAACGACCCGATCATGCCGCCCACGGCCTTCAGCGCGCCTACGACGCCGACCTGCTCGCTGGCAAAGACCTGATAAATTTGGCCGCCCTGCTGTGCCAGGATGCGCAGCGGCGCCTGACCCATGGCCAGACCGCTGATCACATCGTTCATCTGGAAACCGAGGTTCCGCAAGGCGTACGCCGAAACCTGTGCCTTCCCACCCACGGCACCCAGAGCCTTTGCGGTCGCGTCGAACCGCTGCCGCGCCAACGCATGTGCTGCCGCCTGTTCGTCGACTGTGATGACGCCCTGTCTGAACAGCTGGTTGGCGTCGGCGACTTCGGCGTTCAGCCGTTTTTGCGCGACACCAAGCGGATCGATTTGCGCCCGCAACAGGGCCGCGCGCTGCGCCATCCCGGCATAGGCGCTGTTAAACGCCGCGGCGGAAGCCTGTGCTGAACCGGCACCACTCGCCGGATTGACACCCAGAACTTCATTGAACTTGGTCTGGTTCGCGGCCGCAACCTGCTGGCTGCGGACTTTCTGGACCAGATCGTCGTACTTGGATTTCTGACGCTCGATCGCCGCCGTTGCCTGGTCGATGGACTTGCCGAGCTTGCCAAACGCGGCATCGCCGCTGGTCTCGATGTCTTTCAGGTCGCGCTGGACTTCGGCCTTCCCATCCATGCGGATGGTGATGGCCATATTGCGATTAGCCATGACGGCGCGTGTTCACGTGTTCAAGCTGTTGTGGCCGCGAACCATGATTGCCTCGATCTCGGGCAGAAGATCGAGAAACAGATGATTGGCCGCGTCCATACTTTCGGCGAATGCGATCGCTGCCGCGAAGTCCAGTCCGTGTGCGAGACTGATCAGCTTCACCGTACCGTCCGCGCACGCAATCGCAACCGTGTTGCAGCGAAGCTGTCCGGAAAGATTCTCGATCGCTGCCCACGCGGCAATGCCGTCCGCCGTCTGCGGCCGGTTTACGACGTACGCGCATTCTTCGCAGCGCGACGGGCACGCTTTGCAATAGTCCTGGCCGCCGTTTTTGCCCTTGAAGTGCCACGCTGCAAGGGCGCGGATACGTTTTTTTCCGCGAGCTCTTCGAGCGCCGGTTCGACATAAAGTTTCTGCACCGCGTCAAACACTCGCCAATTTGCCATATACTCGGCAATGACATCCGGCGTCGCGGCGATCTTGTCGCCGTTTTCGTCGCCCACCCCTTCCCAATCCACAATGCCGTGTTGAGCAAGAGTCACGCAAAACCGAACACGACCTGCGGCGTCCGCCAGCGCATCAGGGATTGGCTCACCGTCAAAGGTTGGCATCATATCGATCATGGTTCGCGCGGCGGACTCCCGTGCGACCAGGATCATCGCCATGGTCACTGGTTTGAACTGTGTTTTCTGGCCCGGCAGAATTTCGAGCCAGAACGGCTCGGCAGAGGACGTTTTGAGCTTAAGCATGGAACCTCAGTAGGAAGGTTTGTCGTTGATCAGGGTGGCGGTGCAGGTCTTTGCCAGCACCGGATGCTTCGCGGCCTGCCAGTCGAAGCTCGCCTGAATGCCACCCGGCCCTGTGACCGGCGTCTTCGGCTTGGGCAGGAAGGCATAGTGGGTCACGATTCGCAGCTTCTTTGCGGATGTGATCGCCCATTCGTGCACGAATTCGACCGGTGTGTTGTTGACCGCGAGATCGATGAAGGTCGTATCCGCGAAGCGCATGTCGTTCTTGCCGGTGACGGCGATGACACCCGGATCGACACCGGCGATGCGGCCGTCAGGCCGGATGACCCGAACGGGATCGAGACCGTTGGCATAGTTGTAAGTGCCACCGGTCAGGTTCGCGAGCGGCACACCATCACGTGAAACCTGTGCGCTGAAATTGGTGAAGCGTTCGAGCACAAGCTCTGTCGGCGTACCGGCCGAAGATGTTTTCGCCTTCTTTTCTCCTTGCGCAATCAGGCTGATCGTGGCGTTCAGATTGCCGGATGTTTCAAGCTGGATTGCCAGCTTGTCCGCCGCGACACCGAAATTCATGCCATAGCTCGGCACATCCAGAACGCCGACCTCGACCGCCGCGGACGGCAACGTCAACCCGCCGGAGGTGAAGACGTGATTGTAAGGGCCGGTCGCGCTGCCGCCGGAAAGGGTGGCGCCTGATACCGTGGCATTCGAGCCGACATCCGCCGCCAATGTCACGCTGTTTCCGCCAACGCCGATCGTGTCGGACACGATATCGATGGTCTTGCCATCAACATTGAGCGAATAGGACTGGGATTTGAGCGCCGCCGTGGTGCTGGCATTGAGCGCAATGACCGCATTTGCCAGCGTCTCCGCCAGCGTGGCACCGATCAGGCATTCGTCCGCGCCCGGGGTGGCGGACTTGAAGGTAAGGTCAGCACCGCCGATTGTGATAGCCATGGCAGTGGCCGGCTGATCGGAGAATTCGATGCTTCCGATTGCGGCCGTCCCTTGGGTCGAGGTCGGCGCACCGAACAGCAGTTTCAGCCAGAAGCCGAAATAGCGCAGGTCCAGCGGGACGACGAGATCGCCATTGTTGGTGATGACGTCCAGCGATGGCGGCAGCGGTTCGCGGCCCTGACCGAGAAGATTGCTCGCGACCAGCGGTTGCTCGTCGCCCAGCCCTTCCGAAACGAACGGCATCTGCACATAGCCTGCGCCAGGCGGTGTGCCGTAAGTGCTTTCGAAGGCGAATGCCAATTTGGTATTCGCGCCGGTGCCACGCCCCATAGCGTCACTCCTATTGTGAGAGGTTCAGGAAAGTGCGGAGAGATTCCGCGTGAAAATCGGTTCGACCTGCCCCACCCAATGCCTGGCGGCGGCATCGACATCGAAGCGCTTCGGCAACTTCGCGGTGGGCGTCAGAATGAACATCGCCACCCGGACAGCGCGTTTGAACGCCTTGCCGGTGCGGTAATAGCGGCCCAGTTGCTTGGGCGTGGCGCGCCGGAAGGTCGGCATCGGCTGGCCGAGAATCGTTGGCGCGAAACCGCCAACCGCATCGATATAGGCGATCAGCCGTCCGTTTTTCGCGGTCAGGAATTTGAGGTCCTGATTGAAATAGGTCTCAACTTCGGCCGGCGTCATACGATGGGTGCCGCCGCGGACACCCGGTCCTGCCGTGGCACGCGGCACGTTTTCGGTCGGGATCGCCAGATAGCGCTGCCCGTTCACAGGCCGGATGGCCACGCCGCGATCGAACGCGTCAATGATTTCGGGCGCCTTCGAAAACACGAAGGCGGCCGGCGCGATGCTTTCGCCGGAGACGGGATAACGCCGCCCCCGCCAGGTATTGGCGAGCTTGGTACCCATGCCAGCCTTAAGCACCTGGTCCCGCAGCTCGCCCTTCAGGCCGACCGTCACCACGTCCATGGTCCGGGTGGAGGCTTTGGCGATGTCGCCTTCCACGGACTTCGTGACGCCAGCCCATTTTGCGGTGCTGACTTTGAACCCCGTTGCCACGGTTCAGCCCGCCGCACTGACGGTGGTGTAGGACAGCTGCACCGCCACAGTGATGGAGCGTTCGGTTTCTGCGTCATCGATCGGATAATCGTGGATCTCGGGCGCCGACATGAGCCGGGCATCGTCGACAGCGCCGCCCAATCTGCGATCCGCCGCAAGCTCCGGTTCGAGCCGAGCGAGAAGGCCTTCCGTCACGGCCACGCGGTCCGGCCCACTCGCCGCAATCTCGATCGCCACCTGATGTTCCCAGCAGAACGCAAGGGGTGAAAGGATGTATTCGGCCTCGCCCGGGTCGCCATCGCTCATCACCACGATCCCTTCGCGGCTGGCCTCCACCGGCGATTCCGGATTGCGAATGAAAATATCCTCGCCCACCGCGCGCCGGATCAGGGCTTCCAGAGCCTTCAGCGCCGCCACCCGCGATTGCACGGACGTCATGACGCGGCGACCTCAATTCGCCAGGTCAACCGCATCGGATCGTTGGCGGAAAAATTCAGCACACGGAATTCCGCGCCGCCGACGGGGATTTCGATCATGTCATCCTTCGACGGCTGTGCCACATCGGCGGATTTGACGATCAGCCACCGCTTGCGGTCCCGCACCCGCGCGGTGGCGAGTTGCTGCTCAATATCGGGATTGGCGAAAGCCGCCCGGCACGGCACCGGCGCGCCCATCAGCGGCCGGTAAACCACATCGATCCCAAGGTTTGGATCGGACAGCAAGACGTCGAGCAGCGCGGAAAACGACATTCAGGCTTTCGCGGCCAGCGCGCGGGCGGCCGCGACACCGGCCGCGGTAAGATTGGGCTGCATCTGATTACCGTGGACGTAACCCTTCTTGCGCAGGGCCTCGATCGCGGCGGCGAGATCGTCCGCCAGCACATTATCCGGATAGGGTTTCAACACATGCGCGACACGCGGCAGCGCCGCCGTCAGGATCTCCGCCTGCAGGCCACGCAGCGCCAATTGCGGAGCTCGTTCCGCCTTCGTCATGATGATGTCTCCAATCGAAATTCTGGCGGCGGCCACGTCATGCCATCGCGGCCGCCGCCGCCCCTACGTCCCTCAGGCGGCTCCGCGCTTGCCGCGCAACAGCACTTCAGGCCGCGTGCAGATCATCAGCGGATAGGAGTAGAGCTCGATGTCCACGTACTGCTGGCGCACGGTCGGGTCCGGCACAATCTTGGGCAACAGCGGAATGCCCGGCGTGTTGACAACGTCGAAGAACTCACCCGGCGACCAGGCATTGATGAAGATGCCGGGGGCACTGGCCGGGAAGAACTTCGCCTCATCCGGATCGATCGCAATGGTCGAATTGTCGTCGGTGCCGCGATAATTGATCCAGGTGACACCGCCCCAGCGGAATTTGCCGAATGCATTGCTTTCGCTGCTGGGCTGATTGGCCAGCCAATTGCCATAGGCGCGCGCCACATCACCATGGCTGGTCAGATCGTCATAAAAATCATCGCCGCACAGTGCGACGACTTCGCTTTGCGGCGTGAAGGCGCCCTTCGCGGCGCGCTGCATCGGCCGGACGATCTTTTGCGCGATGAACTTCTTCAGCTTGGTCGCGCCGTTCACATCGCTCGATGCGGCATTCGCGCCAGTCAGGTCAAACGCGATTTCTGCGGGCTGCGTGATCCCGAATTCGTCGTACCAGTTGGTGATAACCGATCCATCCGCGTCGAGCACGATGCCCTGCACCGCACCGAGCCGCATATGCTCCCAGGTCAGTTCGATATCGGACTGCAAACCGACCGGGCCCGCCATCCGGCGCATGAGCTCTTTCTGCATCATCATCAATTCGGTCTCCGACCCGAACGCCCGCACCCCCTGAATTTCGGAGGCGTTCATATGGTCGGCCTTGGCGATCCGCACGGTATCGAAGGAACGCATGGAGCGCTTCTCCGTCGTGCGCTGCGGCAGCGGCGCGCCACGCGGCGTTGTCTGTACCAGCGAGAGGACGCCATTGCGTTCCTCGACGTAGACATTGCGGGTCGTCACGGGCTTCGGCGCGAAGAGATTGAGATCGCCCAGAAGCGATGGCTTGTACGGCACCTTGTCGATCGCTTCGATCATCGAGATCATCGAAAAGGCGTCGTTGTTGAAGATATCAAAAGTGGCCATGCGAGGTCCTTCGCCTGGCCGGGGCCAGGCGCCTTTCGTCGTTCAGAGTTTCGGAAAAAGAGCTGCGCGGATCAGCGCGCGATGATGCCGAAGGTGGCGAGCTGTGCCAGCGCGGCTGCCTTCTGATCGGCAGTCAGTCCGGACTTCCACACGAGTTCGGATGTATTCACTTCCGAATTGCGCGCAGTGAAAGTCGCGGCAACATCTGCGGCCGAACCATCCGCCGCTTCGAACAGGATCGTGTCCGCCTTTTCGCTGCCGTCATTCGCCGCGGGATCGTGGATTGTGCGGACGCCCGCGGCGTAGCTGACATGAACGGTGAAGCCGTCACCGGCCGCGAAATCCGTGCCGCCATCGGCCAGTGTGAACTTGATGCCACCGTTATACGCCACGGCGACCTTGCCGGTTCCGTCCAGCGTGCCATCCGGCCGCAACACTTCGAACGCACCCGCATTGGTCACCGGCGCGACGATCACGATCTTCCAGTCGCCCGCCAACGCGTTCGCAACCGCGGTTACCGCGCCCATCACGCCATTGCCGGCATTGCCAGCGAAGGCGACCGCGGCCGCGACTGTCTGCGCACCGAGCTTTTTGCCAAGCACGGTACCCGCATCATAGGGGCCGCCGGTCAACGGACCCTGATCGCGGGAAAGGGTGCCGTTCGCCTCGGAAATGAGATAGGCGCCGGCCTTCAAGGTTTCGGTCAAAGTGGTCATTTCAGTGCTCCTTCAATTTGCCGCGCACCGCGACAATGGCCTTGTCCCATCCCGCCGCATCCGCTTTGGGATTGTGATCGCCAGCATCGGGCAGGATGTGCCCGCTGATTTTCCGCGCATCGCTGGCTTCGGCGCGGCGCATCTGAAGCTGTTCCCGCACCTGGGCGATGCTTTTCCCGGTACGAATGAATTCGGCGGCAAGCTGCGGTTCGTCCGCGAGCGCGCACAACTCGACAATTTCGCCATGATCTTTCGCGGATTCACCGCGCACTTCCCGCCGGACGGCGTCGAGATCGACAACATCGTGATTGACGGACTTGGCCACCGGCAACCCGGTGATTATCGCGGACGCAATGTTGCCGTCGACGATCAGAGTGCCAGCTGGTTCAGCGGTTACAGGCGTGCCACCCTCGATCAAATTCCCGGCTATCGCTTTCGATGCAATATCGGCACGAAGCGCGGCAAGCGCATCAGCGGGCGTCCCCATCGCATCGGCAAATTTCGCCGAAATGCCGTGCTCGCCAAAGAAGCATTTGGCCTCCGTGGCAACCACATCGTCCACGGACAGGCCGCGATATTTCGCGACACTGGCGGCGAACAGCGCGCGCATCCGGTCACATTCGGACTGCAGGTTCTGCAGCGCCGGCGTCGAAAGCGGTTGATGCGGATTGCCGTCGATCTTGCGATCGCCGGAGAAGACGTAAGTGTATTTCAACCCGCGTTCCTTGTCGGCCGCTGACTGATCGACATGCAGCGCAACCACGCCGACCGATCCCACACCGCTGGTGCGGCTGACAAACACCTTCGAGCACGCCGAAAGGAGCGCATAGGCGGCACTGAAGGAATCGTCGGCCGCCACGCCATAGATCGGCTTCTTCGCGCGCGCTTCAAACACGGCGTCGGAGAGGTCGAAACAACCGTTCACCTCCCCGCCATAGGAGTCCACCTGAAGAAGGATCCCTTTAACGGCATCGTCTGCCACAGCAGCGTCGAGTGACGAGCGGATATCGCCGTACCCGACCAGCCCCGACAAGGCGCCCAGCCAGCTCGACTTGTAGACCAGCGTCCCTTCGACCGAGATCAGGGCAATGCCATCCGGCAGCATCTGAAACGGCTGTGCCGTGCCCTCGTCGTTCTCGTCATCGTCATCCAGGAAGGCACCGATCGCATCGGCCTGTTTGTCGCTGGCCAGCGGCGACGCCTCGATCCCGAGGCGGGGGCCGAGCCCTGCCAGAATTGCTTCCAGCTTTTCGGGCGAAACCATCAGCGGCTTGCCGAACAGCCGCGTCATAACGCGGGGCAGATCGCGCACCGCATTGCGCGCCGTGCGCGACTCCGCAGGTTGGGGTTCCGTACGTTCGTCCGCCACGAGTTTTGCGCCCGCCACCACAACGTCGGCCGAATACGGTTCTTCGACGGCCGCAACAGCCGCGGTTTCTGCTTCGGCACCGGGCTTCTCAACTTCGTTGCCGGCCGTTTTCTTTACCATTGAGATTTTCTCCACTCTGGTTCGCGGCGTCAGGCCGCGACTTCCTCTTGATCGCCCGGCGCACCATCTGCGCCGCGCTTTTCGGCTGGGTCGTTTCCGCCGTCTTGCGTCGACGCAGATGCAACTTTTCCGGCAGGCGGCGCCGTCTTGCGCGGATCGGAGTCGTAGACGAGACCCCGTGAATCTGCGCTTTCATTGCCGCGCACGACCGCATCATCCACTTCTTCGAGGGTTGAGCCGCGCGACAGCACCACCGCTTCGCGGCTGTCTACCCCGGCACGCATGGCCAGATTGTCGGCCTGCATATCCTTGAGTGGATCGACCCAATCCATCCGCGGCGGCACCCAGCGGGCGCGCAACCAGTCACGGGGGCTGGCGTTGAAGGATGCGGCCCTGATGGGCAAGGCGCCGGCGATAACCGCTTCGGTCACGAACCGGCGATAAACAGGACGGCACATTTGAAAAACCGCCATGCCCTGCACCGTTTTGATCATCGACCGCAGGTCGAGCTTGCCTTCGCGCAGGCTGGAATAATTGGCTTTGCTCAGATCGCCGGTGACCCCAAAGTACGGCAGATCAACGCCGGCGCAGAATTTCAGCAGCGTGCGGTACTCGAATGCCTCGTAATTCGGCCCGACATCGGCGGGCGAGGAAAAGGTGACCCCTTCGCCGTCACCCAGATATTGCAGCATGCCCGGCGTGAGGCCGGCCACAACCTCTTCCGGTGCGTTGGTCGAGGTGTCGATTGTGCCGACAGCGGGCTGATCCTGCTGACCGATGGGCGGATCATCCGCATTGTTGTTCGGCCGCGTGATGAATCCCGCGAACAGCGAGGCCGTCAGCTTGCGTGCAAGCTCTGCGTCTTCGTACTGATCGTGGATGTAGGCGATCACGATCGAGGTGGCGAGCCAGGAAACGCCGCGGATCTGACCTGGACGTTCCGGCTTGAAGATATGCAGCACTTCGCTCGCGGGAATGCGGCTCCAGCCGGAGTCCGCAAGCGGCAGCGAATATTCGCCGGGATGCGACTTCCAGAAGTAATAGGCGACCCGCTGACCGATCCGGTTGAACTCGATGCCGGAGCGGACCACGTTGCCGCTCTTCGTAACGAAATTCAGCTCGTAGGGGCAGAATTCCGACTCGAGAAGCTGCAGCTGCAGCGGCACGCTCAATCCATCGCGGGCCAGGCGCGGGCGAAAGCGGATGAAGCACTCACCGGCTTCAAAGATGGCATTGCCGACCAGTTCCTGCAGTCCGTACAGGCTCGCAACCCCGTCCGCGTCCGCCTCGTCCACCCAATCGTTCCACAGCGCGCTGATTTCGTCCTTCTTGGACGCATCCTTGGGCTGGGGGATGGGCCGGATGCCGGTGCCGATCAGATTGGAAACGAAAATCCGCCGCGCCTTCCGCGCGTACGGATTGTTGCGGACGAGGAATCGCGCCCGGGCCCGCAATGTCTGGCCCGAAAACATGTTGAGCGAATTGACGCTGCTCTCGCTCGGCCGGAATCCGAACAGGCGGCGGCTGCGTTGGGCCGCCTCGTAACCGCCCCCGCCCGTGGCGGCGAAATTCATCGCGCCAAGGCGCGGCGGCTGGACCTGGACGATCTGTTTGACCCGGCCATCCGCATGTGCGGACACGCGATAGCGTGCTTTCGCCACGATCACAGGTCCTTCGTCGCATAAACTTTGACGCGGCGCAGCGATCTGCGGCCGGCATCGGTATTCAGATCGCTCTGAATGTCGCTCTCGATCCGTCGCAGCTCGTCGAGCGAGCGATAGGTCACGCGGCCGATGCTGGGCAATTCGCCCGAAAGCATGCCGCTCGCCTTGATACGGCGGATCGCGTCGAGATCGGCTTGGCTATAGGCCATCGCATGCTCCGTTGCGGTCGAAAAAAGGCCCGGCAGAGATCGCTTCTGCCGGGCCAGTCAGGGAGGAAACGCCCAGATGGGCGGCGGACATCCATGTCCATTTTTGCCGCCTCAGATGAGGTCGAAAAAATGAACATGGCGAATTGGTGGAACGGCCGGGTGAACCGCCCAGACCGCCCCGCACCCCGATGCCCGGCCGCGCGGCCGTGGTTCGCAACGGGGGATTTGGTTGCGCGGGTTGGATTCGAACCAACGACCTCCTGGTTATGAGCCAGGCGAGCTGACCAGCTGCTCCACCGCACGAAATTTATCGATTCATCACCGGCGATTGCACGATGCGCGGCTTGCGCCGCGGCGGTGACAGCAGATGTTTCTCCGTCTGCACCGGCAACGGCTTGCCCTCGTTGCGCGTCGCATAGGCAATCAGATCGTCCTGACCGCCATCATCCGGTGGGGCATGCAGTGCCACACGCGCGGCCCATTTGGCGGGTGTGTAACGATCAAGCCCGAGATGACTGGCCATGGCGCGCGAGCCGACCCAGATATCGAGATGTTCGTTCGCTTGGCCTGCCCGTTTGACCCACATCGACTTGCCGCTGCCATCGCGCGTTTTCGCCGTCTGCAGGAATTCGGCGGTAATTTCCTGAAAGAATGCTTCGTCGCACTCGATCGGAAAACGGATACTGCCCGCCGGCCACAATCCGGAGACCGGATCAGGGCCTTTGATCGTGAGTTGCAGGCCGGCGTAAAGCGCACTCTTCAACGGATGCGTGCCGAGCGGCCACAACATGCAGCCCTTTTTCACTTTCTCGCCGCGCCAGTTCACATCCACCGGTTTTGGCGTGCCGATGAAAGGTTTCGTGGACCCGGCGCGGCCGTCCGTCGCCCGCACATTCGGCCGGCGCCGCGCGAAATTGTAGACGGCATGGCTGGCATAGCCCGAATCCACGCCAAAGGCTTCGATCGGCCAGCTCCGGTCATACGCATCGGGAAAGCTGCGCGTGACGATGGTGCTCAGTTCCTGCCAAACCTCACCGGTTTCAGAAAGCGGATCGCCCATGATCACATCATGGTCGATCAACCAGCAATCGAACTTCAGACCCCAGCCATAAACGCCCCACACCAGGCGATTTTTCTGCACGTCGCAGAAGCCGGTCAGCGCGAGAACGCCTTCGGGCAAGGTGCCTTCATTGCGATCTTCGCGACGGCCGAACAACTTGAGATGATCGGGCGCCTCGCCCGCTTCCTCATAAGCTTCGGCGAGAACCTGTTGCGTGAAGGTTTTCAGCTTGTCGGGAACATCCTTCGCGGCGACATAGGCCGCGATGATCATTTCCCAATCGTGAAACGCGCTCTGGCCGCGCCAGATATGAAACCCGGGTTGACGTCCGTGGCTCTTGCGCGCGCGGAAGAACTCGATCCGCGCAGCCGGAACCACATCGCCAGGCGTCTCATCCTCTTCCCCTGCAGTCGGGAAGGTCTTGAGCCAGACGCCGCCAGCGTTCATTTCCCGTTTGCGCCAATGCGGAATGACGCTGCCGCAACAAGGCGCCACGCAATGCGCGCTGTGCGGTGCCGTTTCACTGTCCCATTTCAGGTGGCCGAAGCGGAACACGAAATAATCACCGCATTCAGGGCACTTCCAGTACCAGCGCCGCTGATCGGACGCCTCGTACATCGCACTGATGCGGCAAGTGCCCTTGAGCTTCGGTGTCGAGGTCCAAAGGTTCTTGGCGCCACGCGAAACATAGGTCGAATTGCGCTGGCGCATCTGGTCTATGGGATCGCCGCGTCCGCCCGCATCGAGCGGGAATTCGCTGATCTCGTCGCCCCAGAGCTTCTTGACCGTGATCGCCTGCAAGCCTTTCGAAGACCCTGCATGCGTGATCTGGATGAAACCGCCCCGAAACCGCTTGTAACTGGCGGTCGAGCCGTTTTCATCCCGGCTTTTGACTTCCCGCACCTTGTGCTTGAGCGCCGGCGTGCCATCGATCGCTGGGCCAAGCTTCGTGCGGTTGAACTTGGCCGCTTCGTCGATCGACGGCAGCACGATCAGCACCGGTGACGGATCGGTGTCGATCGTCGCGCCGATGAAATTCACCCCAATCTCGGTCTTGATGACCTGGGCAGCGAACATCAGCGTGACATCGGTCGATGGATCATAGGTCGACAGGCAATCCATCGGTTCGACGCCGTATGGCGTTTCGGCGTTGCGCCATTTGCCGGGCTTGGGGGAGCCGGACTCGGCGCTGACCTCGCGCTTGTTCTCCGCCCACTCGGACACTTTGACGTCCGGCGGCACCGTGAAGGCGGCCGCCAGAGCATCGGCAATGATCGCGCGTGGATCGCCAAGCCCTGCAAAATGCGGGGCTCTCAGATCAACGCGGCGAACAGGCTGATCAGACGCCGGCATCTGCCGCGGTGCCGCCCGCGATGCGCTTCATGGCGACAGCGTAATCATCCAGCACGACCCGATTGGCATCACGCAATAGCTGCATGATCACGCGCGGATCGCTTTCTCCCGCCAAGCGCTCGCACAGCACCGGATCTGGCGCCATGAACCGGTCACGCATCGCCACCGCTGATTCAGCCAGTTCGTCGACCATGGCCATCGGATCGACCAGTTGTCCGATTGACTTCGCCCATTCGCGCTCCGCTTCCCATGCGCGGATCTCTTCAAGCCGGTGCTTGTTGCCGCGGCGGGCGGCCGTGTCCTCGGACTGTGCCGGTTTCGGCGCTTTCGCTGTCGCCGCGTCCGCGATTTGCGGGTTGTCGAGGCGATGTTGCCGCAATTCGTCAAAATCCACCCATCCCCGCTCATCGACCAGATTGGGATAACGATCGAGATACCGCTTCAGGGTACTGCGGTTGATTTCGAGCCGACGGGCGGCTTCTGCGGGCTTGATGCGGCTGGAATTGTTGCATGCAACACCTGCAACCGCTGCAACTTGTTGCATCACTTTCCGATATCCTCACTACAAACTCGAAACGCGCAGTTTGCCCGTATCGGTTTTGGGGCCAGGAAGGACCCGCGCCAGACGCATGGCAGAGCATGCGGAAACCGCATGGCTCAGAATGCGAGAAATTGCGTGGTGGCGCAGGGGACCTTCGGCAAATTTGCCGGATGTGGGACCGCACGCGCGGCCCACAAACGCGAAGCGCCCGCGAGCCTTGCTGTGCTCCGGGCGCTATACGCTTATTCTAAGGGGTAATGTCAATGATTCGGCTGAAAAGATCAACCGGTCCAGGGCGCCACGGGCGGCACATCCGCGACCAACCGATGGGCTGACAATTGACCTGGTGCGCGCAGCATTTCGTGCACGGCTCTCACGGTCTCGGCCCAGTCGGAATACACACGCCGGCGCTGATCCACGATCTCGGGCAAGTCGCCGCGATAACGGAACAGCCGGAACGGACAGAGCCGGTACTTGCCGGGCCGGATGATCTCGTGGGCATATCCGGTCTTTCCCCGCTCCACCGTGATCACGGGATGCGGCGTCCAATCCGGCCGGGCATCCACGCCCATCATTGCGTAGGTTTGAATCACCTTCGCCACGCCACCTTGCGCCTTGACCGCACGATGAACCGCATAGGCATCGGCCGGTGCGGCAAAGCCCAGATTGCTTCCGCCGCCCATTCCGCCACCACCGATCGTCAATGTGCTGTCCGACCCACTTCGTGACGGGTTCCACAACGCGCCCGCCATCCCTTCGGGCCGGGCCAGATGAACTTTCTCCCGTGCAAACGCCCAATGCAGCAACCATCCAATGGTCACAGCCTTAAGGCTGGATTCTGGAATCGGGGGAGTAAGGGATGATGTATATACCTTCGCATGTGGGCGCGCGCACATATGCAAGGGGCGCGTATCGGCACCCTCCCTCCCCCGATACTTATCCATTTGCTTTGACGTCATTTTCGCCTCCTTTCAGGCGGGGGAGAATGGGGGAGAAAGGGAGGATGATGCCGTGTGCCTTGTGTCAACACCGCCGCCTTGACACAACGCGCGACTCGATCGGGCGGCGCCTTGAAAGAAATCATTGTCCCTTTCTCCCCCATACTCCCCCGCATAATCCCCCGGGCTTGGAAGCGGCCGTCACGCATTTTCCGCCTGCAGATGCAGCCCGCTGTAAACGATGTTTCCGTTGCTTTTGCGCCGCGCAAAGCGCGTCTCGCTCATCGCCCGGCCGAAGGTGGCTTTGCTCAAAATCTGCGGACAATGCGTGTCCCGCGCCCACGCGCCATAGGCGCGATAAAGCCGTTCCGCCGATATCCAAAGCCCTGGTCCCGCGACACAGCAATCATCCAGAAACTGCGTCAGATCGGCATTTTCGCGCGCCGCCATGGTTTGCCGCGGGCCAAGCGCGGGCAGTGGGGATCGGGCCCAGAGATCGCGCGCCGCCTCCCGCCCGTTCAATATCCGCGCTTCCCGGACCAGGCTCAACCACAACGCATTGGTGCGATCGGGCAGCGTGTCGGGTTCGGCGCAATCGGCCTGGCAAAAGGCTTCTTGGGCCGGTGGTCTGTCCTGAAGCGGAAGCGGCGCGCCCGCGCGGTGTGGCCGGAAATGATCGCGCAATACGCGGAAACAATGGGCCTGAAACGCCTCGACCTTCGGCCTTGCCGCGGGCTTGCAGCGGCTGACATCGATACCGAACAGGAAGCCGGGGATCAGGTCGAGCGGCAAACAGGTCGTTTCCTGCGCGCCACCGGGCGAAGGTATCACCGTAACGGTGATACCTTTGCTCAGCACGGGATGGAGTCGAACGCGCTTATGCTGAGCGCGCCACACTAATCCCAATGCCTCGCAGATCGGCTTCAGTGCGACCAATTCATCCGCCGCAGCGGCCGGACTGGCAAACAGCATGTCGCCGGTGGCCGGAAACAGCACCGGCACCAATGCCGCACTCTCCATCGTTATGTCTGCTTCATGCATAGAGCTTCTCCCTATCTGCCTTGGCCTGCTGAAGCAGGCCGAGCGCCGCCCACAGCGCGCCAATCGCGGCTGTCGGCACGTTCGGATTGGGGTCGAGCATCATCGTTACACTGATGATGACGCCTTCGGCCTGAATGACGGGATCGATATGGACGTGCTTCACCCGCACGCCAGGGGTTAATTTACCCACGGCAGTCTCCTTGGCATTGAGAAACGCACGCCATTGCGCTTTGAAACGCATTGACGCCCGGGGGTTCAAAGCTCGGCCAAGGTCGAGTCCGCATGGCTTTAGGCTTTCGCCCTGGACATGCCCATGCGGCCCCCGGACAGTTCTATGCTTGAGATGCACGTCCTGTCGGGAAGACGCGAACCGCCTTGACGCGAGGCTTTGAAACCTCAAATTAAGGCTGCTCTGCTTCGGTGAATCTGTCAAGTGGCGCGGAAAAACTTCCCGCTTAGCAGTCGAGATCGTAGCCTTTCTCGACTCCGCTTTTATGAAACACTGCCGACATTGTGTCGTCTTGGGCGACAACGGCCTGCCAGGTTTTGTCTTTCGCGACGAATGCCAGAAACGGCCTGAAGCCGACATATCCGCCATAAGAGTTCTTAGCGTTGACACAGCCGTAATAGAGCCCGTCACCAGCGAGATCGGCGGGCTGGATCGCATCCATTTTAAATTTTGCTGAATCCGGGTCCTTGAGCGTGTCGCGTACGGCAGCCTGAATTCCTGCCATATCTTTCGCATGCGGCTCTGCGTTAACCGCGGATGGCAATCCCCAGCATATAACCGAAGCCAATAACCATCGCTTCCAATCTCGCATCGCGACCATCCTGCTTTCCCCGCGTGAAACTTAGTTGAGTAAAAGCTGATTGCAATACGATCATGATGCTGTTGGTTAATTGTCAGGAGCCATTCTCGCTCGATCCCACGGCCGGTCAATTTCGAACCAAAGGTGCAAAAAACCGGCCGCCGGACCCTTGTAAATCGTATCCGATTGGCTACATATAGACCATGAACACGCTGATCGCGCATGACGTTTTCGAGGCCTGGCTGAACGCCCTGCAGGACCGGCGCGGCAAGGCCAGAATTCTGAAACGGCTGGCGAAGGCCGAAGACGGTCATTTCGGCGACGTGAAGCCGGTGGGCGATGGCGTGTATGAAATGCGGATCAATTTCGGCCCCGGCTACCGTATCTATTACACGCGGCAGGACGCGACCGTTTATCTGCTCTTGGCCGGTGGCGATAAATCGCGGCAGGCCCGCGATATCGCGCTGGCGAAGCGGCTGGCCGCAAACTGGAAGGAGTGAACCATGGCGACGAAAGCAACCAAAAAAGGCCGCCGCTTCGACGTGGCGGATTACCTCGATAACGAGGGAACGATCGCGGAATATTTGACCGCCGCGGCCGAAGACGACGATCCCGATTTCCTGCTGCGGGCGCTTGGCGACGTGGCGCGGGCCCGCGGCATGACGGAGATTGCGAAGCGCGCCGGGCTGTCGCGGGAGAGCCTTTACAAGGCGCTCGCGCCGGGCGCCAAGCCGCGCTACGAAACGGTGCGCCGCCTGCTCGATGCGCTGGGCGTGAAGCTCGCGGTCACGGTCTGAATCCCGGCGCATCAACCGGGCTCCCAGGAAATCGCGTCCTGATTGATGTGCACGCCCACATAGACCGTGTTGCCGTGGCTCTTTCGCCGCTCGATCCCGCGCCCGGTCAATTTCGACCCGAATGTTTTGCCCGCCAGCGGATCGAGGCCTTCTTCCTTGCACCATTCGAGATAGACCTCGCGCAGACGCTTCGCGCTGACCTCAAACGGCCGACCCGTCGCCGGATTGATGGTTTCGGGGCAAAGCTCGCAGCGGGCTTTGAGGAATTCGCCGACCGGGTCTTCGTCGGCGCGATAGGCTTCAACGGCCGCAATGGCCGATGCGGGCGGCCGCAATCCGCCGGCAAACCATTCTTCCGCGCCGCTCAACATCCATTGCAGGATGCCCTCTTCTTCCTCGATCAGCTTGGCTTCCAGATTGCGATCAATCTGTTCTTCGGGAATGGAAACGGTGAAAGGTACGAGACGAATGCGCCGCCAGATGCCGCGATCGGTGCCACGAATGACCGGGCGGTGATTGGTCGAAATGATCGCCTTGAACACCGGGCGGAATTCGAAAAAGCCCTGATTCAAATGGCGAACCGTCATCGGCTCACCGCTCGCCATTTCCTTGACCTTGGCTTCGTCAAGCCGGGCACCCTCTGGCGGTTCGGCTGCGGAGACGAGCCGGGCGCCTGGTAGACGGGCCAGATCGGGCGAAGCCTCCGCACCGCCCGCCCCATCCCGCTTTGCCAGAAACGTCGACACCGGCGAATTCATCGCATAGCTGTCCATCACGCGGCGCAGCATACTCATCAACGTCGATTTGCCATTGTTGCCGGTGCCGTAGAAGATGAAAAACGCCTGCTCCCGCGCCGAACCCGTCAGGGAGTAACCGCAGATGCGCTGCAGGAAATCCCGCATTTCGCGATCCGGCATGATCTGTTCAAGGAATTGCAGCCATCGCGGGCATTCGGCACGGGTGTTGTATTTGACGCCCAGAACGCGCGTGATCCGATCTTCGCGTGAACTTTCGCGCAAGGCGCAATGCAGGTCCAGTTCGATGGTGCCATTCGGCGCGGCCAACAAAAATGGATCGGAATCGAGGCTATCGACCGGCTGCGCCAGATAGGGCTGCGCGGCCGCGAGCATGCCGTGCGCCTTCGCGGTGTTTCCTGACTGCACGGCCCAGCCGAACAGCTTGTTGACACGTTCGGCGTAGTCCTTGCCACGGCTTTCTTCGAGTGCCCGGGCTTCGCGCACAATCGCCTGCGCCACCTGATGGCATCGTTTAACCGCTTCGGCCTGGCCCCGCTCGCGATCCCATCGCGCGCCATCCCAGGCAAACCACCCGATGTTTTCGACATGCATCAGATCTTCGCCGAAACGCTGAATCAGCCGCGTGGCATTGCCGAAATCGTTCAGCGGCTTGAACGCCAGCACGCAATCGAGATCGTCACCCTCGTCGGGTTCCCCCGGCATGACGGCACGGCGATCCGCCTTCTTGCCCGCGCCTTTCGGCGGTGCAACCGGTTCAAAATCATCATCGGCATACGGGTCTTGCTCAGTCACACAACCCCGCTTCGCGAAGGAGCCCCTTCACACGTGCTTGAACAAACCGCGTCACACCGGATGAAGGCGCTCACTGCGGCACCTCGTAACGCCTGGTGGAGGCGTTGTAAGTGATCGCTGTCGGATTTCTCCGCTGGAACTCCCGCAAGTCCGTGGAGGCCTGCGGAACGGAAATCCAAAACTTCCGGCAGAGGTGCTCCCGATTGATAAACCCGTAAATTGCGAGCATTTCCGCGATCCACCGCTGCCGCTGCGCTTTCGCCCACCGATCGGTCATTGCCGCATCTCCGGGAAATCTTCGGGGTCGAGACGTTCGCCTGGCCGAAGAACGGCCAGGGCACCGCGATATGTGAGTCGAAACATCTCGCCTCCGTGGATCTTGAACCTCCGGTCTACGCATGCCAGTCCACGCGCCGCCAACTCTTTCCAGATTTCGTGTTCAGGCGTATCGAGAGCGCAGCAATACTGATTGCGGAAAGATGATCCATTCGTCCGCCAATCGAGGCCGAGCGCGTGTCGGGCCAATGCGACCGCTTGCGCGCTCATCGCATGCAGGTCTTTGGCTGCGGATTCGCGCATCACGGCACCTCGATCGCGTGGGTGATGTGCCATGTGCCGGAGGCGCGCGGCACGCATTCCTGCAATATCCACGGCACCGTGATGCGCTCCCAATCGCGAAGCGCGATCCAGCCACCGCTATTCATGGCGTTGACATCGAAGATGCCGACGCCGTTGCGGCTGCTGTGCCAGGAGCCGACCCAATGGGTGTGCCGGTAGCGCGCTCGGATCGGTACGCCCGGCGCGGTCCACGGCCCTTCCCACTGAATGCGGGCGAGCCCATGATCCGGCCACCGGCTATCGCTTCTGCGCTGCCACGCCACGCCGAGAGAATCGAGCGCGCGAAACATCATGGTGGGATTGGTGTAACCCTTGGCGGTGAAGCCGTTCAGGTGCGACCGCACCTGGTCCAGAGTCAGCCCGCACACAGCGGCCAGCGCAGCCGGGCCGCAATTGGCGCCCCATTTATCGTGCGCTACCTCAACATCGGCCAGGCTGAAGCGAAGAGCGGTCATTGCCTTCCCTCCAACGCTGCTAAACCGGCCGGTGTGATCCTCGCAAAACCGCTCTCGCCCACTTCTTCAATCGAAACCAAACCTTTTTCGACAAGAGTCAACATCGTCATCTCATGTCCGATGATGAAGCCACCGATCCGGAAATGCGGCCGATCCCGAATCGCTTCCCCGCCTCGACCAAGTGCTTCCAGAATTTCATTTTGCACATTCACCTGCCGCCGCCGGCGTGTCATCGATGCGCCTCCAGCCAGGCATCAAGCTCGGCCGCCCACTTGTCATGGGTCACCGTCTCATCTTCCGAAACCACGATGATGTGGCCGCTGGAATAGCCGCCGCTGACGGAGCTTTTGCTCAGCCGCTTGCCGTCTCGGGCTATACCGGCGACAAGATTGCGCAGATGATTGTAGAGATCGTCCCAGCTATCGGCGTCGATCTTGGCGCACATCACAATGCGTCGGCGCGGGTCCTTCGTTTCAGGCATGCTGTTCCCTCCTATCAAGACAGGCACCGCGGATCGCTTCGCGCTTTGCCTCTGTCATTGTGGTGATGCCGACTGGCGCACGGCCGTCATAGAGATATGCGCCGTCCTTCCAACGCACCCAGATGTAGAAGTGGCTTTCGCCCCCAATGATCGCGGCGCGCTCACGGATGATCTCGATCTCGGCACCTTTGTGGGTACCCCGGAAATATCCGCGCTTCTTTTCGAGGATGCGCATCGGTCACCTCATTGACTTGCGGCTGCTGTTTGCGTCCGCGCACTGCGCAGCCGCATTGCTTCGTCCACCGCAGTGGCGGGATCGCCCAAAACGCCTGTTCGCCGCCTGATTAGGACCATGCAGCCAAGCTGACGCCACGTTATCGGCATGGCACCGGCGGCTAACGCTGCTTTGCGTTTGGAAAGGGCAATGTCGTAATGGCTATCGTGCTTCGGCGGCGCCTGATGCCATTTCCGCGAAACGCCGATCCGAGCCGCCATGACATGAAGCTCGACGTCGGTGTCGGCGATCATGTGGCACATGATCATCCGGCCGAACTTTGCGCGCATGTCATCGACATAGACGGTCACTTTGTCCTCCGCAAAAATTCAGGCAATTCGGCAACCGGATCGAAGTCATCGTCCGCTGAGCCGATCGGCGCCGGGGTTGCCGGTTCGATGCATTGCTCGCGCTCTGCGCGCGGCTCTTCGCTCGAAACTTCTGAAGGCGCTTCGAGCCCCCACACATCCCAGCCGGGCCGATGCGTGCGCGCGTTGAGCTCGATCTTCGGCAGATGCTGGAAGTAGGATTCGATCAGAAGGTGAAACACCTCCGGCTTTTCGCTATGCGCGCCAACCGGGGCAACGATCACGCTGCGCCATTGCGTGCCCAGCGCCGGCGCGGGCACACGGCCGCGCGTGCCGACCAGCAGGATTTCATGCTCAGCCGTGAACCAGTATCCCGGTCCACGCTGTTCGCCCGGACGGGACTTCACCCAGACGCATTGGGAAACATAGGTGAAACCCCATGCGCCCATCACGGTCAGGGCGTCTTCGATCATGGGCGGCGTGGCCCACAGGAACAGCACGCAATCCGTGGCCGCGATTGCCGCCACATCGCGAGCAGCAATCTCTGCAGTCGGCGATGTCGGGTAATGATTGTCGGGCGAGCGATCCATGCCGGTGTCACGCGACCGCGGCTCAAACCGCCATTCGGGATCGGCGTAGATCACGCCGTAGCGCTTGTCCGGCAGGGCAATTTGCTTGTCGGCCAGGCGCTTTTCCTTGTCATTGCGCGCTTCGCGCTTGACAACGGTGCGCACCGCATTGGCGTGGCCGGATTTTGCCTCTTCCACCACTTTCGCCTGCAGCGGCTCCGGCAGCTTGGCAGCCTGGGCGGCGAGCGAGACGGCAATCTTGCCCTGATCGACCGCGGCGACGAGATCAACCGAGCCCTTGTCCAGCACGGTTTTCGCGTGCCGCAGGGAGCGTTCGGAAATCGCCAGCGCCCGGGCCGCCTCCGGTTGGCTGACGGGTCTTGCCTGCACTATTGCCGGTCTGGATACGGTCTCGCCCTCCACCTCCGGCAAATTTGCCGGATTGGCTTCGGACGCTTTCAGATCCGTGCGCTCGCCGGAGCGCATATTGGCAATGCGCGCGGCCACCATGCCCCGCTGGCTTTCGTTCAGGTGCCGCCGATGGAGATTTTTGGAGAGCACGTAGGCCAATGGTCCGGCCGCGATCTCGCTTTCCGAGAACACGCCATCCAGCCCTTCCGCGGCGAATTCCACGAAATGCCAGCTTCGCAACGGCGGCGCGTCCGCCTCGAAGATGCCCGCCGCCAGCCCGGCGCGATAACGGTTTCGGCCGTCGAGGATCTTGCCTTCGTAGAGAACGATTTCTTCGCCGGAGCGGTAACCATCGGCCTTCATGCCCGCGACCAGAGCGTCGAATTCCTCGCCCTCGATCAGCGGGAAAAGATTGGCGAGCGGGTGGAATTCCAGCGTCATATGGCGCGCCCCACCAATATCCCGCACAGGAAACCGATGGTCCGGTCGCTGACCAGCACCTTCCAGATCAGCTCACGCCAGCCAGGCTGGGCGGGCGGCGACGGCTTGTTCTCTGGGGGCGGAGGCGCCGCCGCAAAGGGAAATTTCGCATCCGGCAATGGAATTTTGCCGACGATCGCATCGGCAATCTCGTAGACCATGGAAGCCGCGCGCTCGCGGGTCTCTTCCAGCGCTACCGCTTCGGCTACTTCGAAGAGATAACGCCGCGCGCAATCATGGCCGAACGGCTGGCCATGGGCGTATGCGTTGAGAATTTCCAGCTTGGTTTGCGTGCCCAGCCGCAGCACCTGATTGCGATGTTTCACCGCCGGAACTCCGCCTTGAGCATGTTGTTCCCGAACATCGTGATCCACTGATCGAGCGCGTCGGTATCAGGGTTGAGACGGCCAGCGCAGATTTCCCCGATCGCAAACTTGATCGTCTTCATTGCGGATTCATCGTCTGCGCATAACAGCTGTGCGCTGAAGTTCACCGGCGTCAGGACCGGTAGTTCCGCGTCGCCGCGCAAAAACTGCTCACGTGACCTTTCGGGATTGGCGGCCCACAGCCAGAATTGATGTGTCGCACCGGGCAGGTTGATGACCGCCGCGGGCATACCCGAAAGCGGTCGCAGATGAACGAGCCCAATTATATAGGAGTGCCAGACCGGATGCGCCCACGGCGCCTCAATGACCCATCCGGCAAGTGACGCATCCGTCGTCGGATCGAGATTGAACTTCCGGCGCAGCGCTACCAAATCCGCTTCCCAGGCGCGGCCATGCGGACCTGAAATTTCCGGCGGCAGCGACACAACATCGGTGACCGCCGCCGCTCCCGCACCGGTCAACATGCGCAGCCCGCCCGCGCCGGTGTCCGTCACAATGGTGACCTTGGGCTTCTCAGTCATGTCAGCACCGCCGGGTTGTGGATGACGATCGAGACGCCGCGTTCCAGCGCCTGTTTGCGCGCCAGCGCTTCGTCCAGCTTGTCGATATCGCCGCGCGCCGCGGCCTGGTCGTATGCTCGCTCGGCGCGGATATAGGCGCGGGCAAATTCGCGATGCAGATTGCGCTCGCTCATAGCGCCCCCGCATTTTCGATTGCGAGGGCGAGCGCCATGGGCTGCACCCAGATCGGTTCATTCGACAGCGCGAAGGTCTCGCCCGACCAGGCGAGCAGAAGCGTGCGCCCCATCACACCCGCGATGGCCGTGGCGCTGTCGGGCGGAACGGCATTGCCGATCCGTTCGCGCCACGCGGAATCCGAAAGGCCATCCAGCTCCAGCCACTCTTCGGGCTCGATCAGGCTTTGCAGCGCGGCCAGTTCAAGGGTCGTCACCGGCCGGTGCCATGTGTCATCCAGTGCGCGGATGACGCAGACAAGCTGCTGTTTCGCGGCGGGCAGTTGCAAGCATTCCGTTTCAGTTTGCGAGATTGCGCAAGTTTCGCGAGGATCGGCAACGGACCAGCGACCATTGTCATGCAACGCTGAAGCGCTTACGGCGCCCGACGCCCCGTCCCACGGCATGACGCCATAGTGCCCGCCATTGTCAAAGGCGGCACGGCGGCCACTGACCATCTGGTGTCGCGGATCGGCGACCGCGTAGGCGCCATTGTCATCGCCGCCGATAACCGCGCGGGTTGTCTCATCGTATCGAGCGACGCGATATTTTCCGTGCAGCTTCTGCGGATCGGGGCCGCCACGGATATCGGCTACTGCCAGGCCGCCGGAACTGATTGCCGGTGCATGGTCCGTGAAACGCACAATCCGATAGGCATGGTTGAACGGCGTGCGGTCGCGAATTCTGGGATCGGCGACCGATTGCGCGCTCGATCCCGGTGCCACCTGTGTCGTGATCGTGGCGGCGGGCCCATCCCATCTCTTCAGGCTATGCCCGGCATATGTATTCTCGGCCACACGCGGATCGGCAACGGCCGTTGCACCAGATGACGGCTGGTTTTTCGATGTGACGGTGCCGCCCACATCGCTCCACCGCTTCACATTGTAGGCGGCATTGAACAGCGGCACTTCAGGCGCGATGCCGTAATCCCGCAGCACACCATCCTCAACCGCCAGTCGATTGAGCGAGCGCCAGTCCGAACCCGCTTCGACAAAGGCGAGCCTGACCCAGGTGCGCCACTGCAAAGCGGGCAGCCTGTGCATCGGACCGCCGACGGGAACGCCATCGGCATCGACCAAGCCGGGCAACGGCAGCTTGTCCAGAACCTCGCCCACGCCGCGGAGCGGTTTGCGCCGTGGTTCGTAAAGGAAGTTCGGCACCTTCGCGCGATGGCGGGCAACCAGAAGAAAGCGTTTGCGGCTTTGCGCCAGCCCGCCCAGCTCGCCGCAATCATGCGTGGTTTCGTTGACGATGTAGCCGTAGGAGGCGAACAGTGCCTTGATCTGGTCGAGCAGATGGCGCCCGCGCGTCATGATGCGCGGCACGTTCTCAAAGATGAACAACTCGACCGGATCGTCCTTATAGGCTTCCAGCGCCAGCCAGACACCGCGCAGGGTTAGCCCGTTCAACGCCTGGTACTTCGCCGTCCGGCTCGTGCGTTCCGCCAGCAATCCCGAAAAGCCTTTGCAAGGCGCGGAAAGAAAGACGATGTGCGGCCGCTCGAACCCGAAAGCCGCATGCACCATGCCCGGATGCGCTTCGACCCAGTCCGGCGGCGGTTCGTATCCGTGAAAAGCGGTATATTGTTCGCGGCTGAACAGATCGATGCAGGTACCAGGCACACCGGCGAGCCGTTCGAAATCACGCAGCGCAGCCGGATCGCTGTCGATGCCGCCGAGGCAGCGAAAACGCGCCGACAGGTTTCCAGCCCGCGCCGTCCCACGATTGAAGCCCTTGGCGCCACCGCCGAGACCGCAAAACAAATGCGCGTGGCGAATTTCGACTTCGATCATGCCCGCGGCCCCACGGCTTGCGGCGCAGCCAGCTGCACAATCTGGGCTTTCCAATCATGGGTGCGCGGCACCGGCACCGCGTAACTGCTGGCCGGGCGAACTAACAAGCTTGTGATCACGGAAGGCTCGCACCCGATCTTTTTCGCGATCCGGGTCGGGCTCCAGCTGCGCCGCGTCAGCGCGAAAACCAGAAGCTTTTCTTCATCGGTAAGGCGCATCAATCGCATCATGCCGATACCCCACCCCGCAGGATGACGACATGACCACAAAGCGTTTCGGTCTTAATGTTTTTGCCATCCTCGGCCAGTAGAAGCCTGCCCCGATCATCACGCACGATGCGTTTGACATAGCGGCGATCTTCGTCGGCCTCGACCACGTTCGGGCACTCGACGCCGTCGAGAAAAACCCGCACAAAGCGCCAACCGGGATCGCCAACCACCATTCTCATGCCGCCGCCCTTTCCTGATTGGATTGCGCGAGCGACCGCGGGCCGCGCACGGTCGGTGCCGGCCGCGGCTTTTCACGCTTGCGCATTTCGGTGTCGATCAGCTCCGCCAGCTTGCGGCTGTCTGCGCAGATGATTTCGCGGGCACGATAGGGAATCGCGCAGTCATAACGGGTCAGCCGCCATTCGAAGGCGCGTGGTTCCAGCAGCAAAACACCGTCCGGGCCGCGGAACGGCATGTGCAGCCGCTCCACCAGATGACCCGGCGTTTCAACACACAGATCCGCAACGCCGGCGAGATGTGCATCCAGCCAGGCTTTGCCGCTGCCATAGAAGGTCAGCCGGCCCTGCGCATCGGGCTCAAATTCTCCCACCGCCGCCGTGAAACCGGTGAGGGACATGGGCCGCCCGCCATCGAGCGGGAGCGCGACCAGGTCCGCAATCTGTTCGGCAAAGGCATGCTCGCCCTCGCGCGCCAGCGAAAGAGCGGCCGCATAGGACGAACCGCGTCCGTCCGCCGGTGCCGCAACGGGGAGGATCAGCGCCGGTATCCCCTGTTCGGCGGCGAAGAATTTGCAGGCGGCCTGCGGATGGCGCCATTGCTGCGCCATGTGCATGGTGGCGCGCCCCAGCTCCGCATCGCGCGCGGCCTTTTTTGCGTCCACCCGATACGCGGGCTCGCGGATCACGCGGGCCATGCGCAGGCCGAGATCGAACAGGGCCAGCGCGATCGGCCAATCCCGGCTTTGATCATCGTCGCCCAGATCGAGATTGAACGCCGCAATTACATCGCCTGCGGTCGCTTCAAGCGCGCGCCACTCTTCCACCGCCTGCACGGTGAAACGCGACGGCCATGAATCTGGCGGCGCGCAGCGCGCGGCGATATCGGCGATCATGGTGGCGAATTGGCCGCTCATTGCAGCGCCACCGGTTCGTTTTGCGCGATCAGGCGGCTTGCCCGCACCTCCACATCGGCGGAGACATCGCGGCCCATGCCGAGGGCGGACATGTAAAGATCGAGGATGGCTTCCTGTTCCTGCCGGTCGGCGATATCCAGCTTGCGCAGACGGATAACCTGCCGCATCACCTTGGTGTCGAAGCCCTGCCCCTTCGCCTCCGAATAAACCTCGCGGATATCGGTGCTCAGCGCCGCGCGCTCTTCCTCCAGCCGCTCGATCCGCTCGATAAAGGAGCGAAGATGTCCCGCCGCGAAGCCAGACTTCGTCATCAATCTTTCTCCAGCCAGTAGGGATTGCGGGGCGCGAGCTTGCCGCGCGGGCGTTTGCGCATTTTTTCGCGGGTCTGACGCAGCTTCTCGATCGCCTCATCAAGCGCGGTGCGGCCGCTGGTATTCGCGGCGTCCTCATCACGCGGGCGATCGGCGGTCATCATGTCGGCTGCACCTCCACCGCCATGCCGGGGGCCAGTTCGCCGCCGGTGAAAAAGAAGTCCGCCGGGTCGAGCGCGATGCCTTCGCGAAGCGCGGCGGTCAGGATGACTTGCTGTTCCTGCGTCGGGATCAGCCCGCCGGTGCCGCCACGCGCCTTGGGATAGGTCCAGCGCTGCACCCGGGTGATGTGCTTGCCGGTCCATGCCGCAACGACCCGTAAGCCCTTGGAAAAGTCGCCTTTTCCACACTTGGTGATGACCCTTTGGGCGGGTGAGGTGATTCGTTCCATGGATCGACACTTGCGAAATTCGCATTAACCGTCAATCAAGAAATGCGATAATCGCATTTGCGTCCCTATGCGATTTTCGCAATTGTTCGCCGGAACCGACGGAAAGACCCGATGAAGGCGAGGGACATTCAGAAGGCGTGGATCACGGCCGCCCTGGCGGACGGGCGCCCGAATGGCAAAACCCAGAAGGGTTTGGCGCAAACCCTCGGCCTCGACCCAAGCCAGGGTCACCGCATCGCCATGGGCCAGCGGTTGCTGGACTTCTCGGAAATCGCGCTGGTCGAAAACTATCTGGGCGCGCGCGCGCCGCGCGGCATGGGTTCAACGGGCGACCCCATCGGTGACGATCTGGTTCTGCGCGACCCGGCGCGGACATTCGGAGAAGCCGGGTTCGTCAATGTGCCGTTGTTCAAGCAGCGCATTCCACCCGGCACACCAAAACCTCCGCAAGATCTGAAACCCATCGGCGTGTTGAAATTTCCGGAGGCCATGCTGAAGGAGCTGGCAGAAGATACGCACGGTCTCTTCGCGATCGAGATTGCGGGCGATGCGGGCCGGCCGTTTCTCAGCCCCGGCGATCACGCACTAATCGATCCGGCCCGCACCAACCCCGCCCGTGGCGGGCGCTATGCCATCCGCGTGGATGACGAGATGCAGGTGCGTTTAATCACGATGAACCCAGGCTCCCGCGCGCTGACCGTGCGCGCCGACAACCCTGATTATCCCGGATACGACAACATCGCCCGGTCGGACCTGGACATCATTGGCCGCGTCATCTGGATTTCACGGAGACTGGTATGAATCACACCCACCTGTTCGCGCTCGCCCTGTTCGGTTTGGGTGCCGCCATCGCTCCGGCACAGGCCGCGCCTTATTTTGTCGACGGCAATACCAAGGCCTGTCCATCACTGCACGCGCTGATGCATGGCGCGAAGACCTGTGTGGGCCTGAAGGACGGCACCAAGATCGATTGGGATGGAAAGATCATCAACGATTTCAGGCGGACAAAAGGTTCCAACGTCGGCAGGATCACGGCCGATGGCAAAACGCTGTACGTCTACTCCAACCTGCTCTCGGCGAAGCTCCCCACCGATCCGATGAAGACGGACTTCATCCTTGCCCACGACGCCATCGCCTGCCCCACCCGCTATGCGATGACCGAGGCGTTGCAGGCACGCGCCAGAAGCGACGACAAATGGTTCGCGGAGACCGAATGCCGGGACGTTCCGGCGGGCACAACGGCGATTCGGATTCGCCCGACGCAGGCCGCGGAAGAGCCGTTCTGGCAGATGCGCGTGCGATTTTCGCATTCCGACGCAGACACCCTGTGGATGAACGCAAGCGATTTTCGTTGATATTTCATTAACTTAACTGGGTTATCCCCACCGCACGATCTGAAATGCGAATTTCGCATTGACGATTAATGCGATTTTCGCAAGCGTCTTGCCACAGCAAGACGCGGTGATTCGCATGGCCTCCACCCCCAAATTCGACAGCGCCAATCGGCGCAAACGCGTGACGGCGCTGGCCCAGGCGATCGTCCAGGTGTGCCGGGAACGGCGCGACTTCACCACAGACGATGCCCTTCGGGCCGGGTTCGGCGACGACGAGCTGCGCCGGCTGTGGGCCGACGCGGTGAGAGAGGCGATCCGGATAGAGCCGGGGATCGGCACATGGATGGAACGGCCATGAAGGCGATTGCCACCCTGCTCTGCCTCACGGCCAGCGCCGCGCTGCTTCTCACCCTCATTGCGCTCGCCCTTGAAAGGATCGGATGATGAATTTGAACCAGCAGCTTTGCCGCCAGCATGGCATTCCTTATGTGCCGCCCGCCCCACCGGCATTGACGGCGCACACCCGCATCCGGCCGCGCCTGATCGGCCCGCAAGGCTGGATCGCCATCGCGGCAATCACGGCCGGACTTCTGACCGCCGCGCTTGTTCTGGCGGTGATGGCATGACGGTTGCGGTGATGCGCTCCGGCGCTCGTATCGTTCGCGCGGCGCCACGGGTGGAGGCGATCCGCGCCACCGATATCGCCGAACATCTGGCGAAACAGGTGATGTATGGCGGCGCGACGTGGGGCTACTACTCGAAAGCGCAGCACGCGATCCTGGTCGCCACCGAAATCGCCCGCGAAGAAGGGGCGCTCGGTGCATTCTATGCGCTGCTGAAGGATGCGACGGATGCATTTGGCGCCGAACTCCCGCGCGAACGAAACCCAATCATCCGCGCGGTTTACCACGCGTTCGACCTCGATGCGCCAATGCCGAAGCCGGTGCAGGCGGCGCTGCTGGTTGCCACCGCCAATGTCGCGCTGACAGAGCGGCGTCAGCTACTGACCGGATGCGACGACGAAGTGTCCGCGCTGGAAGCGCAAGGCGCCAAACCACTGCGCGGCATGATCCGCCCGCTCGCATGGGACCGGGCGATGGACCGCTACATCGATGCCCTGCGCATCAACGCAGCGGCCGCGCAGCTCGATCAACGCCGCCCGGTGTGGGAGGGCATCGCGTGAAAGCCCAGACCCGCATGGGCTCGCTGTTCGAGTCTCTTCAGAACATCGCCATCGGCTACAGCATCGCGGTACTCGCGACCTATACCATCGGCCCGTTCTTTCACCTGCAGTCGGGCATCGGCGATGTGATGGGGTTCGGCGGCGTGATGACGCTGATCTCGATCGCGCGCAGCTATGGCATCCGCCGCTGGAACGAGGCCAAGCGCACCCGCCAGACACCGCCGGATTTTGTTTACGTGGTGGAGGAACTGGCGGCCGAACGCATGCGCCAGATTTGCGGCGAAGGCTATTCGCTGGCCCATGACGACGAGCATGTGGGCCGCGAACTGGCGAAAGGCGCGGCGGCGTATGCGTTTGCGGCATCGCTCGATCGCAAGGCAAGGGAAGATTTCTGGCGGCGAGCCCCCGACAGCTGGGGTGTATGGCAGACCCGCAGCATCTGGCCCTGGTCCGTCGTCCAGTTCAAACCGACCCATCGCCGCCGCGATTTGATCAAGGCGGGCGCGATGATCATTGCCGAGATCGGCCGTCTCGATCGCGCCGCGAAAGGCAGGATGGGATGAACGCGATTTCCGCGTACCCATTGTGCTGGCCGCCGACGGTGCCGCGCTACAAGGCGCGGGAGAAGGGCAGCTTCAAAACCACCCTCGCCGCGGCGCTCAACAATGTCGAAACCTCGCTGCGCCGGTTCGGCACCGATTCCGACAAGCCGATCTCGAACATCGTGCTGTCGTCGAATGTCACGCTGGGCGCGAACCGGCCCCAAGATCCCGGTGTGGCCGTCTGGTTCGTGTGGGATGGTGTGCAGGTCTGCATCCCGGTCGACCGCTACAGCTCGACCGAGGCCAATCTTCAGGCCATTCACCACATTATAGAGGCCCGCCGGGTCGAACTGCGGCACGGAACGCTGGCGCTTGTCCGCGCCTCGTTTCAGGGCTTCCGCGCCCTGCCCGCGCCGGCCGAACCGCACTGGTCCGAAATCCTGCGCTGCAGCCGCGATGCCGATCTGGCGGAGATCGATCTCGCCTTTCGTCGCGCCGCCAGAACCGCCCATCCCGATGCCGGCGGCTCGAACGAAAAGATGGCCCGCCTGAATGCGGCGCGCGAAGCGGCGATGAAGGAGCGCGGGTGATGGGCAAAACCGCGATTGAATGGACGGACTATTCGTGGAATCCAATCCGCGCCGCCAGATTGCAGCGGGAAGATGACCGCGTTTCGACCATAGGCAAGCTTGGCTGGCATTGCGAACATGTCAGCGAGGGATGCCGCAATTGCTATGCCGAAGTGATCAATCGTCGCTTGGGCACAGGTTTCGCTTTCAAACCCAGCTATCGCCTGCGTCGCGCGCCCGACGTTAGCGTCTTCCTCGACAAAAAAATGCTGCTGGCACCGCTACGGTGGAAAAGTCCGCGCCGCATCTTCGTCTGCTCCATGACAGATATCGGGGCACCATTCGTCACCGACGGGATGCTCGATCGCATTTTCGCGGTGATGGCGCTCTGCCCGCAACACACCTTCATGATGCTGACCAAACGGCCGGAGCGGCTGCGCGCTTACATCGACAACGCCTTTGATCGCGTGGTGTTGGAAATGATGTTCTCGCGCGAGCTTTACAAATTGCCCACCGTCAAAGAAACCTGCGAAAAATATGGCCTTCCATTCACGCAGCCGCAGGATGGTTCGGACTGGTGGCCATTGCGTAACGTCTGGCTCGGTATGAGCTGCGAAGATCAGTCCGCCGCCAACCAGCGCATCCCGCATCTTCTTGCCACACCGGCGTCCATTCGCTTCCTGTCCTGCGAGCCGCTGCTGGGCCCGATCAATTTAACGCAGGTCACGCTTAAGTCCGAAATCAAAATAAGCGGGCATGAATTCACGCATTTCAATGCACTGACGGCCATTGGGAAATATGGTTGTGGCTCTGCTGGTCAATTGCTGAACTGGGTCATCGTCGGCGGGGAGAGCGGCCCCAACGCCCGGCCGATGCATCCATGCTGGGCACGCACTCTGCGCGATCAGTGCGCCGCCGCAGAGGTGCCTTTCTTCTTCAAACAGTGGGGCGAGTGGGCGCCCATGCCCGCTGGGGCGGATGAATCCTACGAAGCCTCTCGCGCGCGCGGTGCAAGCGATATGGCGGTCATGAAGCCCGACCTTTGCGTCGTCGAACGCATCGGCAAGAAGCGCGCCGGCCGTCTGCTCGATGGCGTCGAACACAACGCATTTCCGGGGGATCGATGAGCGAGCTTCTTGCACGCAGTTTTAACGCGCTGGCCGGGTTCGCGTTCGGCACTCTGGCGGTCAGGGCACTTACGAACACCCTTGCAGAAGATGATCTGTTCTTCATCGGGATCATGTTCGCCGTGCTCGCGCTGCCGTTTGTTTGGAAAGCGCTCGGGCCGCGCAGTCCAAAGAAAATCGAGAAGCTGGAGCGCTGAAGATGACCTGCGATCCGAACCATCGTCAGTCCGTGCGCCGCCGCTGGTCGATCGTCATGGCGGGCGCAAGCCACGATGAAGAGATGGTCCGCCTGCTGTTTCCGCGCCTGGCGCTGGAACATGACCTGATCGTCTATATCGAAGAGCTGGAAGCGAAGAACAACAAGGCCACGATGGCCGCGGCCAGCGAGCGCGAAGCCCGGCACAAGCTGGATATGGCGCTACGTCTGAAGGATCAGGCGATGTCCGCGCTGTTCGAACGGATGGCGAAAGCTGGCGTCGATTTCTCCGATTTCATTTCGTGACGGTACGCAAGCCATGGTCGCCTATAGCTTTAAGCGTCAATTCGTCCAGCCGATCCGCGCTCTCAACAAGCGGCAGACGATGCGCAACGAGCGCAAGCGGCATGCGCGACCCGGCGAAATCTTGCAGCTCTACACCGGCATGCGCACGAAGCATTGCCGGCTGATCGGCACAGCGACCTGCACGGCCGTACTGCCAGTGCGGCTCGACTTTGTAAAAGCGCGTGTTGAGATCGGGCCCAAGCTCCGAACCGACCGGCTGGATGAGTTTGCGCGCGAAGATGGTTTCGACACCTGGCCAGACCTTTGCGCCTTCTGGGCACGCGAACATAGCGCCATCGCCCAATGGTCGGGCGTCCTGATCTGCTGGACCGATTTTATTCCGGCCGGTCCCGCATGACAGCCCGCGTCGTCATATCCGGGCCGGTGCCGCGGGAGTCGCGCAAGATTTCCGCTATCGCGCAGATCCTCGACGTCGACGAAAGCCAGGTGCGTCGACTGGTACAGGCGGGCGAGCTCGAAGCCCATCGGATCGGCCGTCGTGGGGTCCGCGTCTATCTGGATTCGGTTATCGCCTATCAGGAGCGGCGGAGCAGGCCCACAAAGCCGGCCCCAAGGCAGGCCGGGCCAGCGGCCGGACAGGCCCGTAAGGCCGCCAGTTCGGCCGCCCTGAAGGCCGCAATGGCCGAATTGCGCGCGGAAGGCGTGATCCCGTAAGCTTGCCCGCAAAAGGACCCAGGGGATATGACCGTCCACTTCGACAAAGCGCGCCGTCGCTGGCGCTACGACTTCGTTTTGTCGGCGGTGCGACATCAAGGCTACTGCCTCGACGCGCTGGGCGAGCCGGTCACATCCAAGAGCGCTGCCAAACAGGCCGAAGGGGTTGCCCGGCGCAAGGCGGAGATCGCGCCGAAACTGCCCGACGCCGGCCAGCTCGCGCTGGCGCAGGTAATGGCCGATCTGAAACCGCTGTGGAAAAAACAGGCGCACTGGCCCAACAAGAAGCGTTACATGCGCGAGCTGCTCGCCTTCTTCGGGCCGGAAACGCCGGTCTCGTTTATCGACGAGGGGCGCATCGGAGACTACGTCAAGCAGGCACGGATCACGCCGGTAAAAGCGTGGAAGGGCGGCCCCAAGCGCGATCCCGACGCGCCGGAAAATGCGCGCTTCTGGAAAGACACCGGCCGCCCGCGCGGCCCGGCCACAATCAACCTTTATTTGGGAATGCTGCGCGAGGTTCTCGACCGCGCGACGAAGATCCGCGACCCCATCACAAAACTACCGGCCATTGAACGCGCACCGGAAGTGCCCGAACTGCATGTGCCGAAGCGCAAGGCCCGGCCGGTGCCCGACAAGGTGCTATCGGATGTTCTGGCGATCGTGCCGCAGCATGTCATCGAAGCGATCATGCTCACGCTCTACTTCGGGTTCAGGCGGGGAGAGGTGTTCACGCTCGCTATTCACAACGTCGATTTCGACGCCGGCGGCGTGCGCCTGTTCGCCGAGAACGTGAAGGATGCCGAAGACACATTCCTGCCCGGCGCGCCGGAAGCGATGGTCTATCTGCAGAAGCTGGTGGATCAGGCCCGATCGCGCGGGCAGACGCGGCTGATCATGTGGCAGCGGAAGCGCAAGGATCCTGAAGCACAGGCACAGGAGCCATGGCGGGAGATCAAAAAGCCGAAATCGGCCTGGAACCGCGCGATGCGGATTGTGGGGGAGAAGTTCGGCCGCAAATTCCGCTGGCACGATATCCGCGCGGCCTTCATCACCCACGTCGCCCTTACCAGCGGGCAGCTCGCGGCGCAGGCGCTCGCCCGGCACAGCGATTACGATACGACGCAGGCCTATGTGGAGGTTGCGGACGAGACACGGCGGATGGCCGCCAACAGAGTGGCCCAGCGACCTGCGCTGGTGGCAGTCGGTGGAAAGCGGGTGGAGATGCATCAATTCACGATCGCGACCTGGTCGATCAGTCAGGCGGATGGTGACTGGTACGTGGCGGAAAAGATCGCGGATGTGCCCGGCACGAATGTCTACGGGCCGATGCGCGAAGCGCAGGTGGACCCGTTTATCGCCGAACGACGTGCGTTTTTCGATACCGTCGCAAACCGGATGGCGCGGGAAATTCACTCACAAAATTCCCTCACGCCCAATTTCGGGGTGTCGGGAGAGGGCCTTAAGCTATTGAAATAGCTGGTCGGAGAGAGAGGATTCGAACCTCCGGCCCCCACGTCCCGAACGTGGTGCTCTACCAGGCTGAGCTACTCTCCGGTTCCTGATGAAGGCGCCCTTATAATGGGGGGCCCCGGCCTTCGCAATGCCTTCGCAACCGGGATCAAACGCCCGCAGAGATTGCCCCCTCCCGGCATGAATTACGCGGGAAATCACCCCAATCCAGCCCTGCCCGAATAGGCGGACCTTGCCGTCCTTATTCCCAGGCCCACATGATGGTGAGTTCGCCAATGGCAATGCCGATCGCAACAACCAACGGCGCCGACAGAGCCATGGCGACAAACATTCTCAACATGTGGAGTTTGCCGTCGCCATACACGCGCGGCCTGACAGCAAGATCAACCTGCGCCCGGGTATTCCGTATCCTGCTTTTCGCAAATGGTTTCGCCAAAGAAATCATAATTGCCGCCCCCCAAAGGTCGCTCTTCAAAAAAACTGATTTGGGAACACGCCGGCAGCAATCATCCCGGCCATACGAACGCGCTGTTCTAGAAGGAATATATCCATCCAGCTTCATCGCGTCACGACGCGAATGCTCTAGGTTGAACCTGTATGTGATCATTTCAAAACCGGCCCAATTGTCGCAGGAGTCTCAAATCAGGCAGACTCGGATGTGTTCACGCCAGATAACCTCCGCTAAAATGTGGGTTTCAGCGACAACGAAAACCAGACGGGACAGCCACATGATCCTGGTCGGGCAGTATGATTCCCCTTATGTGCGCCGGGTTGCGGTGGCGCTTCTGACGCTTGGCATCGCCTATGAGCACGACACGCGTTCCGTCTTCGGCGAATTCGATTCCATGCGCAAAACGAACCCGCTGGGGCGGATTCCGTCGCTGGTGCTGAATGACGGCGAAGTGCTGATCGATTCAGCCGCGATCCTCGATCACATCGACGAAACCGTGGGGCCGGAGCGCGCGCTTCTGCCGCGTGCAGGACGGGCGCGGCGGCAGGCGCTGAAACGGATCGCGCTGGCCACGGGCGCCATCGACAAGATCGGCAGCTATAATTACGAGCGGCTGATCCGCCCGCCGGCCTTGCGCTGGCAATCCTGGATGGACCGCTGTCTGACACAGGCACTGGGTGCCGTCGCCGCGCTGGAGACGGAACCATGGGCGGAGGCCGCACCGCTCGACATGGGGGCGATTACCGTCGGCTGCATGCTGGATTATATGCATCTGACCGCGCCGGACCTGCTGCCGGGCGCACGCTATCCGGTACTGGACGCGCTGTGGCGGCGGCTTTCGGCGCGGCCCGAATTCCGCCAGACGGCCTCCCAAACCTATAATGTGCCGCGCGGCGGATAATCTGCCCTGCGGCAGCGGATATGGGCACCGCAGGACGTTGAAAGCCCCCGCCCCAATCAGTAAGGTCCGCCACCTTTTCTGATGTTTTGGGGCGTCGCCAAGCGGTAAGGCACCGGATTTTGATTCCGGCATTCGGAGGTTCGAATCCTCCCGCCCCAGCCAGCTAGATTTTCTGATGAGCGCAGCGAATTAGAAAATCTGCTGTCCCCCGGCTTGACCGGGGGACCCATAGCAGAATCGGGGTCCCCGCCTGCGCTTGTAATCAGATCGGGCGGTCGTCGTCATCCAGCAGGATGCGTTCGGCCGCGCCGGAGAGATCTTCGTACTGGCCGGAGCGCAACGCCCAGAAAAAGCTCGCGAGGCCGCCCGCACCAAGCAGAAGCGAAAGCGGGATCAGATACCAGAGTACGCTCATCCCATCGCCCTTACGCCCGCGGGCAAATGATCGCCATCCACCGCGTGCGCACGTGGCTGGCGGATATGGGCGGGCGACCCCGAAGGCCGCAACGCATTGGCGACCACCAGAATGGAAGAGCCTGACATCGCAAGCGCCGCGATCAATGGCGTGACCAGCCCCGCAATCGCCAGCGGTAGCGCGATCAGATTGTAGAGCACGGCCAGCGCAAAATTCTGCCGGATACGCATCTTCGCGGTGCGCGCGACGGTGATGACGGACGGTACCGCCAGTAACGATGGATGCAGGAAGACGAAATCTGCGGCCTGACGCCCGATGTCAGCCGCATTGGCGGGCGCCATCGAGACATGAGCCGCCACCAAGGCTGGCGCATCGTTGAGACCGTCGCCCACCATCAGCACCTTGTGGCCGGCGGTGGCAAGGGCGGCGATGTGCGCGGTCTTTTCCGCCGGCAGCATGGCGGCATGCGCCTCAGCGATGCCGAGTGTTTGGGCCAAACGCCGTACCGGGCCGGGGCGATCGCCAGAGATCATTTCCAGCGCGAAACCCTGATCGCGCAAGCCAGCCATCGCGGCCTGCGCATCGGCGCGTGGTGCGTCCTCAAAAGTGAAATCCGCCACCAACTGCCCATCGCGCGACAGAACCGTTCCGGCATCGCCCGCGTTGGCATCAGCACGCAGCGCCCAATCGCCGCGACCAAGCCGCCAGACGGTTTCACCCGCCTTCGCCTCAAGCCCCAAGCCCGCCTGCTCGGTAACGCTTTCGAACGCAATGGCCGCATGCGGTGCGGCAGAAGCCAAAGCCTGAGAATAAGGATGATTGGAATGCGCCGCGATGGCAGCGGCAAGCGAGAGGGAGGCAGGGTCGTGCGCCGCACGATTTTGCAGCACCGGGCGGCCCATGGTCAGCGTGCCGGTCTTGTCGAACAGGATGGTATCGATTTCGGTCAGGCGTTCCATCGCCGAACCGTCTTTCACCATGATGCCGCGTTCGAACAGGCGCCGCGCGGCCACCACCTGCACCATCGGGACCGCGAGCCCAAGCGCACAGGGACAGGTGATGATGAGCACGGCGACCGCAACCGTCACCGCCTGATGCACATCGCCGCTTGCGATCATCCAGCCGATGAAGCTGAGCAGCGCGGCGGAATGGACCACCGGGGCATAAAGCGAGGCCGCGCGGTCCGCCAGGCGGCGATAGGTGGAACGCCCGCCCTCAGCCGCTTCCATCAGGCGAACCATTTCAGCCAGGAAGGAATCCTTCGCGGCCGCAATGGCGGTGATGGTGAGCGGACCGGTGAGGTTGAGCGTCCCGGCGCGCAGGCGCCTGCCCGCGCTCACATTTTCCGGCGCGCTTTCACCGGTGGCGAGCGAAACGTCGATGTCCGAACGGCCATCGCGCACCACCGCGTCAACCGGCACGCGCCCACCCGCCGGTAACAGGATCGTCATGCCGGGCGCGATGTCTTCCACCGGGGTATAAATCTGCGTACCGTCATCGGTGACGACCGTGGCACCAAAGGCCGCGAGCTTTCCCAGCCCCTTCACCGCATTGCGCGCGCGTTCGCGCATCATGTGATCGAGCGTGCGCCCGATCAGCAGGAAGAACAGCAACGAGATGCTGGCATCGAAATAGGCGTGCGGGGCGTGGTGGATGGTGTCGTAAAGGCTCATCCCGAAGGCGAGCAGCACGCCGATGGAAATCGGCACATCCATATTGGTTTGGCGGTGCTTCAGCGCACTCCATGCCGAGGCGAAGAAGACCCGCCCGGAATAGGCCAGCGCGGGCAATGCGATCAGCGCCGAAAGTCCGTGGAACAGATCGCGCGTGTCACCCGCCGCACCCGACCAGATGGCGACCGACAACCCCATGATGTTCATGGCGGCGAAACCGGCCACCGCCAGCGCGCGGATCAATTGCGAAAGGGTCTGATCCTTCGCCGGTTCCTGAAAGCTTTGCAGGTGATATTCGTAGCCGAGCGCCGACAGCGTTTCGCACAAGGGTGGCGGGCCGCCGCCCGCGCGCCAGACCACAGAGACCCGCTTGGTCGACAGGTTGACGCGCGCATGGGTCACGCCGGGAAGTTCGCCAAGGCCCTTCTCAATGCGCCGGATACAGCCGCCGCAATGAATGCCCGGCACCGAAAGATCGGTCTGACGCAGATCGTCCGCCACAGCACGGCTGGCCAGCAGAATCTCGTCCGCCGGCAGGGTACGGATGGCAGCCGCGGCACTCATGACAAGACCGGATCACACATCGGTATCGAGCCCATCGCACGTCGCCTTATAAGCGTGCCAGGTGGCATGGCCAAGCCAGGGGAACACCACGATCAGCCCGGCAAGGCCGGTGACGACACAAACCAGAAACAGCGCCAGCACGATGGCGCCCCACACCAGCATGGCCGGCAGATTGTTCCACACCAGCGCCCAGCTTGTGCCCATCGCCGTCAGCGCATCGATACGGCGGTCGAACATCAGCGGGATGGAGAAGGCAGACACCGCGAACGAGAAAGCCGCGAACAAGCCGCCCACGAACGAGCCGACGATCAGCATGCCCCACCCTTCCGGTGTGGTGAACAGCATCTGTGCGATGTGATCGATGCCAGGGAAAACCTGCACGCCGAAGAACAGGGCATAGATGATGACGGCTGCGCGCAGCCACAACAGCATCAGCCCGCAAAGCAGCGCGCCGGTGAACAGAAGCTGGCCGCCCGAGACCGGATTGGGGATCAGCATGCGCCAGAACGAAACCGGGCGTTTTTCTTCGATCGCCTTGCTCTTGGCATAAAGCCCGATGGCGAGCGCAGGCGCAAAAACCAGAAAACCGGCCAGCGCCGGAAACAGCGCATAGTCCCAGCCCAGCAGCACAAGGCCAAGAATGATCGCGAGCGAAAGCAGGAACACGAACGCGCCATACGCAAGGCTTGGCAGCGGATCGGTGGTGAGATCGCGCCAGCCCATGCCGAGCCACGACAGCGGGCTGCCGGGCGCCAGACTGCGGTCATAGGGAATGTGCCGTGGCAGCGGCGGTACGACGGGGGGAAGCGTTGTCATCGTCGTCTCCCGTTTCAGCAGGCGGAATTGGCGGCGCTGTAAACGCCGGGCGCGGCCGTTCCACCGCCGCTTTTCACATGCGTGACGCAAGCCGGTTGCGAGGTGGTGGAGACATAAACCAGATGCGCATTGGCGCCGATAACGACCAGCACGGCAACCCCGATGAGCGCGGCAAGAAGCAGGCGTGGCGACATCATTGCGGCGGCCCCCCGCGATCGAGCACATAGAGGGTCAGGATTTTGATGTCGGTCGCGCTGAGCCGCGGGCTCCACGCCGGCATCTCGCCATGCCGCCCATCGTAGATGGTGGTGTAGATGGTCTGCGCATCGCCGCCGTAGAGCCAGATATTGTCGGTCAGGTTGGGCGCGCCCATGGCGTGATCGCCAAGCCCCTTCGGCCCATGACAGGCCGCGCAATTGTCGGCAAAAACCTTGGCGCCGGTGCGCAGGGTTTCGGCCGGTGTGCCCTTCACCGCGCCCGGATTGGAAAGCGACAAGACATATTGCGAGACGGCGAAGATCGCCTTGCCGTCCAGCATGCCGTCACGGCCGAAGGACGGCATCTGGCTGACGCGGGTGTTTTCATCGCTGCTGTTGATGCCGGCGCGAATGGTCTGGGCCACGGTTTCCGCATCGCCACCCCATAGCCAATCCCTGTCGATCAGGTTGGGATAGCCCTTGCCGCCCATCGCATTGATGCCATGGCAGGCGGCACAATTGTCACCGAACAAGCGGTGACCATCCTGGCGCACCATCGTCATCAGCGCTTGATCACGCCGGATCGCGGCATAATCCATTGCGGCGATCTTTCCGGTCCAGACCGAACGCGCCATCGCCGCATTATGAACCTGTTCCGTCACCACATCGCGCTGATCGGTGCCGAGCAGCCCCTTGGTATAGGTTGAGCCGAGCGGCCAGGCCGGCAGCAATATCCAGCAGGCAACCGAAAACAGGAACGCCGCGATCAGGAAAATCCATACCGGCTTCGGCACCGGCGTGTTCAGTTCCTTGATGCCGTTCCATTCATGGCCGGTCAGCATATGGCCGGTGTGGGGATCGCGCTCATTCACCGACATGGAACGTCCTCATCCTCGATGATGTCGCGCGCCGCCTTGTCGAACCTTGCCTTGTTGGACGGCCAGCAGGCATAGGCCAGCGCCACCGCCGCCATGGCGAGCAGATAGAACAGCCCGAAGGATTTCGAGAACCCGACCAGCATGTCGTGCGTGATTTCCATGCCGCCTAATTCCCCGCCGTTTTCTGCACCGGCTGCGGCGCGTGGGCAGCACCGGAAAGTTTGCCCAGAATCTGCAGGTAGGCGACCAGCGCATCCATTTCCGACACCGATTGCTTGTTGCCATCGAAATCGCGGATCTGGGTCGCCTTGCCATAGCGTTTGGTCAGGCCCTCCGTATCGTCATCCGGTGAGGCCTGCGCCACCGCATCCGCCGGTGCATTCGCGATCATATCGTCGGTATAGGGCACGCCGACCGCGCGCTGCGCCTTCAGATGGGCGGACAGATCGCTGACCTTCAGCTCGTCGCGCAGCAGCCAGGAATAGGCCGGCATGACCGATTGCGGCACCACATTCCGCGGATTGTTCAGATGCTCTGTATGCCAGTGGTCGGAATATTTGCCGCCGACACGCGCAAGGTCAGGCCCGGTGCGCTTCGACCCCCACAGCATCGGGTGATCGTATTTCGATTCCACCGCCAGCGAATAATGCCCGTAACGCTCCACCTCATCCTGAAGCGTGCGGATCATCTGCGAATGGCAGGCGTAGCAACCTTCGCGGATATAAATATTACGCCCCGCCAGTTCGAGCGGTGTGTAAACCCGCATATCGGGATCGGTTTCCACCGTGCCGCCGATGGTGAAGAGCGGTGCGATCTCGATAATTCCACCGATGCTCGCCACCACCACGATGGCAAGGGCGAAGAGAACCGATTTGCGTTCCAGCCTGTAGTGCGTCCTGAGCATGGTCCCCTACTCCGCCGGCTGCAGGGCGGCGGGCAAGGGTGCATCCCAGCGCGCCGATTCCGCCACCGGCGCGGGGCGGCGGATCGTCATCCAGATGTTGTAACAGCCGATCAGCGCACCGGCGAGGAACAGAAGCCCACCGATCGCACGCGTGATGTAGTATGGGTGCATCGCGATCATGGAATCGACGAAGGAATAGGCGAGCGTTCCACTCTCGTTATAGGTGCGCCACATCAGCCCCTGAATGACGCCCGAATTCCACATCGCGAAGACGTAGACGAGCGTGCCGGCCAGCGCGAGCCAGAAATGGGCTTCCACCAGTTTGAGCGAATACATCCGCTCCCGCTTCCACAACCACGGCACCAGCGCATAGATCGAGCCGAAGGTGATCAGCGCCACCCAGCCCAGCGCACCGGCGTGAACATGGCCGATGGTCCAATCGGTATAATGCGACAGCGAATTGACCGGACGGATCGCCATGAACGAGCCTTCAAAGGTCGTCAGGCCGTAGAACACCGCCGCCATCATCATGAAGCGTAAGGTGGCGTCGTCCCGCACCTTGTGCCAGGCGCCGTTGAGGGTGAGCAGCGCATTCGCCGCCGCGATCCATGACGGGATCAGAAGCATGGCGGAGAAGCTCATCCCCAATGTCTGCACCCATTGCGGAAGCGCGGTGTAATGCAGGTGGTGGGAGCCCGCCCACATATAGAAGAAGGTGATGCCCCAGAAGCCGACAATCGACATGCGGTAGGAATAGATCGGCCGCTCCGCCCGCTTGGGCAGATAATAATAGAGCATAGCGAGGAAGCCGGCGGTCAGGAAGAACGCCACCGCATTGTGGCCGTACCACCATTCCGTCATCGCGTCCTGCACGCCGGAGAACAGCGAATAGCTTTTGGCGCCCGCATATGACACCGGCACCGCCAGATTGTTGACGATGTGCAGCATCGCCACCACCAGAATGAAGGCGAGGTAGTACCAGTTGGCGACATAGATATGCGGTTCCTTGCGCCGTGCCAGCGTACGCAGATAAAGAACCAGATAAGTCACCCAGACGATGACCAGCCAGATATCGGCATACCATTCCGGCTCGGCATATTCGCGCGACTGGGTGATGCCGAGCAGATAACCGCTAACCGCCAGAATGCAGAACAGATTGTAGCCGACCAGCACGAACCACGGGCTCAACTGATCCGGCATGCGCGCGCGCGAGGTGCGCTGCATGACATGGAACGAGGTTGCGATCAGCGCATTGCCGCCGAACCCGAAGATCACGCCGGTGGTGTGAACCGGCCGCAAACGTCCGAAACTGGACCACGCGGCGTCGAACGTGAGATCGGGATAGGCCAAAAGCCATGCCACCCAATCACCCACGAACATGCCGATCACCGCCCAGATCATCGCGATGATGATCCCAGCCTTGCTCGGATCGTCGTAATAGGATTTCAGCCGCCCTTCGTCCGGCGCGGGCGTGTAATAACCCCAAAAGACAACGGCGAGCACGGCAAGGCTGAACAACAGAACGATGAAGCCGTGAACGCTCATCGGGTCGCCGGTACGGCCAGCGGCGGCGGCCATGATGGTGCCGATAACGGCAAGAAGAACGAGAATTACGATGGCGCCTTGGCGCTCTCCGATTGTCAGGCCTGAAACCACGTGCGTATCGCCCCTGCCAATTCCAGTGCACCGCAACAATATCGCATTAAAAAAATTTCAGGTGTACTGGCCCCCTGCGGCGCCAATTGCCCCACCTGGCCGCAAGTGCGTCTGTCTCGCAAAACCGCATCGCCGCGATGCCGTGGGAACCACAGGATTTGCAGGCTTTCCGGGCCCCGTATGCGCCGCGCCACAGAGGCTGGTCCGCGCGCGGAGCATTTTGCCGCAAGTGTGCCAGATTTGCGCCAGCGCAACTCTTGCCGCCCGGGCGGGGACCCGCGTCAGGCCATCACGGCATGGACGAGGAACCACAGCCCGAGAATCGCAAACAGAATCGCGGCGGCGATATGGATCGCCCGCATCGGAAGACGGGCCGCGAAACTCTTGCCGAGGAACACCACCGGCACGTTGGCCGCCATCATCCCGAGTGTGCTGCCCGCCACCACGGCGGCCAGATTGGCATAGCCCGCGGCCAGCGCGGCGGTGGCGATCTGCGTCTTGTCCCCCATCTCCGCCACAAAGAAGGTGATCAGGGTGGTGACGAAGGCACCGCGGCGGCCGGTGGTGGCCCCATCATCATCCTTGTCGGGGATCAGGGTCCACCCGGCCATGGCGAGAAGGCCGACACCCACAACCACATCAAGAACCTTTGGCGTCAGCAGGCGGGAAAATTCCACACCCACGAAAGCGGCAAGGGCGTGATTGGCAATTGTGGCAAGTAGAATGCCGGCAATGATCGGCCAGGGCTTCTGAAAGCGGGCGGCCAGAACGAGCGAGAGCAATTGCGTGCGGTCGCCCATTTCGGCCATCGCGACCGTCATCAACGAAATCAGGAAAACATGCATCGGGTACAATCCGGGGCCGGGGTGGTGAGCGCAATGGCTGCCTCCCCCTGCCGACCGCAGAAGGAACCAACCATTGGTCTCGCCAAACCTGAAAGGCCCCGCGCGCCACGGCGTATCCAAAGGACGGCCGATTGTGTTGACGCGCGGCCCGGCCAAATTGCCGGGCGGCTACTCCCCAAGGGAATGCGGCTGATAACACGGACGCCCGGCACGCGCCAGCCGGACCGACGCGGAAACCGGGCGTCCCGAAAACGAAGGCTTATTTGTAGACGAGCGTGATGGTCTCCGCGACGCAGGCCGGACGCTCCTGCCCCTCGATCTCGACCGTGACTTCGTTGACCATCTGCATGCCGCCGGCGCGCGGTTCGGCCGACAGCAGTTTCGAGCGCGCACGGACGCGCGAGCCCACCGTCACCATGTTGGTGAACCGCACCTTGTTCGAGCCGTAATTGATGCCGCGGCTGACACCTTCGATCCGCAGGAAGCCGCCGGTCAGCATCGGGATCAGTGACACGGTCAGAAAGCCATGGGCGATGGTCTTGCCGCCCGGCATTTCCTTCTTCGCGCGTTCGACATCTATATGGATCCATTGATGATCCCCGGTCGCGTCGGCAAATTTGTTGATGCGGTCCTGGCTGATTTCCACCCAGTCGGAAACCCCGGTCTCCTTCCCCGCCAGCTTCGGCAGATCGTCGAATGTCGTGGTGATCGTCATAGTTTTCTCCTTTGTTGCAATGTCGCGGGCGGCGCAGATCACACGATACGGGATTCGCGCTTGCCCCAATAACGGTCACGGATCAGCCGCTTGTAGAGCTTGCCGGTGGGATGGCGCGGCAACTCCTCCATGAAATCGATCGAACGCGGGCATTTGATCGGTGAAAGATGTTCGCGGCAATAGGCCATCAGTTCTTCCGCAAGGGCCGGGCCCGCATCGGCCCAGTTCGCGGGCTGCACCACCGCCTTCACTTCCTCGCCGAAATCCTCGTTCGGGACACCGATCACCGCCACATCGGCCACCCTGGGATGGCCGATCAGCACATTCTCGGTCTCCTGCGGATAGATGTTCACGCCACCGGAAATGATCATGAACGCCTTGCGGTCGGTCAGATAGAGAAAACCATCGGCATCGAGCCTGCCGACATCGCCGAGCGTCGACCAGGTGGGATGTTCGGGATGGCGGGATTCAGCGGTCTTCTTCGGATCGTTGTAATACTCGAACTGGTTTTCGGAGGCGAAATAGATCACCCCCTCCTCCCCCACCGGGACTTCCTTGCCGTCTTCACCGCAGATATGCACCTCACCCACCAGAGCGCGGCCGACCGTGCCGGGATGGGCAAGCCAATCCTGACTGTTGGTGTAGACGAAACCATTGCCTTCGGTGCCGGCATAATATTCATGCAGCACGGGCCCCCACCATTCGATCATCTTGCGCTTCACATCGACCGGGCATGGGGCAGCGGCATGGATCGCGGTCTTCATCGAGGAGACATCGTATTTCAGCCGCGTCTCATCCGGCATCTTCAGCATACGGATGAACATGGTCGGCACCCACTGGCTGGCGCTAGCCTTGTAGGTTTCGATGGCCTTGAGAGCTTCTTCCGCATCGAAATGATCCATGATCACCACGGTGCCGCCGAAACGCTGGATCGCCATGCAGTAGCGCAAAGGCGCGGCGTGATAGAGCGGCGCGGGCGAGAGATAGATCGAATCCGCACTGATGCCGAACATCATCGACAAAACCGCCAGCAGCGGGTTCGGCGCATCGATCGGGCCATCGGGCAGCGGCAGGCGCACACCCTTGGGCCGGCCTGTGGTGCCGGAGGAATAAAGCATGTCGGTGCCCGCCGCCTCATCCGCAATCGGCGTTGTGGGCAGGGCGGCGGTGGATTCTTCGTAGGAGGCAAAACCCGGAATGGCCCCACCCAGGCTCAAGCAAGCTACCCCCGGGATCAGTTTTGCGGTTTCGGCGGCAGTCTTGCCGAGCCCATGGGAGGCGATGAACACCTTCGCCCCGCAATCCTTCACGATATATTCCACCTCGCCCGCCGTCAGGCGCGTGGAGATACAAGTGTAGTAAAGCCCCGAACGCTGTGCCGCCCAGCAAATCTCCAGGAAGCGGGCATTGTTTTCCATGAAAATCGCGATGGCATCGCCCGTCTTCAGCCCCAGCTTGCGAAACAGATGGGCGCCCTGGTTCGACCGCGCGTCCAGTTCGCGATAGGTCAATGTTTCGCCTGTCCGCGCCATGATCTGCGCCGGTTTGTCCGGTGTCGTCCGGGCATGGGTGGTGGGGTGCATCGTGTTTCCTCTAGTGCTTATTTCTTTCTGTTTACGGGAAGCACCTGTTCCCCGTAAAGCTGGATGGTCGCGTTCCTGTCCCATCCCGCCTAACTCGAAAACCCAAACCATGATCGAACTTGTGCGGCAGCGCCTGCCATTGCCCGAAGGCGAAATTTCCTTTCTCGAAGGAAAAACAGACAACAGTCCGGTTCTGCATTTCGCCCACGCCACAGGATTCAACGCGGAAACTTACACCGGCCTGCTGGCGCCATTGGCGGCCAAACTGCGCGTGCTGGCAAGCGATGCACGCGGCCACGGTTTCACCACGCTGCCGAGCCCGGCCGGGGCGGCCGCGGGCTGGCGCATCTATCGCGACGATTTGCACCGTTTCCTGAAAGCCAGTGGCAAAGGGCCCTACATTCTGGCCGGCCATTCGATGGGCGCGACCGCCAGCCTGATGGTGGCGGTGGCGGCGCCCGAACTGGTTTCGGGTTTGCTGCTGATCGAGCCGGTGCTGGTCCCGCGCGCTATCTACTGGACCCGGTGGCTCAGGGCGGTATCGCCAGGACCCGACCTGGCGGCACGTGCCGTCAAACGGCGGAAAACATTTCCGGCCGCCGAAGCCGCGTTTTCCTCCTATCGCGGGCGCGGCGCCTTCCGCACCTGGCCGGATGAAACGGTGCAGGATTATCTGAAAGGCGGATTGAAACCGACCGGTAACGGCGCCGAGGTGACGCTTGCCTGCACGCCGGAATGGGAGGCGGAAACCTTCCGCTCCACACCCCTGGGCGCGGCACGGCTGGCAAAACAGGTGCGCTGCCCGGTGACGTTGCTTTACGCCGAACAGAGCACGCCGCCCGAACGCGAATGCAAAGACTTTGCCCGCCGCCATGGCCGCACGCGCCTGATCAAGGTGCCGGGCACCACACATTTCCTGCCGATGGAACGCCCCGAACTGGTGCGCGAGGAAATCCTGCGCCTGGCATCAGCCGTGGCTTGAGAAGCGCGCATCGAGACGGGCGAGGACATCGTCCGCCGCGAAACCCAATGCAGCTAGCCGCCCCGAACGGGCGAGCACCGCAAGCCCGGTAAGACAGGCGGCCAGCAGCACCACATCGATTTGCGCCGTGCGGCTGCCGGCCGGAACGCCGGTGGTTTCGGACAATGTGCGCAAAGCCGCGATCATGCGGCCATTGAACAAACGTTCAGCCTCCGGTGCTTCGCCCGCGATCAGGGCGGCGGGTGCGGTGGCAAGCGTTTCGGTCTCTTCGAGAAGTTTCAGCGCGGCAGCGGCCGCCGCAGCCAGACGGGTTTCAGCACCCGCCGCCCCCGCCGCATCGCGCATGGCACGCGACAACGTGCCGAGATCATCGGCCGCGAGCGCCAGCAGCAATTCATCCTTGTTGGCGAAATAGCCGTAAAGCGCGGCCGGGGCGAAGCCCGCTTCGGTCGCAACGCTGCGCAACGAAAGATGGCGTGCCCCGTCCCGCGCACCGACACGGCGCGCCGCATCCAGAATCGCCTGACGCGTGGCCAGATGTTCCTGCGCGCGCCGCCGGGCGCGATTCTGTTCAACCGCCGTTTCGCTCATCGCATCATGATAGGCGATTCGCGACAGGTTGGGCGACAGGCGCGCCGGAGGGCGCGCGGCCGGCGCGCATTCGTGGAGCCGTGAAATTGAAAAAGGCAGGCCCGGTACGCTTTGCGCGCACCGGAAAGCCTGCCCTTTCAGGAGTGAGGCGATCAGCCCTTCGGGTGCTTGCCCTTATAGGCCTGGACAGCCGCGTTGAATTCGCCGCCGACCTTTTCCTTTTCACGCTGGTTGACCTGAACCTTCGCGTTCACCGCATCTTCCAGACCGGCCGGAAGATCCTTCTTGTCTTTCTGCGCCTTCACTTTCTGGGCATTCAGATCGGCCAGAAGGCAGCTTTGATAATCGTCCGACGATTTGATGAAGTTCACCACATCGTCACGCTGCTGGGTCATCTGGTCCTTGTTCGCGTTGGCGCCATCAAGAGCCGCCGGTGGGACCGGGCGGGTGCAGGAGGCCGACTGTGCCAGCGCCGGTGTCAGCGAAGCGGCAAGAAACGCCGCGGCTATGCCGAATTTCAGAAACATGAAACGTCCTTCTTCCTGGATTGAATGAACACGTGCCCCTCACGCGTGCGCGGATAAAAGCATATTCATTGGGGCAGAAGAAGGGCTGGGAAAGCCCTAAACCATGGCGGCATAGGGCGGCGCGGGATCATATTCCATCGCTTTCTGCACCTGGCGTGCAAACTCCGGGGTATGAATCTGGCCCGTCAGCCAGAGTGCCATATCGATACCGGCGGAGACGCCGGCCGCGGTGACCACATTGTCGTCGCGGACGTAGCGCGTGTTTTCAAGGACTTCCGCCGCTTCCTTGCGCGCACGCAAGGTTTCCACAAAGCCCCAATGGGTGGTGACGCGGCGCCCTTTGGCGGGACCGGCGGCCGTCAGCAACAGCGCGCCGGTGCAAACGCTGGTCACCCATTTGCAATCCGCCGCGATGGCCGCCAGCCAGCCGAGCAGCGCCTTATTCTCCGCCTCGCGCCGCGTGCCGACGCCGCCGGGAACCAGAATGACATCCAGCGGCCCGCAACTTTCGGTGGTCGCGGTGGGCAGAACACGCATGCCCTTGGCGCAGATCACCGCGCTGTCCCGCTCCGCAATCAGCAGCACCTCATGCGTTTCGGGTTTCACGCTGTTGGCCATGGTGAAGACTTCCCATGGGCCGGCAAAATCAAGCTCCTCCGCGCCGTCGAAGATCAGAATGCCGATACGGATCGTCATCACCCCTCCTCCACCAGTTCAAGCATCAGCTTTTGCTGAGCGCCACCGCGAAACCCGCAACCGGGACCCCGGCCTCATGCCGGGGCGTACAGCCAAGAAAACCCGTAACCGAGAAACCCGTTTCCCCGGCCAGCCCGCGCAAATAGGATTCCGAGTGCCGCCAGCGCCGTTTCGGCCCCAATTGATAGGCCGCACCATCATCGGCTTCCACCGTGAAAAGGAGATGGCCGCCATGCGCAAGCGCGAGAGCACAACCGGCGAACACAGGCCGGAGATCGCCCAGATAGACAAACGTGTCGGCGGCGATGGCGAGATCATAGCGGCCGGGCCGCGCGTCCAGCGCGGTTTCGAGATCGCCCTGAATCAGTTCGCCGTAGAGTGCGCGCGCACGCGCCTGCGCCAGCATGGCCGGGCTAAGATCCACGCCGTCGAGGCGCGACGCAATATCGGCAAACGCCGCGCCGCCGAGCCCCGTGCCGCAGCCGAGATCGACGATGGCATGACAGCGAAGGCCGAGGCCGATCATCTCCGCCAATTCGCGCAGGATTTCCGGCGCGCGATAGCCCAGATGCCCACGCATGCGCTGATCATAATCCGGGGCAAACTGATCGAAGAGGTGGCGGACATAGCCCGCATCGGCACGCGGGCGGCCCCGCATCGCTTCGGCCTGACGCAGCAGCGCATCGCGTGCGCCCGCCGTTTCGGGATCATCGGCTGCCGATAGCACCGCTTCGGCTTTTTCTGCTTCGCCCGCACGCAACCATGCCTGGGCCAGTAAAAGCTGCGCCCGCGGCAAACCGGGTTCGATACTGAGCGCGCGCTGCAATTCGGCGATGGACGCGGGCAGAAGATCGGCGGCCAGCAGCGCCTCCCCCAGCGCGAGTGCGGATTGCGCCGCATGGGGTGCAAGGCTGGCCGCCTCCCGCGCAGCCACCAATGCCGCATCCGTATCGCCCGCCGCAGCCAGCGCCCGCACAAACACAAGCCGCGCCAATGGCCCGGCGCGGCCCGTATCGATCAGGGTACGGAGCAATTCCACCGCCTCGCCCGCGCGGGCCCCGGCAATCAGCCGTTCGGCACGCGCAAGCGGGGCTTCGCCATCATCCAAGCGTGCACTTGCCATTGTTGAGCACGACCACATCGCGCTCTTTCACCTTGGAGCGGAAGGAAACGACGCTGCCGTCCACCCACATTTCGGTGACGATGGTTTCGCCCGGAAAAACGGGCGAGGAAAACCGCACATCGAAGCCGGTGATCTTCTGCGCATCATATTTGCAGACACTGGATATGACTGCGCGGCAGGCCGTGCCATAGGTGCAAAGCCCGTGCAGGATCGGGCGCGGGAAGCCCGCCATCTTCGCCACATTGGGATCGCGGTGCAGCGGATTGCGATCGCCCGACAGCGCATAGATGAAAGCCTGATCGGGCCGGGTGTCGCATTCATGCGAAAGATCGGGCGCGCGGGTGGGCAGCGTGTGTGGCGCGGGCGCGCCGTCCTTCGGGCCGCCGAAACCGCCATCGCCACGGGCAAAGGTGGTGCCGACCAGGGTACAGAGCTTGTCGTTCGATTTTTTGTCGCGCAGCACCTTTTCGATCACGATCACCGCGCCCTTGTCCTTGCCCTTGTCGAAGGCGCCGATCACACGTTCATCGATCAGCACGGTGGCGGCGGACGGCAGCGGCTTGTGCAGGGTCAGACGCTGCTCACCATGCACCACCATCAGATAATTGATGCCGGAACGGGCCATGGTGCTGCTGGCGCCCCAGCCGATCACGGTTGCCATGGTCGGAACGGCCTTCAGATCGTTCTCATAGGCGAATTGCAGTTCCCTGGTATCCATCGGATCGCGCATGAAGCCGATGCCAAGGGCATAAAGCATGGTTTCGCGATCGCCCCAGCTTGCCTCCACACCGGTCGATTTCGCCTGCATCAGTTCTTCGTAATTGATCGCCATTGGCCGTCCCTTCCAAAATTCCGCGCGCAGTCAATCGCGAATTCCGCGTGCGGGCAAGCGCTCACCAAAAGCTGGCCCTAATAACCCGCCGCAAGGCCGGCCGGACGGCGGCGATCATTCGCCCCTTCCAGCATACCTGTCTTCGGATTGCGCAGAATCGCCTCATCCGCGCCCCAGGCGGGCACTTCGTGAAAACGGTAGCCCATCTTTTCCAGCGCGGGCTTCGTCGCGGGAGAAAGATAACCCGGTTCCACCATCACCACATCGGGCAGCCATTGGTGGTGCATGCGCGGCGCATCCACCGCCTGCTGCATGTTCATGCCGAAATCGACGACGTTCAGAATGCTTTGCAGCGTGGTGGTGATGATGGTGGAGCCGCCGGGACTGCCGGTGACCATGAACAGTTTGCCCTTGTCGAGCACGATGGTCGGCGACATGGAGCTGAGCGGGCGTTTGCCCCCCTCCACCTTGTTGGCATCGCCCTGCACCAGACCGAAACTGTTGGGCACGCCGGGCTTGGCGGTGAAATCATCCATCTCGTTGTTCAGGAGAAAGCCGGTGTTGCCCGCGACCTGCGCGATGCCGAACAGGTAATTGATGGTATAAGTGACGCTGACCGCGTTGCCGCCGGCATCCACCACCGAATAATGCGTGGTGTGGTGGCCCTCATCCGGGCCGAGATTGCCTTTGACTTCCGAAGACGGCGTGGCGCGATCCGGCTTGATCTGTGTACGGATTTTCTCCGCATGGGCGGGAGAAAGAAGAAACCGGCCGGGATTATCCACAAAGGCCGGATCGCCCAGATAGGTGTTGCGGTCGGCAAAGGCGTGGCGTTCCGCTTCCACCAGATAATGGGTGGCCTCGGTCGAGGCATAACCCCATTTCGCAATCGGATAGGGCGCGATGATCTGTAAAATTTCGCAAATGGTGGTGCCGCCGGAGCTGGGCGGCGGGGCGGATACCACCAGATAGCCGCGATAGGAGCAGGTGACCGGATTGGACCAGGTGACGGTGTAGCGGGCAAAATCCTCCACACTCAGAATGCCGCCATTGCGTTCACTCGCGGCGGCCACGTCCTTCGCGATCGCGCCTTTGTAGAACGCGTCGCTGCCGCCCCTGGCAATTGCCGTCAGCGTTTTTGCGAGGTTGGCTTGCACCAGCCTCTCTCCCACCTGCCATGGTTTGCCTTTGTTGAGGAAGATGGCGGCGGCATTGGGATGCTTGGCGAAATCATCGCTGCGGGCGGAGAGAATTTTCACATCGCCCGGCGTCAGCACATAACCGTCGCGGGCGAGCGCAATGGCCGGCGCCATCACTCTCGCAAGCGGCATGGTGCCGTATTTTTTCTGGGCTTCGTTCAGCCCCATCACCGTGCCCGGCACGCCGACGGCGAGATAGGTATCGGTGCTGCGGCCCGGCACCACATTGCCGTTTTCATCCTGAAACATGGTGGGCGTCGCCTTCAGCGGCGCCTTTTCGCGAAAATTGAGAAACAGATTGCGGCCATCGGCAAGGTGGATGGTCATGAACCCGCCGCCGCCGATATTGCCGCAGCAGGGATGCACCACGGCCAGCGCATAACCCACGGCAACTGCGGCATCGATCGCATTACCGCCCCGTTTCAGAATATCGACACCGACCCTGGTGGCGAGATGCTGGGCGCTGACCACCATGGCGCGGCGTGCGGTGACAGGCTTTGCGTCCCGGAAATCGCCATGCGCATGCGCGGTAACGTCAAGCGCCTCGGCCGGAATATTATTGTCAGTGCCCCGCGCCAGAAGCGGCGGCGCGAACGCGGTTGCGGCAAGGCCGAAGAGAAGGGCGGCAAGAACGGAGCGGCGCATGAATTTCCCCCGGAACGGAACATAGATCGACCCGACCCTAAACCAGTCAGAGCAGAGGTGAGAAGCATCAGAACCGATTTGGCGCGGCCCTTACACCGCAATCTTGTGGCGCAGGACAGCAACCGCGGGGCCATCCGTCCACACATCGGTCAGCGGTACGCCCTTCTGTTCGATCACCATGCGCGCATGGGCATAGCCTTCGGCCACCGCACGATCGAACGATTTCCAGTCGCGCAGGCCTAAATCCTTCAATGGCGGCTCGAACAGATAATTCGCCTGTTCGCGCACCAGACGGCGCTGTGCCTCCGAACCCACGGTACCGGATCGCATCAGGATGGAAACGATGGAGGGTGTGCCCTTCATCCGCTCCCACAGCAGCCACCACGCCGGGCGTTCGCCATACTGATCGTCATCGGCATGGAGATCGACCTCGCCCGTCACATCGGAAGCGATGATGGGGCCGCTCAGCCGTTCGGCCATCACATCAACCGGCAGGTTGTTCATCACCCCGCCATCGACCAGCAGATGCCCGTTGAAGGTGACGGGCGGCAGGATGCCCGGCAGCGCAACACTGGCCCGCAGCGCGCGCCACAACGGGCCATCGCGATGTTCGTGAATGCGGCCAGTGGTGAGATCGGAGGAGACACAGAAGAACGGCAGCGGCAAATCCTCAATCGCGATATCGCCGAAATTTTCCTGCAGCAGATTGGAAACCTTACGCCCGCGCACCAGCGCAATCAGCGGCAAAGTGAAATCCGACAGCGGATTGGTTTCAACGAAGGCGGCGCGCACCCGCGCGCTCAACTCCTCAAGGCTCCATTCATAGGCAAGGCCCGCGGCAACGATTGCGCCCATGCTGGTGCCGCCCAGATAATCGAACGGCACGCCCGCTTCCTTCAGCGCCTTGATCACGCCGATATGGGCGAAGCCGCGCGCGCCGCCACCAGCCAGCACCAACCCCACCGCGCGACCTGCGATGAAACGCGCCAGGCGATTGATGTCGCCCTGCACACCGGCGCGAATGTGATGATGGGTTTCAAACAGGCCGTCGCTAAGGGCAAAATGCTCCGGCCGCTGCCCGGTGGTGGAAGCCGGATGCAGCAACAATAATTGCGGCAGGCCGGTGGCGCGTTCCTTGAAGGCCGGCATATCCAATGGCCGCATCGCAAGCGGCCGGTCGGTGCGGCCAAGCAGGAAGATGCGGTCGGCCTGGCGCAGGCAGAGATGGGTCCAGGCGCTGTTGGGCGCATCGCCGCGATAGAACACGATGTCGTGCGCGGCCTCGAAACTGTTGAGCCATTCGGCCGGCTGATCGGCGGACGTGCTGTCGAGAACGGCGGCGCGCGAACCCATATCGGCAAGCGCGGCGGTCAGGCGATGGGCAATTGGCTCATCCTGCAAGCCATCCTGAAGCGGAATGATGGCGAAAGTTTTCGGCCGCGCGCGCACGGCATCGCCCTGCGTGGTGTCGTGCAGGCGCTTTACCACGATGCGCAGCAGATTGAGCATCACGCGCGGATGGCGCGCGATCAGCATATCGAACGCAGCCGGGCTGACACGCAACAATTCGCTATCACGCAAGGCGACAAGCTGTGCCGACGGCGAATCGCCCGAGACAAGCGACATCTCGCCGACGGTTTCGCCCGCGGGCACATCGGCCACCAGGCGGCGCTGTCCGTGCGTATCTTCGACGAACACGCCGAGCGAACCGGTCACCACCAGAAACAGCGCGCGTTCATTCTCGCCATCGCGCTCAAGCACGGTGCCGCCCGGCAGGCAGAACCAGTTCGCCTCACCCAGAAGGCGGCGGAACGCGGCATCGCTCACCTCACGCAGCAGCGGAAAGGCGCGCAACTGATCGCGCAGGCTTTCGGGATACGCGGTTTCCTGACCGGCACGGAATGAAGAGAGAAAGGCCATCGTCACTATCTTTACGGGCCTTCCTTGTAACTCACCAGGCGGTCCATCCGCCATCGACAGAAAGCGCGGCACCCGTCACATAAGACGCGGCCGGTGAGGCCAGAAACAGCAGCGGGCCACCGATTTCCGCCGCATTGCCAAGGCGCCCCAGCATGGTGCGCGCGGCAAGACGATCCGCAAAAGCGGGATCATTGGCGCCCACCTGCGGTGCCGGAAAGGGGCCGGGCACCAGCGCATTGACGCGGATTCCCGCATTTCCCCATTCGGCCGCCATATGCCGGGTCAATTGCAGCAGGGCAGCTTTGGCCGGGCCGTAGTGAAACGGGCTCGCCTGATTCGGATTGGAATAGATGCGCGAATCAGGGGCGGCGATTCCATACATCGATGCAATGTTGACGATGCTGGCATCACCATGGGCCGCGACGGCGGCGCGCAAGGCGGGCAAGGCGGCGCGTGCATTTTCAAACGCGGCGGTAACGGCGCTCTCATACGTTTTTGCGAAATGGCCGGGTGTGAGCGCCGCTATCGGCGCCGGTGTCATCGACACGGCATTGTTGACGAGGATATCGAGCCGCGCGCGCCCGGCGAAGAAGGCACGCACGATCGCAAAATCCGTCACATCGAAAGCGGCGCATTCGGCGGAGATGTTCTGGTCCGCCAGTGCGCGGGCAAAATCCTCCAGCCGCGCCTCGTTGCGGCCATTGAGAATAAGATGTGCACCCGCCTGCCCCAGTGCGGCGGCCATTGCGCGGCCGAGGTGACCGGCAGCGCCGCTGATGAAAGCGATGCGGCCGTCGAGGCGGAACATATTCGCGGCCGTCATTGTGCGGCCTCCAGTCTGGCGGGCCACAAAGCGGGATTGAGCAACATTTCACGGACACGCGGGATCATGGCTTCGATACGCGCACATTCCACCGCCGTGAGGGGCGCGCACGCGCAAAGCCGCAAATTGGTTTCAAGCTGGCGCACGGTTTCCATTCCAATCACCACGCCATCGACCCAGGGTTGGCCGCGGACATAGGCAAGACAGAGATCGGCACAGCTTTCCCGGCCAAGCGAGGCCACGCCATCGCGCAATGTTGCGGTGAGCCTGTGCGGATCAAGGCCGGGAATCGCGGGCCAGATTTGCGGATCGTTCGCGGCCAGCAATCCTTGCAGGAAAACACTGCGCACATGCACGGTGACATCCCCGCGACCTTCCAGCGCCGCGATCGCACCTGCTTCACGCCAGCGCCAGTCAAGCAGATTGAACGGAAGCTGAACGTGCACAACACCGGAAAAGCCGAGTGCCGTGTGCAATTCCGCCGGGGTTTGTATGGAAGCGCCCAATGCGGTAATCACGCCGCGCGCCTGCCATTCGCGCAGGCGCTTCCACACCGCACCGTTCCATCCCGTCAGATGCCGGGCGCGATGTAGCAGCAGGCCATCGAGATGCGTGCGCCGGAGTGCGGCCAGCGAGGCTTCGATGCTGGCATCGACCGCGCGTTCAACGGTGGCGGACGATGCGGTTTCATCCAGTTCGCTGAGCGGGCTGAGCTTGGTGACGATGCGGGTACGATCCGCCGCCGAAAGGGCCGCACCCAACCGCTGTTCGCTGTCGCCATAGGCGCGTGCGGTATCGATGGTGGTGATGCCCGCATCCACTGCGCGGCGCACCAGCGCCATGGCCGCGTCATGCGACGGCTTTCCGGTCCGGTTGGCGGCGCCATAGGCAAGGCCAAGCTGAACGGACCCCAGCACAAGTTCGGCCGGCCTTTGGCCGCGCATCGGCACGATTCCCCACTGTGAAGCGGGAAGACTGGCAGCGTATGGTAAATTTGGCGTTACGGCGCCGGGAAAGCCGGTCAGGTCCGGCCCAGAACCTTCCAGACGCTGGCCGCGGTCATGATGGTGTCGCCGCCCACCATAAAATCGCCCCGGATGAACAGCATCGAACGGGTGCGCCGCGTCAGTGTTGGCGCAACCTCCACCACATCGCCGGCATGAGCAGGTGCCAGAAAATGCGATTGCATGTTCAGCGTGACCGCAACGCCGCCATCCGCCAGATCGGCCGCCGCCGCGCCGAGCGTGGCATCGGCAAAGGTCATCAACATGCCGCCATGCAAACTGCCACGGCGGTTGACATGGCGTTCGTCGATCCTGAGCGCGAAACGGCGTTCGCCCTTGGCACCGCTCTCGAAGATCGGGCCGATGAAAACCTCGAACGGATCGATAAGCCGGGTTTCGCGATAACCGGGAAGCGGGCTTTCGGTGCTCACGCGATTTTCCACACGCCGCTTGCGACCAGAAGCGTGCGGTCGCCCGCCACCACATCGCAGGAAAGAAACACGATCGTGCGCGTGCGCCGTGTCACACGCACATGCGCCTCAACCAGATCGCCGGCGCGCCCCGGCCCGACGAAATCGCAATTCAGCGAAACCGTGTG
>Ga0209963_1000433_pt1 | contig 69171 bp, 74 predicted proteins | sample ThiBio_1000_biof_2_FD_183957 | JGI IMG/M metagenome (GOLD analysis project Ga0209963, IMG submission 183957) | Wastewater bioreactor microbial communities from Cape Town, South Africa - Thiocy_cont_1000_biof (SPAdes) | ecosystem: Engineered > Bioreactor > Thiocyanate-remediating >...
CCCAGCCACCGACTCGACATCCAGAATCTCGCGCTGCGGATCAGCCCGTCCCTGCACCCACCGATCCTCCCAGCCCCGACCGTCCCGGCCAGGACCGACACGACCGGCTTTTTCAGGAGCGTCCTAGAGGGGCAGCGTGATCTCCTCGGCCGTCTCGTAGCCGGCCAGCGCCGGGGCGCCGGCCAGCCAGCCCGGGAGGTTCGCGACGGCGGCCTTCACCGCGTCGCTGGTCATGTGCCGGTCCAGCGAGGCCCGCGAGTCCCAGGTCTCGATCGAGTAGAAGGTGCCGGGGGACTCGACGCTCTCGGACCACTCGTAGGACAGGCAGCCCGCCTCGGCGCGCGTGGCCGCCTGCAGGTCGGTGAGCGCGGCGCGCAGCTCGTCCGCGGAGTCGGGCTTGATGGGGAACGTGCCGTGCACGACGAACATGGGACTCCTCGGTGGGATCCGGTGATGATCTCGGGTCACCGTAGTGGCCGCCGGACCGAACCGCCCGGGTCGCGCGGTGCGAAGATGTGGTCGGGACCACTTCGACACGGGAGCGAGCGACGATGGACGACACCGGGTTCGACAGCCACGGGACGCGCTGCGCGGCCTGGTACCTGCATGCGGAGGCCGACGCGCTCACCGGCGACCGCGGCCGCCCCTGCGTCGTCATGGGCCACGGCTTCGGCGCCACCAAGGACGCCGAGCTGCTCCCGTTCGCGGAGCGGTTCGCCGCCGCGGGCTGCGACGTCCTGGTGTTCGACTACCGCGGCTACGGCCTCAGCGACGGCACCCCGCGCCAGAACGTCGCCCACCTGAAGCACCGGCAGGACTACCACGCCGCCATCGCCCACGCCCGTGGCCTGCCCGGCGTCGACCCCGAGCGGATCGTGCTGTGGGGCAGCTCGTACTCCGGCGGGCACGTCGTCCCCGTGGCGGCGAAGGACGGCCAGGTCGCCGCCGTGATCTCGCAGGGCGCGGCGATGGACGGGCTGGTGGCGCTACTGGAGATCGGGAAGTACGCGGGCGTCGGGCAGCTGCTCAAGCTCACCGGGCACGCCTTGTGGGACATGGTCGGATCGCTGCTCGGCCGCGCGCCGCACCTCATCCCGGTGGTCGGCCCGCCCGGCTCCCTGGCCGCGATCACGGCCGAGGGCGCCGAGACCGGCTACCGGTCGATCATGGGGCCGACGTTCCGCAACGAGATGTGCGCCCGCGGGGCCGCGATCATCCCGCTCAACCGCCCGGTGACGGCGGCGGCGAAGCTGCGCGCGCCGATCTTCCTTGTGGTGGCCACGGAGGACAACATCTGCCCGCCCGCGGCCGTGCGGGCCGTGGCGCGCAAGGCCGGAGCGGGCTCGGAGGTGCTGGAGCTGGAGTCCGGCCACTTCGACATCTACACCGGCGACCTCTTCGAGCGGGGCTCGGCGGCGCAGGTGGCGTTCCTGGAGCGCGTGCTGAAGGTCAGCGCTCCCGCCGCCTGATCAGACGGCGCAGCTGCCGTCGGCGCACGCCTCGCCCTGGCCGCCGGCCGGGGTGAGGACCGGTGCCGGGTGGGACTCCGTCCACGCCTGCTCCAGCACCTGCAGCAGGGCCTCGGCCGGTTGCGCGCCGGACACGCCGTACTTCCCGTCGATCACGTAGAACGGCACCCCGGTGATGCCGTAGGCCTGGGCCTGGCGCTCGTCGGCGCGGACGTCGGCGGTGTAGCGGTCCGACGCCAGCACCGCGCGGGCCTCGGCCTCGTCGAGCCCGGCCTCGGCGCCCAGGCGCACCAGCGTCCCGGGGTCGCCGATGCGCTCGCCCTCGGTGAGGTAGGCCTGGAAGAACCGCTCCTTCACCGCGTCCTGGACACCGCGGTCGGCGCCGAGATGGATGAGCCGGTGGGCGTCGAGGGTGTTGCCGCCGCGGGCGCGCTCGAAGTGGAAGTCGAGCCCGTCCTGGGCCGCGGTCTCCGTCATCTGGTCGTGCATGGCCTGCGCCTTCTCGGGCGTGACGCCGTACTTCTCGGCCAGGTGCGTCGCCAGATCGCCCTCCCGCTCGCGCGGCGCGGACGGGTCGAGCTCGAAGCTGCGCCAACGCACCTGCACGTCGTCGGCGTGGGCGAACGTCGCCAGGGCCTTCTCGAAACGGCGCTTGCCGATGGCACACCACGGGCACACGACGTCGGACCAGATCTCCACCTTCATGTGCAGGCTCAACCGATCGGGTCCGGGAGATGTTCCAGGGCCACCGCGCGTCCGTCGACGAGGACGAGCGCGGGCCCGTCCACCCGGGCGCCGGCCTCGGCGGCGTTCTCCCCGGCCCCGACGGCGGTCGGAGTGCCGGTGGCGTGCCCGACCACCGGATCGCCGCCGCGCCCGGGGTCGCCCGCGAGGAGCGCGCGCAGGTCGGCGGGGCGGACGGCGCCCACCACCTCCGGCGCCGAGCGCGTCGGCTCCCGGGAGGGGCGCGGGGTGACGACGGCGACCAGGTCCGCGTCCAGCTGCGCGACGGCGGCGACCGTGTGGTCGGCGTGGGCGACCGTCAGCCCGCGTGCGGTGATCACGTCCCGGACGAACGGCCCGGCCGGCGCGTCGAGGAAGCCGAGCTGCGTCATCCACGCGTCGTCGAAGTACTTCGAGAGGTAGTTGCGGCCCGAGTCGGGCAGCACCGCGACGACCAGGTGCTCGGGGCCCAGCTCCGCGGCCACCCGCAGCGCCCCGGCCACCGCGGTACCGGCCGACCCGCCGACGAGCAGCCCCTCCTCACGGGCCAGCCGGCGCGTCACGGTCAGGGACTCGCGGTCGCCGATGCGCACGAAGCGGTCGAGCACGCTCTGGTCGTAGGCCTCCGGCCAGACGTCGTCGACGGTGGCGGGATGGCGGTAGTGCCCGACGCTCTCCACGAAGTACGGGCTGCCGTCGCCGCCGGAGTAGGTCGACGACGCCGGGTCCACCCCGACCACCGTCACGCCGTGCTGCTTGAGGTGGCGGCCGGTGCCGCTGATGGTGCCGCCGGTGCCCACGCCCGCGACGAGGTGCGTGACCCGCCCGCCGGTCTGCTCCCAGATCTCCGGGCCGGTGGTCAGCTCGTGGATGCGCGGGTTGGCCGGGTTGTCGTACTGGTTGGCGTACCAGCCACCCGGGGTCTCGTCGGCGATGCGGGCAGCCAGGTTGTTGACGTGCTCGGGGCTCTCGCGGGGCACCTTGGCCTCGGTGGGCACGACCTGCGCCCCGTACGCCCGCAGCAGTGCGATCTTCTCGCGCGCGATCGTGTTCGGCACCACGACGACCGCCCGGTAGCCGAGCTGCGCGGCCACCATCGCGAGCCCGACGCCGGTGTTGCCCGACGAGCCCTCGACGATCGTGCCGCCCGGCGCGAGGTCCCCGAGCCGTTCGGCCTCGCGCACCATCGCCAAGGCCGCCCGGTCCTTGACGCTGCCACCGGGGTTGAGGAACTCGAGCTTCACCCAGACCTGCGCGGCCAGCCCCGCCGTCACGCGGTTGAGGCGGACCAGCGGCGTGCGGCCGACGGCGTCGAGCAGCGACTCGTGTATGTCCACGCACTGATGGTGCCCGACGCCGTGACAACCTGGGGACATGACGCTCCCCGATGACTGGTCGCAGTGGCGCGACCGCGTGGACCTCGACTCCTACGACGAGCGCTGGGCGCGGATGGCCGAGGAGGGGGAGAACCCGCACGGCGAGGCCGACCTCGTGTGGTCCTACCGGCCCGCCTCGGCGCTCGACGGCGGCTGCGGCACCGGGCGCGTCGGGATCGAGCTGGCCCGTCGGGGCGTCTCGGTGCTGGGCGTCGACGCCGACCCGGACATGATCACCGCCGCGCGGGCCAAGGCCCCGGGGATGGCCTGGCTCGCCGTCGACCTCGCCGATCTCGACCGGCCCGAGCGATTCGACGTGGTGGTGCTGGCCGGCAACGTCGTGCCGTACGCGTCCCGGCGGTCCGAGCTCGTGGCCGCCTGCGCCCGCCACCTCGCGGCGGGCGGACTGCTCGTCGCCGGTTTCCAGCTGCAGGAGGGCTGGCCGACCCTCGACGAGTACGACGCCTGGTGCGCCGCCGCCGGACTCGAGCCGGAGGACCGGTTCGCCACCTGGGACCGGGAGGCCTACACCGGAGGGGCCTACGCCGTATCGGTGCACCGGAGGTAGCCCGGGCTGCGCGGAACCGCCGACTCGCGGGCTGGAAACCGCCGACTCGCGGGTTATTTACTGCGGCGCAGGCGGATCGGACCCTTCGCCGTCGACGGGTCCACCACCCGGCCGCCCTGCACGATCTGGACGGTGCCCTTCTCCACCAGCCGCCGGGCCGCCATGCGCGCGGGTTCCATCAGCTCGCGCCACCCGCCGGGATCCACCTGGCGGGCGGCCTCGGACGGGCAGATCGTGGCCGCGCGGGCCCGGGCGTCGAGCAGGCCCTCGATGGCCGCCTCCAGCCGGGCGTCGACCTCGCGCAGGCCGCGGCGGCGGCAGGCCGAGCCGCAGTGGCGGACCTCGTCCCAGTCGCGCTCCCACTTCTTGCGCCACTCGATCCGCCGCCCGCAGACGACGCAGGTCTTATCAGCCATGCCGAGTCCTCCCCGACCGGTCGCGCGGCCGGGACGAAAGCCGTGATGGTGGCCGGCGTGATGGCACCGTCACGGCAGGGCCGCGCGCATCGCCTCGACCGGGCCGGGTCGCCCCGTCATCAGCTCCACCTGGGCGACGGCCTGGTGCAGCAGCATCTCCAGCCCGCTGACGATCCGCGCACCACCGGCCTGCGCCGCGGCGGCGAACGGGGTGGGCCATGGCGCGTAGACGACGTCGAGGACGACGGCGCCGGGACCGGTGCCGGACAGGGCGTCGGCGGCCGGTCCGGGCAGCGTCGAGATCACGACGTCGGCCTTCTCCAGCACGGTCGCGGTGCGGGCGGGGTCGAGCAGGGCGTCGTCGATCACCGGGGACACGCCGAGCCGATCGGCGGTGGCCCGCAGCTCGCCGGCGCGGGCGGGGTTGCGGACCAGCACCGTGACGTCGTCGATCCCGAGGTCGCGCAGCGCGGCGAGCGCGGCCTGTGCGGTGCCGCCCGCCCCGAGGACGACGGCGCGCCCACCCACGTCGCGCTGTGTCGATCCGCGCAGCGCGGCGACGATGCCCAGGACGTCGGTGTTGTCCGCGAAGCGCCGGCCGCCGGTCAGCACCAGCGTGTTGGCGGCCCCGATCGCGGCCGCGGTGGGGGAGACCTCGTCGGCCACCTCCAGCGCCACCCGCTTGAGCGGCATCGTCAGCGACAGCCCGGCCCAGTCGGCGTCGAGGCCGTCGACGAACGCGGGCAGCGCGGCCTCGTCGCACTCGTGGCGGTCGTAGGTCCAGCCGTCGAGACCGAGCGCGCGGTAGGCCGCGGTGTGCAGGGCGGGGGAGAGGGAGTGGGCGACGGGGGAGCCCAGGACGGCGGCACGCATCGCGCCAGTATGTCGGGAGACGGTAGAAAGCACCTCGTGACGAGCTACGAGATCCGGCCGATCGGGCGCGTGCGCTCGCCGCTCGTCGACCGCCGGGACGCGCCCCGCCAGCCCGACGAGGGTGCGCCCGGGGCGTGGCTGGAGTTCGACGAGGACGTGCGCGCCGCCGTTGCGGGCATCGAGCCGGACACGGACATCCTGCTGCTCACCTGGTTCCACCAGGCCGACCGCACGGTGCTCACCACCCGTCCGCGCGACGATCCCGCGCGGCCCGAGACCGGCGTGTTCGGCACCCGCTCGCCCGACCGCCCCAACCCGGTCGGGCTGCACCAGGTGCACGTCGAGGAGGTCGACGGGTTGCGCGTGCGCGTCGCCCACCTCGAGGCCGTCGACGGCACGCCGATCGTCGACGTCAAGCGGGTCATCTCCTGAAGCGCACCGGTGAACAGTCGGCAGCCGCTGTTGCGATCATGTGTCGTGTGACGCAGACCGTGCTCGTCCTGGGTGGCCGCAGCGAGATCGGGATCGCGGTGGCGCGCCGCCTCGCCCCCGGGGCCACGGTGGTGCTCGCGGCCCGGCGCAGCGGCGACCTCGACGCGGAGCAGAAGGCCGTCCGCGAGGCCGGCGCGGTGGCCGTGGAGCCCGTCGAGTTCGACGCCGACGACCTGGCGTCCCACCAGGCTCTGCTCGACGGCGTCGTGGAACGGCACGGGCCGCTCGACGTCGTCGTCGTCGCGTTCGGGCTGCTCGGCGAGCAGGCGCGCGCCGAGGCCGACCCCGACCACGCCGTGCAGATCGTGCACACCGACTACGTCGCCCACGTCGCGATCCTGACCCGGCTGGCCACGCTCCTGCGGGCGCAGGGAAGCGGCACGCTGGTGGTCTACTCCTCGGTGGCCGGCGCCCGCGTGCGCCGCGCCAACTACGTCTACGGATCGGCCAAGGCCGGGCTGGACGGGTTCGCGAGCGGCCTCGCCGACGCCCTGCACGGCTCCGGGGTGCGGCTGCTGCTGGTGCGTCCGGGGTTCGTGATCGGCCGGATGACCGAGGGCATGACGCCCGCCCCGCTGTCGTCCACACCGGACCAGGTGGCCGACGCCACGGTGGCCGCGCTGCGCTCGGGCAAGGGCGAGGTGTGGGTGCCCGCGGCCCTGCGGCCGGTGTTCGCGCTGCTCAGGCACGCCCCGCGGGCACTGTGGCGGAAGATGCCGCGCTGATCGCACCCGCGTCAGTGCTTTTGGGAATGCGTCGGTAACACTACGGTCATGAACTCCTCGCAGGATCTCTTCCTGGTGTCCCGCCGACGACAGGAGTTCCGTACATGGTCAGCAGGTCACGCTCGCTGCTGACCGCCGTCGCGGCCTTCCTGCTGCTGGTCGTGCTGTGGGAGCTCGCCAAGCTCGTGCTCCCCGCCGACGGCGTGACCGTCGGTGGCACCCGCCTGCTCCCGCGCACCGGCGACGCCGCCATGCCCCACGTCTGGACGGTGCTGGAGCGCCTCGGCACCCCGGAGGTGGCTGGTGCCGGGTCCCGCACGGTCGGGGCCGCGGTGGCGTCCGGGGCGCTGTTCACGCTCGGGCTCGCGCTGGGCGGCCTCGTGATCGGCGGGGTGTCCGGGGTGCTGCTCGCGCTGATCATGGCCCGTTTCGGGCTGGTGCAGCGGGCGGCCCTGCCCTACGTCGTCGCGTCGCAGACGGTGCCGCTGATCGCGGTGGCTCCGCTCGTCGCGGGCTGGGGTGGGAAGATCCACATCCTGGGATGGGCCTGGCAGTCGTGGGCCAGCGTCATGGTGATCGCGGCCTACCTGGCGTTCTTCCCGGTCGCGGTCGGCATGCTGCGCGGGCTCACCTCGCCCGCCAAGGCCGACGTCGAGCTGTTCCGGGCGCTCGCCGCGGGCTGGTGGACCACGCTGCTGCGGCTGCGCCTGCCCGCGTCGGTGCCGCACGTCGTGCCCGCGGTCCGGCTCGCGGCCGCAGCGGCGGTGGTCGGGGCGATCGTCGCCGAGATCTCGACGGGCACCCGCGGCGGCATCGGCCGGCTGATCATCTCCTACGCGCAGGCCGCCACCGGCGACCCGTCGCAGATGTACGCCGCGATCCTCGGCGCCGCCGTGCTCGGGCTGGTCGCGGCCGCGGCGGTGGGCCTGCTGGACGTCGGCCTGAAGAGGTACCGGGGGAGCGTGTCGTGACGGCCGTCGAGCTGGAGGACGTCGACAAGCGGTTCGGGGAGGTCCACGCCCTCGACGGCATCGACCTGACCATCGCCGACGGCGAGTTCGTCTCGCTCATCGGGCCGTCCGGGTGCGGGAAGTCGACGCTGCTGCGCATCATCGCCGACCTGGAGCAGGCAGGAGGCGGCACGGTGCTCGTGGCCGGCAAGAGCCCGCAGCGGGCGCGGGTCGACCAGGAGTACGGCATCGCGTTCCAGGCCGCCGGGCTGCTGGAGTGGCGCACGGTGGCGGAGAACGTCGAGCTGCCGCTGCAGGTGCACGGGATGGGCAAGGCGCAGCGCCGGGCCCGGGCCGCGGAGCTGCTGGAGCTGGTCGGGCTCGCCGACTTCGCGGCGTCCCGGCCCGGGCAGCTCTCGGGCGGCATGCAGCAGCGGGTGGCCATCGCCCGCGCGCTCGCGCCCAGCCCGCGGTTGCTGCTGATGGACGAGCCCTTCGGCGCCCTGGACGAGATGACGCGCGAGCGGATGCAGGCCGAGCTGCTGCGGCTGGCCCGCGAGACCGGCGCCGCCGTGCTGTTCGTGACCCACTCGATCCCCGAGGCCGCGGTGCTCTCGGACCGGGTGGTCGTGATGAGCCCGCGCCCCGGGAGGATCACGGAGGTCATCGGAGGCTGCCGCCCCGGCGGCGCCGTCGGCGACATCGACGACGTCCGCGAGAGCACCGCCTTCTTCGAGGCGATCACCGCGGTCCGGGAGTCCCTCCGGAAGGCCCACGGATCATGACCGCCCCCACCGACGAGCGGCACGGTCGTCGCCCGGGTTCCGACGGGAGCGCCGTTCGTCGGAACGGATGGGTGGCGCCGGTCGCCTTCGGCGTCCTCGTGCTCCTGGTCTGGGAGGGCTTTGTCCGGCTCCTCGGCGTCCCGGCCTTCCTGCTGCCCGCGCCCACCGCGATCGGTGCGCAGATCGGCTCCCACCTCCCCGTCATCCTCGAGACCGCCGCCGTCACCGGCGGGAACGCGCTGGTGGGGCTCGTCGCCGGGTTCCTCGTCGGGGTGCTGCTGGCGCTGCTCGCGTCGGCGTCGCGGCTGGTGGCGGAGCTGACCACGCCCGTCGTACTCGCCGGGAGCGCCGTGCCGATCGTCGCGCTCGCGCCGGTGTTCACCACGATGTTCGGCTCCACCACCGAGATCCCGCGCCGGCTCGTCGTCACCGTCGTCGTGATCGTGCCCGTGTTCGTCTCGACGGTGCGCGGGCTGCGCGCCGTGGCGCCGGTGCACGCCGACCTCATGACGTCGCTGGCCGCCACGCCCGCCCAGTTCGCGCGCTTCGTGCGCGTGCCGGGCGCGGTGCCCTACATCATCACGGGACTGCGGCTCGCCGCCCCGGCCGCGGTGATCGCGTCGATCGTCGCCGAGTACTTCGGGGGGCTGCAGAACGGGCTGGGCAGCCGCATCACCTCGGCCGCCGCCAACACCGCCTACGCGCGTGCGTGGGCCTTCGTCGCCGCCTCGATCGTCCTGGGGCTGCTGTTCTACCTGGCCGGGCTGCTGGCCGAACGGCTCGCCACCCGCGGCCGCACCACCACCTGAGGAGACCCGGATGTCCCGACGAGCACTGGTCGCAGTCGCGGCCGCACTCACGTTGGCGGTCAGCGCCTGCTCCGCCACTCCTGAGGCCGCCGCTCCCGCCGCCGGCGCTCTCAAGCCCGTCTCGCTGCAGCTGCAGTGGTTCACCCAGGGCCAGTTCGCCGGATACATCGCGGCGGCGGACCAGGGCTTCTACAAGGAGCAGGGTCTCGACGTCACGATCAAGGAGGGTGGCGTCGACATCGTCCCGCAGACCGTGCTGGCGCAGGGCCAGGCCGACTACGCCATCGCCTGGGTGCCCAAGGCGCTCGCGTCGCGGGAGCAGGGCGCGGCGATCACCGACGTCGCCCAGATCTACCAGCGCTCCGGCACCCGGCAGGTGTCGTTCGCGAACAAGGGCATCACCTCGCCCGCCCAGCTCGCCGGCAAGAAGGTGGGCAACTGGGGCTTCGGCAACGAGTTCGAGCTGTTCGCGGGCATGACCAAGGCCGGGGTCAAGCCCGGCGCGCTCGTCCAGCAGCAGTTCGACATGCAGGCCCTGCTCTCCGGCGACATCGACGCCGCGCAGGCCATGTCCTACAACGAGTACGCGCAGGTGCTGGAGGCGAACAACCCGGCCACCGGGAAGCTCTTCCAGCCGAGCGACTTCAACGTCATCAACTGGAACGACGACGGCACCGCGATGCTCCAGGACGCGATCTGGGCCAACACCGACAAGCTCTCGGACCCCGCCTACCAGGACCAGACCACGAAGTTCATCGCCGGGTCGATCAAGGGCTGGGCCTGGTGCCGCGACAACGTGACGGCCTGCCGCGACCTCGTCGTCAAGGCCGGGTCGAAGCTCGGGGCGAGCCACCAGCTGTGGCAGATCAACGAGGTCAACAAGCTGATCTGGCCCTCGCCCGCGGCCGGTGCGGGCACGATCGACCCCGCCGCCTGGGCCCAGACGGTGAAGGTCGCCCGCACCGCCGTCAACGCCGACGGCGCCACGGTGATCACCAAGGACCCCGACGCGCAGGCGTACACCAACGACTACGTGACGAAGGCGCTGGAGATCCTCAAGGGCGGAGGAGTCGACGTCGTGGGCGCGGGCTTCCAGCCCATGACGGTGACGCTGAACCCGGGCGGCAGCTGAGCCGAGCGGTCGTGCGCGGAAATCAGGGTCAGGACCCTGATTTCCGCGCACGGGCCGCGTCAGCGGCCGGTGGCGGCCCAGCCCGCCCGCCTCGCGCGGGGTGAAGGCGTGGTCGAGCACGAGGTCGACGGCCTCGCCGACCACGCCCTCGCCCCGGGCGTCGGGGTGGGCCCAGTAGCCGATCTCCGCGCTGGTGGGATTGAGGCGGTCGTCGAGCCGGAAGATGCCGACGTCGGCCAGCATCCGGTCGTCGTCGCGGTCGGCGACCGCCCACGTGACCCCCTCGCCGAGGGATTCCGCGAGTCGCTTCGTGCGGACGAACGCGCGCGCCGCGTCGTCGGTGTCGGGGTCGGGGTCGGGGTCGGGCAGTGTGTTGAGCCAGAACCGCGTGCGCTCGTCGGAGCAGGCCTCCACGATCCGCGGGAGGTCGGCCTCGGTGTGCGGCCGGAGCCGGACGCGGGGGCCCTCGAGCACGGGCGTCGGCCACCACGTGGTGCGCGGCGTGGGGCCGTCGCCGGGCCGGAGCGACGCGTACCAGGCGTCGTGCAGCGCACCCCGCTGCGGCACCGACAGCGGCCGCTCGCCGTGGAACGTGAAGCCGCACGCGTGGGCCACCCGCCAGGACGCGAGGTTGCCGACGTTCGCCGACCGGTGCACGACGGGGAGGCCCGCCCGCGCGGTGATGCCGCGGCCCCGCGCCCACGGCGCCGTGGCGAACCCGATGTCCGGCGGCGGCCCGGCGCGGATGTCGATGTTGCCCGCGAACCGTGGGGTGGCACCGTCGGCCGCCTCCACCGCCCGGCGGAACGCCGAACCGTCGCGCCATCCGCCGCGCACGTCCGCGTGCACCCAGCGCTACGGCGTGCCGGCGGTCGTAGGGCACGGGGACGCTCGTCCAGCGGACGGTCTCGAGGTCGGTGGCCATCGCGACCAGCCCGTCGACGTCGGCGGGACCGTGGGCGCGCAGGGTGACGACGCCGTCGCTCAGTTCCGGTACCTCCATCCCGCGATGATCGCGGGGAGCGGGCCGGCCGCGCCGGCTATTTCGCCGGCGCCCAGACCGCGTAGAGCGGGTCGCCCGGCCCGGGCGGCGTGCGCAGCTGGCCCCGGACCTGCCCGAACCCCTCCGACAGTGCGAAGTAGGCGTTGACGACCTGCAGGTGCTGCTCGTCGTCGGTCCGCAGCCAGCCGCGGATGGCCTTGGTGGGGAAGCAGCGGTTGGAGAACGTCACCACGAACGGCCCACCCGGCCGCAGCACGCGCGCGACCTCGCGGAACACCGGGACCGGGTCGGTCAGGTAGTCCACCGACACGCAGCAGGTGACGGCGTCGAAGGTCGCGTCCGGGAACGGGAGCACCGGATCGGCGTTGAGGTCGTGGACGACGTGCTCGGCCATCATCGGGTTGGCCGTCAGCTCGGAGGCGTTCATGCCCAGCCCGACCAGCCGCCGCGGCGGGTGCTCGAAGTGGGAGATCCACGACGACATGAGGTCGAGCACCTCGCCGTCGAGCCCGAGCTCGGTGTAGAGCGCGCCCACGGCGGCGATGGCCCGGGCGTCGATGTGCTCGACGAGCCGCGGCGGGCCGTAGAACACGGTGTCGGGGGAGGGGTCGTCCCGCTCGAAGAACCCCGGCGGGAACACGGCCTCGGTCACCCGGGCACCGTAACTCCCCCGGACCGCGCGGAGCGCGTCGTCAGGTCGGCACGGTGCGGCGCATGCGCGGGCCCCGGCCGATCGGCTCGCCCGCCTCGAGAGCGTTCGCCCGCGCGGCCGCCCAGCTCGCCAGGCCCGTGACGTCGAGCCGCGCGGGCACCGGGCCTCCCAGCCGCCGAGCCGCTCCGCCGCCCGCGCCAGCAGCGACACCGCGCCGCGGGTGTTGCCGCGCTGGGCGTGGGTGAGCCCGACGGCGAGCTGGGCCAGGCCCCGCCACAGCTCCCGCTCGTGGTCAGGCGCGCCCTTCCACGCCGCCTCCAGGACGTCGTGGGCGGGGAAGGGCAGGCCGTCGTCGAGGAGCCGCTGGGCCTCGGTCACGGCCTCGTCGGCGGTCAGGACGAGATCGTCGGGCACCCGCTCCACGCCCGTGGCGCCGTGGGGCAGCGGGCGGCCCGCCGCGTCGCGGGGGCGGGCGTTGCGGGCGCGGCCCGCGGCATCCCGGTCACGTGGCATGCCTCCACCGTCGCACGTCAGGTCGTCGTCTCGGCCGCGGCGCTGACGCCGGCCGTCCAGCGCTCCTCGATCCGGCCGAACCGCCAGACGCCCAGCGCCAGCAGCCACGTCGCCACGAACAGCCCGACGATCACGTAGCCGACGTGTTCCAGGTCGAGGTCGGCGACGGCGGCGAGCGGGCCCGACGTGGCGCCGACCTCGACGGCCAGCAGCTGCAGCAGCTCGATGCCGCCGATCACGAGCGCGACCATCACCGACAGCGCCGTCACCGTCAGGTTGTAGAAGACCTTCCGCACCGGCCGCAGGAACGCCCAGCCGTACGCGGCGGACATGAACACCCCGTCGGCGGTGTCGAACAGGCTCATGCCGGCGGCGAAGAGGACCGGGATGACGAGGATCGCGTACCAGGGCAGCGCGTAGGCGGCGGCCCCGCCGGCGAGCACCAGCAGCGTCACCTCGGTGGCGGTGTCGAACCCGAGCCCGAAGATGAACCCGACGGGGAACATGTGCCACGGCCGGTTCACCGCCCGCATGACGCGCCCGAGGATGCGGGCCAGAAATCCGCGCGAGTTGAGCTGGTGCTCCAGCTCCTCCTCGTCGAGCTCCTCGGAGCGCATCCGGGCGAACACCCGGCCGATGCCGACCAGTGCCACGAGGTTGAGCAGCCCGAGCAGCAGCAGGAAGCCGCCCCCGACCAGCGTGCCGGTGAAGCCCAGCACCTGCTTGACGGTGGACGAGTCGTCGTCCAGGGCGCTGGTCAGGGTGCGGACGCCCAGCGCCAGGAACAGGCAGAGCACGAACACGACCGACGAGTGGCCGAGCGAGAACCAGAAGCCCACGCCGCGGGCCCGTTGGCCGTCACCCACGAGCTTGCGCGTGGTGTTGTCGATGGCTGCGATGTGGTCGGCGTCGAACGCGTGGCGCATGCCGAGCAGATACGCGGTGAGGCCGAGCCCCGTGCCGAAGGCGCCCTGGGCGCCGAGCTGGTAGTCGCCCGGCACGACGAGGGCGAGCAGCACGAACCAGCCCAGCACGGTCAGCAGCAGGATGAACCCGGCCATCCCCCCGACGTGGATCCAGTCGGTGCGGTCGAAGCGCTTCGGCGCGGCCGGTGCGGTCATGTGGCAAGGATTGCGCACTTGTTCAGATGAGAGAAGGGTGCTGTCCGGAACGCCCCGAAAGTCCCGATCCGCAGGCCGGAGACCCTTCCGCATACTGGCCAGATGACCGTGTACGAACGCGCGCGGGCGCTCCTCGAGTCCACCCCCCTCGTCGACGGGCACAACGACCTGCCGTGGGCCCTGCGCGAGCTGGGCGGCCCCGATCCCGTCACGGCGGTGGCGCGCACCGACATCGCCTCCCGGGTCGCCGCGCTGCAGACCGACATCCCGCGGTTGCGGGAAGGCCGGGTCGGCGTGCAGTTCTGGTCGGTGTTCGTGCCGTGCTCGCTGGCGGGCCCGGAGGCCATGGCCGCCGTGCTGGAGCAGGTGGAGCTCGTGCGGCTGCTCACCGAGGCCTACCCGGACGACCTCGCGCTCGCGACCACCGCGGGCGTCGCCCGGGCCGGGTTCGACGGCGGCCGCGTCGGGTCCCTGCTCGGCGCCGAGGGCGGCCACTGCATCGACGGCTCGCTCGAGCACCTGCGCACGCTGGGGGATCTCGGCGTCCGCTACATGACGCTGACGCACAACCTCAACACCGGCTGGGCCGACTCGGCCACCGACGAGCCCGTGCACGGCGGGCTCTCGGACTTCGGCCACGAGGTCGTGCGCGAGATGAACCGGATCGGGATGCTCGTGGACCTCTCCCACGTCGCCGCCACCACCATGCGCGATGCGCTGGCCACCACCACGCGCCCCATCGTGTTCACGCACTCCTCGTGCCGCGCGGTCACCGACCACCCCCGCAACGTCCCGGACGAGGTGCTCGCCGCCCTGCCCGGCAACGGCGGCGTCTGCATGGTGACGTTCGTGCCCCGCTTCGTCTCGTCGGCGGCGGCCGACTGGGACCGGGAGCTGCAGACGTCCATGGAGGCCGCCGGGATCGACCACCGCGATCTCACCGCGCGCGGCGCGTTCGAGGCGGCGTGGACCGGGCCGCTGTGCCCGTCCGCGACGCTCGACGACGTGGTCCGGCACGTCGAGCACGCCCGCGAGGTGGCCGGGATCGACCACATCGGCATCGGCGGTGACTTCGACGGCACGCCGGAGCTGCCCGTCGGCCTGGAGGACGTCTCCTGCTACCCGGCGCTCGTCGCGGCCCTGATGGAGCGGGGCTGGAGCGACGAGGACTGCGCGAAGCTCGCCGGCCGCAACGCCCTGCGCGCGCTGGCCGACGCCGAGGTGTCCGGCGGGTGAAACCGGTCAACGACGTGGTGTTCTTCGCCGTCGAGCTCGCGGCCCTCGCCGCGTTCGGGGTGTGGGGCTGGCACGTGGGGTCGGGGGTCTGGCGGTTCGTGCTGGTCGTGGCCCTGCCGCTGGCCTTCGCGGTGGCGTGGGGCCTGTTCGCCGCCCCGCACGCCTCCCGGCGCCTGACCGACCCGGCGCTGCTGGCGTTCCAGCTCGCCGCGTTCCTGCTCGCCGCGGCGGCGCTGTGGGCGACGGGCCGGACCGCGCTCGGCGTGGCGGTGGGCGTCGTCGCGGTGGCGGTGGTGGCGCTCGACCGCGTGCTCGGCTGACGGCGGGTCGGTCGGGGCATCAGCCGCCGAGGAGTACCGGGGACGGGAGTCGAACCCGCATGTCCGCGAGGACAGACGATTTTGAGTCGTCCGTGTATGCCATTCCACCACCCCGGCCTGACCGGGGCAGATTACCAGGTGGCCGGGTGCCGAGATCACAGCGCGGCGGGTCGCCCGCCCCGGCTATTCTGATGCTTCCGGTTACACCCGCCCGGTGAAGGAGCAGTCCCTGTGACCCAGCAGGTTTCCGAGGAGAGCACGCCCCGTGACGACGCCGGACCGGCGGTCGGGCTGCGCGTGCTCGTCGTCGAGGACGAGGCGCTGATCCGCCTCGATCTCACCGAGATGCTGAGCGAGGAGGGTTACGTCGTCGCGGGTGAGGCCGGGGACGGTGAGCAGGCCGTCGAGCTCGCCCGCTCCCTGCGTCCCGACCTTGTCATCATGGACGTGAAGATGCCGAAGGTGGACGGCATCGCGGCCGCCTCCCTGATCGTCGAGGAGCGCATCGCGCCCGTCGTCATGCTCACCGCGTTCAGCCAGCGTGACCTCATCGAGCAGGCCCGCGACGCGGGCGCCATGGCCTACCTGGTCAAGCCGTTCGCACGGCACGAGCTGGTGCCGGCCATCGAGCTGGCCGTGTCCCGGTTCGCCGAGAAGCGCGCGCTGGAGGACGAGGTCGCCACGCTCACCGAGCGGCTGGAGACCCGCAAGGTCGTCGACCGGGCCAAGGGCCTGCTGATGACGCGCCAGTCGATGTCCGAGCCCGACGCTTTCCGCTGGATCCAGCGCACCGCGATGGACCGGCGCACCACGATGAAGGCCGTCGCCGAGGCCGTCGTCGACGGGCTGGCCGCGCCCAAATCCTGATCTTGTCACCCTCCGCTGCTGTAACGATCACGTTCCGCTGCTGAGAGTTGCGGTCCGGTAAAGGACGGACGCGGAAGGGTGACGGCGGGCAACGGGTGCCCTAACGTCCCCGACGCTCTCGACACCTCAGGGAGTTCGGGCGTGGTCGGGCACCCCGGGACACGCGGCACGGAAGGACACAGCATGACTCGGAGGCGGACGGTCGTCACCGCCGCGATCCTCGCCGGAGCCCTCGGGCTCACGGCGTGCGGCACCAACCGGGACGAGGCCGCCGGCTCCGGCGGCGGTAGTTCCTGCGACACCAGCAAGGGAACTCTGGTGATCGGCATGGTCGCGCCCCTGTCGGGCAGCCTCTCCGCTCTCGGCCTCGGCATGCGCAACTCCACGAAGCTCGCGGTCGACCAGGCCAACCAGAAGTGCACGGTCAAGGGCTACAAGCTCGACTTCCAGCCCGAGGACGACCAGGCCACGGCGCAGATCGCCGGCCAGGCCGCCACCAAGCTGTCGTCGGACCCCAACGTCGTCGGCGTCGTCGGCACGCTGAACTCGTCCACCGCCCAGACCGTGGCGCCGATCCTCGACGCCAAGAAGATCGTGATGGTCTCCCCGGCCAACACGAACCCGACCCTGACGCTCGGCCAGGCCGCCACCACGGCACCCGCCCGGCCGTTCAAGACCTACTTCCGGGTGGCCACCACGGACCTCGTGCAGGGCCCGTTCGGCGCCCAGTACCTGATCCAGAAGGCGGGCAAGAAGAACATCGCCGTCATCAACGACGGCAAGACCTACGGCGCGGGCCTCGCGGCCACGTTCTCCGCCGAGGCCACGAAGCTCGGTGCGAAGGTCGTCGCGCAGGAGCAGGTCGGCGAGAAGGATACCGACTTCTCCGGCGTCATCGCCAAGATCCGTCCGCTCAACCCGGACGCGGTCTACTACGGCGGTGAGTACCCGGTGGCCGGGCCGCTGTCGGCGCAGCTCGCCGGCGCCGGCCTCAACATCCCGCTGATGGGTGGCGACGGCATCGTCGACAAGCAGTTCGTGGCCCTCGGCGGCCGCGTCGGCGACCTCGCCACCAACGTCGGTGCACCTGCCGACCAGCTGCCCAGCGCGGCCACGTTCATCAGCGACTACAAGGCGGCGAACTTCGCCGAGGACTTCAGCGCCTACGGGGTCCTGACCTACGACGCCGCGAACGTGATCATCAACGGGCTGGCCACCGCGGTCGGCACGGGCACCTTCGACGACTCGAAGCGCCAGGCGCTGATCGACGCGGTGCAGGCCACCAAGCTGGACGGGGCGAGCGGCTCGATCGCGTTCGACCAGTACGGTGACACCACCAACAAGGTCCTCACCGTGTACGGCGTGAAGGGCGACAACTTCGCCCCGATCGAGACCGGCACGTACAAGGCGAGCTGACTCCCGCCCGGAACCAGGGATCGTCCGTAAGCTGAACAGGCTCCGATGATGGGGGCGGGTCACCGACCCGCCCCCATCGTTCGTGGAAGAGGACCCACTTGCTGTCCACGCTGCTGTCCCAGATCGTCAACGGGCTGGTGCTCGGCTCGTTGATCGGATTGATCGCCCTCGGCTACACGATGGTCTACGGGATCGTCCAGCTCATCAACTTCGCCCACGGCGAGATCTTCATGGTCGGTGCCTACGGCGGCCTCGCCATGTTCACCTACCTGCTCCCCACCGCGCTGAAGAACCACTGGTACTTCGCGCTGCCGATCCTGCTCATCGTCGGCGCGGCGGTCTCGGTGCTCGTGGCGGTGGCGATGGAACGCCTGGCCTACCGGCCGTTGCGGGGCGCGCCCCGGCTGGCCCCGCTGATCACGGCGCTCGGTGTGTCGGTGGCCCTGCAGGAGGCGGTCCGGGTGTTCTACCCGAACGCCACCGCGGCCGTGCCGTTCCCCACGATCTTCGTGCCCGGCACGTTGATCATCCCGATCGGTGACGGCATCCCGATCAAGTACTCGGCCATTCTGCTGGTCGTCGTCGCGCTCGCGCTGGCCTACGCGCTCAACACGTTCGTCGAGCGCTCGCGGATGGGACGCGCGATGCGGGCCACCGCGCAGGACCCGGACGTCGCCCGGCTGATGGGCGTCGACCCGGACCGTGTCATCGTCCTGACGTTCGTCCTCGGCGGCGCGCTCGCCGGGGTGGGCGGCATCCTCTACGGCGGGCTCTACAACACGATCAACATCGACATGGGCTTCCAGAACGGCATCTTCGCGTTCACCGCGGCCGTGCTGGGGGGCATCGGCAACATCCGCGGCGCGGTCGTCGGCGGGCTCGCGATCGGCCTGGTGAAGGCCCTGGGTGGCCAGTACCTGCCCGGCGGCACGGCCTACGACTACGTCTGGATCTTCGTGGTGCTCATCGTCGTGCTGGTGTTCCGGCCGCAGGGCTTCTTCGGCGAGACCGAGCGGGTGCGCGCATGACCACCATCGAGGCCCGGGCCGTTCCCACCGCCGTCCCGCGGCGCGGACGCCTCGACGGGCTGTGGTCGGCACTGGCCCCGCGCGCCACCGTGCTGCGCGTGCTGGCCGGCGTGCTGACGATCATCGGCACCTATCTGCCCTGGGCCACCTTCGTGCTCAACGAAGGTCCCTACCCGGACAAGGCGACGCTCAACTTCTTCGTCGACCCCCTCGGCGTCACCGGGTTCCGGCTGCACCTGCTGGTGATCGGCATCGCGATGATCGTCGTCGCGCTCCTCGGGCTGCCCGCCGCGGGCCGGATCATCCGCGGCCTCGGCTGGGGCACGATCGCCGTGGCCGTGATCAACGGCCTGTACATCCTCGTGCAGGGCGGCGGCTTCGGCGCCGTCACGGCCTCGGACGGGGCCGTCGCGTTCGGCGCGGTCGTCGCGCTCGTCGGCGGACTGGTCGCCGTCCTGGGTGGCACCGCGGGCGGGCTCGGCGCCAAGCCGGAGCTCACCTGGCGGCTCCCGTGGTGGGCCGAGTGGCTGATCCTGCTGGTCGTGTTCGCGATCGTGCTGTTCCTCGTCGCCGGGGTGCTCACCAGCGGCGGGCAGGGCGGCGTCGTCAACCCGTACGCGGGCGCGGTGTTCCTCTCGGTGCTGGGCGCGCTGGGCGGCGCGATCTCCGCGCTGTCCGCCTCCGGCCTGCTGACGTGGGTCTCGGCCGTGTCCGAGCGCCACCGGATCTTCAGCGTCGTCGTGCTGCTGGTCGTGGCGCTGCTGCTGCCGCTGACCAGCGCGGGCACCGAGTACTGGATGACGGTGGCGGCCAACATCGGCGTCTACGCGGCCACCGCGATCGGGCTCAACATCGTGGTCGGCCTCGCCGGCCTGCTGGACCTCGGGTACGTCGCGTTCCTCGGCATCGGGGCGTTCGTGGCGGCCAACCTCTCCGGCGCCGCGGCGTCGGAGATCGGCATCGAACTCCCGTTCCCGCTCGTCATGATCATCTCAGCGGTGGTGGCGGGCATCTTCGGGGCCATCGTCGGGTCGCCGACGCTGCGGGTGCGCGGTGACTACCTCGCGATCGTGACGCTCGCCTTCGGCGAGATCTTCGTGCGTAGCGCGCAGAACAACATCGGCGGGCTGACGGGCGGCGCGAACGCGATCCCGAACATCCCGGCGGTCTCGGCGTTCGGGCAGTCGTTCGCCGCGCCGCTGACCATCGGCGCGGTCAAGCTGCCCTCGGGCGTCCTGTACTACGTGCTGATCGTGCTGCTGGTCGCGGCCGTCATGCTGGTCTTCGCGAACCTGAAGAACTCCCGGCTCGGACGCGCCTGGATCGCGATCCGCGAGGACGAGGACGCGGCGCGGGCCATGGGCATCCGCACGGGGCCCGTCAAGATCCTCGCCTTCATGATCGGGGCGACGCTGGCCGGGCTCGCGGGGGCGTTCTTCGCCCACAAGACCGGCGTGGTGGCCTACGACAGCTTCCAGTTCATCCAGTCGGTCACGCTGCTGGCGTCGGTCATCCTCGGCGGCATGGGCACGATCCCGGGCGCCGTGCTCGGCGCGTCGATCCTGTTCGTGCTGCCCGAGAAGCTCCGCGAGTTCGCCGACTACCGGCTGCTGATCTTCGGCCTGGCGCTGGTGGTCATCATGCGGTTCCGGCCGCAGGGCCTGATCCCCGACGCCCACCGACGTGCCGAGCTGGCCCCCGACGCCGAGGACGAGACTCCGGTTGTGGACGTGACGACATGACCTCTCCGATTCTCGAGGCCTCCGGCGTCACCATGCAGTTCGGTGGCCTGCGCGCGCTCAACGACGTGTCGTTCGGCCTCGCCGAGGGTGAGGTCATCGGCCTCATCGGCCCGAACGGCGCCGGCAAGACCACCCTGTTCAACTGTCTGACCGGGCTGTACGCGCCCACGTCCGGCACCGTGTCCAGCCGGGGCACGCCGCTCCCGCACGACCCGGCGCGCGTCACCGAGCAGGGCGTGGCGCGCACGTTCCAGAACATCCGGCTGTTCCCGAGCATGACGGCCGAGGAGAACGTGCTGGTCGGGCGGCACGTGCGGATGAAGCAGAGCCCGATCATCTCGCTGCTGCACGGTCCCGGGTTCCGCAAGAGCGAACGGGAGGCGCGGGAACGCACGGCGGAGCTGCTGGAGTTCGTCGGGCTCGCGCGCTTCTCCGACGAGCTCGCCCGCAACCTGCCCTACGGCGACCAGCGCAGGCTCGAGATCGCCCGCGCGCTGGCCACCGACCCGTCGGTGCTGCTGCTCGACGAGCCGACGGCCGGCATGAACGCGCAGGAGACCGAGGCCACCCGCCAGCTGATCTTCGCGATCCGCATGCTCGGCACGTCGGTGGTGGTGATCGAGCACGACACGAAGTTCATCTTCACCCTCTGCGATCGGGTGCTCGTGCTGGTGCAGGGCGAGGTCCTCGTCGAGGGCACGCCGGACGAGGTGCGCGGCGACCCCCGCGTCATCGAGGCCTACCTGGGTGCCCCGCCCGACGAGGTGGAAGCCCAGATCCACGAGGCTGAGGAGACCCAGTGAGTTTTCTCGAGGTTCGCGACCTGGTCGTCGCCTACGGCGCCATCCAGGCCGTCCGCGGTGTGACGTTCTCCGTCGAGGAGGGTCAGGTCGTCAGCCTGATCGGCAGCAACGGTGCGGGCAAGACCACCACGCTGCGCACGGTCTCCGGGCTGCTGCGCCCGGTGTCGGGCGAGATCGTGCTGGACGGCACGCCGATCCACGCACTCCCGGCCCACAAGATCCTGGGTATGGGGGTGGCCCACAGCCCGGAGGGCCGGCGGTTGTTCGCCCGCATGACGGTGGAGGAGAACCTGCGTCTCGGGGCCTACACCCGTGACGACGAGGACGGCATCCTCAGCGACATGGACCGGATCTTCGACATGTTCCCGGTGCTGGGGGAGCGGCGGCGCAACAAGGCCGGCCTGTTCTCCGGCGGCGAGCAGCAGATGCTGGCCATCGGCCGGGCCCTGATGTCGCGTCCGAAGCTCCTGATGCTCGACGAGCCGTCCATGGGGCTCTCGCCGATCATGACGCAGAAGATCTTCGCCACGGTGAAGGAGCTGCAGTCCGAGGGCACCACCGTGCTGCTGGTGGAGCAGAACGCGCTGTCGGCGCTGGCGCTGTCCGACCACGCCTACGTGATCGACCTGGGTCGCACCACGCTCTCGGGCACCGGTCGCGAGCTGCTGGCCGATCCCCGCGTGCAGGAGGCCTACCTGGGCGAGGGCGTCGCGTCGTAACTTTCGCATGAGATCCAGCGAGTAGCAGGCAGCCGGAACGGTCGCTCCGTGGCCGCGCAGATCGCGCAGATCGGGCACCACCACCCGGAACGATCCGCCCAGGGTCGCGGCCACGGCGTCCCAGGACCCCGCCTGCTCCCCGAGCGCGTGGAGGAGTACGGCCGTCGGGTCGTCGGGACGGCCGGTGACCTGGTGGGCGAGAACGAGGGCGGCCACGCCGCGAACGACAACGGGGCAGTGGTCGCGGGGAGTGCGCGTTCGCCCAGGGCACGGCGTCGTGGGCCCGAGTTGCCCGCGCTCCGCACACCACGGCGGCGTGAGAGGCCGGCGGGCGCTGCGATCAGCCCGGCTGCGGGGCCGTCGGCGGGAGGGTGTCGCGGTGCAGGCAGGTGAGCTTGGCGGTGCAGACGCGGCGGCCCTGCTCGTCGCTGATCACGATCTCGCTGGTGGAGGTGCTGCGGCCGACGTGGATCGGGCGGGCCACCCCGGTCACGTAGCCCTCGGTGGCCGAGCGGTGGTGGGTGCAGGCGAGCTCGAGGCCCACCGGGAACCGCTCGGGCATCGCGTGGAGAGCCGAGAGCGTGGAGCCCAGGGTCTCCGCGAGCACGGCGCTCGCGCCGCCGTGCAGCAGCCCGAACGGCTGCTTGTTGCCCTTCACGGGCATCCGGCCGACCACCTCGTCGAGGGTCATCGTCAGGATCTCGATGCCCATCCGGTCCCCGAGCTGCTCGACGGTGGACATGGGCGGCAGGTTCTCGGGATCGATCGGCACCGCTGAACTCTAGGCCGCGTCCTCGCAGAGCCGGTGTGCACCTCGCAGGGTCCGTGGCGCCTGCGAGGAGACGGCGGGGTCTGCGAGGACGGTCAGGCCCGGGTGACCGGCGCCGGCGGGACGTGCATCAGCGGGATCGGTGCCGCCGTCGGGGTCGGCAGGGTCGACCAGCGGCTGTCGCCGCGTCCGCCACCGCACGGCCTGCCGCCACGTGACCTCCAGCACCCCTACGAGCCCATCCCAGCACCCCCGCGAGTCGGGGCCTGCGTGAGCCCGAGTCGTGGCCTGCGTGCGGGTGAGTCGCGCCATCCGTGCGACCGACGGAACGCGCGGAACCGCCGACTCGCGCGCGCGGAACCGCCGACTCGCGCGCGCGGGGTCAGGGGCGGTGGCAGACGAAGATCGCCGTTCCCGGGAAGAGAGCGCCGCGCAGGGGGGACCACTGGCCCCAGATCCGCTCGTGACCCTCCGGCCACTCCGGCTCCACCACGTCGTCGAGGACGAGGCCGGCGGCCACGATGTCACGGATCCGGTCGCCCATCGTGCGGTGGTGCTCGACGTAGACGGCGGCACCGGAGCCGTCCACCTCGACGTAGGGAGTCCGGTCGAAGTACGACTGCTGGACGACCAGCCCGTCGGGCCCCGGGTCGTCGGAGAACATCCAGCGCATGGGGTGGTTCACCGCGAACACCCAGCGGCCGCCCGGACGCAGGACGCGGAAGACCTCGCGCATCACCCGGCGGGGGTCGGCCACGAACGGGACGGCTCCGAACGCCGAGCACGCCACGTCGAACACCCCGTCGCCGAACGGCAGCCGCTCCGCGCCCGCCTGCACCAGCGGTACGGGCACACCGGTCGACACACCCAGCGCGGCGGCGTGCCGGAGCATCGCGCCGGACAGGTCCAGGGCCACCGGACGGGCGCCGTGCCCGGCCAGCCAGCGGGCGCACGGCGCCGATCCGGCCCCCACCTCGAGGACCCGTCTCCCGGCGACGTCACCGAGCAGACCCGCATCGGCCTCGCGCAACCCCTCGGGGCACCACACGAAGTCGGAATCACCGATGTCGCGGCCGTGTTCCGCCAGGTAGTCGGCGGCGTCGGCGTCCCACCACAGGCGGCTCGCACGCTGCGACTCGGCCTCGTCCACGGCACGTCGCGCGACAGCGGTCGTGCCGAGCTCATCTTCGGCGCTCACAGGTGAATCGTGGCAGTTCGGAGGGGGGTACCCGCATTGCCCCGGTGATCGGGCTCCGCGTAGCATGAAATTCTCGCTGTGGTCAATGTCGCCGGTTCGTCCAGCCCTTGCGACCACATCTGTTCCACACGTCAAGCCTTGAGGGTGACAGCACCACGTCACGAGCCCCACACCACGTCCGCACCACCAATCCATCCATCACCGGAGCACCCCACTACATGTCCACCGACACCACCGCCGCCCCGACCTCCACGACACCGCAGGTCGCCGTCAACGACATCGGGTCGGAGGAGGACTTCCTCGCCGCCATCGACCTGACGATCAAGTACTTCAACGATGGCGACATCGTCGAGGGCACCATCGTCAAGGTCGACCGTGACGAGGTCCTGCTCGACATCGGCTACAAGACCGAGGGCGTCATCCCCTCGCGGGAACTCTCGATCAAGCACGATGTCGACCCCGCTGAGGTCGTGTCGGTCGGGGAGCACGTCGAGGCCCTCGTCCTCCAGAAGGAGGACAAGGAAGGCCGCCTGATCCTGTCCAAGAAGCGTGCGCAGTACGAGCGCGCCTGGGGCACGATCGAGGCCCTCAAGGAGGCCGACGAGCCGGTCGAGGGCACGGTCATCGAGGTCGTCAAGGGTGGTCTCATCCTGGACATCGGCCTCCGCGGCTTCCTCCCGGCCTCGCTGGTCGAGATGCGCCGCGTGCGCGACCTGCAGCCCTACGTCGGCCGCAAGATCGAGGCCAAGATCATCGAGCTGGACAAGAACCGCAACAACGTGGTCCTGTCCCGCCGCGCGTGGCTGGAGCAGACCCAGTCCGAGGTGCGCAGCGAGTTCCTCAACCAGCTGGCCCGCGGCCAGGTGCGCAAGGGCGTCGTGTCCTCGGTGGTCAACTTCGGTGCGTTCGTCGACCTCGGTGGTGTCGACGGCCTGGTGCACGTCTCCGAGCTGTCCTGGAAGCACATCGACCACCCGTCCGAGGTCGTCGAGGTCGGCCAGGAGGTCACCGTCGAGGTCCTCGACGTCGACCTCGACCGCGAGCGCGTCTCGCTGTCGCTCAAGGCCACGCAGGAAGACCCGTGGCGCCTGTACGCCCGCACCCACGCGATCGGCCAGATCGTGCCGGGCAAGGTCACCAAGCTCGTCCCCTTCGGTGCGTTCGTGCGCGTCGAGGAGGGCATCGAGGGCCTGGTGCACATCTCCGAGCTCGCCGAGCGCCACGTGGAGATCCCGGAGCAGGTCGTGCAGGTCGGCGACGACGCCATGGTCAAGGTCATCGACATCGACCTCGACCGGCGCCGCATCTCGCTGTCGCTCAAGCAGGCCAACGAGGGCATGACGGTCGACACGGAGTTCGACCCCACGCGCTACGGCATGGCCGCCGAGTACGACGACCAGGGGAACTACATCTACCCCGAGGGCTTCGACGTCGAGACCGGCGACTGGCAGGAGGGCTTCGAGTCCCAGCGCGAGGCGTGGGAGAAGGAGTACGCCGAGGCGCACGTCCGCTACGAGCAGCACATCGCGCAGCTCAAGAAGGCGGCCGACGCGGAGGCCGAGGCCGCCGTCGAGGGTGCCACCGGCACCAGCTACTCGTCCTCGGCGGCGCCGAGCGGTGAGGGCGCCCCGGCCGAGTCCGGTGGTTCGCTCGCCAGCGACGAGCAGCTCGCCGCTCTGCGGGAGAAGCTGTCCGGCGGGGCGTGATCGTCCACCTGTAGTACTCCGAACGGCCCCGGTGACCACCTCACCGGGGCCGTTCGGCTTCTCCGGGTCACGGTTGGACGGCGGCTGGGCGCGTCCCCGGCGTGGGCCCGATGGTTCCCTCTACCGTGGGGACATGCTCGGGGGGACGGATCGGGTCGCAGCGGGGATGTCCGCTGTCGTCCTGGGCGTGCTCGCCGTCGCAGGCTGCGCACAGCCCGAGCCCGGCCCGGCGCTCCCGACCTTCCCGGCGGCCTCCGCGACGTCCGGCACCACGGCCCCGGCCGGCCCCGACCAGGGCAAGGTGCCCGACGACTGCGCGCGCCTGATCACCGTCGGCGATCTCGGTGCGCTGCTGGGGCTGCCGCTCGACTCCGTCGGCGTCCGCAGCACGGTCGGGGTGCCCGCCCCGGCGGTCGGTCGCACCGAGCGCCTGGACTGCGCCTACACCGGCACCGCGGGCGGCCCGGTCGGCGGACGGCCACTGCTCTCCCTCAACGCCGCCGCCTACGACACACCGGCCGCCGCCGCCGCGCAGTGGACGCTCAACATCTCCGCCGAGGACGGCGCCAAGCGCGACGTGCCGATCGGTGCGGCGAAGGCGGTGCTGGTGGAACGCGGGGGCGAGACGCTCCTGACGGTCCTCTACGGCTCGGGCACCCTCACGTTCACGCTGCCCGAGCGGCCGTTGCCGCGGGACCCGGCCGACGTGCTGGTGGACCTGGCGCAGCGGGTGCTGCCCGGCATCGCCGCCACGGCTCCCGTCGTGGCCGCCCCGACCCGCACGGCCGCACCCGCACAGGCGGCCGGGGCCCCCTGACCCACCCCGGACGTCCCGCCGACCGGCGTCGCGGCCGGGGGGCACCGCGGCGTCGGCCGGGCGGGGTCGGACCCCGTACGGTTGCTGCCGTGTTGCGCGTGGGATTGACCGGCGGGATCGGATCGGGCAAGTCGACGGTGGCCGCGCGGCTCGTCGAGCGCGGGGCGGTGCTGGTCGACTCCGACCGGATCGCCCGCGAGGTCGTGGCCCCGGGCACGCCCGGGCTGGCCGAGGTCGCGGCGGCGTTCGGGGACGGCGTGCTCGCCGCGGACGGGTCCCTGGACCGGCCCGCGCTGGCGTCGATCGTCTTCGGTGACGCGGACGCGTTGGCCCGCCTCAACGGCATCACCCATCCGCTGGTGCGCCGCCGCTCCGACGAGCTGATGGCCGCCGCTCCGGACGGCGCGGTGGTGGTGCAGGACATCCCGCTGCTCGTCGAGGGCGGGATGGCGCCGCTGTTCCCGCTGGTGGTGGTCGTGCACGCGGACGTCGAGGAGCGGGTGCGGCGGCTGGTGGGCTCACGCGGCATGCCCGAGGCCGACGCCCGGGCGCGCATCGCCAACCAGGCCGACGACGCCGCCCGCCGCGCCGCGGCCGACGTCTGGCTCGACAACTCCGGGGCCCCCGCGGACCTCGAGGCCGCCGTCGACGCGCTCTGGGCCGACCGGCTCGTGCCGTTCGAGGAGAACGTGCGGCTGCACCGGACGGTGCGGGCCGGTGCCGCTCGGCTCGTCGAGCCCGACCCGGGATGGGCCGCCGCGGGCGCCCGCATCGCCGCGCGGGTGGCCGCCGCGGCGGGGGAGCGCGGCCACGGCGTCGCCCATGTCGGGTCGACGGCGGTGCCGGGCCTGCCCGCCAAGGACGTCATCGACCTGCAGCTGGGCGTCACGTCGCTGGACGACGCCGACGCGCTGGACGACGCGCTGACCGCGGTCGGCTTCCCGCGCCGACCCGACATCGACCGGGACAGCCCGAAGCCTCCCGGTTCGGCTCCGTGGCTCAAGCGCTATCACGGCTACGCCGACCCCGGGCGGCCCGTCCACCTGCACGTACGGGTCGTCGGGTCGCCCGGTTGGCGCTACGCGCTGCTGCTCCGCGACTGGCTGCGCGCCGACGCCGCCGCCCGGGCGGAGTACCTGGCCGTCAAGCGGTCCGCCGCCGATCGGTACGCCGCCGACGCCGATGCCGCGCGCTACGCCGGGGCCAAGGAGCTCTGGTTCGACGCGGCCGCGCCGCGGGCCGAGGCCTGGGCCGCATCCTCCGGGTGGACCGCGTCGTTGGCCCGGTGAAGGATGCACATCCGTAACGCGCTGCAGGCGACCTGCGATGGACAGGCAGGTCCAGGCCCGATCGAGTGAACGTTGGTCGCTCAGGGCAGTCGGAACGAGCTGAGGGGAGCACGGAAGGTGACCGCCACACCGGACGTCGACGTCGTGCAGGACGCCCCGGCGTCATCGCCCCTCCAGCTCCGCGTCGATTTCGGCGCCCACCTCGAGGCTCACTACCAGCGCCTCGTCGCCCAGCTCTTCGCCATCACGCTCGACCCCGGCGAGGCCCACGACGCCGTGCAGGACGCGTACTCGCGCGCCTGGCGCGAGTGGGCCACCGTGGGTCGCTCCGAGGACCCCACCGCCTGGGTGCGCCGCGTGGCCGTCCGCTCCACCATCCGCAGCTGGCGGCGGTTCGCGGCCAAGGTCGGCATCGGCCGTCCGCAGCCGATCGGCGACAGCGTCGATACCCGCACGGGCGCCCTGCTCGACGCCCTGCGCCGGCTCCCGGCCGCGGAACGCCGCTGCGTCGTGCTCGCGCACATGGCCGGGGCGTCGCTCGGGGAGATCGCGGCGATCGAGCAGGTCTCGCGGGGCACCGTCCAGGCCCGGCTCGCGCGCGCCCGGCTGGTGGTCACCGAGGGCATGGCCGACGTGCTGCCCGAGGTGCTGGGCGCCGGAGCACCGGCGGAGGAGAACGACGACGACTACGACCCCTCCGGCGCCGAGGTCGCGTACGAGAGCGATGTGTACGCCGTGTACGACGACAAGGGGGGGTACCGGTGACCACGCTGGACCGGATGACCGACGAGTTCCTGCGCCTGGACGACGAGCTGTCCGCGGCCGTCGCTCTGCCGTCCGTGGACAGCGTCATCCGCCGGGCCGGCACCCTGAACCGGGCCAGCACGGCCGCCGCGGCCGCCGTGCTCACCGTGGGCGGGCTGGGCGGCATCACCGCCGTGGCCCAGGCCAACGCCGCGCCGGCCGCTGCGGTCAAGGCCGAGGCCGTCATCGCCCCTGGGCCGACCACCACCGTCCCGCCGGTGACCCTGCCTCCGGCGGTGGTCGCCCCGCCCCCCGCCCCGGCGGACCCGACCACCACGCAGGAGAGGACGCAGAAGACGAAGGTGCGCGTGGTGCCGCGGACCACCACGCCGCAGCCGGCGCCGGTGGTGCCGAAGCCGCCGGTGGTGACGTCGGCCCCGACCACGGCCCCGACCACGGATCCCAACGCGGAGGGCGGCCCCAGCACGACGACGTCCAACCCGCCGACGACGAGCACGAGGAAGCCGCCGCGGACCACCACCTCGGCCGCCTCCTCCACCTCCACCTCCACCTCCACCGGTCCGGGCACCACCACCCCCGCCGCCTGATCGCGGCAGGCTCAGCCCTGGTGCTTCCAGGTCAGCTCGATGCCCAGGCCGCCGAGCCAGCCGGCCAGGTCGTAGCCGTGTGACGCGAGCCCGTCCACGGCCCGGTAGGTGCGGTGCAGGGCCAGTTCCGCGGCGTCGGGGGCCAGCAGGCCCTGGGCGACGGCGGCGGTGAACTCGTCCACGTCGATCACCTGGGCGCCGCGGCGGTGCTGCACGACGATGTCGAGGTAGTGGTCGGTCATGATCCACCGCTCGTCCTCGCGGTGGATCTCGCACACGTCGAGGTAGAAGTCCTGGTCACGGGCGTGCCCTGGCTTCCACCACCAGTCGGTGACGGCGAGGCCGAGGCCGGGCAGCAGCCACGTCTGCATCCAGTGGGCGGTGGGGCGGTCGACCATGGCCCGGCTCATGTAGAGGCCGAAGTGGGTCTCGCGGTACTCGTCGACGGGGCGCGCGTTGCCCTTCGTGTCGATGTTGACCTGGGCGGGGACGTCGAAGGTCGCGATCTTCGGCGGGTGCATGTGCTGATCGTGGCAGACCGGGAGTCCGGAAACTGTCGGTGCTGCCTCGTACTCTGGACCACGTGGCATTCGCAACTGAGGTCCCCGGCAGCGCTGCTTCTCTCGGGCAGGCGAAGCAGGACGAGCTCCCGCTCGCCCACTCCGAGCACCGCCCGGTCAGTGACATCCCGCGGTCGGACGGCACGTTCCAGGTGGTCAGTGAGTTCGAGCCGGCCGGCGACCAGCCCGCGGCCATCGCCGAGCTGGAGAAGCGCCTGCGCGCGGGCGAGCAGGACGTCGTCCTGCTCGGCGCCACCGGCACGGGCAAGTCGGCCACCACCGCCTGGCTCATCGAGAGGCTGCAGCGGCCCACGCTGGTCATGGCGCCCAACAAGACCCTGGCGGCGCAGCTGGCCAACGAGCTGCGCGAGATGCTGCCCAACAACGCGGTCGAGTACTTCGTCTCGTACTACGACTACTACCAGCCCGAGGCGTACATCGCGCAGACCGACACCTACATCGAGAAGGACTCCTCGATCAACGAGGACGTCGAGCGCCTGCGCCACTCGGCCACCCACAACCTGCTCTCGCGCCGCGACGTCGTCGTGGTGGCGTCGGTGTCGTGCATCTACGGCCTGGGCACGCCGCAGTCCTACCTCGACCGGTCGGTGGAGCTGAAGGTCGGCGGCACCGTCGAGCGCGACGCGCTGCTGCGCCTGCTCGTCGACGTGCAGTACACGCGCAACGACATGGCCTTCAACCGCGGCACGTTCCGGGTGCGCGGCGACACCGTGGAGATCATCCCGGCGTACGAGGAGCTGGCCATCCGCATCGAGTTCTTCGGTGACGAGATCGAGTCGCTCTACTACCTGCACCCGCTCACCGGCGACGTCGTGCGCCAGGTCGACGAGCTGCGCATCTTCCCCGCCACCCACTACGTCGCAGGGCCGGAGCGCATGGAGCGCGCGGTCCGCGACATCGAGGCCGAGCTCGCCGAGCGCCTCGAGGAGCTGCAGAACCAGGGCAAGCTCCTGGAGGCCCAGCGGCTGAGCATGCGCACCCAGTACGACCTGGAGATGATCCGCCAGGTCGGGTTCTGCTCGGGCATCGAGAACTACTCGCGCCACATCGACGGCCGTGGCCCGGGCACCGCCCCCGCCACGCTCATCGACTACTTCCCCGACGACTTCCTCATGGTCATCGACGAGTCCCACCAGACCGTGCCGCAGATCGGCGGCATGTTCGAGGGCGACATGTCGCGCAAGCGCAACCTGGTGGAGTTCGGCTTCCGGCTGCCCTCGGCCACCGACAACCGGCCGCTGACGTGGGAGGAGTTCGCCGACCGCATCGGGCAGACGGTGTACCTCTCCGCCACCCCCGGCCCCTACGAGCTCTCCCGCACCGGCGGCGAGTTCGTGGAGCAGGTCATCCGGCCCACCGGCCTGGTGGACCCGAAGGTCGTGGTGAAGCCCACGAAGGGCCAGATCGACGACCTGGTGCACGAGATCCGCGAGCGCTCCGAGCGCGACGAGCGGGTGCTGGTCACCACGCTCACGAAGAAGATGGCCGAGGACCTCACCGACTACCTGCTCGACCTGGGCATCCGCGTGCGCTACCTGCACTCGGAGGTCGACACGTTGCGTCGCATCGAGCTGCTGCGCCAGCTGCGCCTCGGCGAGTACGACGTGCTGGTCGGCATCAACCTGCTCCGCGAGGGTCTCGACCTGCCCGAGGTGTCGCTCGTGGCCATCCTCGACGCCGACAAGGAGGGCTTCCTGCGGTCGGGCACGTCGCTCATCCAGACCATCGGCCGCGCGGCGCGCAACGTCTCCGGCGAGGTCCACATGTACGCCGACAAGGTCACCGAGTCGATGCAGTACGCCATCGACGAGACCGACCGGCGCCGCGCCAAGCAGGTGGCCTACAACGAGGAACGCGGCCTCGACCCCCAGCCGCTGCGCAAGAAGATCGCCGACATCCTCGACCAGGTCTACAAGGAGGCCGAGGACTCCGAGGGCGGCGCCGTGCCCGTCGGCGGCTCGGGGCGCAACCAGTCCCGCGGCAAGCGGGCGGCGGGCGAGCCCGGTCGTTCCAGCGCCAGCTCGGGCGTGGTCACCGGCCGCGACACCTCCACCATGCCCCGTGCGGAGCTGGCCGACCTGGTCCAGTCCCTCACCGACCAGATGCTCGCCGCGGCCCGCGATCTCCAGTTCGAGCTGGCCGGTCGCCTGCGCGACGAGATCCAGGACCTGAAGAAGGAGCTGCGCGGCATGGACGCGGCCGGCATCCGCTGACGGTGCCGCATGATCAGCGGATGGGCGCGTTTCCGGCCGGATCTGGCCGATCGTGCACCGAACCGCCGATCATGGAATCGACGGACCAGCGTGCCCCAGGTGGCCGGTGATCGCCGATCGCACGTGAGCGCCCTGGAGAGGGCACAGCGGTGCGGTTGACCGTGATCACGGGGCGGCTGGCGTCCATGAGCCGTCGCACGTCAGCGCCCTGGCCGGGGCCGGGAGGTGCGGTGGGAGGCGATCACCGCTCCGTGCTGCCGGATCCGGCCGTCCGGGGCACCCTCCCCGCAACGACGGTCGGGGGGTTCGGATGGACGAGCGCGTAGGCGGGGTGGTGGCTCCTACCCGCCGCCCGGTGCGGCAGCTGGTGGCGACGTCGATCGGCAACACCGTGGAGTGGTACGACTGGTGCACCTACTCGTTCCTCGCGGTGTACTTCTCCGCGCAGATCTTCCCCAGCGACTCGGCCGACCCGCTGGTGCCGCTGCTCAGCGCGTTCGCGGTGTTCGCGGTCGGCTTCTTCGTGCGGCCGCTGGGCGGGCTGCTGCTGGGGTCCGTCGCCGACCGGGTGGGCCGGCGCAACGCCCTGACCGTCACGATCCTGCTGATGGGCGGCGGGAGCCTGCCGTCGACGACGGTCGGGCAGCTCATCGCGTCCGGGCTCACCGCCCTGCTCGCGGCGCTGCTCACCAGGGACGCGATGGGCAGCTGGGGCTGGCGGGTGCTGTTCGTGATCGGGGCGGTGATCGCGCTCGTCGGGTTCTGGATCCGCCGCGGCGCCGAGGAGACCCACCCGGTTCGGGATCGGGGTCGTGCCGCTGTTCGGGGTGATCGGCAGCGGGTTCGCGTCGCTGCTGGTGGTGCAGTGCGCGGGCATGGTGCTGCTCACCGGCTACACCTCCATCGCGGCCGCGCTCAACGCCGAGTTGTTCCCCGGCCGGGTCCGGGCCGCGGGCATCGGGTTCCCGTACTCGCTCACCGTCGCGATCTTCGGCGGCACGGCGCCCTACCTGGCCACGTACCTGGCGTCGATCAAGCACCCCGAGTGGTTCCCCCTGGTACGTCGCGGTGCTGGCGCTGTTCGGACTCGTGGTCCACCTCCGCCTTCCGGAGACCGCCCACCGGCCGCTGGACTGACAGGGTCTACCGTGCTTCGCGTGACTGTGACCGGCCCGTCGGCCACGCGTGAGCGTTGGGTGCTCGACCAGCTCCGCCACCCGCGTCGCATCCTCCCGGTCACCGTGCCGCTGCTCGCCCTGGTGCTCGTGGGCGTCGTGGTGCACACGGGCGGGCGGCACATCGACCTCGAGGTCTACCGCTTCGGCGTCCAGGCCTGGCTGCACGGCGGCGACATGTACGGAACGCTGCCGGAGACGTCCGATCACATCACGCTGCCGTTCATCTACCCGCCGTTCGCGGCGCTGGTGATGGTACCGCTGGCCGTGGTGCCGTGGGTGGTGTCGTGGACGGTGCTGCTCGCGCTCTCGACGCTGGCGCTGGGCCTCACGCTGTTCGTCGTGGCGCGGCGGCTGTGGCCGTCGGGCGGGCGGGGTGGGGCGCTGTCGGTGGCGTCGATCGCGCTGCCGCTGGCGCTGGCCGTCGAGCCGGGCAAGGACATCGACTTCAACGCCGTGGTCACCGGGTTCGTCCGGCCCGCGCTGGGGCTCGAGCCGGTGATGCAGACCATCGAGTTCGGGCAGATCAACCTGCTGCTGATGGCGCTCGCGGCCGTCGACATCCTGGTGGTCCGGCCGCGGTGGCCCCGCGGGATGCTCATCGGCGTCGCCGCCGCGATCAAGCTGACGCCCGCGGCGTTCGTCCTCTACTTCCTGCTGCGCCGCGACTACAAGGCCGCCGCCACCGCCGCCGTCTCCGGCGTGGTCGCCACGGCCATCGGGTTCGTCGTCGCGCCCGGGTCCTCGCTCACGTTCTGGCTGCACAACCCCGCGAGCGGCGTCAGCGGGTCGGCGTTCTTCACCAACCAGACGTTCCAGGCGGTGCTGGTCCGCGCCGGCGTCGACGGCACGGCGGGCACGGTGACGTGGCTGCTGATGTCGCTGCTGCTGCTGCTGCTGGCCGTGCCGGTGATCCGCCGGGCTCCCGCCCCGCTGGCGCTGGTCGCGACGGCCGGGGTGGGGCTGCTCGTGTCGCCGACGTCGTGGTCGCACCACTGGGTGTGGGTGGCCCCGGCGCTGCTGGTGGCGGCGGCGACGGCGTGGCGCACGCGGTCGGCGGTGTGGATCGCGGTCACCGTGCTCGCCGCGGCCGTCTTCGTGATCGCCCCGCACCAGCAGGGGCTGCCCCGCGCCGACGGCCGCGAGCTGGCCTGGACGCCGTGGGAACAGGTGGTCGGCAGCACCTACGTCTGGTTCACGGTGCTGCTCTTCGCACTGATGTGGTGGCGCTGGCGACGGGCGTGACGCACGACGACCTGGTGGCCTACTGCCTCGGCAAGCCCGGGGCCGAGGAGGACATGCCCTGGGAGCGCGACCTCGTGGCCAAGGTCGGCGGCGAGATCTCCGCGTTCCCGGGCGGCGACGGCGTCGGCCTCGAGTGCGGCCGGGACGCCGAGGAGGCCGGTGAGCTGCGGCTGGCCCACCCCGACGCGGTCACGGTCACGGCCCACATCGGCCGGTTCGGCCGGAACGGCATCGCGCTGGACGGCCCGATCCCCGACGACGAGCTGCGCGGGCTGGTGGGCGCCTCCTACGACGCGGTGGTGGCGAAGCTGCCGAAGCGGCTACGCCCCGGTCAGTGACGCCGCCTCGGCACACAGCGCGTCGAGCACCGTGCGGACGGCCGGCCGCTCGGCCGCGCTCGTGCGCAGCACCGCCTCCACCAACCGGGCGGCCCGCACCCCGGCCAGCGGCCTGCGCACGAGCCGCCGTCCGCCGCGGTCGTCCGTGGAGTAGCGGGGCAGCAGCGCGACGCCCCGGCCCGCGGCCACCAGCTCCTCGGTGACGGAGAAGTCGTTGATGCGCTGGACGATCCGCGGCCGCGTATCGGTGTGCAGAGCCAGGGACCGCAGCACGTCGTCGACGGGCCAGCCGACCTCCACGCTGATCCACGCCTCGCCGGCCAGCTCGTCGAGCCGCACCTTCCGGCGCCGGGCGAGGAGGTGCCCGGGCGGGAGGACGACGTCGAGGGGCTCGCGCAGCAGCGGCACCACCACGCGGCGCTCGACCGCGTGCGGCGGCGCGTGCTCGTCGCGGTGGGTGACCACCACGTCGAAATCGGCCGCGAGCGCGGTCACCTCGGCGGGGTTCATGTCGACGTCACGGCACTGCAGATCCACCTCCGCGACGTCGTCGAGGCGGGCCAGCACGCCCGGCAGCAGCATCCGCGCCCCCGACGGGAAGATCGCCATCCGCACCTGCCCGCGCGGCGTGGTGCGCAGCCGCTCGACGGCCGCGTCGGCCCGGGCGAGCGCCGTCAGGACACCCTCGGCCTCCGCCGCGAGGGCCCGCCCGACGTCGGTGAGCCGCAGGCCGCGCCCGGCGGGCTCGGTGAGCGGCATGCCGACCTCCTCGGCCAGGGCCTTGAGCTGCTGCGATATCGCCGACGGCGTGAACGACAGCGCGTCGGCGACGGCGGCGACGCTGCCGCGGTCGGCCAGCTCCCGCAGCACCCGCAGCCGCTGGACGTCCATGCAGCAAATCTACACAGACGATGAAGAATCCTTCGCTGGTCTTCCTGATACTCGACGCGCAGCGTGGACGGCGTGACCACCCGCGACCGCCTGCTCGCCGCCCTCGTCGCCCTGCTGTGGGGCGCCAACTTCCTCGCCATCCACGTCGGCCTCCAGCACTTCCCGCCGCTGTTCCTCGCGGGCCTGCGGTTCGCGATCATCGCGGTCCCCACGATGCTGCTGGTACCGCGGCCGCAGGTCCCGCTGCGCTGGCTGATCGGGTACGGGCTCGGGTTCGGCACCGTGCAGTTCGTGTTCCTGTTCGTCGCGATGGACGTCGGCATGCCGACGGGGCTGGCGTCGCTGGTGCTGCAGTCGTCGGCGCCGTTCACCGTGCTGCTCGGCGCGGTCCTGCTCCGCGAGAGGCTGTCGCCGCGCCAGCAGGTGGGCATCGGGCTCGCCGTCGTCGGGATGGCGGCGATCGCCGTCTCCCGCGCGCAGAGCGCCGCCCTGCTCCCGGTGCTGCTCACGCTGCTCGGCGGGCTGGGCTGGGCGTTCGGCAACCTGTCGAGCCGGCTCGCGCTGCGCGCCGCGCCGGACGCGAACCCCCTGCACCTGACGCTGTGGATGTCGGTGGTGCCGCCGCTGCCGCTGTTCGCGCTGTCGCTGGCCACCGAGGGTCCGGCCGCGGACCTCGCCGCGCTGCGCGCCGCCGTCACCCCCGCCGGGCTCCCGGGCCTGCTGGCCCTGTTCTACCTCGTGGTGCTCGCCACCGTCGTCGGTTCCGGGATCTGGACGCTGCTCCTGCGCCGCAACCCGGCGGGCGTCGTGGCGCCGTACTCGCTGCTCGTACCCGTCGTCGGCATCGGGCTGTCGGCGCTGGTGCTGGGGGAGCGGCCGGGTGCCGTAGAGCTCGTCGCGGCCGCGGTGATCGTCGGTGGGGTACTGCTCGGCACCCCCGCTCGTGAGAGCCTGACGCGATGGAACCGGCCTGGGTGGAGCACGCGATCTGGTGGCACGTCTACCCTCTCGGGTTCGTCGGGGCCGAGCGCGGCAGCGACGGCGTCGAGGTCACCCACCGCCTCGGCCGCCTGACCGGTTGGCTGGACTACGCGCTCGAGCTCGGCACCTCGGGCATCGCGCTGGGTCCGGTGTTCGCCTCCGCCACCCACGGCTACGACACGCTGGACTACTTCCGCATCGACCCCCGGCTCGGCGACGAGAACGACTTCGCCGAGCTGGTGGCCGCCGCACACGACCGCGGCCTGCGGGTGCTGCTCGACGGCGTGTTCAACCACGCCGCCCCCGGCTACGTCGAGCCGCGGATGCTGCGCCCGGACGGGACCACCTTCGAGGGCCATCCCGGTCTGGTCACGCTCGACCACGACGATCCCGCGGTGTCGGACCTGGTCGTCGAGGTCATGTGCCACTGGCTCGCCGCCGGCGCCGACGGCTGGCGCCTCGACGCCGCCTACGCCGTGCCCACCGACTTCTGGGCCCGGGTGCTGCCCCGGGTGCGCGAGCGCTTCCCGGACGTCTACGTGGTGGGGGAGGTGATCCACGGCGACTACGCCGCGATCGTCGCCGGGTCGGGCATGGACGCCGTCACCCAGTACGAGCTGTGGAAGGCCACCTGGAGCGCGATCAACGACCGCAACCTGTTCGAGCTGGCCCACGCCCTCACACGGCACGACGAGCTGCCCTTCGCCCCGCTCACGTTCGTCGGCAACCACGACGTCACGCGCATCGCCAGCCGCATCGACGACGAGCGCCACCTCCCGCACGCGCTCGCTGTGCTGTTCACCGTGGCCGGCACGCCGTCGGTGTACTACGGCGACGAGCAGGCGTTCCGCGGCACGAAGGAGGAGCGGGAGGGCGGCGACGACGAGGTCAGGCCGGAGTTCCCCGCTTCGCCCGACGAGCTCTCGACGCTCGGCGCGGAGACGTTCCGGCTGCACCAGGAGCTGATCGGTCTGCGCCGCCGCCACCCCTGGCTGCACCGCGCCCACGGCTCACCGGTGCATCTGACCAACACCCAGCTCGTGCTGGCCCTCGAGGGAGACGGGCAGCGCCTGGTGCTCGCGCTGAACCTCGACGACGCCCCGCTCGTCCACGACGCCAAGGGCGAGGTGCTGGCCGGGGAGGCCCACCTCGACGGCTCCCGTGCGACGGTCCCGCCGCACGGATGGGCGGTGTCCGGCTGAGGTATCAGGCCGGACCGGACCGGGCCCATGCGCACCCCGTCGCGCTCGATCCACGCCTCGACGTCCGGTTCGCAGGCCCGCACACGGCCATGCTTCCGCGCCCGGATCGCGCTCCCTACCTCCGCATACCGGCTACGAGGTGATGTCCTTGCGCTCGAACCGCCACACCGCGAACGCACCGAGGACCAGCGCCCACATCAGGCTGCCGAAGACGCCGCGGGTGATGTCGCCCCAGTCGATCTGCCCCGACAGCAGGCCGAACCACGCCGTGCCGTAGTGGGTGGGGAGGTAGTTGCGCAGATCCTCCAGCGCGGTGATCTGGTCGAGGATCTGGCTGACGATGCTCGCCATCACCGCCCCGCCGACGGCGCCGAGCGGCGCGTCGGTGCTCACCGACAGCAGCATCGCCACCGCCGCGACCCAGCTGAGGTTGACGGCGATGTAGAGCGCGGCGAGCAGGATGCGGCCGGCGCCGGTCCAGAACGGCAGGGACTCGCCGGTGATGCTGACGAGGTCGCCCGTGCCGTAGGCCAGGCTCCCGACGACCAGCGACACCACCGGCAGCAGCACCAGCGCGCACACCGACAGGAACGCCGCGATGACCGCCTTCTGCCGCACCAGGCGGGCCCGGGGGATCGGGGCGGCCAGGAGGTAGCGCAGGCTCGACCACGACGCCTCCGACGCCACCGTGTCGCCGAAGAACAGCGCCACGACCACCACCAGCAGGAACGACGCCGACGCGAACAGCGCGAACACGGCGAAGTTGCCGCCGCTGCCCTTGGCGAGGTCGACGAGGTTGGTGGCGCTGCCGGGCGGGCTGCTCGCGGCCAGCGAGAACGCCACCCACAGGATGATCGGCAGCACCACGACCAGCCCGAACGTCACCTGCGTGCGGCGGCGCTCGAGCTGGCGGGCCAGCTCCACGCGCAGCGGCATGGTGCGGTCGGGGCGGTACCTTGTGGGGACGGGGCCGGCGGCGAGCTCGCCCACCGTGCCCGTGTGGGTCGAGGCCTCTTGCGAGGTCATGGTTCCCCATCCTCCTCCATCGGCGGAGCCTCTCCGACCAGCTGCAGGAACGCGTCCTCGAGACGGCGCCGCGGCCCGGCCGAGGCGACGTCCACCCCGGCCGTGACGAGCGCCCGCACCGCCGACGCGCGCGGCGTGCCGTTCAGCTCGGCGTGCACCGCCCCGCCGTCGACCTGCACGGCGTGGACGCCGTTCAGCTCCCCGAGGACCGTGGCCGCCCGGTCCGGCGCGTCGACGGTGAACGTCGCCGCCCCGCCGCCGGCGATGATGTCCTCGACGGTGCCGTCGGCCACCACGAGGCCGCGGTGCATGACCACCACGTGCGTGCAGGTCTGCTCCACCTCCGAGAGCAGGTGGCTGGAGACCAGCACCGTGCGCCCGCCCGCGGCGTAGCGGTGCAGCACCTCGCGCATGGCGTGGATCTGGGGCGGGTCGAGCCCGTTGGTGGGTTCGTCGAGCACGAGCAGCTCGGGCAGGCCCAGCATGGCCTGGGCGATCGCGAGCCGCTGCCGCATGCCCTGGGAGTACGTGCCGACCCGCCGTCCGATCGACGCGCCCAGCCCCGCGATCTCCAGCGCCTCGGCGAGGTGGGCCTCGTCGGTGGGGCGGCCGGTCGCGGCCCAGTACAGGCGCAGGTTCTCGGCCCCGGAGAGGTGGGGCAGGAAGCCCGGCCCCTCGACGAACGCGCCGATCCGCGCCAGCACCGGCGCACCGGCGGCGACGGGGAGCCCGAACGCGGTGATGCGGCCCGCGGTGGGCCGGATGAGGCCCATCAGCATGCGCAGCACCGTCGTCTTGCCGGCGCCGTTGGGGCCGAGCAGCCCCAGCACCATGCCCTGCTCGACGGAGAACGACACACCCCTCACCGCGCTGAACCCGCCCTTGTAGGTCTTGGCGAGGTCGCGGATCTGCAGCGGCGGGGCGTCCGGGTCGGCGACGGTGTGGGTCGTGCGGCGCCGGCGTCGGAGGAGCGCGCCGATCCACAGGGCGAGGGCGATCAGCAGCACCACACCGATCCCGATCGCCGGGCCCAGCGGCACCGTGCTGGCCGAGACGGCCTCCCCGGTGACGGTCGGGATCGTCAGCCCGCCGACGACGCCGACCCGCCACACCGCCGGATCGGTGCCGCCCGCGTAGGCCTGGTCGGTGGTGGCCATCGACACCGCCAGGGTGTGGCCGGCCTCGATCGGCGCCACCACCCCGGGCAGCGTGACGGTGAGCGTGACGGGCGAGCCGTCGGCGGGCACCGCCACCCGGAACGGGGCGACGGAGCTGCCCAGCAGCGTGCGCGTGCCGTCGGCGGCGAGCTCGGAGGTGGACGCGAACAGGATCGCCTCCGCCGGGGCGGGCTGCCCCGGCACCCGGGCGACCGTGACGGTGACGCGCGGCGCGCCGGTCAATGTCGTCGGGGACGCGAACGCCGCGGTGCGGAACTGCGCGGACTGCCCCGGGACGGCCGTGGCCGCCGCGAGCCGGCCCGCGACCGCGCCGAGTGCGGAGCCGATGCCCGGCAGCGACGTGATGGCGGCCGGGTTGCCGCCGGCGGGGGTGACGACGGGCTGTGGGTCACCGGTGAGCGGGAGCTGCTGCGTCACCAGCGGCGCGGTGCCGGGCAGGCCCGGGTAGGCGGGGGCCTGGACGGTGCGGCTGGTGGCCACCGTGGCCCCGGCCCGGATGCCGCTCGACACGGCGTAGGAGAAGCCGGTGCCCGGCGCGTCGCCCTTGCGGGCCAGGTAGTGGTCGAGCCAGGCGCCGATCGTGTCGCGGACGCCCTGGTCGGGGGCGCCGCCGTCGTGACCACCGGAGTACCACATGACCTTGACCGGGGTGCCGTTCGCGGCGATCTGGCGGGCGTTGGCGTCGGCCTGGTCGAGCCCGAACAGCGTGTCGGTCTCGCCCTGCACCAGCAGCGTCGGCGCGGTGATCCGGTTCGTGACGGTGGCGGGGGAGGAGCGGGCCAGCAGCGCCGCGGTGGTGGGTGAGAGCCGGCCCGTCGTCGCGGCCTCGGTGTAGGCGGCGCAGACCTGGGCGGTGAAGCGCCCGCAGGTGGCGTTCGTGCCGGGCGGTGCGGCGGTCGGTGCGGCGGTCGGTGCTGTGGTCGGTGCTGTGTCGCGCGCTCCCGCGGAGGGGCCCGCCCCGGCGGAGAAGAAGATCCCGGCCCAGCCGCGCTTGAACACCCCGCCCGGGGCGAACGCGCCCGCGGCGGGTGTGGTCTCCGGCGCCACCGCGGCGGCCGCGGTCTGGGGGAACAGCGCCTGGTTCAGGTCGTTCCACGTGATCACGGGCGCGATGGCGTCGACCCGCTTGTCGTAGCCGGCGAGCAGCAGCGACAGCGCGCCGCCGTACGACCCGCCCGTGACGCCCACGCGGGGGTCGCCCGGACCGTCCTGCTGCACCTCGGGGCGCCGGGCCAGCCAGTCGACCAGGCGGCTCGCGTCGGCCACCTCGTAGTCGGGGGAGTCGAGCGCGATCTGCCCGCCGCTGCGGCCGAACCCGCGCGCCGACCAGGTCAGGACGACGAAGCCGCGGGCTGCGAGGTCCTTCGCGTCGGTGTCGACCGAGGCCTTGCTCCCGCCGAAGCCGTGGGCCACCAGCACCGCGGCGGCGGGGGTGACGGTGGGCAGGTAGAGCGAGGTGTCCAGCGCGATCGTGCCCGTCGCCCCGGGACCGGCGGGCACGTCGATCCGCTGCTCCTGCACGGCCGGGGTGGTGGCGGCGTTCGCCGGGGCCGTCACGGTGACGGTGGCGGCCGCGGCGAGCGTCAACGCCAGCAGGCCACGCAGGAGGGAGTGCACGGACCGACGTTATGCGACAGCGCGTGCGCTCCGCGCGTCGTTCCTCAGTGCGCTCTCAGGGGGCCTCTCAGGGCGTGGTGTGCGTCACGACCTCGTCGAAGTGCTCGACGTTCGGGGCTCCGTCGAAGTGCGGGCCGACGACCGCGCGCCAGCGGCCGAAGTTCTCCGACTCGCGGAACCCGACGGTGTGGGCCTCGATGCTGTCCCATTCGATGAGCAGGACGAAGCGGGTGGGCGTCTCGGCGCTGCGCGTGAGGCGCGCCGAGCGGAACCCGGGGGTGTCGGAGACGTACTTCAGCCCCTCCGCCACGGCGTCGGCGAACTTCTCCTGCGAGTCGGCAAGGACGGTGAAATCAGCGATCTCGGTGACCATGGACGAACCCTAACCGCTCCGCACCGCGTCCCGGGCGGCCGCGACCCGCCACAGGAACCGCCGGAGATCCGGTCCGGCACCGAGACGTGCTGTGCGAGGACCGGTCGCTCCGGCCGGAACCCCGCGTCGGCGAAGCCCGGGCCGGCGAAGGCGGCGTTCCGCACCCACCGCCGGGTGCCCGACGGCCGGTCGATCTACCCGCCGGCGGCCCGCTTGCGCCGCTTCCCCTCGTGCATGGCCACGACGCGGGGGACCGGGATCGTGTGGCCCTCCGCCACCAGGTCGGCGGGCAGCGGCTGCGGGGCGGGCATGCGGTCGCGCCACGGGTCGGCGTCCCCGAGCCGCTCGACGGCCGTGTGGACCGTGAAGTCGGCTGGCGTCACGTCGTCGAGCTCGGCCCACGTCACGGGGAAGGAGACGGGCACGCCGGGACGGATGCGCGGGCTGTAGGCCGCGACCACCGTGGCCCCGCCCGCGCGGGTGGGATCGAGGAAGACCTTGCCCTCCCGGTCGTCCTTGATGAACGCCGTGGTGGCGACCCCGGGGTCGAGGCGTTCGGCGCGGGCGGCCAGGGCCCGGGTGGCCGCGGCGGCGTCGTCGAACGAGGTGCCGGCGATCGGCACGAACACGTGCAGGCCCTTGGCGCCGCTCGTCTTCACCGCGCCGTCCAGCCCGAGATCGGCCAGCGCCCGCTCGACGAGCCGGGCGGCGCGAACCACGTGGTCGAACGTGCCACCGTCGGGCGGGTCGAGGTCCATCACGAGGTGGCTGGGGTGCTCGGCCCCCACCTCGATGAGCGTGGGATGGAACTCGATCGACCGTTGGTTCGCGAACCAGAGCAGCGTGCGCCGGTCGTCGCACAGCGGGTAGGCGACCTCGCGGTGCGACGTCTGCGCCCACACCGTGGTGGTGGCGATCCAGTCCGGCGCGTACTTCGGCGTGTTCTTCTGCATGAACGGGGCCTGCCCGGGGCGGACCCGCATGACCGAGAGCGGACGGTTGCGCAGGACCGGCAGGATGCGGTCGCCGACGGCGTCCAGATAGTCGATGAGATCGCGCTTGGTGGCACCCGAATCGTCGAACAGGGGTTTGTCGAGGCTGGTCAGCTCCACACCGTCGCGCGATTCACCCATACCCGTTATTGTACCTTCCGCCTGGAAGTCGGATTCCGACCAACTGTTCACCCACCATTTCGCCGCCGTCCTCCGCGGAAGGGTGAAAGAGCATGCATGTCTCACCCATGACGGTGAATCCCCCGGTGAGCCCTCCGACGTCGACATCCCCGCGCACCTGGCCGCGACGATGACGATCGCGGAGCAGCAGGACCGACCGCGCAGCTCCCTCGACCACGCGTTCCTCGAGATCGACGATCACGGTCTGACCCCACCGACCCACCCCGCGAGTCGGCACTTCCGAGCGCGCGAGTCGGCACATCCAGGTGCGCGAGTCGGCACTTCCGGGTGGCCGAGTCGGCGGTCCACGGCGTCACCGGAGGCGGAGAACCGCCGACTCACGGACGCGAAAGGGCCGACTCGCGGACGGGAAACCGCCGACTCGCGGACGGGAAACCGCCGACTCGCGGACGGGAAACCGCCGACTCGCGGACGGGAAACCGCCGACTCGCGGGTCAGAGGTGGTGGAGGGTGACCTGGTCCAGGCGCCCCGGCGTCGTCTCCGCCGTCATCCACGTGTGGGTGGGCTGGCGGCGGCGGTCCGTGGGTGAGCCGGGGTTCAGCAGGCGCAGACCGTTCGCCGCCGTCGTGTCCCAGGGGATGTGGCTGTGGCCGAAGACCAGCACGTCCGTGTCCGGGTAGGCCTTCTGGCAGCGCTTCTCGCGCCCCTGCGCCGCACCCGTCTCGTGCACGACGGCGAACCGGACGCCGTCCAGCTCGACGCGGGCCACCTCGGGCAGGCGTTCGCGCAGGTCGGGACCGTCGTTGTTGCCCCAGACCCCGACCAGACGGGCCGAGCGGGCCTCGAGCGCGTCGAGCAGGTCGGCCGACATCCAGTCCCCGGCGTGGATCACCACGTCCGCGGCGTCGACCGCCTCCCACACCGGTGCGGGCAGGTCCTTCGCCCGCACCGGGACGTGGGTGTCGGAGAGGATCAGCAGGTTCAGGACACGCCCAGCAGGTCGACCACGAAGATCAGGGTCTCGCCGCCCTTGATGGCGCCACCGGCACCGCGGTCGCCGTAGCCGAGGTGCGGGGGGATCACGAGCTTGCGGCGGCCGCCGACCTTCATCCCGGCCACGCCCTGGTCCCAGCCCGCGATGACGCGACCGGCACCGAGCGGGAAGCGGAACGTGGAACCGCGGTTGTAGGAGGCGTCGAACTCCTCGCCGGTGGAGTGGGCCACGCCGACGTAGTGCACCTCGACGGTCTGCCCGGCGCGCGCCTCGGCGCCGTCGCCGGTGGCGAGCTCCTCGATGACGAGGTCGGTGGGGGCGGGGCCGTCGTAGGGGTCGACGGTGGGCTTCGAAGCGGTCATGTGTTCACCCTGCCAGAGGGCTGCCCGCCCGGGAGACAGGGCTCATGGCCCCCAACCGGTCGCCGCTCGGGTTGTGGCACGAACGGTCGTATTCGTGTCACGAACGACGACTGTGACGACGCTTTTCGGGCACGCTTTGCAGGGCGCCGCGCGGATGTATAGCATTCGGTTCAGCAATGGGTTCGACAGGGGGGCCGCATGATCTGGGAGGTAATCGGCCTCGGTTTTCTGCTCAGTCTCGACAATTTTCGCGTGGCGATCGTGCTCGGTACAGTGCCGTTCGGCTTCCGTCGAGCGGTCCAGATAGCCCTGGCCTTCGGGCTCTGGGACGTGGTGATGCCACTGGCGGGTCTGACTGTGGGCAGTGCCGTCGGTGACGTGATCGGATCATATGCCGAATACGTCGGATCGGCGGTACTCGGCGCCTATGGCCTGTATCTCCTCATCACCGCGATGCGGAACCCCGAGGCCGAGGAGCTGGACCACCCCTGGGCGCTGTTCGGCATCCCGTTCTCGCTGGGCCTGGACAATCTCGTGGCCGGTGCCAGCCTGGGGATGCTCGGCTTCTCCCCGGTCTTCTCGTCCGTCGTCTTCGGCATCACGACCGCCGTGATGTCGTTGCTCGGGCTGCAACTCGGCAGATTCGCCGCCCGACTCATCCATATCCGTGCGGATCTGCTCAGCGGTGTCGCGCTGATCGCAGCGGCCGTCATGCTGCCGATCCTCTTCGGCTCGTGATTCCGCCTAGAGACCGAGCAGGTTCCTTATCCTCGCCGAGCTCCGGCGGGAGACCGGGATTCGCTCATCCCGTTGCTGGTCCGTGCTCAGGGTGAGAATCCCGCGGCTCCTGTGGTCGACCCGGCGGACTCGTTCGAGGTTGACGAGATAGCTGCGATGGGTACGGAGGAATCCCCGTGGCGTCAGTTCGGCGTCGACGTTGTCCATTCCGCGGGTCGCCGCGCGGACACGCCCATCGTCGGTGATCAGCCAGACCGCGTGCCCGCTCGCCTCGGCGTAGCGGATCTCCGACGGATCCAGCAGCAGTACCTGGCCACCCTGAACGGCCGCGATCCGGCCGATCGCACCGGCTGCGGGCGCGGCCAGCTCCTCGCCGTCGCTCGCCGGGTCGTGGGAGAGCAGCCACCCGATCACACCGGCGCCCACGCGGACGGGAGCCATCGAGAACATCTCGGGGCGCCCGACCAAGGGGGTGCCGAGGTCGGCCGATCCGATCCAGTCGGGATTTCTCTCCGCCCTGCCCTCGGCCTGCCCGACGATGCTGCGGAGCGTCGCACCCCCTGCCCTCCGGCGGCTCGCCGGATCCACCATGAACCCCGCGGGCAGATCCCGGAGCAACGCCCTGGCTCCGTCGTTGCCGGCGACGACGTTGCCGGCCAGGTCGATCGCCAGCAACCCGCCGACGGAGGTCGACTCGGCCTTCGTGAACTCCCGCGAGATGGTGACGCCGTCCTGCACGGCCTGCTCGCGTAGCCCGGCGTTGACGGGCTCCATCTCCGCTGCGATTCCGCTCGCGTAGCCGCTGATGTCCTCCTGCGAGCACAGGGAGATGTTCAGGGCGGCCACGGGGTCCCGCGTCACGGCGTCGTAGACCGCTGCGCCGGCGCAGTTCCACCCGTGCATCTCCTGGCACCAGTGCTCCGGACCGCGGACCACGACGGGATGATCCTGCAGGATGGCAGTGCCCATGCCGTTGGTGCCCGTCGCCGCCTCGGACCAGTTGAAGAACGGGGCGAGGCCGCTGTCCGCGGCACAGCTGCGGAGTCCACGCGTGCCCCAGGACGCGACGATCTGACCCTCCCCGTCGGTGACCGTGGCCAGGCATCCCGCGCCGTGCTCCGCGAGCGCGGAGGCGATCCCGCCGAGCTGGGCGAACACGCCGGGGTGCGCCGGCCGATGGCTGTGCCCCCGGGTGGTGGTCGTCGGACGCCAGAGCAGGGGATCGATCTTGTGCACGTCGCGACACCGGTGCCACGACCGCAGTATCGGCGGCGGGATCCCCTGCACGTCGTCCTCGCCGGAGACGAAGCGCTCCCAGGCGGTCAACGTCCGGCGCCGGTGCTCCCGGTCGGTGCCCATGGTCAGGACCGGTGCGGCCGGGGTATCAGGATCTCGTGGCGCCGCTCCCCGTTCGCCGCGTCCACCGCCGCGGTCACCAGCGCGTGGTCGGGGGAGAGGTGACAGACCGGGTCCGTGCGGGCCGGGTCGCCGGTGAGCTGGAACGCCTGGCAGCGGCACCCGCCGAAGTCGAGCTCACGGCGGTCGCACGTCCGGCAGGGGTCGCGCATCCAGTCGGTGCCGCGGAAGGCGGTGAACATCGGTGCCGAGTCCCAGATCGTCGAGAGCGGCTCCTCGCGGACGCTCGCGCGGGGGAGCGGCAGGGTCTGCGCGGCCGGGCACGGCAGCGCGTGCCCGTTGGGAGCCACGGTGAGCTGCCGTGCGGCCCAGCCACCCATGCACGGCTTGGGGTACTCGCTGTAGTAGTCGGGCAGGACGTGCACGACCTCCATCCGGCCCGTCAACCGCACGCGGGCGGCCCGCACGATCTCCTCGGCCGCCGCTAGCTGCTCCCGGCTCGGGAGCAGTGCGGCCCGGTTGCGCCACGCCCACCCGTAGTACTGGGTGTTGGCCAGCTCGATCCGGTCGGCGTCGAGCTCCTCGACCAGCGCGATGATCTCGGCGACCCGGTCGATGTTCTGCCGGTGCAGCACCACGTTGACGGTCAGCGGCCAGCCCAGGTCCTTCACCACCGCGGCTGCCTTGAGCTTGCGCTCGAACGACGGGATCCCGGCGATCCGGTCGGACGTGGCCGGTTCGTCGGCCTGCACGCTGATCTGGACATGGTCCAGGCCGGCCTCCCTGAGACCTTCCGCGCGACTGCGCGAGAGGCCGATCGCGCTCGTCACCAGGTTCGTGTACATGCCCAGCTCGGCGGCGGTGCGCACCAGGTCCACCAGGTCCCGGCGCAGCAGCGGCTCGCCCCCGGAGAGGTGGCACTGCAGCACACCCATCTCCGCGGCCTCGGTGAACACACGCTGCCACTCCGCCGTGCTCATCTCGTCGTCGTAGGCGGCGAGCTCGAGCGGATTGGAGCAGTAGGCACACGCCAGGGGGCACCGGTAGGTGAGCTCGGCCAGCAGTCCGAAAGGTCTATCCATTGTGGATCTCCACACACCGTCTCGCGACGAGGCGGGCGACGAAGGCCGCCACCTCGTCGTCGACGACCCGGTCGTAGCGCTCCCGCAGCACCGCCGCGACTCCCGCCACGGTCCGGTTCCCGTCGCACAGCGAGAGGATGTCCGCGCCGGTCGGGTTGAGCACGATCACCGACTCCGGACCCAGCAGAACGTGCCGATCCCGGGTCGGGTCGAAGCGCAGCCGGACGTGCGACGACAGTATCGGCCGATCGCCGTCAGCCACCATGGGCCTGGTCGATCGCGTCCATCATGGACCAGAGCACGTCGCACTTGAACGACAGCGCGGCGACCGCGGCGTCCCGGTCCTGCGGAGTCCGACAGTGCTCGGTGACCACCTCGAGGGCGTGCTCGGAGTCGCGTGGGGCCTGGTACAGCCGGGCCCGGAAATAGGCCAGGCCGTCGGGCTCGATCCACGTGTAGTACTTCTCGAACGCGGCCAGGCGCTCGGCCATCAGGTCCGGTGCGAACAGCTCGGTCAGCGACGACGCGACCGCCTCCACCCAGGGCCGGTTGCGGGCGAAGGTCACGTAGGCGTCGACGGCGAACCGCACGCCGGGAACGAGGTGGCGGTGGTCGGCGATCTCCTCGCGGGTCAGGCCGCAGGCCTCGCCGAGGCGGAACCACGCCTCGATGCCACCCTCGCCGTCGGCGGTGCCGTCGTGGTCGGTGATGCGGCGGATCCACCGCCGGCGCACCACCGGGTCGGGGCAGTTCGCCAGGATCGCGGCGTCCTTGCGCGGGATCATCTCCTGGTAGTAGTAGCGGTTCGCCACCCAGCCGCGGATCTGGTCGGGGCGCAGGACGCCCTTGTTCATCCGCAGGTGGAACGGGTGCGCGCTGTGGTAGCTCTGCGAATGAGCGCGCAGTTGCTCCACGAGACCCTCGTCCGATCCGATCATGGTCGTCGTCACTGGACCTCCACTTCGAGACCATCGCGGGCCACCTCCATCCCACGCCGCTCGACCTCGCGCCGTTCCGGCGAGTCCTCCAGCAGGATGGGGTTGGTGTTGTTGATGTGGATGTAGATCCGGCGTTCGATCGGCAGCCGGGACAGCTGTTCGAGGCTGCCACCGGGTCCGCCGAGCGCGAGGTGACCCATGTCGTGGGCCGTCTTCTCGGCCAGGCCGAGGCGGATCAGCTCGTCGTCGTGCCAGCACGTGCCGTCGATGAACAGGCAGTCGATGCCCTCGAGCTCGTCGAGCACGGCCGGGGTGAGCTCCTGCACACCCGGCAGGTACACCGCGGCGGCACCGGTGGCCTCGTCGGTGAGCCGGTAGCCGACGACCCGGCCCTCGTCGGTGCCGGTGCCGAATCGATCGTGCTTCGCGGTGGGGACGTCGAAGGCCCGGTAGGAGATCCCGCCGAGCGAAACGTCCTGTCCCGGGACGACGGGTGTCCACTCGACGGGGCAGTAGCGCTCCAGCGTGGTCAGCACCCCGGTCCCCGACGTCAGCGTCGCGTACGTGGTCTCGGTGGCGTGCAGGCGGATGCCGCGTCCCTCCCGGAGCAGGAGCAGCCCCAGGGTGTGATCCAACTCGCCGTCGGTCAGCAGCACCGCCTGGAGCGGTGTGACCCGGTCGGCCCCGGGGTGCAGGCCCGGGAACGCCTCGAACTGTGCCCGGATGTCGGGGGAGGCGTTGAACAGGAACCACCGCTCCCGGTCCGGGCTCACCGCGATCGACGACTGCGTGCGCGCCCGCGCCCTGCCCCCGCGGACCGCCCGGCACGTCGGGCAGCTGCAGTTCCACTGCGGGTAGCCACCCCCGGCCGCCGACCCCAACACCCTCAGCCACATGTCCCGTTCCCCGATTCCCTCCCGGCCGACGGGAGGGGGCACCGGAAGCCCGCCCCGGCGCCCCTCCCGTCCGTCGGCCTCAGGCCTCCGATCGTGCGATGTACATCGTCACCTCGGGTGCGCAACCGATCTCCTCGAAGTCGGGCGTCTCCCAGTCGGTACGGAGCTCCACGTGATCACCTCCCCTGCGGTCGTTCCGTGACGTGCGGGTGTGTGGTGGATCAGTCCTCCGGCAGGGCGAAGACGAACAGCGCGTCGCCCGCGGCGGCCCCGAGCAACCCGGGCAGGAACCCCTCGATCCAGCCACCCCATCCGGTCGGGACCGCCAGGTACTGCCGGCCGTCGACGCTGTAGGTGCTGGGGCTGCTGTGGTGCCCGCTGCCGCACTGGAACTGCCACAGCTTCTCGCCGGTCTCGGCGTCCAGGGCGACGAAATCACCCGTCGGCGTGCCCTGGAACACCAGCCCGCCCGCCGTGACCAGCGTCGAGGCACACATCGGGTACTCGTTGCGCCACCGCCACTTCTCCTCGCCGGAGATCGGGTCGATGGCGGCCACGTACCCGTAGAAGTCCTCGAGATCCACGGCGACGCCGGCGCCCCAGTACGGGATGCTCTCCTTGAACTCGCGGCGCCGGCGGGTGGCCGTGGCCCCGACCTCCTGGACGGGCACGTAGATCAGTCCCGTCTGGCGGCTGTAGGCCATGTGGGTCCATTCCTTGGCCCCGGCCGGTCCCGGCCAGAAGTGCACCGGGACGCCCTCCTCGTCCGGGTACACCTTGGGCGTGACCTTCCCATCGGAGGTGATCTCACCCCAGGTGATCCGGTCGGCGAAGGGAAACACCCGGACCAGCTCGCCGTCGGTCCGGTCGAGGACGAAGAAGTACCCGTTCTTGTCCGCGTGGGCGAGGAGCTTCCGCCCGTCCGGGGCGTCGAACAGGAGGTTCTCCATCGTGGAGTCGTAGTCCCACAGGTCGTGCGGGGTGCACTGGTAGTGCCACCGGATCTCGCCCGTGTTCACGTCCACCGCGACGATGCTGTCGGTGTAGAGGTTGTCGCCCTCCCGCACGGCGCCGTCGAAGTCCGGTGCCGGGTTGCCCGTGCCCTGGTAGAGCAGCTCCAGCTCCGGGTCGTAGGTAGGGGTGATCCAGCAGTTCCCGCCGCCGCGCTGCCACGCGTCGCCGTCGGCCGGCCAGGTCTCGGCGCCGGGCTCGCCCGGCTTCGGGACCATGTAGCGGCGCCAGCGGCGCTCACCGGTCTCGGCGTCGAACGCGTCCAGGCAGCCGCGGCTGCCGAACTCCCCGCCGGAACTCCCGACGACCACCATGTCCTTCACGATCAGCGGCGCGACCGTGCGGCTCTCCCCGGCCCGTACGTCACCGATGGTCCTGTCGAAGACCTTCTCCCCGGTCGTCGCATCGAGCGCGATGAGATGGGCGTTGAGGGTGGCCATGTAGACCTTGCCGTGTCCCACGGCCACGCCGCGGTTGACGTTCCCGCAGCACAGCGACACGTCGTACGGGGAGGCGTACTTGTACCGCCACAGCTCCTCGCCCGTCTTCGCGTCCAGTGCCCAGCACTTGCCGTCCGGGCCCGAGATGTACATGACCCCGTCCACGACGAGCGGGGAGGCCTCGAACGAGTAGGTCGACGCGCCGGACTGCATGCCCGTCGCCCCGGCCTGGAACACCCACGCGGGGCTCAGGCGCTTGACGTTGTCCTTGGTGACCTGGTTCAGCTCGCTGTAGCGCTGGCCGTCGTAGGTGCCGTAGTAGGTGAGCCAGTTCTGCGGCTCCGAACGGGCGTCGAGGATGCGCTCGTAGTCCACGTTCGCGGTGGCGGGTGCGCTTCCCTTGACGGCGCTCAGTTGCGTGAGCGGGATGGCTGCGCCCGCGTCGACATAGTCGGTCATCTCATGCTCCTGTCTACGGGCGCGGCTGCGGGGGGCGGTCGAGCTTGGCCTCGTCGGGGACTTCCCCGCTGATGACGATCGCCCCGACCAGGCCGCGGCCCTCGTCGTTGCCGGTGGTGGAGCTGTAGTAGTAGGTGCCGGGACCGGCCAGCTCGAGCGACGCCGTTCCCTTGGCGTGGTTCACCAACCAGATGATCTTGGGATCACCGTTGTTGGGGAGCACCGCGCAGTGGGTGTTCTTGTCATCGTTGATGAGCGTGAGCTCGAGGTTCCCGCCGTGGGGCAGGATGAGAGTGGCCGGTTCCCAGCAGAGCTCGTCCTCGGGAATCCGGATCGTGGCGGTCATCGTGCCGTCGGGGCCCTCGTCGGCGTGCCCGACGCCCCCGGTCCCGAGCAGCCGGCCCAGCCCGGTGCTGTTCTGTCGGGCCAGCCCGTCGGCCAACTCGGCTGATGGTTCACCTGAAAAAGTCGTCATCAGTACTACCTCCTCGTCGCGAACGTCCGTCCTGCCCGGGGCGGCATCATCACCACCACCAGGACCTCCTTCCCCTCGGTTCCGTCGTCGACGGTGCGCCGGCCCGCGCGGGCGGCGTCGTCGGTGAGCCCGGGCCGGGCGCCATCGGAGGAAGGGGCGGACGGTCGGAGACCCGGCGCTCAGGTGCGCGGGCCACCACGGGGCCACGGCATCCCAGGGACGCGTTCTCGGGCACACCCATGTGCTCCTCCAGGCCGCGCGCCGTCGCAGCCCGACGCACGGTGCCGCCACGGGTCGCTCGACCATCTGTCGATGGTGTCGACCACTGGGCGGCAGGACACACGGTTCACGGTGGTGACAGACCTGCCGACCGCGGAACGGTGTGTGCTGAGCCGTGTTCGACAGTACGTAGCGCTTCCGAGATCTGCAAGGGAGGAGATCGACTCGATGTCCATGATTCCCTCGGACAACGCCCGAACGGCGGTGTACCGCCGCCGGGCCCGGGTTGTGATCTGTCGCGGCCTTCGGGTGTGTGCCTATAGTGCATTGGGGCGACGCTGCCGACATCGGCCGGCGGTCTGCCCGGTCGGAGGTCGATATGAAATGCGCAGGTTCGGATCGCCCGAAGCGCTCGCGTGGCTCGGTACCAATGGTGTGCACGCCAACAGCGTCGAACTGAAGACGCTGCTCGTGCCCCCGGCCGAAGCGGCGGCCGAAGCTCTGACGGGACGATGCGCGCCCACGTGGAGCGTGCGGAGGATGTACCTGTTGGACACCGTGGATCTGGACCTGGTCCGGGCCGGGGTGGAGATCCGCCTGCGACGTCGGGCCCGTGGTCGCTACGACCTCGCGGTGTCGGCCCGACGTAGCGGCATCGCCCGTGAGCGGATCATCCCGCGAAACGTGCGGGTGGAGTTGGACATCGTGCCCGGGGCGTTGTGGCAGGACATCGAGGATCGGTGCGAGGTCGGCTCGGCGGCCGCGGCCGAGGTGATCGCCGGCTCAGCCGCGTCGCAGGAGTTGCTCTCCGCGACCCAGCGTTCGTGGGCGTGCTGCGGTGGGAACGAAGCCGTGGACGACGCGCAACTGCGGGAGCTGAGGGTCCACGGACCTCTGGTGGTGCACCGGGTCAAGGTCAATGCCCAGCGGCTGGGACTGCGTCGGGCAGATCTCGAGCTGTACCGGTATCCGAGCGGTCGGGAGCTGTTGGAGCTGTCCACCCGCTGCTGGCCGCAGGACGTGCTGCAGACCGCCACGGCGTTCGAGCAGTTGCTCGACGAGCGGGACGTCGTCGTCGCGCCGGGGCACCGCACCAAGGCCTCGGTGTGGCAGGACGAGATCGGGATCGGTCGGGCGAGCTGAGGCCGGTCCGCCCTCCGCCGACGCGTAACTCGACGTCAGGAGGTCACCAGAACCTGATGCCGGCGGCCTTGAGTCGGCGCTTGTGCTGCCGCACGGCGGTCTCGATCGCAGCGGTGGAGATGAGGTCCCCCCATACCTTCGCCGCCGTCTCCCCCTGCTCGAGCAGCGCCTCCGCTTCGTCGTGGCCGATGGCCGCGCTCTGGACCACGCGCGAACCGAACCCGATGTGCCAGCGCTCGTCCCGCAGCACCAGCTCCACCCCCTTGCGAACGCCCGGCAGGCCGACGGACAGCTGCTCGAGCGTGTCGAGCATGGCGTGCTGCCCCGCCAGGAGGACGACGCCCTCGATCACCATGTGGTAGAGCCCGACCGCGGCCGTCAGACCTCCGTGATCGTCGGCGAGACGCCGGGAGGTGGCCGGCAGGCGGTGCTCGAACAGGTCGACGAGTTCGGCGCTGACGTGGGCCCGCAGGACGTTCCGCCGTGCCGCAGGGTCGACCCCCGGGACGCGGGCGACCTCGGCCGCAACCAGGTCGAAGAAGCGGGCGTGGCGCGCCTCGTCGCGGGCCTGGGAACGGAAGCAGGCGTCCATTGCGTCGTCACGCGACGCGGCCGCCTGGTAGGAACCCAGCTGTCCGGCCACCGACGTCTCGGCGATGCAGAAGCCCGCGACCAGCCCGAGGACCTTGTCCCGCTCGGCGTCCGTGAGGACCGGCCAGGCCTCGCGGTCGGCCGAGTAGTCGATGGCGGTCTCGTCCCACTGCAACGAATCGGCGAGTTGTACAAAATGGGCGTATCCAGTGATCATGACTCGGCGTCCTCAGTTCTCCGGAAAATCCTCTCCCGGTGCCAGTTCGCGGAAGTCCGACTTGCCGGCCCCGCAGATGGGGCACATCCAGTCGTCGGGGATGTTCTCGAACGGTGTTCCCGGCTCGATCCCGCTGTCCGGGTCACCTTCCTGCGGATCGTAGATGAAGCCGCAGGGCTCACATAACCACCGTTTCGTCACGGGCATCGCGCCATAGTGACTCTGTGTGGTGATTCCTTGATCGTCGTCACCTGCCCCTCTGACCGGAGCCGTTCCATTCCCGTCCGGACGTTACCGGTGAAATACGCCGGAGGCGACCGGGAGGCCTGCAAGATCATGTGACGCACTGGTTGACGCAACCGACAAGTTGCCATACGGTCGCAACCACCCAGTTGCTACGGAGGTAGAGATGGCATTCCCCGATCGCATCGAGCGTGTCGTCGAGATCGCGCACCCGCCGGTCACGGTGTGGACCGCGCTCACCACGGCCGACGGCTTGAGCAGCTGGTTCGGAGAGGAGGTCACGATCGACCTGCGCCCGGGCGGCACGGCGCGGATGAGCTGGAGCAGCGGCGACGTCGCCGACATGCGTATCGAGCGCGTGGAGGAGCCGACGGTGTTCGGCTACACCTGGCACGTCTACGGCCTGCCCGAGGACGACCCGCGCCGCACCTACGTCGAGTTCACGCTCGAGCCGGTTGCCGCGGGCACGCGGCTCACGGTGGTCGAGTCCGGCTTCTCCCAGCTGCCCGACGACGCCCACGACAAGGCGTTCGGCGGCAACGTCCAGGGCTGGGCGAGTGAGCTGGGCGAGCTCGTCGCCTACCTCGATGCCGCCTGAGGCCGAGGAGATCGCCGAACAGGTCTTCGTGGCGCTGGCCGACCCGAGCCGTCGCTCTCTGCTCGCCGCGCTGGCGGCGGGCGGACCCGCCACCGCCACCGACCTGGCCGGCCGCCTGCCGATCACCCGGCAGGCCATCGCCAAACACCTGACGTTGCTGGCCGATGCCGGCCTCGTCACGGCGGAGCCGGGGGAGCGGCGCCGCGTGCGCTACCGGCTGCGCTCCGCCCCCATGCGGGTGGCGCAGCAGTTCCTGGCCGCTCTGGCCCGTGACTGGGACGGCCCGCTCGACGCACTACAGGCCCATCTCGAGAAGGGAGCACACGATGACTGAACCGAGGATCGACGACCGCGCCACCTGGCCGGCCGAGCGGGACGCACTGCTGGTGCGGGAGAAGGCCCACACCCGCGCCGGCGGTGGGATCGCAGCTGCGCGGCGACGCCTGCCGATGGTGGAGATCGACCCGGCCGCCGCGGTGGTCGGCCCGCCCGGACGCGGCCTGGAGGCGATGGCGCCGAGGCACGGGCTGATCGCCCGTACCGACGGCCGTCCGACGGCGCAGTGGTCGCGCCTCGCGTCGGGGGTCGGCGCGTGAACGTCGTGTCGGCCCAGGAGTGGGAGGCCGCCCGCGCGGCGCTGCTGGTCAGGGAGAAGGCGCACACCCGCGCCCGGGACGCGCTGGCCGCGGAACGCCGCCGGATGCCGTGGCTGCTCGTGGAGAAGGACTACGCGTTCGACGGGCCGTCGGGCCGGGTGAGCCTGCTGGAGCTGTTCGAGGGGCGTCGCCAGCTCGTCGTCTACCGCGCGTTCTTCGAGCCGGGGGTGCACGGCTGGCCCGACCACGCCTGCACGGGATGCTCGCTGATGGCCGACCAGGTCGCCGACGTCGTCCACCTGCACGCCCGCGACACCACGTTCGCCTACGCCTCGCGCGCGCCCCAGCCCGACATCGCCCGGCTGAAGGCCCGGATGGGCTGGACGATGCCCTGGTTCACGCTCACCGACGACTTCGACGCCGACTTCGGCGTGGACGAGTGGCACGGCACCAACGTCTTCCTCCGCGATGGCGACCGCGTGTTCCGCACGTACTTCGTCAACGCCCGCGGCGACGAGGCACTCGGGAGCACGTGGAGCTACCTCGACCTCACTCCTCTCGGGCGGCAGGAGGACTGGGAGGACTCACCCGAGGGCGTCGTCCAGACGCCGGCGTACGCGTGGTGGAACTGGCACGACGCGTACTAGGAGCGCGCTGAAAGAACTCGGGCCTACTGCGCGACGCCCAGGCGGCGCCCTCGCAGCGTTGGGCAGCCTTGCGATGACACCACCTGGACGCCGCTCGCTACGGCCGGAGTTCTTCAGCACCCTCTAGCCGGCGGTGTCCGTCCCGAGCGCGTCCTTCAGGAACTGCACCTGCAGCAGCAGGAGGTTCTCCGCCACCACCTCCTGCGGCGTCATGTGCGTGACGCCGGAGAGCGGCAGCACGCTGTGCGGACGCCCGGCGGCCAGCAGCGCCGAGGACAGGCGCAGGGTGTGGGCGACCACCACGTTGTCGTCGGCCAGGCCGTGCACCAGCAGCAGGGGGCGGGTGAGCTTCCCGGCGTCCCCGATCAGCGACGAGCGGCGGTAGGCGTCGGAGTCGGGCAGCCCGAGGTAGCGCTCGGTGTAGTGGGTGTCGTAGAGCGACCAGTCCGTGACGGGGGCGCCGGCGATCGCGGCGTGGAAGACGTCCGGGCGGCGCAGCACCGCGAGCGCCGCCAGGTACCCGCCGAACGACCAGCCGCGGATGCCGACGCGGGTGAGGTCGAGATCCGGGTGGTCCCTGGCCAGGGCCTGCAGGGCGTCGACCTGGTCGTCGAGCACGGGGGTGGCGAGGTCGCCGTGCACCGCCCGCTCGAACGCCGGGCCCTTGCCGGGCGTGCCCCGCCCGTCGACGACCACCACGGCGAAGCCCTGCTCGGCGAACCACTGGCTGGTCAGGTGCGCCCCCCGCGCCGCGACGACGCGCTGGGCGTGGGGGCCGCCGTAGGGGTCCATGAGCACCGGGAGCGTCGTGCCCGGCTCGTACCACGACGGCAGCAGCAGGGCGGTGGGCAGCCCCCGCGAACCGGTCGTCAGCAGGGAGACCCGCGGCTCGAGGCCGGGGAGGTCGGCGAACGAGGCGATGGTGAGCTCGCCGGGCACGACCGCGTCCGCGCCGTCCGGGCCGGCGTCGGTCGCCCGGCGGACGGTGGTGACGGAGCCGTCGGTGTCCAGGTCGGCCCGCGAGACGAGCAGGGTGCCACCGGCCATAAGTCCACTGTGGACACCCGGCTGCGGGGTCAGGGAGGTGAGCCCGTCCGGGCCCCACGTCCACAGCCCGACCGACGCCGGCTCCTCGCTCGCGCGGAACAGCACGACGTCGCCGTCGACGCACGCGACGTCGCGGACCTGCAACGTGGCGGGCGTGACCGGCGCGCCGTCGACGACGAGCCGGCGCGCGTCGTCGACGTCGGCCACCGTCACCAGCGCACCCGACGCCGTGTGCGCCGGCACCCCGGGCACGATGTCGACCCACACCGGGTCGGTGCGCTCGTCGGCGAGCGTGGTGGCGCCGGTGGTCGGGTCCACCTGCCGCACGCGCAGCGCCGTCTGGTCGCGGGGTTCGGTGACCACCACGAGCCCGTGGCCGTCCCAGACGACGTCGACGAGGTACTCGTCGTCCCAGCTCACGGGCGTCGTGGTGCCGTCGAGCGTGATGATCTCGGCGGTCACGCGCGCGTTGGGGGTGCCGGCGGCGGGGTAGCGCACGGCGGTCGGGACCGTGGCGGGGTTCGCCGGGTCGGCGATGTGCCACTGCTGCACCGGCGACTCGTCGACGCGTGCGACGAGCAGTGCGTCCCCGTCGGGGGACCACCAGTACCCCCGCATCCGCTCCATCTCCTCGGCCGCGGCGAAGTCGGCGAGGCCGTAGGTGACCAGTGGGCCGTCCGGCTCGGCGAGGGCCCTGGTGGTGCGGGCGGTGACGTCGTGGACGTGCAGCGCGCCACCGCTGACGAAGGCGACGAGCCGGCCGGTCGGGTCGGGCCGCGGGTCGATCACCCCGCCGGGCGTCTCGACCAGGCGCGGGGTGAGTCCGGCCGCGAACTCCGTGACGTAGAGCTGCCCGGACAGCGCGAACGCCGCCATCGTGACGGGCCGGTCGGTGGCGTAGCCGACGACGCCGCCCGCCTGCTCCCGGCTGCGCTCGCGGCGCGCCTTCTCCTCGGGCGGGAGGTCCTCGGTGGACGCGTCCAGGGTGTGCGGGTCCGCGACCAGCCGCTCCTCACCCGTCGCCAGGTCCAGTGTCCACAGGCACGTGACGGGGTCGGTGCCGCCGCGGCTGCGCAGGAAGGCGACGCGGTCGCCGTCGGGGGAGACGGTGAACCCGCGGGGCGCGCCGAGGGTGAAGCGTCGGGTGCGGGCCTGGCGGCGGGGGAAGCTGTCGGTCACGGTCGCCCAGTCTGCCCGCCCGCACCCCCTCCGGCTCGGCTCGGGGGGACCGTGATCGGATGGCCGTATGAAGCGCACCCTGCTCGCGGCCGCCGTTGTCGCATCGATGACGCTCGCCGGATGCGGGTCCGGTACGAGCACGGTGGCCGGAACGGACACCGTGGCCCCGCAGCCGACCGCCGCGGCGACCACGGCCCCCGCCACCGGGGCCCCCGCCACCGAGGCCGCGCCCACCGTGGCCCCGACGCCGGCCGAGCCGGGCGCCAAGGTCGCCGGCATCCCGGCCCTGAGCGGGACTCCGACGGACCTGAAGGCCCAGTCCTCGGGCCTGGCCGGCACGGGTCAGCCGCCCACCCAGCTGCTCACCCAGGACGTGGTGGTCGGCAAGGGCCCGGCCGCGAAGGCGTCCGACACCGTGAGTGTCCGCTACTCGGGCACGCTCTACGACGGCACGCCGTTCGACGCGTCGTGGAAGCAGGGCGACACCCCGGTCAGCTTCCCGCTCAACCAGGTCGTGCCCGGCTTCGCACTGGGCATCGAGGGCATGCAGCCCGGCGGCCGGCGCGTGATGGTGATCCCGCCGGCGCTGGGCTACGGCGAGCAGGGCAGCCCGCCCGTGGTCCCCGGCAAATCCACGCTCGTGTTCGTGGTGGACCTCGTCGGCATCGGCTGATCAGTTGACGCAGGGCACCCCGTCCGCGCTGATCACGCGGGGCGCGGTGGTCGGCGCGGCCGTGGTGGTCGGCGCCGCGGCCGACGTGGGGGCGGGGTTCCCGGCCGGCTCGATCTGGACGGGAGGCGCGGTGGGTACCACCCCGGACACCAGGCCGCCCACGAACTCCTGCACGGCGGCCTTGTCGATCTGGACGGCCACGCCGTCGTAGGGGGTGCGCAGATCCGGGCGGCCGGTGGGGATCGTGTAGAAGGTCAGGTTGTCGCCCGCCAGCCGGGCCATCTGGGCGACGGCCTGGTCGAGGTCCCACCCGCTGTCGATCACGACGTAGCGCGACGCGACGTCGACGAGCTGCGCGAGCTTCGCCGGGTCGGTCAGCGCGCCGGTGGAGCGCAGCCGCGTGGTCAGGCCCGCGATGAACGCCTGCTGGCGCGCGACGCGGTCGAGGTCGCCGCCGTCGAGGCCGTGCCGCTGACGGACGAAGGCGAGCGCCGTGGTGCCGTTCACGGTCTGGGGTCCGGCGGGCAGGTCGATGCCCGAGTAGGAGTCGCTGACGGCCTGGTTCAGGCAGACCGGCACCCCGCCGAGCGTCGCGGTCAGATCGACGAAGCCCGCGAAGTTGATCTCCGCGTAGTGGTCGATCTGCACGCCGGTGAGCGCCTCGACGGTGGCGATGGTGGCGGCGCGGCCGGCCTCGCGGCTCTGCTGGTCCAGGGCCGCCCCGGTGACGCCCTGCGCGGTGAGCGTCTTCTGCTGGTCGTCGAAGGCCCGGCCGTACGCGGAATTGATCTTGTGGGTGCCGCGGTCGCCGGCGATGGGCACGTAGGAGTCGCGGGGGATCGAGATCGCGACGGCGGGTGCGCCCGGGTCGGCGGGCACGTGCAGCAGGATCATGGTGTCGGTGTGCAGCTGGCCGTCGTCCGGTCCCACGTGCAGGGCGTCGAGCGTGGCGGTCGGGAGCGGGTTGCCGCTCGCGTCCGTGCGGGCGTCGAGGCCGACGAGCAGCGCGGTGAACGCCTGCCCGGGCTGCACGGGCACGGCGGGGGCCACGGCGTTGCTGGTGACGATCGCCGCGGTGACCTGCCGCTGCAACGACCACCCGACCCCCGTGGCCACGAGCGTCGCGGCCGAGACGAGGGCCACCGCCGTACGGGCGACGACGCGTAGAACGTGCAATCCCACTCCTGGTGCCGTGCCTGACGACCAGATGGCCTCGCTGCGACCGGTCGGGAAACCCCACTATATGCACGATCATGCAGTGAACGCGTGCTGGGAATCGGGAGGTCACGGTGCTGGTGCGGGAGGCCCGCGCGGTGGCGGCGCGCTGAGTGGCCGAGAACGCGGCGGAGCACCTCGGTGCGTTCCTGACCGGCTCGACCACCGCGCTCCCGCCCGACGCGCCGCCGCCGGAGATGTCCGATGTGGACGTGGTGGTGGTCGTGACCGGTGCGGTGCCGGGCAAGCCGGGCAAGATCGCCTACCGCGGCGTCCTCGTGGAGGTGACGTCCGTGGCGTGGGCGCAGGTCGCCACGGCCGCCGGTCTGCCCTACTACCTCGCGCCGAGCTTCCACGGCGACCACGTCCTGGCCGACCCCACCGGGCACCTCGCCCGGCTGCGGCGCGAGGTCGAGCCGGTGTCCGCGGAGCAGCGCGGGGCCCGCGTCGAGGCCGTCCTCGCGACGATCCGGGAGCGGCTCGGGGGGCTCGACCCGGCGGCGGGCCGTGGTCGCCCGCCGTCTCGAGGAGCTCGCCGCCGTGTTCGACCGGGCCGCAGCGGTGGCCCACCCGCCGTTCTTCTCCGCCGACATCACCCCGGCCGCGCGGCCCGTCGCTATCGACGGCAACCGCGAGCTGGTCGGGCGGGGCGACCACCGCGAGGCGGTGTTCTGGATCGTCGCGACGGCCGCCCGCTGCCGGATGATCCTCCGCGACGACGGGGCGTGGTTCCCCGACCTGGTGGCCGACCTCGTCGGGCTGCCCGACCCGGCCGCGCTGCTGGCCCGGCGGGACCGGGTGCTGGCGGCGCTGCCCCGGTAGCGGGTCGCGCGGTCATCCACACCGGGCCGCCGTCGCGAGCTGCTCACCGCGAGCTACTGCGCCCTCGCCCCGAGGACGCTGACCGCACAGGTGTCGCGGTGAGCAGGGGCAGCAGGATCGCGTCGACCACGGCGTCGACGTCCACCGGGTCGTCGGGTGCGAGCAGCCTGCGGGCGATCACCAGCGACGGCAGCAGGGACGCCAGGTAGGGGAGGTCCCGGGCGGCCGGGGCGATCTCGTCCCGCGCCACCGCCCGGTCGACGATCTCCAGGATCGCCGCCGTGAACGGGGCGACGAGGTTCTCCGCCACCGCGCCGGCGAGGTCGGAGTCGGTCTGGGCGGCGTGCGCGAGCGCGAGCAGCAGCCCGCCCGTTCGGGGGTGGGACATGTCGAAGCCGCGACCCAGCGCCAGCAGGTCGCCGCGCAGCGAGCCGGTGTCGGCGACCGTGATCCCGGCCCGGCCGGCCAGCCGCAGCGCATCGACCACCAGCGGCCGCTTGCCCGTCCAGCGCCCGTAGATCGTCGACTTGCTGACCCGCGCCCGTTTCGCCAGCGCGTCCATGCTCATGGCCGCGTAGCCGTGCTCGGCGAGCAGGGCGAGCGCCGTGCCGAGGATCTCCGTCTCGCGGGCCACCTCGGCGTCGTGCCGTGCCTGCAGGGCGACGCTGACGGCCTCCACGCTGCCCCCTTCTCAGTCGAGCGTCTCGCGGTAGAGCGCGCTGTCGGCAGAGTAGTAGTTGCAGTGGAAGCCGCTCGGCACCCGGAACGGGATCACCACGGTGGCCACCGGCCCGGCCGCGATGTCGCCCGCGCAGGCTCGGCGCCGTCTCGGCGTGGGTCGGGACGCGGCCGTTCACGTCGGGGAACAGCGCGGTGCCCGCGGCCGTGGCCACGTCGGCGACGATCGTGTCGCCGTCCTCCCGCATGTTGAACTCGTGGAACATGTGGCGCGGCTCCATCTCGAACCACCGGACGTCGGCGGCGGTGCCCTCGCGCGGCATCACGCCGAGCTTGCTGGGCCGGTCGGGCACCCACGCCACCATCGGGGCGGGGCCGCCCGGGCCGTGGATCATGTTGCCGATGTTGACCATCTCGCCGGTGGCGTGGTCGACCTTCGGGTGCGCCGAGAACGTGGTGGTGGCGACGCCGCCGAAGTGCTCCTCGCCGATCGTGTCGAGGCTGCGGGGTCGAGCTCCACCGGGGGAGCGCCCTCCATCAGTGCGAGCAGCCTGCCGCCGCGCAGGACGATGTTGGTGTTCGCGGTGTTGGAGCGGGTGCCGGCCGCGGACGGATCGGTGGTGGCCGGGTTGCCGAACACGCCGAACAAGCTGCGCCCGGCCGCGAGTTCCCGCTTCAGCTTCTCGGTGCGCACCCAGCGGTTGCGCATCGACACCTTCCCGTTCTCGAGGAAGAACGCGTAGACCATCCCGTCGCCGTCGAACCAGTGGTACGGCTCGTCGACCGGTGGGTACAGGGGCTCGGCGCCGTTGCGGTGGAAGACGCCGGCCAGATCGGCGGGCGGTTCCCCGCGGACGACCAGATCGGGCGCGTCCGCCTCGAAACGGTTGGGGGCGTGGTGGCCGGTGAGGTACGGACTCGACATGCTCGGCTCCCGGTAATCACTTGTACCACCGTGAGTACGGAGCTGTACTGTAACGGAAGGGAGGCCCGGTGGTCACCCTTCCGGGTGATCCGGCATGCTGCGCGTCCATGGCGGCCGTCGATCCCCACGCGCGCACCATCCGGCAGGCCGCGCACGACGCCGTCCGTGCGCTGCTCACGGCTCCGCCGGACTCGTGCGAGGGGTCCGTCGCCCTGCGCGACGTGACGGCGTGGCTGGAGCGCGAGCACGGCCCGGAGGCGCTGCGCGACCTCGCCGAGGAGCTGGCCGTCGACCTCGCGGAGGCCTTCGACGCCCTCGCCGCGGCGGAGGGCCGGCCGCCGCTCGAGGTGCTCGACGCGTGGTTCCACGACGACCCGGTGCCCGAGGTGCCGGAGGGAACGGCCGAGGGCTCACCCCGCCGCGGCCGGACCTGCTAGAAGCCGCGGGCCTTCCACTCCGGGATGCTCGCGCGCTCCTTGCCGAGCGTGGTGTCGTCGCCGTGGCCGGGGTAGACCCAGGTGACGTCGAGGAGCTCGCCGAACACGCGTTCCTCCAGGTCGCCCATCAGCTGCTCGAAGTTGGCGGCACCGTCGGTCTTGCCGGGGCCGCCGGGGAACAGCGAGTCGCCGGTGAAGATGTGGGGGCGCTCGTCGTCGCGGTAGACCAGCGCGATGGAGCCGGGGGTGTGGCCGCGCAGGTGGATCACCTCGAGCTCGATCTCGCCGAACCTCACCGTGTCGCCCTGCTCCACCAGCTCGTCCATGGGGATGGGCAGCTCGGGGGCGTCGAGGGGGTGGGCGATCTGGCGGGTCTGGAACATGCCGGCCACCGCGCCGAGGGCCTGCCAGTGGTCCCAGTGCTGGTGGGTGGTGACGAGGTGGCGCAGCTCGGGGCGGGAGTCGCCGGAGCCGACGAGGTCGGCGAGGCGTTCCGCCTCGTTGGCCGCGTCGATCAGCAGCGCCTCGTTGGTGGCCCGGCAGACCAGCAGGTAGGCGTTGTTGTCCATCGGTCCGACGGACACCTTCGTGATGCTGAGGGCGTCGAGGTCGCGGCGGGCAGCGGCACCGCCGGGATCGGTGTGACCGGTGTACGAGTCGAGGACATCCACGTAGTGCAGCGTAGTCACGATCGCGTACCGGTGCCCCGTCCCGTTCATCCGAATCGTTGACACCCGGGTGTTGTGTCGAGAACCATCCGTCGATCATCAGGCCCCGAAGGAGTGACCCGAGATGACCGAACACCCCACCATCACGAGGCGACGGTTGCTGGCCCTCTTCGGGGCCGTTCCCGTCCTGGCCGCCTGCGGCAGCAGCGTCGGAGGCGGCTCCGGCGGTACCTCCGGCGGCGCCAAGGCGATCAAGGTCGGCCTCGTCGTGCCGCAGTCCGGCGTCTACGCCGCGCTGGGCACCGACATGCAGCGCGGCTGGGACCTGTGGCTGGAGCAGAACGGCGGGAAGTTCGGTGACTACACGGTCACCACCGTCGTCGCCGACGAGGGGGAGACCCCGCAGACCGGCGTGCCCGCCGTGCAGAAGGTGCTGCAGAGCGACGGCGTCGACGTGGTGGTCGGCATCGTCAACTCCGCGACGGCGCTCGGGGTGGCCGACACCCTCAAGGAGTCGAAGAAGCTCCTCATCGTCACGAACGCCGGCGCGGGCGCCCTCACCGGCAAGGCCCGCACGCCCTACATCTGGCGCACCTCGTTCACCAACGCCCAGGTGTCGGCCGCAATGGGGGCCCACCTCGCGCAGTCGGGCTTCAAGGACGGCGTGTTCGCGATCGCCCCCGACTACGCCGCGGGCGCCGAGGTGATCGCCGGTTTCACGAAGGCCTTCGAGGCCGGTGGGGGCAAGGTCGTCGGCACGGCGAAGCCGGCGTTCGGCAAGACGTCGGACTACCAGCCGTTCCTCACCCAGATCCAGCAGTCGGGCGCCAAGGCCACGTTCTGCTTCTTCTCCGGCTCCGAGGCCATCACGTTCGTCAAGCAGTACCAGCAGTTCGGGCTCGCCGGGACGATCCCCCTGTACGGCTCGGGCTTCCTCACCGAGGGCAGCGTGCTCAAGCAGCAGGCCGACGCCGCGCTGGGCGTCCAGACCACGCTGCACTACACCGACCAGCTCGACAACCCGGCCAACAAGGCCTTCGTCGCGGCCTACCAGGCGAAGTACCAGGCCTCGCCGAGCACCTTCTCGGTGCAGACGGCGGACGCCGCGAACGTCCTCAACCGCGCGCTGAAGACGGCCACGGCGCTCGATGGTGACGCGCTGGCGGCGGCGCTGGGCGGCGTCGGCGCGGTCGACGACAGCCCGCGCGGCTCCTGGACGTTCGACGGTCAGACGCCCAGGCAGACGATGTACCTGCGGAAGGTGGAGAACGTGAACGGCACCCTCGTCAACGCGGTGGTGCAGGACCTCGGGCAGCAGAGTCAGCCACGTTGACGAGTAGCACGCAGCCGGGCAGCCGTCTCGCAACGGGACCGCAGGTCTGGCCGGGCAGGAGACACTAGTGCTCGTCAGCATCCTCAACGGGTTCGCCATCGGGTTCCTGCTGTTCATCCTCGCCGTCGGGCTCTCGCTCGTCTTCGGGATGATGGACGTCCTCAACCTGGCCCACGGCGCGCTGTTCCTCGGCGGCGCCTACCTCGGCGCGCAGTTCGCGGGCGACGGGTGGGGCGGCTTCCTCGGCGCGCTCGGGATCGCGGCCGTGGCCGGGCTCGCCGCGGGCGGGGTGCTGTCGCTCATGACGGAACCGCTGCGGAGGCGCTCGCACCTCGACCAGGCGCTGCTGACCCTCGGTGTGGCGCTCGTGGTGGCGGAGCTGCTGATCATCGTTTTCGGCGACGACCCCCTCGCCGTGCCCGCGCCGCCGGGCCTCGACGGCTCGGTGGCGGTGTTCGGGGCCACCTACCCGGCCTACCGGCTCGTGCTCATCGGGTTCGGGGCGGTGCTCGCGCTGGTGGTCCACCTGGTGGTCGACCGCACGCGGGTGGGAGCGCTGGTGCGCGCCACCGTGGCCGACCGCGAGATGGTCGCCGCGCTGGGGGTGGACAACCGGCTGGTCAAGGCCGGGGTGTTCGCCGTCGGCTCGCTGCTCGCGACGACGGCGGGGGTGCTCGGCGGGCCCGTCTACGGGGCCCGGCCGGGGCTCGACTCCACGATCCTCATCCTCGCGCTGGTCGTCGTCGTGATCGGCGGGCTGGGGTCCGTGCGGGGAGCGCTCGTCGGGGCGTTGATCATCGGGCAGGTCGACACGCTGGGCCGGGTGCTGCTGCCCGACCTCGCGTCGTTCATCCTGTTCGCCGCGCTGGCCGTGGTGCTGGTGGTGCGGCCGCAGGGGTTGTTCGGCACGGCGGTGGCCCGGTGACCGCCGTCGCGTCGCCCGCCGTGCCCGGCGGCACCGCGGCCCGACCGCCGCGCCTCACCTGCGGCCGCGGGGCGCTGATCTCCGTCGTCGTACTGGTGGTGCTCGCCGCCGCGCCGCTGTTCCTGGCCCCGTTCGCCACCACCACGCTGACGCGGGTGCTCGTGTTCGCGCTGTTCGCCGTGAGCCTCGACCTGCTCGTCGGCGTCACGGGGCTGCCGTCGCTGGGCCACGCCGGCTACCTCGGCGCCGGGGCGTACGCGGCCGGCTGGGTCTCGATCAACGTGACGGCGGAGGCGCCGGTACCGCTGCTGGTCGGGGCGGCCGTCGGGGCGCTGGCCGCGGCGCTGACGGGCTGGGTCACCGTCCGCAGTGCCGGCGTGTTCTTCCTGATGCTGACCCTCGCCATCGGCGAGACGCTGCAGCAGGTGGCCGACTCCTGGGAGTCGGTCACCGGGGGTGCGAACGGCCTCACCGGCGTGCCGTTGGTGCGGCTGGCGGGCACGCCGCTGGCGAACGTCGGCTACACCTACTGGTACGTGCTGGCCGTCGGCGCGCTCGGGTTCGCGCTGGTGGCGGTGCTCGTGCGCTCGCCGTGGGGCGCGGCGCTGCGCGGCATCCGGGACAACGAGCCCCGCATGCGTGCCCTGGGCTACCCGACGTCGCTCTACAAGTACGTGGTGTTCGTGGTGGCGGGCGGCGTCGCGGGGATCGCGGGGTCGTTGCTGGTGGCCCAGCAGCGCCTGGTCACTCCGGCCGACCTGGGCTTCCTGACCTCGTCGTTCGCGCTGCTCGCCGTGGTGATCGGGGGAGCGGGGTCGCTGTGGGGCGCGTGCCTCGGCGCCGCGCTGGTGATCGTCATCCGCGACGCCCTGGGCCCGAGCCTCGACGGCCACGGCACGCTCGTGCTGGGCGTCGTGTTCGTGCTGGTCGTCTACCTGCTGCCGCGCGGCGCGGCCGGGCTCCGACCGCGTCGCCGGAGGGAGAACGCATGAGCGTCCTGCGCTGCCGCGCCCTGAGCCGCTCGTTCGGGGCGCTCAAGGCCGTCTCCGAGGTGGACCTGGTGGTCGAGCCCGGCGCCCGACACGCCCTCATCGGGCCCAACGGCGCCGGCAAGTCCACGCTGTTCAAGCTGGTCACGGGCACGATGCGGCCCGACACCGGCCACGTCGAGCTCGCCGGGCAGGACGTCACCACGCTGTCGGAGGTGAAGCGCTGCCGGCTCGGGATGAGCCAGACGCTGCAGCACTCCAGCCTCTTCGCGTCGATGACCGCGCTGGAGACCGTCGAGCTCGCGGTGCAGCGCCACGAGAAGGGGCGGATCGCCTTCCTGCCGCGGAAGCAGCCGGTCGTGGGCGAGCGGGCCGGGAAGCTGCTCGCCGACGTGGGGCTGATCCGCCGCCGCGAAGTGCCCGTGCCGTCGCTGTCGCACGGGGAGCGCAAGCAGCTGGAGGTGGCGCTGGCCCTGGCCTGCCGACCGTCGCTGCTGCTGCTCGACGAGCCGGCCGCCGGCCTGTCGCCCGCCGAGCGCGCACGGCTGGTGGAGCTGCTGGGCGGGCTGCCGTCGGAGATCACGGTGCTGTTCGTCGAGCACGACCTCGACCTCGTGTTCGCCCTCGCCGACGCCGTGACCGTGCTGCACCTGGGCCGGGTGCTGCTGTCCGGCCCGCCCGCGCAGGTCCGGGCCAGCGACGCCGTGCGGGAGGCCTACCTGGGGTCGAGTCGGCGCGAGGAGCTGTGGGCATGACGTTCCTGCAGGTCCGCGGTCTCGTCTCCGGCTACGACCGGTCCACCGTCCTCAACGCCGTCGATCTCGACCTCGACAGCGGCGCCACCCTCGGGCTGCTCGGCCGCAACGGTGCGGGCAAGTCGACGCTGGTCCTCACGCTGGCCGGCCTGGTCAGCCCGACGTCCGGCTCGGTCACCGTCGGCGGCGTCGAGCTCGCGGGGAAGCGCCCGGACCAGATCGCGCGGGCCGGGGTGGCGCTCGTGCCGCAGGGGCGCCGGGTGTGGGCGACGCTGACGGTCGGGGAGCACCTGACGCTGGCCGCGGGCCGGCGGACGGGCACCTGGACCGTCGACGGGATCCTCGACCTCCTGCCCCGGCTGCGCGAACGCCGCCGCCAGTACGCCGGGCAGCTCTCCGGTGGGGAGCAGCAGATGCTCGCCGTGGCCCGGGCTCTGCTCACCAATCCGCGCCTCGTGCTGCTCGACGAGCCGTCGGACGGGCTGGCGCCGGCGATCGTCGAGCAGATCGGCGCGGTGATCACGACGATGCGCGCGGAGGGGGTGGCGGTGCTGCTCGTGGAGCAGGACCTGCACCTGGCGTTCGCGTGCGCGGACGAGATCGCCGTGATGGAGAAGGGGGCGCTGGTGCACCGCGTGCCGACCCCGCAGTTCCGCCGCGATCCCGAGACGGCGGGGCGGTTGCTCGGCGTCTCCTGACGGGGCTCAGCCCAGCACGGGCAACATCCCGGCGGCCGGGCCCGCCGCGGCGCGAGCCTCGGCGTTGAGGGCCGCCCGGCCGGTGCCGACGAGCACGCACATCAGGTCGCTCCAGGCGGCGGGCAGCGGGGCCCCGGCCAGGGCCTCCACCGTGGCGCGGGCCAGGCGCAGCGACGCCGCGGTGGGCGGGGCCACGTCCAGGTCCCGGCCGAGGTCGAGATGGTGCACCGCGAGCTCGACGGCCCAGGTGGTGAGGAGGTCGCCGCTGGTCAGGACGTGGCCCTGGAAGGACACCGCGCCGTCGGGCATGCGGGTGACGGCGGCGCGCACCGCGTCGGCCACCATCCGCAGGTGCTCCATGGCGCCGCTCGGCCGTCGGTAGGCCGATGCGGTGCGGCGGGTCCAGAGGATCCCGTCCACGGCGTCGGCGTCGCCGGGTGGGAACGCCGTCCAGTAGGTGGCCGCGTCCCGGTCCGGCCGTCGGTCGGTGGTGGCCACGACCCCGCCGAGCATCTCCTGCAACCCCACGCGCACGTGCACCACGACGTCGAGGACGGTCCAGCCGTGGCACCGGCTCGCGGCCAGCAGGTCGCTGTCGCCCGCGGCCCCGACGACCCGCACGAACCGCTCCAGCTCGCCGAGCAGCGCGGCACGGCCGGTGTCGTGATCGACGGTCAGCACGGGCCGATCGTAGGAGCGGGCCCGGTCGGTCGCTCGGCGTCCCGTGGTGGCGGTATCGCCGACGGCGAGCGCACCCACGGGGCCGAGCCGGACGGCCCGCCCTCCGGCGGAGCTGGTGGGGAGCGGCTGACCGGGGGAGCCCGGTGTAGCCCATGATCGCGGTGATCCGCACCGGAGCGCCCTCGACGGGACGGCGGATTCAAGGAACGGTCGCAACATCCCTCTGATCTGAGGTGATCTTGATGAATACGTTCCGAACTCCGCGGGAGACGGTGCGGGTGTTCTGGCGGGCCCGTGTGGCTGGGGCGGGATACCTCG
>Ga0209963_1000434_pt1 | contig 68525 bp, 59 predicted proteins | sample ThiBio_1000_biof_2_FD_183957 | JGI IMG/M metagenome (GOLD analysis project Ga0209963, IMG submission 183957) | Wastewater bioreactor microbial communities from Cape Town, South Africa - Thiocy_cont_1000_biof (SPAdes) | ecosystem: Engineered > Bioreactor > Thiocyanate-remediating >...
CGAAAGGACAGATCTGACGGATGCGCCTTCCACCACCACCGCGGCGCGATACCAAGTATAGCAAATGAAAACCGTCTGCGGGAGCTAAAACCGTGTAGGTCTTCGCTCCGGCCGGCAGGATCTTCGCCTCGTCATGAGGCGAAGGGATCGATTTCGCCGACGATGGCGTCGTCGTCACCGTCGTATTCGTTCGCGGGCACGACCGAGAGCGTGCCGTCGCCGGCTCGGAAGATGACGATCGCGACCATCAGGGTGGTGGCGAGGCTGAAGGCGAAGGCGTGTGCGTCGGGGAAGGACATCGATCCGGCTCCTGTTTGAAGCGGAGGACCATCCCCCGCTGACAGGCGCCCGATGCGTTCGGCCGATGGCCGCGATCACCGCGCTGGCAACGCCGGCGCGGCGGCACGCTATGCGTAGTCCGACCCCTTTCGGGTTGATAGCGTCAGGCCCTCGGCTGGACCAAGGATCAGCGCAGATAAGCGTGGGTGGTGCTTCCAGATCGGAGCTTGATCAGGGACGCTGGACCATTCGACATGCTAACTTGCGACCTCATTGCGGCCTTTCTGCCAAATTTGCGGCGACCCGAGACCCGCCATTCGAAAGATATCTGGCTTTCGGCTTGGACGGGGCCGAACCGTCATTCTGCTACCCAGTGATTCCCACAACCCAGAAGTTCGCGCACACTCAACCAGCTGCAATCGATCCGTCAAGTTCAGCTCCCCGCAGCCGAATTTGACGGTAGCGCACCCGCAATAGGTGCGGGCGGCGTCGGGCCGACATTCCCTGGGGACATATAATCCAGGTCAAATGCATGCCGACTCATTACGGACGTGTATTGATCGAGCAATGCGGAGGAATAAGGCGCCCGAATCCTACCACAGCGGCGAAGCCGCCAAGTGACACGCTTCGGTCGTACTATGTTTTGCCTGTTGACGCGTGTTGTCGTCGCGGCCTCGAACACGGCTGTGTGGATATGCCGAAATGCATCTGTCGAGGAGAATGTGAGTTGGAACGCCAGGTTGATCATCGCGCCAGCGTCCAACTGCACCGCGGCGGCCAGTGCGGCGGAGGCCCCGGCCGTGCGATCGACATAGACCTTCTGTTGCCCGGCGAGCAGATGATCGGGCGCAGAATGCCCTTCGTCGACCCGAACGCGGCCGTCCGCGCGAAATGACGCCAAGTCCAATATCGATAGCTTTACGACGCTGGCGTTACGGAAGTCGCACGCCCATTGCTCACCGCGCAGGGTAAAGGGCAGAAGCGGCGCTTTGGGATCGGGCTTTCCTTCAACCGTCTTATTCTTCAATGGAACGAGAAATCCCGTATCTTGGACGCGCTTCTTTTCGTCCGGGCGTAGAGAGATGTCGCAAGGTTGACCGAGGAGAACAAATTTCTGTTTGCTGGCCGTGGTTGCGCTTTCGTTCGGATCGACCTCGAACACGTCGCCGCAGGCGATGGGCGTCAGTGCCCGATTCAGTAGCTCATCGGACTCCCAGACTTCCGCTTCACGAAAAGCCGTCAGATGGGCATCGGGCGCCATGGCGACCTGTCTCAACGTGATCCCACGGAGTGCCCGCAGACGCTTGGCGTTGTCCAATACCTTTCCGTCCGTACCGAAAAATTCTCGAGCATTTTTACCCAGGTGCGCGGTGATTGCGCGCTCGACGACGTGAAGTTCGGAGACGCCCTCCTTGTAACCCCGTTCGAAGACATGGGATTCTAACTGCTCCGGTGGCACACTGAGCAAATTGTTGGCTGCTTCATCAATCGCCTGATGAAGCGTCTTTTGCGCTTCGCACAGGACATCATGCACGCTCTTGCGCAGTCCGGCCCGCTTCACGCCGATGCGAAGCGCCTCCGCCATCGAGTCAGCATCTTCCGGATTATCGTACAGGCGCTCTTTTGCGATCACGCATAGCGGAAGACCAAGGCCACCCAAATCGGTAAGCTGCGCCCGTAAGTCAGATTCGCGCTTTGCCTCGCCGGCAACGCCGGTTTCGTGTGTAAGGATGAATGCAGTTCCCGACGATTTTTCGTTCCATAGGGTTCGCAGCACTTCGAGACCGCGAGTCTTCGATCCACCTGCCTCATTCAAGTCAACGACATAGCTGAACTCGGGATCGCCTCCTTGACAAAGCGCCGCCAGTTCTCGGTCCGCCTTATCGAACGTCCAACGATCCTCGGCGGCGACTCCGAGCAGCGCGCACGCCTTTTCGACCGCAGTTGCAGAAAGTTCGCCTGTCGCGAAATCCCTGCTTTCGCCCTCCTTTGTGAAGAACGCCGCCTTGATTTCCGCCACGCGCGCGGCAGGGAGGTCGGCCAGGATCTGAGCAATCGCACCTCGCGAGGTGTCGGCATCATATTCGTGCTGCGCCAGCGCATCATTCAGTTCGGCAAAGTCGCACGCCGTCGCGGTCTCTAGGCTATTTGTGAGCAGCACCGCCAACTGAGCCGGCGTGTCATTGAAGCAATCATCGATCCAAATCACGCGCTTCGCGCCGAGGATATTCAAGGCTTCTGAAACCTCCATCTCAGACTCCCACGATCAACGGACGTAGATTGACGGCGAATTTGTAGCGATTGCCGATATGATTGCGGTCCGGAAGCAGCGTCACCTCGCACCCGTCAATTCGCAACAACTCGGACGTGATGAACAATCCGAGCCCCTGGCCAGAATCTCGCTCCGGCTTCGCCGTCACGAAAATATCGAAAAGTGTCTCCTCGTAATGAGGATCGACACCTGGGCCATTGTCTGAAAGCACGAACCCGAACGCTGTGAGTTCGACCAGGATTTCCTTCTTGCTGTTCGCTTGGCCCGTGATCTCGCTGCGGCGAAGCCAATATGAGCTGTTGCGAACGAGGTTGTCGAACACCTGGAGCAAGCGCGGTCGATTTGCGCGGACTTTGGCGCTCGCGCCAGTGATCCGGGTCTTGATTCCCGTGCGGTCGAGTGCGTTCGCCCGAGTTTTGAAATACTGCTCGACGAAATCCCGAAGCGCGATCGTCTCCTTGATCGCGCGAGATCGCGGCAGCATTGGATCGATCAACGACGCCGCGCTTGAGATCGCAGTGCAGGAGGTTCGGATCGCGCGCAAGTGCGGGAGCAAGCCTTTGTCCGCTCCGTCAGCCATCTTTTCGATCGCCGCCGTCCGTTGACGAATTTCGGTCAAATGCGTCCGCAGCTCATGGGCAAGACCACGCGCGCTCAGGCCAACCGCCGCGCTCTCGAACAGGGCCACCATCTGCTCGTCGCGATCCTCGAACTCTTGGCGAAGTCGTATGAGGTTGGCGCCCGATTGCGCGCCTTCCGTCAACTTGGAGCGAACGATGTCCATGGCCAGGACGGCATTGTTTGCCAACTGTAGAGCCTTCGCCGCTGATCCCCCACCGGGGAGTTGTCCTGCTTCCCGCTCGAGTTGCTCGATCTGCTCCTGGAGTTCACGCGCGATGCGCGCTGCATCGTCGCGCGCGGCCTCGGTCGACTGGAAGCCGGCTTCGAGCTGATGGAACGAGCCCGTGACAGTTGGTGGAACCCCGGCAACGTCCGGACCGACCTGCTTCTTGTAGTAATCATCGAGCGCGCGGCGTACCTGCTCGAGCGTCTCATTAGCGAAGCTTCGGCAGCGACGCGCGATCTGCAAGAAGCCCCGATAGGCCGCATCTTCGACGAAGCCCTCTCGGTCCGACTTTTCCACCAGCCGGTAATTCTCTTCACCCGTCAGCGTGAAATATCCGATGGTGTTGTCGACACGCATGCCATAGGTGCTACCCGACGTCATTCCCGCGGATAGCTCGAGCCAGTCGCCTTGCGAGCGAACCCGAAACCCGTCCCGGAGGATCGAGATTCCGGTCATGCCCTTAATCAGGTTGCGATCGACACCGAGGCCGGCAGCGGCCGGTTCGTCGGGATCACCCGGATCGTCGAGATGGAAAAAGTAGAATGCTCCGCCGAAAGCGCCGGGGTCGATGATCGCCGCCCCGCTATCGAGTTGCATGTCCGACCATTGAAACGTCCGCTTTAGCGTAATGAACCAAGCGCCGTCGAGATTAATCGTCTTGTCTTTGTAAGCTTTCAGACGCCCGTAGCTGTGTAGCGACTTCGCAAATCCCGCGCCGCTATCCTTGTCGAAGACGGTCGCCGTCCGACGACTGGCTTTGGCGCTGCGCGTCGAAGTAAACAGGCGCTTCCGAAACCGTGCCTCTGCAACGAGGACATGCTTTTGCGGATCATCCGAGTCCCGCTCCCAATTGAATTGGAAGTCGGCGATTGCACGTTTGAGCACTTCTTCGGTGACGGTGACGAGAGAGTGATCGACACCATCGAGCTTAACGCCGACGGGAAAAGTCGAGGTCGCTTCAAACGGTGAGATCAGTCGCGCTAGGCTACGCGTAATCTCGCTGATGCGATCCTTGCGGCGCCACTCCGGTAGGTCGCGAAGACCGAGAACTGAAACACGGGTGCCTTTGAATTTCTCTTCGTTCGGAAGCTCGTCGAGGAAAACAGGAATCTCATCGACTGTCCTGGCGGATTCACAGTCCGCCCAACGAAATTGTGCGACCGCGATCGGTTTCGAGGGGGTCGTCGCGGTCTCAATACGCAGGATATCACCAAGCTTCATGGAGCCAAGTCGACCCAAACCTTTGTCTCCGAGTGGCGTGCGCCCCTTGGCGGTTTTAGCCTTCTGCGTTCCGGGAATTCCTCTCTTGCTCGAGCGGCTGATGACCAACCATGATGTCCGCAATTGATCGGGTGAGAGACCGTCACCCTTGTCCTCAATCGTAATCCTGCCAGTGTAGGTCAGCTTTCTCTGGATCATGTCGGCATCATCGACCTCCGTTGCTGGTGCCAGTGGACGTCCCGTGTCGTCGAGGAGTTCAACAGTCACAGTCTCGAAGGGTTGGTCAAAGGACCGAAGTTTTCCCGCGGAGCCAGTTTCAACCTGGGCGCCTATCTCGCGCGTGTCGATGTCGATAAGACACCCTGGAGCATCGGCGTCGTAAGCGTTCTTTACGCACTCTAGGATCGCCTGCTCGGCATCGGTTACGAGTTCGCTGCCAAGCTGCACAAGGACATGTGCGCCGACTTTGAGCTCCGCAGGCTGATCGGAATCGGCTGGCACTATGCGAACTCCACGACTGTGGTTGTTTCAGCCGTGATCATCACGCCCTGGGAATTGCGCGACGGCATTCGTTTGTTCGGGAGCTGACGGCGCAGGTCGGCGATCGGCTTCCCGCCAAGGTGCGTCACCATATCCTTGCAGATCACATCGAACGGGACCGTCATTCCGGCCGCTGTTCGGTTGCCCGTGGTCAATACCCAATGGGCCGTTGACCGGGAAGACTCGCGGAGATGGCTTAGCGCAACGTAGAAATCGCCAACGAAGCTGGAAACTTTGCGCACTGCCCGCTGCGTTCCGCGCACTTCCGCATCGAGCATAAACTTGTCGAATTCGGGCGAGATCGCGCGCACCGCGGCCTCTTTTTCCTCCGCGCCGCGCACCGTGCCACCCAAGCTCGCCGAATCCAGTGAATTAGTGTTGGACATGAGATGCCTTGCCGAAGTGCCCGGAAGGTCGTTCTCTGGCATCCAACGCATGGCTAGATATGAGAACTGACCATAGGGGATGGTCGTTTGGTTATCCCCATAGGGCGGCGACGTAACGAGCACTTGATGGTCAGTCGCCGGCCAGTCAATATTTGCATGTCGTGCGTCTTCGCACAGGATCTTCACCGACGGACGCGCAGCAGTCCGCTTGCTCAGGAGAGCCCGATAGTCGCGCACACGAATGAGCGCCTGGCGTAGGTTGGACTCGAACGCGGCGATCACCTTGTCCGCAGCGACGCGATCGTCTGCCTTGCGGATGTGAAGCTTGTACGTACTGGTGCGACTGTTCGAGCACTGTCGCACGGTTTCGGCGAATACGGTCCACATAACCTTGCGCGCCTCGACGTCCGCGACCGTCAAAATCGAACGCCGCAACAGCGAGAATTTGCGTGCGCTTGCATCGTCGAACCATTTTGCGCGGCCAGGAAAGTCCACGTCTATCTCCTCGCTGACGTCCGTGCGCAGGGAATCAAGCAAGGTTTGGGCGGCGCCTTCGACGTCGACCCCGCTGTCAATCGCGGCCTTTGCTTCACACACAAGCGCGGCCAGCGGATTGATGTCGATGCCCGTAAAGTTAAGGCCCCGAACCAGCGCCTCGGTCATCACGGTTCCCGAACCAACGAACGGGTCCAGCACGCGTGCTTTGCGCTTTGTGGAAGCGAGGATCGCATCGATGATGTCGCCTTGCATTCGGGGGACCATCATTGCGGGGTAGCGGAGCAAGCCGTGGAGATTGGGCCTGCTATGGGTTCCGGTCTCGCTCCAGGAAACCGGCGGCCGGCTCTCTAGGTCGAGCAGCCGTTGGCGTAGCGATTGGCGCTTGGTCATTTATTGCCACCGCGGCGACCGGCGATATCGTCATCCGTTATGTCGATGCCGACACCGCGAAGCGCCTCCAAGACCAGCGCCCGGCGCGTACGGCCTGTCTCAACGGATTTGAGGTCGATCGCCCGTTTGACCTTAGGAGGAACTGTGATCTGCAACGGGACTTCCGACTCTGCTCGGCTGCCCTTCGCCCTGCTATTTTTCGCCATGAGCATTCCCCCTGGAAGATTCCTGGCATGATTTCAATAAATGTGGAAGACATTAAATCATGAAGTCATGGTCGCAAGGAAGGCCAGAACGAGCCGAGCTTATCAAAAGAGACATATTGTCACTTTATGCAGGGATAAGTACCCATATCGTACCGTGTCCTATGAGGACCTTCTTCAGCTCAAGCCCGCTTGGGCCGCAAGCCGGACTGACGACGGCTGATCAGGCTCACCATGCCTGTCGTTGGGTACGTGCATACGCCTGTGTAGGCTGTCTTAGCACGATGGCTGCGTGCCAACGGCCAGGAGAACTGAATTGGAAGCGGCGTCAGCCCGCAAGCGACATCCGCTTTCAGGCGGCGTGCTTTCGCAGATCACCGAACTGTTGGACAGACGTCCACTTTTCGGGCTCACTATTGAGTCGCCGCAATGTCTACATGTGAGGCGCGTTGCGGTCGAATTGCAGCGGCTACCTGAATGGCCGCATTCCCAACTCCGCCTCCGAGAAGCGGTCGGGCAGGATTCCACCCCATTCTTGACGCAGCTGTTGAGGGCGGCGCTACGCGTCTCGGAACTTCCATACCGGGATGCCGAGCTTCTTGGCTTTGTCGGCGAGGTTGTCGTTGATGCCAGTGCCGGGGAAATGCATCACGCCTTTCGGCACGATGTCGAGCATCTCGTCGTTGCGCTTGAAGGGTGCGGCGCGACCGTGCTTCGTCCAGTCGGGTGCGAAGCCTATCTGCGGGACGTTGCGATTCTTGGCCCACAACGATGCGATCTTTTCGGCGCCCTTCGGGGATTTGCCGTGAACCAGCACCATGTCCGGGTGCTTCTCATGCACCCGATCGAGCTTGGCCCAGATCAACGGGTGGTCGTTGAAATTCAGCCCGCCGGTGACGACGATCTTCGGTCCTGGCGGCAGGAGGACTTCCTGTTCGGCTCTCTTCTTCGCCATCAGGAAGTCGCGGCTGTCGATCATCGCTGAGGTAAGGTTGCGATGGTTGACCTTTGAGCCGGTGCGAGGGAGCCAAGGTTTGCCGATCTGGCGTTCGTAGTGCTCGGCGGCCTGGTCGCGCATCAGCTCGAAAGCGTTTTGCCGTTCGATGAGCGTCTTGCCCTCGCCGATCTGGCGCTCGAGTTCGACAGATTTCACCTCACTGCCGTCCTGCTGCCGCTGCGAGCGCTTCTGCGCCTGCTCGTTGTCATCGAGTTCTCGGGCGATCCGCTCGGCGGCGCGGTGGAAAACGTTGACGGTCGACCAGAGGAGATCGTCGAGGTCGGGTTCGAGGCGGGTGTCCTCTAGGGTCGAGATCAGGGCGTCGAAGATGTCGGCAACCGCGCCTGCGACCTGATTACCGTCGGGCAGGAGACGCTGGTCGGGCTCGTCAGCGAAGGGGCGGTAGCCGTGGAGCTGCAATTCATTGAGGACGTGATCGGTGGGTGACGAATCATGGTGGGGTTCGTAGTCGTCGTGCTCGCGCATGGGATGCTCCGTTGGCTGGACCGCGACCGTCGCGGCCTTCATGGCGACGGAGCCCACATGCGGAGCGGACCTGCACCCGGCGCGCGCGCCGGGCCGGAGCGACAGCGGAGGATGCCGGAGGCCGGCTATTTTGCTTCGCGATGGAAAGGCGGCCTCGGCCGCCGCCGGAAAATAGTCGGCCGCAGGCATTGCCTGTCCGAACCGCATGTGGGTCGATCGCCCTCTCGAAGGCCGAGGCGCGGTCCTCTCCAACGGATCGGGCATCCATGCGAGATGACGGCGGCCGCGCGCCGCCACCGTTCATCCCAACGATTCACGCTGCCAGGAGCATGAAGCGGGCGACGTCCTGCGGTACGAGTTGCACCCGGATATGCGCCATCACTGCGTCACGGCAGTAGATGCGGAGATCCTCGTTGAAGTCCCCGAGCATAGGTGACAGGGCAATCGCCTCGATCCCGACCGCGTTCGCCCGTTCGATCAGCGTGTTTCGCGCACCGTCCCCGGCGTGATCATTGTCGCGGACGACGTAGAGCCGGCGAAGCGCATCGTGGAACTGGATGGCAGCGAGGTGCGCCGCGGAAAGCGCTGCGGCCGCCGACATGCCGGGCATGACCTCACGGGCCGACAGCACGCTTTCGATACCTTCGCCGGCCGCGAGCACTTCGCCGCATGGTCCGAAGCGGACCGCATGCCCGAGAAGGTCGCCCATCGCTTTCCGCTGAATGTCGATCGGCGCCTTCCCGGAGCCGTCCGGGGCGAGCCAGGTCCGATGTGCTCCGGTGATCGTGTTGGAGAGATCGGTGACGACGGCGACCATGGCCGGCCAGATCTCGGTCGGGCTGTGCTCGTCGGGCCGATAATAGCAGCGAGGGTGGAAGCGTAGGTTTCCACATCCGTGCAAAGCCGTAATTCCGCGTCCGTGCAAATACGCTTCCACGAGCGTGCCGCCGATCGGCTGACACATGGCAGCCAGCCGGCGTGCGGCCTCAGCAGACCCCGATGGTGCTGCGGTGCGAGCGTGATGTTTCGGCGCGGGTTCGGGATCGGGAGGCGGCATGCTGAGGAACATGCGGGCCTCTTCCGCGACGTCGGCGAAATCGATGAGGTTTAGCGATTCACGGATCACGTCGAGCAGATCGCCATGCTCGCCGGTCGCTGCATCCGTCCATTTGCCGGCAGGTCCTTTCGTGGTGTCCTTCAAGCGCACGAACATGGATCGGCCCGGCGTGTTGCGAACATCGCCAACCTGCCAGTAGTTGCCCTGTCGACGGCCGGCCGCAAGATAGCGTTTGCACACCGCCTCGGCCTGTTGGCCGAGACGGAATGCAAGATCGGAGGCGTCGCGCCGGGCCATCACGCAGCCTCCCGCTCGCCGATGCGGGCCACCGGATAGGTGTCGAGCAGCTTTCCGAGCACAGCGGGCCCCGTAGTGTCGATCGGCACAAAGAACCGAAGCGACCAGGAGATGATTTCGGTGAAGAGGCCATAGGCGCGAAGGCGGTCGCGCATCGCCTCCGTGAAGCCGGACAGCTCGATGCGGTTCGCGCCCATGACACGCACGCGGCGGAGCTGGAGCCCGTCGGCGAGGTCGAGGATCGTCCGCCCGTGGATGAGAGCCGCATGGGCAGCGTCAGCCGACAGGTCGGGGGCGCCGGTCGACGCGGCGTTCGCGGCCCAGGCCGGAGAGACGCGGCGACCGATGATGCGCTCGCCATCGTCGGTCTGAAGTCGATACACGCGGGTCGACTCGTTCGGCAGGCGCTTCCACACCGGCAACAGCAATCCCGCGACGATGTGGATGGTGCTCTCGGTGAAGGCTGGCACATCGCCGAGTTCGCGGGACCAGGCCGCGGCGAAAGTGCTTTGGTCGGCCTCCGTCCAATGGCTCTCTGCCATCGACTTCAACGAAGCATGGTGATGTTCCATGGGCCGAATCAGCCGAACGCGGCGCTCGATCTCGCCGTCGTCCAGCATGAGCGATGGCGCGGGGATCTGCACGGCGGCTCGACCGGAGCGCTCATTGACCAGCAGCGTCGCGCCGCGATCACCCAGCCAGCCAAGCGCGTCGTCGAGCGACAGCGGACGATTGCGTTCGCGCTGGGTGATCGTCAGCAACCGGGCTTCCGCGCCCGATGCAGGGTGGGTGTAAATCGTCATGCGATCGGTGATGACGAAGCTTTCCGCCGTCAGGGTTTCCAGGCCGACGTCATAGACGCCACTGGCGATCGCGCCCGCCACCTTCGCATCCAGAAGCTGTTCAAAGGCGGCGAAGAGGATGCCTTGCAGCTCGATGGTGAGCGCCAGCAGCCGGTTCAGGAAGGTCGTGATCGGCGGCAGCTCGTCCTTGATGCCGTTGTCGTCCATCAGCTTGAGGCCGGTGGAGGTCTCGAAGCGATGGAGCGGGCAGCCGTCGATCTTGCCGCGCACGATCAAAAGATAGAGCTGGCGTAGCGCGTCGCGGGCATAGCAGGATTCCAGATTGTCCTCGGGGCGAAACAGACCTTGGCCGCCAGTCTGACGCTGACCGCGTGTGATCGCGCCGAGCGTGTCGAGTCGCCGGGCTATTGTGCTGAGGAAGCGCTTCTCCGCCTTCACGTCGGTCGCGATCGGACGGAAGAGCGGCGGTTGCGCCTGGTTCGTTCGGTTGGTGCGCCCGAGGCCCTGTATAGCGGCGTCGGCTTTCCAGCCCGGTTCGAGCAGGTAGTGCACGCGCAGCCGCTGGTTCTTCGCCGACAACTCCGCATGGTAGCTGCGGCCGGTGCCGCCGGCGTCGCTGAACACGAGCACGCGCTTCAGATCATCCATGAAGGCGGCTGTCTCCGCGAGGTTCGCGGACGGGGCGCGGTTTTCGACGGCCAGACGGTCGCCCATGGCGCCGACACCCGGCTTGCGGACGATGCGACGAGATCGGCCCGTCACCTCAGCCACCATGTCGGTGCCGAAGCGCTGCACGATCTGGTCGAGCGCGCCCGGCACGGGCGGAAGCGATGCGAGGCGCTCGATCAGCTCGTCGCGACGCGCGACGGCTTCGCGGCTCTCGACGGGCTGGCCATCGCGATAGACCGGACGAGACGACAGATTGCCCTCGCCGTCGGTGAAGGGCTCGTAGAGCTGCACCGGGAAGGAATGGGCGAGATAGTCGAGAACATATTCGCGCGGCGTGATGTCGACGCGCACGTCGTTCCATTCCTCGGTCGGGATCTCGGCCAGGCGACGTTCCATCAGAGCTTCGCCGGTCGAAACGATCTGGATCACGGCGGCATGGCCCGCATCGAGATCGCCTTCGATGAAACGGATCAGGGTCGGCGTTTTCATCGACGTGAGCAGATGCCCGAAGAAGCGCTGTTTCGCGGACTCGAACGCGGAGCGGGCGGCCGACTTCGCCTGCCGGTTCAACGTGCCGGTCGAGCCGGTGATGTTGGCGGCCTCCATCGCGGCGTCGAGGTGATTGTGGATGATGGCGAAGGCGCAGGCATAGGCGTCGTAGATGCGGCGCTGTTCATCGGTGAGCTGGTGTTCGACCAGTTCGTATTCCACGCCGTCGTAGGAGAGCGATCGGGCCGTGTAGAGTCCGAGCGAGCGCAGGTCACGGGCCAGCACCTCCATCGCCGCGACACCGCCGTCTTCGATCGCCTCCACGAATTCCGCGCGCGTGGCGAAGGGGAAATCCTCGCCACCCCACAGGCCAAGCCGCTGGGCATAGGCGAGATTGTGGACCGTGGTGGCGCCGGTGGCGGAGACATAGACGACGCGCGCATTCGGCAAGGCGTGCTGCAACCGGAGCCCGGCGCGACCCTGCTGCGAGGGGGCGACATCGCCCCGTTCTCCCTTGCCGCCACCGGCATTCTGCATCGCGTGGCTCTCGTCGAAAATGATCACTCCGTCGAAATCGGAGCCCAACCATTCGACGATCTGCCGGACACGCGAAACCTTTTCGCCACGGTCGTCGGAGCGCAGCGTGGCATAGGTTGCAAATAGGACGCCTTCCGACAGCACGATGGGCTTGCCCTGCGGGAAGCGCGCCAGCGGTGTGACCAGCAGGCGTTCCATGCCGAGCGCGGACCAGTCGCGCTGTGCGTCCTCGATCAGCTTGTCGGACTTGCTGATCCAGGCCGCCTTGCGCCGGCCCTGGAGCCAATTGTCGAGAATGATGCCGGCGGACTGGCGGCCTTTGCCAGCGCCGGTGCCGTCGCCGAGCATGAAGCCGCGGCGGAAGCGAACGGTGTCAGTCGCGTCAACGGGCGCAGCCTTGACGACATCGAAGGTCTCATCGACCGTCCACCATCCAGCGAGATAGTCGCTGTGCGCCTCGCCCGCATAAATCACGGTCTCAAGCTGGGCGTCGGACAGCAGGCCGAGAATGTTCGTCGGCAGGGTCGGCCGGTAGCTCGGCTTCGGCGGCGCGATACTCGCCATGGCAGCTGACTGAACGAGCTTGGTCGGGTGTGCCTGCGAGCCGGGAATGCGGATCGACTGCAATCCGTATTCTTCATAGATCGCGTCGGTCAGGTGCGCGTCGTCGGAAGGTGCCCAGTCGATCGTGTCATACGCAAGTTCGACACCCTCCGGGTCGCTCGCCGGCACCGTGCGAACGACAGCGGTACGAGCGAGATAGCCGCGCACCGTCTTCGGCGCCGTGGCAACCGGCTGAGTAGAAGCCGCCGGGAGCGTGACAGGCAGACGGGGCGAAATGTCCCGCTCGATCCAGGTAAGCAGTGTCGCCGCGTCGGGGGCGGTACCGGCTGATGCCGGCAGCACGGTCGGGTCGGAGGCGGGCGTCTTGTCGATGACGGTCAGTCTGGTGGGAAACGTCGTGCCGTGCTTGGCGTAGATCGAACCGGCGATCGCAGCGGAAAAGATGACGCTGCCGCGCTCCTGCATGCGCACGAACGCGTCATGCCAGTCCGGCAGGTCCGGCCTGACATTGGCGCCGGTGATCGCCACGAGCCGGCCGCCTGGCGCAAGGCGGTTCAAGGCTGAGGAGATGTGGCGAAATCCGGCATCCGCAACGCGGCCGGCGACATTGGCCATGGCCGAGAACGGCGGGTTCATCAATACGACGGACGGCACGACTGCGCTATCGAGATGATCATCGATCTGCGCGGCGTCGTAGCGCGTGATGGCGAGGGCTGGGAACAAGGAGTTGAGGAGATCGGCGCGGACCTCCGCCAGTTCGTTGAGGATCAGCGAAGCACCGGCCGTTGATGCCAGGATGGCGAGCAGCCCAGTACCAGCCGAAGGTTCCAGCACGATATCGTCCGGCGCGATGGCCGCAGCCGTCACCACGGCAAGGCCGAGCGGGATCGGCGTCGAGAATTGCTGGAGCGCCTGGCTCTCCTCTGAGCGGCGGGTATGGGTCGGCAACAGGCCGGTGATTTTCGACAGCGTGGAAAGCCGTGCCGCCGGGGATGCGGATTTACGGAACAGCGCCTTTCCGTATTTGCGGAGAAACAGAACGGTGGCGACCTCGCAGGCCTCGTAGGCGGCCTTCCAATCCCAGACGCCGGTCGCATCAGAGGCGCCGAACGCGACCTCCATCGCAGCGCGAAGCCGCGATATATCGATACGGTCGCCACGTTCGAGATGGCCGAGCAAATCGTGAGCGGCGGAAAGAATGTTGGGCGCATGAGCAACGGGCGCGGCGGCCACGGGCAACAGGATGGTCATGGGGATATCCTCGGGAGAGCGGGAACGGCAAAGCCCGGCAGGCGCTCTCTCTCGAACCGCCCGGACTCATCCCGTCCCCGCTGCCCTCTCGCTCTCGAAAACTGGCATAAAAAAGCGCCCGGCCTGAAGGCAGGGCGCTGTGTAGAATTGAAACCGGGGCCATCGGCGATCTCATCGCCGGATCATTGAGCTTCCCCGCGCGGCTCAGGGCGCACGAAAACCGCCGCATCGCTGGGGTCTGGCGGCAGATAGGCGTCATAGGGATTCCATCGGCGAGATGGCCGAAGGGAGTGAAGATGTAGTCGCCGCTGTCGCAACCCACGGCGCAGCGCTTCACGGATTGGATAAGCCGCTCGGGTTCGCCGGTGATATCATCGCGCATCCAGAGCTTCGTGCCTTCATGCTCTGGCTCGATCGAGAGCAGGTAGCCCTCGGGAGGAGGCTCCTCGGATGCGCCTTCTGTGGAAAGCGTGTTGTAGAGGTCGAGCGCACGGGCGGCATTTTGGGGTGTGCCGACATCGAGCGCGCACGAGAAATGGGGGAAGTATTCGGCCATGACAGGCTCCTGAAACGAGAAAGCTCGGCGCGAGGCTAGGCTGGGAGGGGACTGAAGGAGTGCGCGGGGCGGCCGATCCGCCCCGCGCCAAGATGCTATTCGGCTGCGATGATGGCCGCCGGTTCGTCGTCTTCGGCCTCGGCCAGGTCATCGTCCTCGCCTTCATCGGCGAGGAATGCCGGCAGCTCCTCGTCGCCACTCTCCGGTACGGCGGGCTGCGCGTCGGCGGGAGCGGTGTCATCCGACATGCGCAGCGGCTCGGGCAACCAGCCGGTGTCGGCCAGCAGGCGTTCGGCCTCCTTGGCCATGTCGCCCTTCTTCATGTGGTCGATGAGCTGGGCGGCCCGTTCGCCGGCGCCCTCACGGACAGCCTCCAGAATCCGAGGTTTGGTCACGCGGCCGAGATAGTTGCCAACTGTGGGCTTCCAGCCCGCAGCCACCATGTTCATCCCGGTCTCGCGCGCGAGACGATCGGCCTGTGCCATGCGCACGTCGAGACCGTGCTGACTGACGCCCGAGCCGGAATATGGGTTCGGACGTTCGAACAGCGCATTGACGCCGTAGCTGACGCAAAGGGCCAGCAGCTCCATGCGCGTGCCGTCATCGAGGTTGCTCAGCCAGTCCCAGAGAGCTTGATCGTCGGCGGGAACGTGATCCCCCCAGCGTTCGTGGCGATCGTTCACTGCCTGGGCGGAATGGCTGTCCTTCAGCTCCTCGGACTGGGCCGAGAAGAAGATGTGGCGAACATTCGCTTCGAGGCAACCGGTCGGGTTGGTGTGGACGAACGTGTCGCTGAGGAGCCTGTGCAGCAACATCGTCATCGCGACGTGGGGATTTTCCGCCAACGCATTGCGCAGGGCGAGTGTGCGATGGGCGGTCAGCTCGATGACGAGGCGTTCGGGCAGTGGCTTGATGCCGTCATCTTCGTCCTCGTCTTCGGTCTGGACCGGCTGGCCGCCGATCGTGATGACCGCGCGCTGCATGGTCGGCGTGCGGATTTCGCCGGTGTCAGGGTCGACCTCTTCGTCCCGCGTATCGCCATCCACGATCTCGACCGGCCGCTCATCTTCGGGGCGGACGTAGCCGCGATCGATGGAAAGCGAACCGTCGGCATCGATGCTGACGAACACGCCGGCGATGGCGACCTCGTCCGGGTCGTAGCGGACAGGACGATTGTCGAGGGCTTCGATGGCCGCTTCGATCTCACCCAGTCGGGCATCGACTTCGTCCGGAAGCTCATCCGCGTCCTCATACTCGGCAACCAGGCGGTCGAGCTCGTCCTGCAGCGCATCGCGCGTCGCCTGCTCCTCCGCGGTGATGTCGATCGGAACGCCTTCGATCTCGCGGAGACCATGCGTGACGCCGTAGGGAATGCTGACGGCGGCTTCGACCCATTGCCAGCCGTGGCTCGCGATCTCGTCGGCGATCGCCGTCAGCTTTTCGGAGACGAGGCGATCGAGAAGACCGACGTCTTGGAGCCAGCCGCCATCGTCGGACTCGAACAGGTCGCGCAGAACCGTGCCGCCCGCTGCCTCATAGGCGCCGATGCCGACGAAGACGGCGCGCTTGTCAGAGGCGCGGACCGTGGTCTCGGTCAGCATGCGCCGAATCTGAAACGGCTCTTTCTGCCAGCTATTGCGGAGGGTCTCCCAGACCTGCTCCTGACGAGCATGGTCATGCGACACGCTGAAGGCCATGAGCTGTTCGAGTGTCATGCCGTCTTCGGCATAGACATCGAGCAGAGTCGGCGAGACCGACACGAGGCGCAGGCGCTGCTTCACGACGTTGACGCCGACGAAGAAGGCGGCGGCGATGGCCTCCTCGGTCATGCCCTTGTCGCGCATGGCCTGGAAGGCGCGGAACTGGTCGAGCGGATGAAGCGGTGCGCGCTCGATGTTCTCGGCGAGCGAAACCTCGTCGACGAGGATGCCGGCGTTCGCGGCCGATACGACGCAGGGGACCGGGGTGGTCTTGTTGAGCCGCTTTTGCTTGGCGAGCATTTCCAGCGCGCGGTAGCGGCGGCCGCCGGCGGGCACCTCGAACATGCCGGTCTCCTGGCCATCGCCATCGAGAACGGGCCGCACATGGAGGCTCTGGATCAGGCCGCGACGGGCGATTGACTCGGCGAGTTCGTCGATCGAGACGCCGGCCTTCACGCGCCGGACATTCGACTGGCTCAGCACCAGCTTGTTGAAGGGAATGTCGCGCGAGGACGACAGGGTGATCTTCTGAACGGCGGTTGCCATGTTCCTTACTCCGCGACGGGCGCCGAGAGCCTCTCTCTCGAACCCAACCCGTCACGAAGCGAAGCGCCGCCCTCTCACTCTCGGAGGGCAGCGCAACGGATGCGGGGAAACGGAAAAGCACGGAGACGCAAGGCCGGAGACCCGGAAAGCGCGCCTCCGGCTTCACGAGGATCAGACGACGCGGTCGAGCAGTTTCTTGGCCTTGCCCTCCAATTCGAGCCGCGCATCCTGGTTGGTCTTTTCGCGGGCGACGGCGGTGATGCCTGCCACGAAGTCGAAGATTGACTCCGGCGGTCGACCTTCCTCGACCAGGACGGTCTCGATGATCTTGCTGGTTTCGACCTTCGAGAATCCGCGCTTGCGCAAGAAGTCGGTTCGGTCCTCGTCTGTCTTGGCAACGATCCGCTCGCGGGCAGCCTTGATGCCATTGATGAACGGCATGGGCGAAGAATTTGCGAAATTCAGCAGCGCCGGCTCAGCTTCGTGGGCGAAACGGGACGCCGCGTACTTGCTATGACGGATGGTGATTTCCTCGAAATCTTCCACGCCCCACAAATTGCGATTCTGGCAGACTGCGCGGAGGTAGAAGCTCGCCATGCCGAGCGTCTTCGCGCCGACTTCGGAATTCCAGCAATAAAAGCCGCGGAAATAGAGGTCGGGTGAGCCATCGGGGAGCCGACCTGCCTCAATGGGGTTGAGATCGTCGACGAGGAAAAGGAACACATCGCGGTCGGACGCATAGAGCGTCGTCGTGTCCTTTGTGATGTCGACGCACGGATTGTAGACGCCCGTCGACCAATCGAGCACGCCAGGCACCTTCCACCTCGTATCACCCGTGCCGTTGCCGGCGATCCGCTGCACCGCCTCGACGAGCTCGTGATCGTAGATTCGGCCGTAGTCGGGGCCGGTGACGGCGCGCAGTTCGATGCGGCCGTTGTCGGTTTCGAGCGTCTTGATCTGCTCGGCTCGATGCGAGGTCAGGCCGTATTGCAGATTGATGCCGGCGAGCGCGGCCGGGAGCTGGCGGAGATAGGCGGCAGGAGCACCGACCTGGCTCGCGAGTTGGCCGAAGCTCCAGTGCGTCGGCGCGACCGGCGTGTCCGAGCCCGGTAGGATGAGGGACAACCGCTCCGGATCAGACCGGCTCGCCTCGACATGGATTAGCGCGGTTTTCACCACGCGCGTCCGGCTGCGCTCTGACCGGCTGCGCACCGAATCCGCCAACTCCGATAGCGAGAGGTAGCGCTCGTCATCGGGACGCGAGAACCATTCCGATGAAACGCGGCCGCTCCGCTCGCCGCGACTGACATCCACCTTATAGCCGCCGCTTATGTCGCGGTGGGTCTCGAGAACCTGCGTGTTCATGGGATCAAACTCCATGACGGGCGCCGAGAGCCTCTCTCTCGACACTCAACCCGTCACAGACCTTTGATCCTCACTCTCACTCTCGGGCGGCGTTGCGGGGAACCAGCGGACTTCGCACATGACCTGACGGCACAGATACTATTACGACGTGTGCAAAAATGTCCTCATTTTCCCCCAGCATGCCAGATTGCGTCCGGCCGAGTTCCCCGACCGGGTCGATTATGCAAATCCGTTCGTCAATTTCGGACCTGTGATCCGCAGACAAGAATGAGTTGGCAAAGCCAGGAATCATTCCCAGCCGCGTCGCGCGTGCGCCATGCTGCGAGGCAGTCCGAGCGCATATCCGTTTATCCAAAACCGGCTTAAAAACCGGCTTAATTTCGAAAACTAAGCCGGTACGGCACAGCGCATAACGCCATAAATTTCAGCAATTTCAATTATTTGGAATGGCGCGCCCGAAGAGATTCGAACTCCTGACCCCCAGATTCGTAGTCTGGTGGCATGTCGCTTCAGAAGGTTGCAAGCTGCGTCACTGTTATCGGGATTAACTCAATAACTTCAATTGAATGGGCCAATCAATAGTTCCTGACGTTGCAAACCGTTTCGTGCTGTGCCATCGTTTTTGTAACCCGCCTTGTAACCCACGACGGCTTGCAGATACAACCAGCACGACGGAGGGCCGATGCCGAAACTCGCCGAGAAAGCATTCACCGACACCTATCTCCGCAGCCTGAAATCGGAGAGCATCCGCAAGGATCACTATGACGCGGTACAGCGTGGCCTTGGGCTGCGGCTCTCGCCGGCGGGTCTAAAGACATGGTTCGTGATGCGTCGGGTTAACGGTCGCATGACCCGCACCACACTAGGCCGTTATCCAGAAGTGCCGCTGGCGGATGCCCGCAAGAAAGCGGAAGCCGTCCTTGAAGAGATCGCCAAGGGGAATTCGCCGAAGAAGGCGAAGGTGCCGACCTTTGCTTCCGTTCTGGACGATTGGCTGGCACGGGACCAGAAGGGCAAGCGGTCCATAGATGAGAAGCGCAGGGCAATGACAAAGGATGCCCTGCCCGCTTTCGGCAACCGGCCGATGGACACGATCACCCGTGCCGATGTCCGAAATCTGCTCGACAGCATCGCGGATCGCGGGGCACCCATCCACGCCAATCGGATGCTTGCTTATCTGCGGCGCCTATTCAATTGGGCAGTCGAACGAGACATTATCGCATCTTCACCCATTGCCGGCATCAAGGCACCTGCGGCAGAGCGCAGTCGGGACCGGACCCTTTCACCGGACGAGTTGGCTGCGGTTTGGCAAGGCACCTATCAGGTGCCCGATCCCTTCGGCGCTTTCTTCCGGATGTTGATCCTGACGGGCCAACGCCGCAACGAGGTGGCGGGTGCCCGTTGGGAAGAGATCGATCTCGACAAAGGGGAATGGACGATCCCGGCAGAGCGGGCGAAGAACGGCAAGGCGCATTTGGTCCACCTTCCTCCGGCACCGGACATTCTGTCCACCGCCTCTCGGCTCGACGGTTCGAGCCTCGTCTTCACGACCACCGGCTCCACGTCGATTTCCGGCTTCTCGAAGGCCAAGGCGATGCTCGACAGAGCGTCCGGGGTCACCGGCTGGACGATTCATGATCTGCGAAGAACCTTCGCCACGCTGGCCACGGGCGAACTCGGTATAGAACCCGTTGTCGTAGACAAGATATTGAACCATCTCTCGGGTGCCGTCACGGGTATTGCCGCCGTATATCAGCGTCATGCCTACCTCGAACAGCGGCGCGAGGCGATGAGCCGATGGGGAGAATATATCGCCAACCTCTCTATCTGAACGCCTCAACGTAGCGGATTAGCACCCACCGCTCGAACGTATTTGTTTGATGGGCACGGACGCGTTGGTAACGTGGAGGTGCGTGGCGTATCATTCCCGGACCAACCGGGCTGCTCGAATGCCGTATGCGCCAAAGCCGAAGAAGGCAGATACACTCCAAAGAACCAAGGAAGCGGAAGAAGGCTGGGACTTCCTCCCGGAGACAACACGCAACAAACTTGTCAAGCCCATCGCAGATGCAATCGATGCGCACCACCGCTTGACGCGCCCTGATCCCACCGCCCGAACCGCACCAGAAGATGTGGGGCTGCCGCCCCTTCCCCGAAGGCCTATACGCAGAAGGCGACCAAAAGCAGAGGCCGATCATCTTGTCGGCCGCATAGCGAACATCTACGCGCGGACTCGCGGCGAACTCCCGACAAGAGCATGGGACGGGGGCAAATCGGCTTTCGAACAGATCGTCGCGGATGTTTTTCAAGCTGCTGGCATACGCGAATCCGCTTCGGCGGCCGTCGCTCGCCATATCGACCGACGCAACAAGTTGAAGGAAGAAAAGGACCAGAAGAAAATCAATTTCCATAAGTAATTGAATTCAAAATAGATTTCAAAATTAAACTACGGTGCATCTCTGTCAATACCGGGCGTATTCTAAAGTTGCCTGAAATAACGACAGGAAACCCAAGGATGCACAACATCGACCCCGTCATCAGTTCTTCGGAACTGCTGAAGCTGATTCCCTTTTCACGCGCACATCTCTATCGGCTCGAAAAGGCCGGTCTTTTTCCGTGCCGCATGAAGCTTGGTGCCCGCCGGATCGGCTGGCGCATGTCGGCCATCGAGGAATGGCTCTCGGCGCGCAGCACGCCCAACCCCGCCAACGCTGATGGCAATAAGGTGAAATAGGTTGAGCGTCATTGCTGCTCCTCCACGCGTTGCGGTACGCGACGGATTGATCAGGGCTGCTCTGGAATACGCCGGCTACGGCTGGCCTGTCTTCCCATGCCATCCTGCCACCAAGGCCCCTTTGACGCCGCACGGTTTTCATGACGCGTCGACAGAGCAGGCGATCATTCAAGAGTTGTGGTCCGGGTGCCCGGACGCCATGATCGGTGTCGCCACCGGGACGGTTTCAGGTATCGCGGTTCTGGATATCGATATCGATCTATCCAATGGGCTCGACGGCGAGATCGCCCTCGCTTCGCTGCTGGACGGGCACGAATTGCCTGTCACCCTCACGGCACGCACGCCTCGCGGCGGCCGCCACATCTATTTCAATACGCAAGGTTTCAGCGTCAAAAATAGCGCCGGGAAACTGGGGATAGGCCTCGATGTGCGGGGTGACGGCGGTTACGTTATCGTCCCTCCGAGCGTCAATGCCCAAGGTAAAAGCTATCGGTGGGAGCCGGACTGGGGTCCGATTCATCCGGTGCCGGAATGCCTTGTTCCTCACCTGACGGCTACTCGCAGCAAGAACGGCGTCACGCGGCCTACCGCGCCGGTTGGTTTCACTCCCGCCTATGGGAGGGCGGCGCTTACCAGCGAATGCAACACCGTAGCCAACACGCCCGAAGGAAGACGCAACGATCAACTCTATCGGTCGGGCTGCAATGCAGGCGAATTGATTGCTGGCGGCTATCTCGATGAAGGCGAGGCGCGCGCCGCGTTGACGGCAGCAGCGACTGTCGCAGGGCTCGATAACGATGCGAATTGCGGACTGAGCGGCATCGAAAAGACTATCGACAGCGGGATCAGAGCAGGTGAGGCGCATCCCCGCGCGCCCGTATCGCGTATGAACACCAGCACTACCCTTGTGACGAACGTGGCAGCGGCTCAGCCGCCGCCTCGCTCGGAAGAAGACTTGGCGCGGCGGTTTGCCGAAGCGCACAAGGACGATCTGCGCTACGTCAATGAATGGGGCAAATGGTTCGTCTGGAAAGGCGATCATTGGGCAGAAGACAAGACGCTCATGGCGTTCAATGAGGCTCGCACGATCAGCAGTTCGGCTGCGTCCGAAGCTGAGAATCCGAGAGCCGCCCTTACCCTTGCCAGCGCCAAGACCGTGACAGCCGTGGAACGGCTCGCGAAGGCTGATCGCCGGCTTGCTGCCACGGCGGACCAATGGGATCAGGACCCCAATGTCTTCAACACGCGTGGGGTCGCTATCGATCTCGCCACCGGCGCACCCCGGCCGGCCCGTCCGGACGACTACGCCACCAAGAGAGCGACGGTAGCCCCCGCCGCGAAGGCGGAGTGCCCGCAATGGCTGGAATTTCTTTCGCGCGTCACTGGTGGCGACCGAGACTTGGTAGCTTATCTTCAGCGGGTTGTTGGCTATTGCTTGACCGGCCATACGAGGGAGCATGCGCTTTTCTTCCTCTACGGTACCGGCTCGAACGGTAAGAGTGTTTTCGTCAACACTGTATCCAGCATCATGGGCGATTACGCGGTGACAGCACCTATCGAAACCTTCACCGAAACCCGGCAGGACCGCCACGAGACCGAACTGGCGCGCCTCCAAGGCGCCCGCCTCGTGACCGCCAACGAAACGGTTGCCGGCAAGCATTGGAACGAGGCGCGGATCAAGATGCTGACGGGGGGCGACAAGGTGCCGGCCCGCTTTATGCGTCAGGACTATTTCGAATATGTGCCCCAGTTCAAGCTTATGATGAGCGGCAACCACAAGCCGGCGCTGCGGAGCGTCGGCGAGGCGATGCGTCGGCGCCTCCATCTCATTCCGTTCATGGTCACGATCCCGCTGAAGGAGCAGGACCATGAATTGCCGGAGAAGCTCAAAAAGGAATGGCCCGGCATTCTACGATGGGCCATCGAGGGGACTGCTCTGTGGCGCACGGAAGGACTCAAGCCGCCCCAGGTGGTGGTGAATGCTACGGCGGAATATTTCGATGCCGAGGACGACGTCGAAAACTGGATCAAGGATTGTTGCGTTCGAGACGCAAATGCAACCCATACCTCCACGGAACTTTACCTTTCATGGAAGAACTGGGCTGAACGTACTGGCCGCGTAGGCGGCGCCGGTTCGCAGACGAACTTCAGCAAGTCCCTCGCAGAAAAGGGCTTCGCCAAGGATCACAGCAAAAGGGGCACCGTATTCGCCGGTTTGCTCCTTAACAATCCGCCGGACGACTGGACGCGGTGAGGGGAACGGTGACAGGTGTGACAGGTTCTCCGGTTATGGATTCTACGCGCGGGCGCGCGTGGAATTGATATCAGATAATCTGTCACATCTGTCACTTGCAAGGGCAAGAACTAATCATAGAGCCCGGCCGCCTTGCCGAGGGCGACCAGTGCCCGGATGCGAGCTATTGCGGCACGGCGCGCGGCAATTGCTTCTTTCGTGTATTGACCGTTCCGATAGCAGCCGTTCCTCTTGCCGCTCGGCGCACCGGCGCGACCGCCGTGAAGTTGGCAACGCGTCTTCCCTGATAAGGCAGGTCTTTGGCACGGCGTACCGTTTCGTGTCCTCGCGCCACATCTCTTCCCCGGCCAATCCAGCCCGAAACGCGATTCTTTCTGCCTTGGGGTCTGTGGGTCACCGACCATGGGATTGATCCTGATTATCTAGTGGGCTCTCCCCTTCTGCCACATTTTACTATGCCGTCCCCGCCATGTGAATCGGCACCACATTACGTCGCAAACGGTGATTTCTCCTCGCTTTCCTCCATAATAAGTGTCTGATTTATCTGGAAATTTTATGCGTTTTGGTAAAATGTGCCGCCTTCAACATCATACCGGCATAGAAAAATCGGGAGGCGCTATTGCGGCTGACGACAGAAGACGCTTTTCAGGCCTTGCAGATATGATCAACACATTGGAAATAAAGCATTTCCTGCCGGATTTGGCTGAGATTTCCGCTACCATTCCTACCGGAATACGCAATGGTGATGCCTGAAGCCCCAATAGGCTACCGCCGCTTTATTTTTTCACGCAGGAGAATACAATATATTCCGGCGTTCCGAGCTTTATATAGCTCGATACTAGATAGCGAGGTCCGCCGTTAATTTTAAAAAAGTCGGGATATCACCGACTATTCTGCTCAAGATTCCCGAGCGAATACGTATCCAACATTTATCGTCATGATATTCGTCAACGGTCTGGTATTCGTCTTTTAGCTCGTAAAGTTGACCGCCCTTCACCGTCGCGTCGATGGACTTGAAGGTACACGATTCAATGCCAACGCCTATGCAAAAGCTACCCTGCTGATCACCCTCCACAAGATACGCGGCGGCTGCCAATTCGGGGCAGGCGACCATAAAAAGTAGCGCTACAATAACGATCTTCATTGTTTTACCTGCTTCGTACTACCGAGCATGCGCCCCATCGAGCACCGGCCAACGCCCCCGCCAGTACCGGCACGTAATTATCTTCCCCGGAAAATTCTATTGACTGCTGTAGGCAAGCATCGAAGGAATGCGAGGTGCCGACGAAATGAAGAGCCGCGTGGAGGACAACGGGAGAAAAACCAGATCGATCAACCGGCGGCTTCTGCCAGTTTTCGATAGCCTTGATGACTTCACCGTCCAGATCGGTGCTGCGGGTCAAGATGGCCGCTATCGTGGCTTTCCATTCCCTGCCCATTACCAGTGCGCGCGCAACTCGGGCAGCGGCGACAACGGAATCCACAGCGAACGGGTGGCGGTGTGTCAGGGCTGTTTCTTCGCGAACCCACCTATCAAGCGCGTCATCGTCCGCTATCGGCACTGAAGCCAAGACAACATTGCGGTGCATTGGTGCACAACCTGCCGTCATGTGGTCAAGCCTATGGTCAACCAGATCGGCAGCCTTATCGATGTCTATCCCTGAAGCAGCGAGATCAAAAACTTCGGCGGCAATTGGACCCGTGTCAAAGCCATCTGCTGCCCACCAATCAAGGTATCGTTGAAGCACGTCCAGCCGGTCGAACGTGCCGCATGTTCTGACGCTTTCAAGAAGCAGCGCTGCCAATGCGCTCGGACCACCGATTAGGTCGCCCCGTCGTTGTCCTACAACGATACCCCGTTCGCGCCATTGCCGGTCGTGAACCCTCTTCCGTTCAATCCGTTCACGCTCTCGGGCCATGCGTTCGACTGATCGCTGTTCCTTTCGGTCCCGCAGTCGCTCTTGCCGCTCTTGATGCTCCAGATGGCGTAGCCGTATTGTCTCCGCATGGGCTTCCATGCCCGCCAGCACTTCTCCGGCCCAACTACCGTCGAGCAGTTCATGGAGCCTACGTCGTCCAGGAGCGCCCAAAAAACGAACAGCGAGATCACAAATGACAAGCCTCGTTCCTTCGATCAATCTCGCACGTCCGCGCTGATCCGGACTCACCTGAGCTAAACTCTTGGCCAAGAAGGTCCAGTAATATTGGTCGGGTGTCTGTGGATCAAAATCGACTATCGCTTGTGCGGTCGCGGCGCGAAGACGGTTACGAAATTCTCTAGCACCGCATGTGGTGCAGGACACTTTCATGCAAAGTCGTCGCGATTTTGCATCAATAAGAAAATTGCGAAGCCACTGATCCGCTTGCCCATCTTTGTTGTCCTGACGGAATTCCGAAAAGGTGAGCGAAAAGGCCTTTCCCGACAGTTCTCCATGATCGAGCGCAATCGACTCATAGATGCCCAACCCAGCGCGGATCGTCTCGAACTGTAGCTCCGTCGGGCGGGTTGGGCTCAGAATGCTTTTGACGACAGCATTCCTGCGCAGAAGGTAAAGTTTACGGTCATTGCGGTCGCGGAAATCGCGTATACCGATCAAGAGCTCGCCGTAGAAATAGAGCCAGATGCCACCTACCGAAAAGCTCGTCACGTCATTCTCAAGAAAGTGCTGATAGAAAAAGTTGACGTGGCCCTCCTTAATTTCCCGGTGGGTCCTCTCAGCAATAGTGTCGAAGATGTCTTCTTTCATCGCCTATTTCGTAGGTCCATTATTTGGTCGAATGTTTCCAACCCAGTGCCTCCCTGAGAAAGTGCGATATCCGAATTTTCAGAGATACTTATAAAAAGCTCACGAGATACGCTAACAAAATCTTTAGCTTTTTCAGAGCTAATTGATAGCATAGATGAGTAAATTCTAAATGCTTCTTTTAAATTTCTGGCCGGAAGTGTAGCAAAATAATCCGCGCTGGTGGGGATTTGCTTATTATATAATTGCTCTAACTTCTCACTGGACGTTAAAGCATCGCGCATAAAGGATGATGGTCGAAGGTTTCCTCTAAGGCCGTCAGTGAGTAGAAGCAGCGCCAGAGCATAGTTTTCAGCGCCATCTGAGCCGGAAGCGGTTCGCATAATTGCCATAAACTCTGCAATCTTTTCGACGACTTCCTTCTCTTTCCGGTTCACCCCAAAGCCGAATATCATTCCGTGTTCCTCCCCTCTGATAGCGGCGACCTGTGCCTCCCTAGATGCTCAGAGCGACCCCGAACCCGGCTTGCGGTAGCTACTCACCGACCGCGAAGAGTCATGAATCCGAGCGGAACTCTGGCCGACCTAGGCTGAACGTTGCTAATCCTACCCGAGTTTGGTGTCGAGAATACTCCGTGGTGAAATACTCGACAAGACGTTGCTCTCTCGTTCATGGAGATACGAGAGGTGCTTGCGCTCAATCTGAAGACCCTTCGGCAGGCGAAAGGCATGTCGCAGGAAGAGTTGGCGCATCGTGCGGATATCGACCGTACCTATATCAGTTCGCTAGAACGGAGCATCTATAACGCAAGCATCGATGTCGTAGATCGTCTGGCAAGTGCACTTGACGTCGAAGCCGTCGATCTGCTCAAAAGACCCCCCGAAAGCCAGCCGCGAGGCACGTGCGGCAAGAAGGCTAGTGCTTGACAAATAGAAAGGCCGATAAACCTGCGGCATGTAAATTGCCACCGATGGCGCATGGACATGCGCAAGCTGGTGGGGCGAAATTTCGCACGCTTGCATCGGGCGAAGGGCTTGACGCAAGAGGAGGTGGAAGCGCGCTCCGGGTTCAGCCAGCAATACATCAGCAGCCTTGAGCGAGGGCGGCGTAATCCGACCGTGATCACACTATTCGAGCTAGCGCAGGCTCTTCAGGTCAGCCATGTGGAACTCGTTCTGCCAGATCACGACGTCAGCAAACAGACCGAGCAAGGCTAATGCCGTTGTCAGGCAGCCAAGCATCTAAGGGTGCGGATTAAAACGCAGCTAAATTGGAGGAAGGCCGCTCAAAAGGACGGGTCTGCTCCGGTGAGTTGCAGTGCCCCCGCGACTTGGCAGTCACTTCTCAATCAGTGGGTAAGCTATTGATCCATCGCTAATAAGGCCCGGGGCCATTCTAAGCACCCTTTGCAGGTGGCCGCCCCCCTGATCCCTCAAATTGCGAGTCGCGAAAAACTCTTGCCGCCACTCGTGCCAACGAATATCGTCCTTGGTGGCAGGGAGCATGAAATCGTCATATTACAAGTGCTTATTTCCAGATGATGATCTGGAGACCGTTTTGCAGCATCCGCCTATCCTCGATCAGGTGAGCGCATGGTACGGCCACATTCCCTTCGCCAATTGGGCAGTTTCAAAATTGAAGCCGGCATTCCGTCGGTCGACGCTGGCTCATTCAATATGAGCCCCAAACTGGTCTGTGAGAACTACAGGTGCAAACTCGGCTCCGACAAGGATATCCGAGTATTCGGCATGACTGAATATACAAACGGAGTTCGCAGCGCCCCAGGTCAATACATTGCGATTGTCCATAAGAACGGAGCGCCTCCCGAAAAATTTGATGCTGAATCATTTGATGGAAGCGTTGCTTTAATAGCAGAAGCCTTCGATGAATCCGAAGATACTGTCCGTGATGCCTTGCTTGCGAGCCTGTCCGAGGGAAGCCATATATTCAACAAAAAACAGTCGCTTCCGGCAACAGGACCCAAATCATTGATCCAGCGGATCAAAACACTGTGGCGCAAGAGCGTGCGAAAATTCTTCGCTTTTTCATAGTATCAGCATCGGTCGGCCGATCGACGTATACGGAAGCGAGTATGATACTTGGTCGCAGCTAGGGATTCGATCGCTGGATCGAAGAGGCTTGCGCAGAGATCGTCGCGGTCAACGGCATGGTAGGGTGCGAAGGTGGTTACAATCGAAGGGGTCGAACAGCGGCCCGCAACAGGAACGGAATGTGAACTGGCGCAGAATATGGCTTTTCCTCGGGAGTTTTTGGAAATTTGGGAGCGAGTGAGGCCATTTACGATGACCTCGCCCGAGCGTGGTCATGCGCTGTGGAGCGCGGTCAATACGCTCGTCGACAACGATATTCCCGGCGCGATCGTAGAGTGCGGGGTATGGCGGGGTGGCTCAGTCATGCTTGCCGCGCTAACTCTAATTCAGCGCGGAGCGGCAAACCGCCACCTGATCCTGTTCGATACCTTCACAGGTATGACCGAACCAGGCCCCGACGACATCGACTTCCACGGCCGTTCGGCTGATACGCTGATGCAGGGGGCCCATGGCGAGGCCTTGGCTGAACTGGTGCAGGCCGCTGCGCCACTTGATATGGTGCGCGCTGCGATCGCCGGCACCGGCTACGACATGCGCATGGTGCGGTTCGTCGCGGGCGATGTACGCGAGACGCTATCCAAGACTCAGACGCTGCGGATTGCGCTCTTGCGGCTCGACACCGATTTCTATGACAGTACGATAGCTGAACTCCGCCACCTGTACCCGCGCCTAACGCGCGGCGGGATCATGATCATCGACGACTACGGCCATTGGTCTGGCGCGAGAAAGGCCGTAGAGGACTATTTCGCTGATCCTGATGTCACCTTCCGGCGGCCGATGCTCTGGCCAATTGACTACACTGGGCGCGGTGTAGTCAAGATCGAGGAAGAGGCTGAGCTTGAACTGGAACGCTACGACTACGTTCCGCCGGGCATGCGGCCGCCGGCGCTGTCGCATCTTTTTCCGCATGCTAAACCGGGCAATCCTTGGACGGTCAAGTGGCCCTATCTACGCCGGGAGGTGCCGCATATATGGCGTTCGGACGAGCGGCACACCGGGTATATTACAGGCAACGCGTCGGTCGAAGAAGCGGCTTGCCTACATGCTTTCGCGAGCCAATTCTATGGCAAGCGCGGGCTTGAGATTGGGACCCACTACGGCTGGACCGCGGCGCATCTGCTGGCAGCAGGGCTTCGACTGGACTGCATCGATCCAGCGATGCAAGACCAGCGACATGAGAAGGACGTCGCCGAGGTACTCGACAATGTGCCCGGATCGTGCGGTTACAGGCTCTGGGGCTGCTATTCGCCGCAATGTGTCGAGGAGGTTCGGGCCAGCACGCCCGAACCGTGGTCGTTCGTATTTATCGACGGCAATCACGACGGCAATGCGCCCCGCGATGACGCGCGCGCTGTTCTGCCGTATCTGGCAGCCGATGCCATGGTGGTGTTCCACGACCTGACCTCGCCGCATGTCGAAGCGGGTCTGGCCGTCTTTCGCGAGGCGGGGTTTCAAACACAACTGATCAACACGATGCAGGTGCTAGGCATCGCATGGCGTGGCAATGTCCGCCCACCTCAGCATGTGAAGGATCCGAACGTCCCTCATTTGTTCATACCGCACCTGGAGAAATATCTGATCGGCACCACGGGGCTAGAATGAAAGAATTGAGCCCGCCTTGATCTCGCTGATAGGGGCACGGAAATAAACTAGCGCCAGAAACATGCATCATAGGTCTGATGACATGGCATCCGCGCCAACTTTACCCTACGCTGATGGAGCGTCTTGGCATTCTCATGGTCGACTGAAAGTGCCTGATTTGCCACTTGCCGACCCCTAATTGATATGCAAAAAAGTATCCCGTAATACGGGCATTGGGGTTAGATTAGTGCAGGTAACTACCCGTCTCGACGCGCTGACGGGGCTACGGTTTTTCGCCGCCCTCCTGATTGTAGTCCATCATCTCCAGGGACAGCTTTGGCTTCCGCAACTTTCTGCGCATTTCGCGTTTGCCGGCGGCGTCTCATTCTTCTTTGTCCTCTCCGGGTTCATCCTCCACTACAATTACAGGGACAAGACCAGCAGTATTCCGTGGCCGGAATTCATGGGAATGCGATTTTTCCGGCTTTGGCCCGCGCATGTAGCAGCCTTGTGCTATGTCTTCTTCCTCGCTCCAGCGTGGTGGACTAACTGGATCAGCGCGAACATGTCGCCGTTGCAGTTCGGACAAGTTTTATTCCTTATGCAGTCCATAACACCTGATGCGAAGACATTTTACGCGATCAATTCAGTTTCTTGGTCGATCTCAACGGAATTGTTCTTCTATATGGCGTTTCCGCTTTTATGCCGCTTCGGTCGTCGCAATCCTGTGAACACATTGCTTTGCGTGGCGGCATTTGTTGTTTCGTATCTCGTTGTTGCCCAATATTTCCTGTACAATCACGACATAAACGGAAATGCTACTGGCCTCTACTACATCAGCCCTCTCTCCCGAATTTTTGAATTCGCATGCGGAATTGTCTGCGCTGAGATGGTGATTTTTAGGAAATGGGGCCCGAGATTTGCAAACGCCACCTTTACAGAAATCTTCTGTTGGATTTCTTTGGCTGCGTCTCTATGGGGTCAAGCACATCTATCAGCGTTCATGACCAAAACATTTGGGCCTGTGGTCGGCGGATATGCCTATATCGCTGTCCCGGTCCCGGCCTTCGTTCTCTTGATAGCCACGATGAGCAACGCGAAGGGCGTCACATCGCGGTTCTTTGCAACACCCGCGATGGTCTGGCTCGGCAATATTTCGTTCGCTCTCTATCTGGTACACCAACCGACAATCAATTTCTTCAAGCAGCATATGCGCGACCTGCTTTTTCTTCAGCAAATCGTGCTGTTCGCAGGCATGACTGTAGGAGTTTCCGCGCTGATCTTCTACTTTGTAGAAATACCGGGTGTACGCCTGTCTCGACAGCAATTAGGGCGACCTTCACCTCGAACCGCGGCACTTTCCTTGTAATCTTTTACGCGTTGCGGGGCGTACGTAGCAGAAATCTATCTGGGTTATTCAGAACAATGTCGACTTATGCGTCACATGCAAGTCAACCCAGCCCGGTGCCAACTCCTGATCGATGTCACGAAGGTCTTTCCAGCGGCGATATATACTGTCAATATCGACAAGCGACCTCCAGTTCTCGGGGGGAAGCTCTCTGCCGAATAAACCGCTCATCTCTCCGTTAAATGTGGCCGGCACGAACAGGCCTTCCCGCGCAGGATGCGGCGGACTTTTGAAATGGTGCATCCACTGATTGACTATCTGGCCGACTTCATATCCACACTGAGCTAGGATTCCGCCTTCCTTCCCGTCATTCATTTCTACAGACACAAAGTGCGGACGCCGCGTTTCTTCTAAAAGCTGACGCCGGAATATGACATCACCGCCCTCCATGTCACACTTGATATAGTGGGGGACCCCATACGTGTCGAAGAGTTCCGTCAAATCCGTGGTCTGAACCTTGATTTCGACCGTCGTTTCTATCCCCTTCTCCGCAATATTCTGATTTAAGCTTCCCCAGTCGTCTTTGTTCGGCACAGTGTAGAATGAAACTTCCGTCCCCGGCTCATCATAGATCGCCTTGTTGACCAACACGAACCGATCACCATAGGCCGCAAGCCGCTGAGCGCTCGCTGTGGCGAGCTCCGGTACAGCTTCCACGCCGACGACCCTAAATCCCTTCTTAAGGTAGAACTCGGCGTCGTATCCTTTGTGAAGGCCGAGATCGAAAATTAGGTCGTCTTGCACATGCCAAACCATCGTAAGCCTGTCTTTCCAGAGCTATTCAAATGCATTGCGGGATGAGGGATAAACGTTCGGCAGACTCACTCTTGGTGGCAGTGTTTCCGCCGAAATTGAAATTCGCCACGTCACAGTTACCAAACTCTGTGGAGAATAAGGCTTTTCAAAGTCCCCTTGAAGAAGGTTAATCGCCTGCATCGTCCATTGAGTAAGTAACTACAGCATCGAACTCGAGCTATGTGATTGTGTCTCGTTCCAGACACGCTCGATCGCTCTGATCGTTTCTCTGAGTTCGATCTTAGCGCTCCAACCGAGATCGCGCTGGGCCTTAGTACAATCGAGCACCGCATAAGACACATCGACGGGACGCTTCGGCAGACTAGTACGCCTCACACAGAGCCCCGTCAGTTCGGAGACGAGGTCGACTACCTCGGTGACTGAGTGGCCGACTCCGGAACCTATGTTCCAGGTCTCGCCGGTGAACGTGCGCGCGTCGGCGGCGCGGATGATAGCTTCGGCCAGGTCGTCCGCGTCAATGAAGTCGCGGATTTGGTAGCCGCCGCCGAACAGGTTCAGCGTCTCGCCTGAGTTCGCGGCCCGCAACGCGACAGTGACAATACCGTGAGTCCGATTGGCCTGCCAGTGACCGACTGGATTGGATACGCGTAGGATGGCATGACTTAGCCCCTGCGTGCGGCCGAGGAAACGGATCGCCTCCTCGGTGGCGAGCTTGCCGTAGCCATAGGCGGAGATAGGGGCAAGTGGCGCGGTCTCGGGGATAGGCGCCGTGTGATCCGGCCCGTAGATGGTTCCGCCGGAGGATATGAAGATAACGCGCAGGCGGGGATTGGCCTTAAGACCGCGGTCGAATAGTTCGAATGCCGGATGGACGTTAGCGGTGAGCTCGTTCCAAGGTTGGTTGGTATACGTGGCAGGCACTGACGTGGTGGCGAGATAGACGAGCGTCTCGGCAGCACGAAAGTAGTCGTCCGCATCGTTGAGCATGCGTGGTAGATCGACGCCGGTGATGCCTGGGGCATAGGTTTTGAGAAAACCGTAGTCAGGCGTCCGGGAGACAACAACGGCTCGGCGGCCGCGCGCAGATAAAGCAGTGCACAGATGCCGTCCAATGAAACCTGTGCCCCCCAATATGAGCATGGGTTCTCCCTTCCATCATGTTCAACGCCACCGCGCCGCTCAGGCAGTACAAATTTCAGCGCGCGTCGGACGATACTGAAGCGACAAGACGACAGCTACTTTCTCAGTGCTAGCGCCCGCTCCCAGACGCTCGACCACCGACTTACGATTTCAATGGTCTCGTCACTCAGGCCTTCGCGCCAGTCTCGAATACCTGATTTACGACGGCGGTCCTGAGGCAGATCATCAGCAATACCTCCAAGAGAGAAATCACAATCATAATGAAGCAAAACGCGTTTAAGCAATGCCCTCGTATCGTCAAGTTCATCAAAATACGTAAAGAACACTCCGCCCGGATTATCTTCGGCATATTCTAGCCAGCTATTCAGCCAAGACGCGTGGAAGGTGATGGTTTGGCGCATGAACTGCTCACGCGATTCGAAGTTCACCTTACTTCGTTGATTGAGAAAGGACTTTTCCTTCGACATCTCCGCAATCCTCTCGTCCCAGATGGCGCCTTCTCCTTGACCGACTCCCTGGTAATGATAAAAACCGGCGAGCGCCACTTCAGCAGGATCACGAACGTGAACCCATACAGGCGATACCCCTTTTTCTCGGAACATCATTCTGACATAGGGTGACGGAATGGCGTGCGTATGGCAAAAAAGCCCACCTTTCCTATATACATCTATTGACGACGATGTTGGATATACTTCTGAATGGCTATATTCTGGAGTAATTCCCCAATAGAAATCCAAATATCCTAGCGATTCTATCATCCTATTAAAAAGGAATGTACCACCTGATTTCGGCATAAAACTGGAAAATATTGCAGGTAGCGATGAGTTATATTTACCATTGTTTTTAGCCAAGATACTAGCAAAATTCTGCTCAGCCAAGCTATCCCAGATAGCAATGGCATTAGGATAATCCTTGGCGGCCCGTGCGGCCGAAAAGTCTTCCATCGTGTACAGAGTGTACCCTCCTTATGTGGGAAGACGTAGTCAAGCACAGTTCTAAGGCGTCATCTGCCTATTTGAAGCGCTTGTTGCGCCTAACCTGACGAATGCTCCCCGCAAGACGTAAGCGAACATGCGCTCGGTCGGCTTACGATCCGCCACTATCAGGTTTTTCGTAGAATCACGACATCTTGATAGCTCGGGTGCCTGCGTCGCAGGTCGACGACTTCAAGAATGCGGCTCCAGTGGGTGCGAATATATGCTGCCTTGTAAAAAACGTTTGAGGAATAGGACCTCCCTGAGTGCCATCGTAGCACCAGCCGATCGGCTTCAAAGCTGCGCGCACTGGTGTCGAAGAGCTTACCCGCTTCCGGGTGCTGCATCACGGGAGGCCAGAGCGGCCAGTCAGGGCTCATGTCTTGGAGTGTACCCTCGGTATGAAGCGTGATCCACGCGATACCCCTGGGTCGTAAGATTCGTCGTATCTCTGTCAACCACGTTGTCTCCATCGCCTCGATATGAGTAAACACCGAGTAGGCGGAGACGATATCGACGGAGTTCGACTCAAGAGGCAAACTTGGGATCGAATGGTTCTGGAATGTCAGAATGGAACGCGGAAGGAAGCTGTTGCACCATTCGACATGCAGCCTGTTGATATCGCAACCTAATGTTTTAATGGCCGGATACTGCAATGCCATATGGCGAGTGACTCGCCCAGAGGCGCAACCGAGATCTAGGTAAGCACTGGCTGTAACACCGAGATCCGTGGCAGCATTCATCAGCATACGGGCATCCATGAGACCGCTGGCCCAATAGCTGAAGTGATCCGAACCGTAGTAGCCCTCCCGATCCTCTGTCGCTGGCAGCGGATACGTGTCCTTCAGCAACGCCGCAGCGTAGTCCATATCGCTCCAGGAATGTATTCTGCTGTCGGTGCTGAGTTGCTGCTCTGCAGGAGCAAGCGTCACAAACTTCTTTTCAACCCCGCTGTTGAGACAGATGTAGTTTTCCCAGATATCCTGCGTGCCTTCCATCATACTTTTTCCAAATCAACTTTTCCTATCGAATATTCATATAACTCGTGGCGATCGAAGACGGCGTTCAAACTTACTTCCGGGCGTATCCGAAATGCTTGATTTCCGCATCTGCCACTTTCCACGGCGAGCATTGGCATTCGCAATTGAGTTCTATTGACTGGCTAGCGGGTGCTGATCATGCGTATCCAAAGGCCACGCAGTCCCGTGCCCCTCGTTGACCATTGCTGAAACGGAACCGGCACGTCGGCGCTTGAAATGGATCGTGTTCGGAACAGGCTTGTGAGGGATGCCGGCCGCGATCGTCACCACGTTCCAATGCCAGTCCTCATGGCCAAATCCGATGCTCAAATTATTCGGCCTGAACCGGAAGCGGCGATAAATGTCTGTGCGGGAGAAGGCCATAGCGTCCCAGTAGTTTCCCCATTCCAGATATTTCGGATCGAATAGCGGGCCCTCCGAATCGATATGCCACCAGATATTGCGCTCGCTGCCGAAGACAATGTTGCAATTGGAATGGGCGACCGCATCCGGCCGCGTTTTGATTAGTCGGTAGGCTTCAGTCAGCCAATTGTAGGACCAAAGATCGTCCCCGTCGAGAAAAGTGATGCATTCGCCGGCGGCATTCTCGATTCCTACATTTCTCGCCTGCCCCGGATCGCCAAGATCGGTCTCGAAAACTCTTGCCGACGGGCCTAGTCCGCCAACAAAGACAGACTTTGTCACTACATCTGCTCGGTCGAGGACGATCAGGATCTCGGACGATTTACCGAGCGTTTGCTCGATATGTGCAATTGCTTCCAACGCGCTGCGCACCGTTACGCCCGCAATAATGCCTTCGCGATGAGCCGTGATGACCACGGATATATCGGGAAGCATATTGTCGTCATTGGCTAGCTTAGACAATGCCGCCCCCCCACGCTGTCAGCGACCGTAGCGTATCCGAATAGGTCTTGCGGCTATGCTTGGCGATAACGCGCTTCTGGAGTTCCGCCGAACGACGGTCTCTCTCCTCCGGACTGGCGAGCATCTCCTTGATAGACGCAACATAGCCCTCAACACTCGCATCCTCGGGCACGGGCCAGCCGGTCTTTCGATCGATCAACTCTGGCACACCGCCAACCGCACTGGCAACAATCGGCATTCCCATGGCGCCGAGCTCGATGAGGATCGTTGGCAGACCATCCCACCCAGAGGTATAGATGAACCCGTCAACCTCTTCCAGCGGAAGCTCGTCATAGGTTTTAAACGGCGGATTGACGGAAACGTTGGGCGGCATATCCGCGAAAGAGGGAGGAGCGTCGAGGACTGCCCTTCCCCAGCATCTGAACGTCACGTCTGGCATCTGTCTGGCGATCTCGAGCAACAGGTCAAAACGTTTTTGCCGGTCGAACCGACCGGCCCAGATTAGCACGGGCGACGCCCGCTTTGCTTTCGACGCGCTCTGCTTCCTTGCCAGCGACGCGGACGAAGCCGCCGACATTGCGGGCGTGTAGACAACGTTGACCCTGTCCAGCAGATCTCCCGACAGACAATAGCGCTCGCTTATGGTACGCGCGAGCTGTTCTGTGTCAAACATCGCTCCCTTAAGGAAAGGAAGAACATTTGCGAAATAGCTGACCGGATAGCCGGCTTCGCGACCTTCCAGCGTTCTGTCCGAACAGAAGTAATAGGCAAAAAGATTGGTCTGGTGCTGAAGTCGGGCGCCAAAAGTTCTGAATGTCTCGAAGGCTAAATAGCTGTTAACGTTGAAAACGTTGCGGGGGCGCAACCGCCTGACGACTTCGTAGAGAATGCGCTTCCGGTAGACTGGGTCGATCGGTTCCAGCCAACGGGACAAGTCGAAGGAAGTCACCGTAGGCGAGAACCAGTCGGGACGATCCCAATCGGACTGGTCAGTTCTCAGGATGACCGTTCTCCCTGTCTCGGAGAGACTGTTTGCCAAAACGCTTCCGACATAGTCAGCTCCACCCATCTTGCCGAACGGCATCAGCACGACGTGGTCGAACTGGCCCACGAATTGCGAGCAAATGATTTCATAATACCAATACATCGTGTCATGCCACGGAGGCATCAGCGAAAGATGCCCCTCGGTAATGTCATGAATCTCCGGCTCGAGCGCGGTGGCGCGGTCCATAATCGATTTCATCTCAGCGGAGCGCCAGAAATCGAGGTTAGCCGATATCTCCTGGAACGCTTGGGGGCGAATTCCCATAAGATTGAGAAAATCCTGCGCTGGATTTGCATCCGACAGCGGATGCTTAACTGGCGAGATGCTTACAACTGGATGGAATCGCCGTCCCTCACGAAGTCCGTGTTGTATCAAATGAAAGAAAGTAAAATGCGGATAGTTCCGCAGGTCAGGATTAAGTCCAATATAAGTGTCTTCATCGAACCATGAGACGGGGGAAATGTGGCTCGGCGCTCCTTGGGCAAGCCAGTGCAAATATGATCGCTCGGGATCTGTCTGGACCTCGAGGCCGCGTAAACGCGCGTGACGAGCGTAGTACGCTCCGTCGAAGAGGGGGCCGGGCCCGATCCCATTACTGAAGTCATGAACCAGATAGCGCACGAAGCACTCAAGATCGGACACCTTGTCGGAAACGCCAGTCCTGGCACGGTAGGCTTTAATAGAGAACATTGGAAACACAATGTTCTTGATCCGATCACTATCAATAACCGATTTGTCACCGCAGATATGACGGATGAAATCCACGACGTTATCAATAACGCTTAGTTCCGATACGATTAATAAATCTTGATTAGTATAGAGATCCTGATGATCACGATTCATTACGTAATGAATGATCGGGTTTTTCTTAAGATTGACAGGACGCAAGTATCTATTATTGTAGAATGACACATCGAATTCTTGGCTTGGGTTTCGTTCCTCTTTCCACCCATGAATCATGAAGTGTTCAAATGGATCGACTCCAGAATTTCGGATGTCAGCATACTTGTCTAGATAATATTCTAGATCAAATAGCTCGCGGACGGCTTCAACCTCCGCGTCGGTCAAATCCTCTAAGCCGGGTAGCCGCTGCACTGCGGGATTGAGGAAGCGCCGAAGGTATCTGCGAATGGTCATCGGGCAGTTTCTTCAATCGTTAGATGCACGAGTCGATGACCCATGTAGCAGCACATATTCCTCGGTGACAACCTTGTCAGTGAAACCAAGGGCAACAGAGTCGCCTAACTACCCCTAGTCAGGATATTTGGCGCGGATCGTTGTGTAGATTGGCGGGTTCGAGCGCCGTTAAGGAGTTTATACTAGGCAGCGAGCTTACGGTGCTGCGAGCATCGTTATTCGATGGCCTACCGCTTGATCCTTTCGCGCTGTTTGATGGCGGCGGCCCTGCCGAGGTAGGTATCCGCAGCATGACGCCGGTACGATTAATGCCGTTAGCCGTTCAATGAAGCATCGGCTTTCATGATTCTCGTCGCTATACGTTTAAAGGATCGCCTGCAGTAGTTCGCTCTTCAAGCACAAACTCGCATTGAGGGGCCCGATTGGCGTTTCTATCAAGCATCCCGAATGAACTGCCGGCAACGCCGGTGAGATAGGCCGTATAGATTCCATTGACGCTGGGTGAGTTAGCCATGCCTTCTTCCTACGATTCGTTAACGCTATTTTACACACCGTTATCTGATCGTTGAATGAGCCAGCAAGACGGTCCACAATTACTTGTCTCGACGTCCTATTCTTCTGCCTCCGCTATAGCTGTAGGCATTGCGCTTCGGTGCCGGTCGGTCGAGGGATGACCCTGTGATAGCAGCGAACCAAGCATCCTCGACTATGCGAGCCGCCGCCCTTGGCGAGCGCTCGACGCCGTGAAGCTTGTCGGCAGCCCGGCTGATTTCCGGGCCGTGTGCATTCATCGCCCAAAACCACATGCCCTGTTGCGGGCCGTGCTCATAGCGATAGATGCGACCGACCCCACCGGTGTAGCCGTCCGCCTCCGCGACGTAATCGGCGTCACGATCCGGCCATGTCTGCCGCCAGTGCAAACGTAAGGGCAAGGCTTCGCCGCCCGCGACCTTTTCAGGTTCGGCCATAGTTGAATCTCCATCTGTTTAATGCCGGGGAGATTGCCACCGAGGCGGCGATGGCGTCAAGGATTTTGTTCCTATTTTGTTCTGGAGTCTTGTGGTTCGCTCTGGATCGCCTATTCGATAGCATCGTGAATTTGGGAGGCTCGCCGTGGCAGACATTTTTCCGACGCTGGATGAACACTGGGAGGCCATTCTTAGCGATCTGGAAGGGCCGTTCACCACCCAGACATTTCGAGCGCGGGTTGAAGAGCGGGCGCCAGAAGTTTGGACAGAGATGGTTCGCAGGTGGGGACCGGGGGGAAAGGGCAGCGGAAGCTTCTATTCACCCGCAAACGTCCTCTACAATTATCTGAATAAGAAGGCCGGCGAACATACCGTTATTGCGCGAGGCTTTGTCCCGTCCGCAGAAGGATGGGGTGCGAATGTCGTCATGTTGTGGAGCCTCGTCGGCGGACCGGAGACGCCATTTCCCGAGAGCGACCGAGGGTTTATTGAGGGGCAGGAGAAATATCGCACCCACCTAATTCGCGAACGAGAAGCGGGGATCAGGAGCCGCTTGTTGCAGAGGCGGGAGGCGGTTGGATTGTCGTGCGACCTCTGCGGAATGACAGGCGAAGGATTTGACGAAGACATTCGACGCTCTGTGTTCGAAGCTCATCATGACACGTCGCCTTTGTCTGCTGGGAAGCGGCAGACGCGGCTGGATGACATGGCATTGCTCTGCGCGTGCTGCCACCGGGCGTTACACCGCTTGGTGGTGCTGAAAAAAAGATGGTTCACAGTCAGCGAGGCCCGTAAGCCTTTAGGGCTTGCAAATAGGGGAAAGCCCGCCGGGTGAGCGGTGGGCGTGAAGATTGTCGCACCACGTCCGTCCTAGCCTCCTAATCCTGCGTCAGTATTCCCGTCTTCCTTGCAACGATAAGCAGGGCTTCCGTCATGGCCTTGTCGTAGGCCCTCGTCGTCCGTGCGTTCAGCCATTCAAGGAGACACTGGCTTTCATGATTCTTGTTGCTATCCCGTTTAAAGGATCGCTTGTAGAAGTTTGCTCTTCAAGCGTCAGGATCAGTATGTAGGTAATTGGTGGGACCCGCTCGAAAAGGGGTGGGGTGCACCCCGGTGGGTTTCGTCATACGGTCGCCGGAGATGGGACCCATAGCGCATGAGAAGACGAGAGAGGCAATCGTGCAGCAACAGACAGCTCGGCTCGTTTGTAACCCTCTTGTAACCCAGAAGCCAACGAACCTACTCGATCAGATCAAGAAAGCCCTTGATTTTACTGAAGAATTTTGGCGCGCCCGAAGAGATTCGAACTCCTGACCCCCAGATTCGTAGTCTGGTGCTCTATCCAGCTGAGCTACGGGCGCGCAACCGGCCCTTGAATGGGCCGAACCGGGCCGCAACGCAAGCGGCCGGCAAACTGTGCGCGGTTACCTAGCGACTGGCGCATCGAAAAGCAAGACGATTGGAAGAAAAGTTCCACACGCATTCGCGCGGCGGAAATGCGCTGGCGAGGCGACGCCCGCAGCGACAGAAACGTATGACCAGCCCGCCTGCGCCTGCTCACGCCGGGCGCCTCAGGGCGCTACGCGCTTCCTCGATGCGCACCGGCTGGTCGGGAATGGAGAAGGCGAAGACGGTGCGGCCGCCGACGCTCTCGACCAGTTCGATCGCGCCGCCATGCGCGCGCACTAGTTCCTGCGCGATGGCCAGGCCGAGCCCGGTGCCGCCGCTGCGCGCCGAACCGCGGAAGGCAGCGAACAGATTCTCGCGTGCCTTTGCCGGCAGGCCCGGCCCGGTATCGGCCACCGTGACGCGGCTGACGCTGCCCGTGCGCATGGCGGATATGGAAAGCCGCTTCACCACTTCCGCGCCGGCATCGCTTCCCATTGCCTGGATGGCGTTGCGGCTGAGATTGGCGAGCACGCGGAAAAGCTGCTCCGGGTCGGCGTCGATCTCGAAAGCCGGATCGACATCGTTCTCGAACTCGATCTCGCTCCCCGGCTCGACGCCGAGCATGTCGCGCACCTCCTCGACGAGCTGGCGCAGGCGTATGCGCCGGCGCGACGGCGGCGCCTCCTGCGTACGCCCATAGGCGAGCACGCCTTCGGTATAGGCCACGGCGCGGTTGAGCGAGCGCACCAGCTTCGGCACCGAGGCCTGGACGGACGGGTCCCTCACCCGGCTCAGCCTGTCCGAGATGAGTTGGGCGGAAGCAAGCACGTTACGCATGTCGTGGTTGATCTTGGAGACGGCGAGCCCGAGATCGGCCAGGTGTTTCTGCCCGGCCAGAGTCTTCTGCAGCTTCTCCTGCATGGAGGACAGTTCGCGCTCGGCCACCCCTAATTCGTCGCCGCGCGGTTCCGGCCGGATGATGCGGCCGGGATCGTCCGGCGCCCGCGCGAAATCCAGCATCGAGCGGGTCATATCGCGGATCGGCCGGATCATGATGCGGTTGATGGCATAGAAGACGAGGCCGGCCGTTATCAGCGAGATGAGCAGCGACAGAAGCGCGATATTGCGCGCATAGATCATCATTGCCCGGCGCAGCGGCTTGTCGGGAATGATGAGCTCGAAGCCCATGTCGCTCTCGCCCACCTTGCCGTAGATCCTGAGCATCCGGTCGCCACCGAAGAGCGCGGTATCGATCGCGCCGCTGATGGCGGCCCACGCGCCGGTGTGGTTGACGTCGATCTGCTCGTCGACGTCCGGCGGCATCCTCGACACGACGAGCACATGCGATTCACCGGCATCGCGTACCGCGATGGCCCTCGCACAGAGCGCCATCAGAAGCTCGTCCTGCGCCGAGCGGCTCAGCATGTCCGGCTTGCCCTGCACCAGCGCGACGCCGACGGCCGCCGCCGTGCCGAGTTTCTGCTGCATCCAGGTCAGGCGGAAATTGGCGATCGAGGGCAGGAAGATCAGCACTTCGGCTATGAGCACGAAAAGAATGGTCAGGAGAAGAAGCTTGGTCGACAGGCCGCGCGTCAGCGGCACGCTGTCGGCGGCGGCTGGCCGGGTAGTCTCTTCATCCCGTCTCTCGTCCTGCTTCTCCGTCATCTTCTTGCGCTTCCGCGGGCGCCTGCCATCATCAACCGAACCTCTGCAGGAACCCGACGAGCCGACGCACCCACCCACTTCGGGTTGCATCTGAAAAATAGGTCAATGCGGCGCGCTTGCCAATTTCCCCCATGGTCGGATAGGGCGCGACATGGCCGACGATGTCGCGCACGCTCATCTTCTTCGACAGCGCCAGCGCCCAGAAGCCAATCATGTCGCCCGCGCCCGCGCCGACGATCGAGACGCCGAGGATGCGGCTACGCCGTCCGACGACCAGCTTGATGAAGCCCTCGGTCTGCCTTTCCACCTGCGCCCGATCGTTCTCGGCGTAAGGCGATTTCAGCACGCGCACGGTGCCATGCGCCTTGCGGGCTTCTTCCTCCGTCAGACCGACATGCGCCAGCTCCGGGTCCGTATAGGTGACGCGCGGCACGATCAATGCGTTCTCGCGCGCCGGCAAGCGGAACAGGAGCGCGCGCAGCACCAGCCCGGCATGATAGTTGGCGGCGTGGGTGAATTGTGGTCCGCCCACGACATCGCCGATCGCATAGACGCGCCAGTTGGTCGAGCGCAGCCGGCGATCGACCTTTATGCCGTTGCGATCGAAGGCGATCCCCGCTTTTTCAAGTCCAAGGCCCTCGACATTGACGGTCCGGCCGGCCGCCACCAATATATGCGTGCCATTGATGGCGAGCGCGCCGGCTTCCGTTTCAGTTCTTACCCCTATGCCGCCATGTGCCTTGGTCTCCACGCCGACGACGCGCGCCTTTTCATGGATGGCCACACCATCGCGCCGAAGCGCGTCCCGAACGACCGCCGCCAGTTCGGGATCCTCACGCGAAAGCACACCGGCCGCCTCCAGGATAGTAACTTCCGCGCCAAGTCGGCGATAGGCCTGGGCCAGTTCCATTCCGAGCGGCCCACCGCCGATGACGATCAGGTGGTCCGGCCGCTCCATAAGGTCGAAGACGGTCTCGTTGGTCAGGTAGCCAACCTCTTTCAGCCCCGGAATTTCCGGGATCAGGGGCGAAGAGCCGGCGGCGATGACGAAGCGGCGCGCACGGATTTCGCAGTTGCCGCGATCCGAACTCACGACGACCGTATTCGCGTCCTTGAAGCGCGCCTCGCCAGCGATGACCCTGACGCCGAGCCCAGTAAAACGCTCGACGGAATCGTTGGGCGCGATGGCATCGATCACTTCGCGGACGTGACGGTGTACTCCAGCGAAGTCGATCTCCGGAATGACATCCGCTACCCCGAAGACCGCAACATTGCGCTGGCGGTGCGCCGCCTTCGCCGCCGCGATCACAGCCTTGGACGGCACGCAGCCGAAGTTCAGGCAATCGCCGCCCATCAGCCCTTTCTCGACGAGCACCACCTCCACACCGAACCGGGCGGCAGCCGCGGCGACGGTCAGCCCGCCAGATCCGGCGCCGATCACGCATATGTCCGGCGCAAGGATTTCCGTCATCGCCGCCCCGCCAAGCCCCCGCGCCGTTCAGGACCACCGGCGGCGCCTGAGCGCCCGCACCGCCACCGGCAGCAGGGCGATCAAGGCCAGCAGGAGGAATGCGACGGTGACCTGGGGCGATACGAGATCGGCAAGGCCGACCGGCCGACCGGCCTGGTGCGCTTCTGTAAGCACCGCATCGATGCTTCGGCCGAGATAGGCGTAGACGAAGGTGGCGGGCAGGATGCCGAGAAAGGTCGCGGCCAGATAGGTGCGGAGCCGCACATGGAAGAAGGCCGGCGCGATATTGACCAGAAAGAAGGGGAATACGGGCGCCAGCCTTAGCGCCAGCAGATAGCCGAACGCATCTTTCTCGAAGCCTTCTGCCAGCCTGAGAACGCGGTCGCCTGCCCGCTCGCGCAGGAAATCGCCGAAGGCCGTGCGTGCCGCAAGGAAGAGTACCGTCGCCCCCGCCGTCGCGGCAATCGCGACGAGGAAGCCGCCAGCAAACCACCCGAAAAGGAAACCGGCGAAGATGGTCAGGATGGACGCGGCGGGGACGGAAAGCGCCACGACCAGCGCATAGAGGCCCATGAAGACAAGCGGTGCCGCTATCGGGTCGGCGGCAACCGTTTCCTTCAACGCCAGTCGGCTCGCGGCCAGATAGTCGAGCGTCAGATAGCGTTGCCAGCCAAACGCATAGCCGGCGGCGAGGCAGGCCACGATAAGAAGGAGCGGCACAAAACGGGTCCAGTTCCGGCGGGTACCGGCACCGTCGGCGGCTTGCTGGCGCGGATGGGCGGATGTCTTGTCCACAATCCGATCTCGATCGAGCGCGGTCTGCACCACTATCCGCCTGCTCCCCCGGCCGGTGAGGTTTTCATGAACTGCCGCCTACCAGTGAAGGAAGGGCACCCGATGGGCAAGCGGTTTGCGCTCCCCTCACCCGCATTTGAGGTACCCACTTTCCACTCTCACCCTTTCGTGACGCATGGTTCTCTCTTCGCTCACGCCCGTACGCCGCTTGCACGGCTGGGCTCCGCGGCAGCCTGCCGCGCGTCACCAGCTCTGAGGAATGACATTGCGCCGGGCGAAGCATCGCAATTCACCCGCGAGTAGGCATATTCAACAGTTAGTTGACTTCCTGAAACCATATTTCTATAAGCCGCCGCACGTTCGGGCCGTCCGCCCGGCGCATTTGTTGTTGCGCCAAACGGAAGGTCAGCTCTTATTCCCCGAGCATGAACGGGTCCGAGCAAACCGGGCCTGAGCTGAACCAAGAAGGGCCGCACGCCGCGGTAGTCAAATAAATGAAGCGCACCTATCAACCATCCAAGCTCGTCCGCAAGCGGCGCCACGGCTTCCGCGCGCGCATGGCCACCAAGGGCGGCCGCGGGGTAATCGCAGCGCGCCGCACGCGCGGTCGCAAGCGTCTTTCGGCCTGAAACGGGCCTTTCGGCCGGACGATGCGGCAATTTCCGTTGCAGCTCGCTCCGGCATGAACCGGCTGGGCGGATGCCTGTCGAACCGCACACCGCCGATCGTGAGAACAAAGCGCCCGGCGCAGGCATACGATCCTATGGTCGGCTCAGGAAACGGGCGGAATTCCTGGCGGTGCGGCAGGGTGAGAAACGGCGCGGGCGGCTTTTTCTTCTCGAGGTTCTCGACCGGGGCGACACCGGCGAGCCGAGGGTTGGCTTCACCGTGACGAAGAAGGTCGGCAACGCGGTGACAAGAAACCGCATCCGCCGGCGGCTGAAAGAGGCGGTAAGGACTCATGCCGCCGGTGACATGGCGGACGGCAACGACTATGTGATCGTTGGCAGGCGGGACGTACTGGACGTCCCATTCGGCGCGTTAAAGGCCGAACTTTCGCGGCGCATAAGCAGGAAATCCCAGGCGTAGAACCTCTTATGGATAACCAACGCAATTTCTTCATCACGATCGGCCTTTCGGTCCTGATCCTGACGCTGTGGCAGGTGTTCTATATGAACCCGCGCATCGAACATCAGCGCCAGGCCGCGCAGGTCGAACAGCAGCGGGCGGAACAGGCCAAGAAGCAGGCGGAGGCTTCGGCCGGCCAGCAAGGCGCGACCGGACAGTCCACGGCCAACCAGAGTGGCGCCGGACAGACGGCGCCGAACGCCAGCGTACCCGGCCAGTCCTCCCAGGAGAAGGTCGCGGCCAACCGCGCCGAAAGCGTCGCCCAGACCAAGCGCGTCAAGATCGACACGCCGAGCCTTGCCGGCTCGATCAACCTGACCGGCGCACGCATCGACGACCTGATCCTGAAGGATTATCGCGAAACGGTCGACCGGAATTCGCCGAATATCGAACTCCTCAATCCGGCCGGCCTGCCGGATGGATATTATGCCGAGATCGGCTTCGTCGGCAGCGACCAGACAGGCTCCGTTCCGGGGCCGACGACGGTCTGGACCGTCGAGGGCAATCCGACGCTGACCCCCTCGACGCCGGTCACGCTGACCTACACCAACGACAAGGGCCTGACCTTCAAGCGGACCATCTCCGTCGACGACAAATACATGTTCACCGTCGACGACAGCGTGACCAATGCCGGGAGCCAGCCGGTGTCGCTATCGAATTACGGCCGCGTCACGCGCTTCAACAAGCCGGACGACCGTTCGAGCTACGTCCTCCACGAAGGTCTTATCGGCGTGACCGGCAAGGAAGGCCTCCAGGAAATCAAATATTCCAAGATCGAGGAGGAAAAGCAGGTCACCCCGGGCAAGTCGACCGATGGCTGGCTCGGCATCACCGACAAATACTGGGCCGTCGCGCTGGTGCCGTCGGAGAAGCAGGCTTTCCAGCCGCATTTCAACTATTTCAACGACGGGCGCACGCGCTACCAGTCGGACTATCTCACTGATCCGATCCAGGTCGCGCCCGGCCAGACGACCAGCATCGAATCGCTCGTCTTCGCCGGGGCCAAGCAGGTCGGCACGATCAACCAGTATGAAAAGGACCGCCATATCAGGCAGTTCGATCTGCTGATCGACTGGGGGTGGTTCTACTTTATCACCAAGCCGATGTTCTGGCTGATCGACACCCTCTACAAATTCTTCGGCAATTTCGGGCTGGCCATCATCGCCACGACCGTCATCCTGAAGCTCGCCTTCTTCCCGCTCGCCAACAAATCCTACGCCTCGATGGCGAAGATGAAGCTGGTGCAGCCGGCGATGACGGAACTCCGCGAGAAATACGCGGACGACAAGATGAAGCAGCAGCAGGCGCTGATGGAACTCTACAAGAAGGAGAAGATCAACCCGATCGCCGGCTGCTGGCCGATGCTGCTTCAGGTGCCGGTCTTCTTCGCGCTGTACAAGGTGCTCTACATCACCATCGAGATGCGGCACGCGCCGTTCTTCGGCTGGATCCACGACCTCGCCGCGCCCGATCCGACCTCCGTCTTCAACCTGTTCGGGCTCCTGCCCTTCACGCCGCCGGCCTTCCTGCCGCATCTCGGCGTCTGGGCGCTGATCCTCGGCGTGACCATGTTCCTGCAGATGCGCATGAACCCGACGCCGCCCGACCCGACCCAGGCGATGATCTTCAACTGGATGCCGCTCGTCTTCACCTTCATGATGGCGAACTTCCCGGCGGGCCTGGTCATCTACTACGCCTGGAACAACTCGCTCTCGATCCTGCAGCAGGGCGTCATCATGAAACGCCAGGGCGTTCCGATCGAACTCGGCAACAATCTGAAGTCGCTGTTCTCACGCAAGAAGAAACCCAAGCCGGCCGAATAGGCCGGCCGACATTTCGGGCACCGAAATTTGACCCCGGCCTCGCGCCGGGGTTTTCATGATCGCCCAACCAACACAGATCGTATGCCATGCCGCTTCCCGACCCGAACGTCGTCCATCCGATGCCCGACCAGAAGCGCTGCGGCTTCCTGAAGCCGCTGGTGACGCGGCCGACCATCGAGATCGGCGATTTCACCTATTACGACGATCCGCTCGGGCCGGAGCGCTTCGAGGAACAGTGCGTCCTCTACCATTTCGATTTCGTCGGCGACCGGCTGGTGATCGGCAAGTTCTGCGCGATCGCCGCCGACACGCGCTTCATCATGAACGGCGCCAATCACGACATGCGCGGCTTCTCCACCTACCCGTTCGGCATCCTCGGCGGCGATGCCCGCGCGGCCTGGGACGACGGCTCGGTCGAAGCCGGCTTCCGCGGCGACACGATCGTCGGCAACGATGTCTGGTTCGGCACGGAAGCTATGGTCCTGCCTGGCGTGACGATCGGTGACGGCGCCATCGTCGCAACGCGTGCGGTCGTCTCGCGCGACGTGCCGCCCTATGCCATCGTCGCCGGCAATCCGGCGCGCGTGGTAAAGATGCGTTTTGACGAGGAGACGGTATCGCGCCTCCTGGCGGTCGGCTGGTGGCATTGGCCGATCGACAAGATCATGCGCAATGTCGATGCCATCGCCGGAGCCGACATCGGGAAGCTGGAAGCCGCATCGTGAAGGACAGGGATTCGCAGACGATCGCCGCCGCGCCGTTCGGGCGCCCCTTCGTGTTCATCCGCGGCGTGCCGTCGATGAAGTTCCTGCCGCCGGAGGGGCCGCCGGAAATCGCCTTCGCCGGCCGCTCGAATGTCGGCAAATCCTCACTCATCAACGCGCTGGTTGGCATGAAGGGGCTGGCGCGCACCTCCAACACGCCCGGCCGCACGCAGGAACTCAACTATTTCGTGCCGGACGGGTTCTCGGGCACGGCGGGCGACCTGCCGCCGCTGGCGCTGGTCGATATGCCGGGCTACGGCTTTGCCAAGGCCCCGAAGGACACCGTCGAGCGCTGGACGAAGCTTGTCTTCGACTATCTGCGCGGCCGCGTGACGCTGAAGCGCGTCTATCTCCTGATCGACGCGCGTCATGGCATAAAGACCCTCGACGGTGAGGTCATGGACCTGCTCGACAAGGCAGCCGTCTCCTACCAGATCGTGCTTACCAAGACCGACAAGATCAAGCCGCCCGCCGTCGAGCGGCTGGTGGTGGAAACGCTGGAAAAGATCAGGAAACGCGCCGCCGCCTATCCGGAAGTGATCGCCACTTCGGCCGAAAAGGGCAGCGGCGTCGAGGAACTGCGCGCGGCGATTGTTACCGCAACGGCTGGTTAGGCCTTCTCCACGGCCAGTTCCCGCCGCAGCTTCTCAGTACCGTATGCCTTGAGGAAAACGTCCACGCCCGCCGTCACCACGTAGCGCATCTCCTCCTCGCTCGGCGGGTCGCTGCGATAGGCGAAGATGCATTGCCGGAAAAGGCCGGCCATGGCGAGGTCGGTGAACTGGTATGCCGCCAGCGAGGCGTCTTCCATCTGGAGCAGGCCCTTCTTTGCCGCCGCTTCGAGGAAATCCATGAAGATCTTGTGGCCGTGCATCGGCCCACGCTCGTAGAAGCGCTTGCCGAGGTCTGGCATCCGCTCCGAGACTCCGATGATCGTGCGCTGCGCGCGGATGACCTTTTCGCAGGTGATCTTGAACGAAAGCGCCATGCCGAAATTGATCAGCGTCTGGCGCAGGCCGTCGCCGTTTTCCAGCGCACCGTAGAGATTGTTGAAGATGGAGCCGCGCTCCTCCTCGACGATCGCCTCGAAAAGCTCTTCCTTGTTGGCGAAATAGACGTAGATCGTGCCCTTAGACACGCCCGCCTCGCGCGTGATGTCGTTCATCGAGGCGGCATCGAAGCCCATATCGATGAAGACCCGCCGCGCGCCGTCGACGATCTGCTTGCGCTTGACAGGGTCCTGCCCAGCCGCGGGACGCCCTCGCTTCACGCCTTCCGGCGCAAACGGACAACCGTCCGCCTCGGCCTTCTCAAGCTGCAATTTAAATTCACGCTCCATTTTCTGCCCCGGAAATCCGCCCGAATTCCCGCCTCGAAATTTTTTTTCGAACCGAACGGTTCGATGCCCTTGATATGGGCCTTCCCATAGTCTATGTCAAGCTCGAACCGAACGGTTCAGTTCACCTACACGAAGGCTATCCCATGTCCACTTCCGCCAGTTCAACGGTTGCCGAACTACGTCCGTTCCCGAACGCCCGGACCGCGCCCGAGATCGAAAGGCCGGTCGACAAGCCGGAACAAGATGCCCCAGCGCCGGCCGAAACGCAAAAGAAGAAGCGCTCCGCCCGCCAGATCGTGCTGCCGGTCATCGGCCTCGGCCTTCTCGCGGGTGCAGCCTGGTACGGCTACGATTATTGGACGGTCGGCCGTTTCATGATCAACACCGACGATGCCTATGTCCAGGTGGACATGGCATCCGTCGCGCCGAAGATCACCGGCTATGTCGAGCATGTCGCGGCGACGGAGAACCAGCACGTCAAGGCGGGCGATCCGCTCGTCACCATCGACGCGGGCGACTACCGCATTGCGCTCGAGGAAGCTCGCGCCAAGATCGCGACCGAGGAAAAGACGCTTTCGCGCATCGACGCGCAGATCGAGGCGGCAAAGGCTTCGCTGCAGCAGGCCGAGGCGCAGAAGGCGGCCGCCCTGGCCGCCGCCGACAATGCGAAGCGCACGCGCGACCGGGCGCAAAAGCTGGTCGCCACGAAGGTCGGCACGCAGGCGCAACTGGATGACGCCCAGACCGCGGTCGAGCAGGCGGACGCCAATCTCTCCGGCGCCGATGCGCAGATCGCCGCGGCGAATGCAAATATCGGCGTGCTCAAGGCGCAATACGAAGAGGCGAAGAGTTCCATCGCCTCGCTGGACCTGGCGCGCGACAAGGCCATGCGCGACCTCTCCTTCACCGTGCTGCGGGCACCCTATGACGGCGTCGTCGGCAATCTTTCGGTCAAGGAAGGCGACCTGGTGTCGCCGGGCCAGAAACTAGGCGTGGTCGTGCCGCTGAACAAGCTCTACATCACCGCGAACTTCAAGGAGACGCAGCTCGCAAACATGGAGCCGGGCGAGAAGGTGCATGTGTCGGTAGACGCGATGGATGGCGGCGGCTTCGATGGCACGCTTTCCTCGCTGGCTCCCGCTTCCGGCGCCTTGTTCTCCCTGCTTCCGCCGGAGAACGCGACCGGCAACTTCACCAAGGTCGTACAGCGCGTCCCCGTACGCATCGAGATCCCCGCCGACGTGCTCGCCAAGGGCAAGTTGCGGGCAGGCTTGAGCGTGGTGGTCGATGTCGACAGCCGCACGGCGCCGCGCACATCCGTCGTCCGGTAAACACCTGCGGGAACCATAAGGGAGCCGACCGCCATGGCCACGGCAACCACATCGATGAACGTTCCGATCGCGCCTCCGGCCCAGCCGGAGGAGGCGGTGGACATGCGCCGCGTCTTCGGATTCCTGGCGATGGTCTTCGGCATGTTCATGGCGATCCTCGACATCCAGATCGTCTCCGCCTCGCTGGGCGAGATACAGGCCGGCCTCGCCGCCGGTCCGGACGAGATCGCCTGGGTACAGACCTCCTACCTCGTCGCCGAAGTGATCATGATCCCGCTGTCGGGCTTCCTCGGAAGGCTGTTGTCGACGCGTGTTCTCTTCACCATCTCGGCGGCCGGCTTCACCGCGGCGAGCGGGCTTGCCGCCACCGCCACCAACATGGACCAGATGATCGTCTACCGCGCCATCCAGGGGTTCATCGGTGGCGGCATGATCCCGAGCGTGTTCGCGGCTGCCTACACCATCTTTCCGCCGTCGAGGCGCGCGGTGGTGACGCCGATGATCGGCCTTGTCGCCACGCTGGCTCCGACGATCGGCCCGACCATCGGCGGTTATCTCAGCCACGCCTTCTCATGGCATGCGCTGTTCCTGGTCAACATCATCCCCGGCATCATGGTGACGGCGGCGGCGTGGACGCTTATCGACTTCGACAAGGGCGATTCTTCGCTGCTCAAGCGCTTCGACTGGGTGGGGCTCGCCGGCATGGCCGCGTTCCTCGGCTCCCTCGAATACGTTCTGGAGGAAGGGCCGCAATATGACTGGCTGCAGGACGACACGGTCTTCAAATTCTCCATCATCATGGCGATCGGAGGCGTGGTATTCTTCTGGCGCTCGTTCCGGGCGGCGCTTCCGGTGGTCGATTTCAGCGCCTTCAAGGACATCAACTTCAGCTTCGGCTCGGCCTTCTCCTTCGTCATGGGCATCGGGCTTTACGGGCTGACCTACATCTACCCGCTCTATCTCGGGCGCATCCGTGGTTACGATTCGCTGATGATCGGCGAAGCCGTCTTCATCAGCGGCGCGGCGATGTTCGTGACGGCGCCGATCTCGGGCATGCTGTCACGCAAGGTCGACCCGCGTCTGATGCTGCTCATCGGCTTCCTCGGCTTCGCCGCCGGTACCTGGATGACGACCGGCCTCACTTCGGACTGGGACTATAACGAGCTCATCCTGCCGCAGATCTTCCGTGGCGTGTCGCTGATGCTGTGCATGGTGACGATCAGCAATCTGGCGCTCGGTACGCTGCCGCCGGAAAAGATGAAGAACGCTTCCGGCCTCTTCAATCTGACCCGCAACCTCGGCGGCGCGGTCGGGCTGGCGCTCATCAACACGCTCCTGATCCACCGCTCCGACATGCATTACGCGCGGCTTTCCGAAAGCGTGAGTTGGAGCAACCCCGAAGCGCTGAGGCAACTCGGCATGATGGCCGGCAATCTGAAGGCGCACGGCATCGACGGGACGACCGGGGCGCTCGCGCAGATGGCCGGCAGGGTCCACCTGCAGGCGCAGGTGATGGCGTTCGTCGATATCTTCTACTTGCTGACCGTGCTTTTCGCGATGCTCGCGGTATTCGCGATCATGATGCGCAAGCCGCCGGAGTCGGCGAGCGGCGGCGGAGGGCATTGATAGATCGTGCGTCCTTCGAGGCTCGTTTCGCCCGCACCTCACCATGAGGGAGATTTGCGCCGGTCGCCCTCATCCTGAGATGCTCCGCGAAGCGGAGCCTCGAAGGACGCACCTGGGCACGTCGAACCCCGATGCAAGCGAACTCAGCTCGCCGTGGGGCTCGCCGCCTTGAAATTCAGCGCCAGACCGTCGATGCAGTGGCGCATGCCGGTGGGCGGCGGGCCGTCGTCGAAGATATGGCCGAGATGCCCGCCGCAGCGCCGGCAGTGGACTTCGGTGCGCTGCATGGCGAGTGCGTAGTCCGATCTGGTTCCGACCGCATCCGGCAGGGCCTCCCAGAAGCTCGGCCAGCCTGTGCCGGATTCGAATTTCGTCTTGGACGAATAAAGGGCAAGATCGCAGCCCGCGCAATGGAAGGTTCCGGCGCGGTGTTCATTGAGGAGCGGGCTTGAAAATGGCGGCTCGGTCCCTTCCTGGCGCAGGATGTTGTACTGATCGGGCGTCAGGATCTTGCGCCACTCCGCATCCGTTTTCGTCACCTCGAAGGTTTCCGCCTGCGCGCTATCGGCAGCAAACAGTTTGAAAAGTGCCGATCCGCCCGCCGCGATCGCCAGCGTGCCGGCCGAAGCGTAGAGAAAATTGCGCCGGTTCATGCCCATCTCCTTCCAGCATATATCGCCGGCCCCGCCGGTCGGCTTCGACGCAATAATGCAACGATGAACCGCAATCCCGGCATCATATTTGCCGAACGGACCATCACATCTTCGGGAATATGCAATTTGATCGGCATCCCCCCGCCTTTCACCGCTTTTTGCGGCGATCGCTTGAACGGTCCAACCGAACAGCGGATGGGACAAAAGGCCGGCCTTTGGCGACGGGACCGACCGGCCTTTCTTTGCTGGGCGCCTACGACTTCGGCAGCAGCACCTTGTCGATGACGTGGATTACGCCGTTCGATTGCTTGACGTCGGGAATGGTCACACGCGCCGTATTGCCGTTCTCATCGGTGACTGTGACGTGACCGTTCTTGTCGCGTAGCGTCAACATGCAGCCGCCGACCGTCTTGACCTTGTGTGCGCCGCCGTCCTCCTTGACCATCCTCTTGACGACCGCGGCGGTCGCATCGGCGGCGATAACATGGCAGGTCAGGATCTTGGTGAGCTTCGCCTTGTTCTCCGGCTTGAGCAGAGTGTCGACGGTGCCCTTCGGCAATTTGGCAAACGCCTCGTTGGTCGGCGCGAAGACGGTGAACGGCCCTTTGCCTTCAAGTGTCGTCACGAGGCCGGCGGCCTTGACGGCCGCGACAAGCGTGGTGTGGTCCTTCGAATTGACGGCGTTCTCGATGATGTTCTTCGAGGCGTACATGGGCGCGCCGCCGACCATTGGATCCTTGGCATAAGCCGCGCCGCCGAAGGCGGCAAAGGCGACGGAGCCGGCGAAGACGGCGGCGAGGATATTGCGAGCAGACATGAAACTCTCCTTGGTTGATCCCTTGATGGGCAAAGGGAGTCACGGATCGCTCGCGGGAAAGTTTCACGCCTGCCCGAGGTTCATGTTTTCGTGATGGCAGTGTGATTCAGATCTGGTTCAGGCCACCAACCGCGACGACTGGGCCGGTCGGCTGGCCTGTCGTCGATCCGCCGGTCGCTTCGAGGCTGATCGCGAGCGTGCCGCCATTGGCGAGCAGCTTGCCGATTTCGGGGCTAATCGCGACGCGAATGGTCTTGCCGGCGGGGATGACGCCGAGTGAAACGGGCTTGGCCTGCCCCTCGATGGCCCAGAGTTCGAAAGCATGTCCCTGTTCCCGCTCACCCGAGACATGCGACAGGGACATGCTTCGGGTGGCTGGATCGTAATAGGCGAGATAGCTGACATCGCTATCCTTCGACGTGATGGATGCGACGAATTGTGCGCCGATTGTCGGAGGCACAGCGGGTGGTGCGAGCAATGGGACCACCACGGCGATAAACAGTAGCGCCAATGCGGCCGTCGCAAGGCTCCGCCAGAAGGCTAGGCTCTGCCACAAGCCGGCAGGCGCATGGGCCGGCTTAACCATCCCGCCTCCGGCGAAAAGCAGACGGTCGATCGCCTGTTTCGCCCCCGCCGGGGCCGCCACTTCGGGGTAGGCATCGGCCAAAGGCGATAATCTCGCCTCCCACGCCTCGACCAGCCGCGCGAAACCGGGATCGCGCTCGATACGAAGGGCTGCCTGCCGACGCTCCTCGGCCGACAGCGCGCCAACGACATATTCGGCGGCGAGCAGATCGTCGCCCTCTTCCATTGGCCCGTGATCGTCATCGAACGTCATCTTTCGAGACATTCCTTTAGCTTCATCAGGCTGCGCCTGAGCCAGGTTCGCATCGTATTGAGCGGCACGCCGTGACGGGCAGCAAGCTCGGCATAACTCTCGCCATTGAGATAGGCGCCGCGCACCGCATCGGCCCTGGTCCTTTCAAGTTCTTCAAGGCAGTCGTGGATTCTTCCCCGTTCGCTCGCCGCCACCACGGCCGCCTCGGGTCCTGGCATCGGGTCGGCGATATCGAGCGCGCCGTCGATGTCGGAATGAGGCTGGCGCCGCGCCCTGATGCGATCGATCGCATGATTGCGCGCGATCGCCACCAGCCACGAGATCGGGCTGAGTTCCGAAGCCGCGAAACGATCGGCCTTCGTCCAAACCTTGACGAACACCTCCTGCAGCGCCTCCTCGGCCTCTGCTCGATCGTTCAATACACGCAAACAGACGCCGAAAAGTTTCGCGCTCGTCGCGCGATATAGGCCGTCGAACGCCGTCCTGTCCCCCATCGAGATGCGGACGATCAGCTTGGTGATGTCTTCCGGCGTCATCAAACGGAACTATGGAATACCGAGCATTCGCTGGGCAAGCGAGGAAACCGTACGCCCAATCGAGAACTGTCCCTAATCCACGTCCGCCTGCGGGCGGTCGTCGCCGCGCGCGATCTCCTCATGCCATTTGCCGCTGGAATCCTCGAAGACGATGCCCGAGGTCTGTCCGGGTATCTCCTGCTCCATTGCGACGCGCTTCGCCGCCTCTGCCGCCGCCTCGCGCGTACGGAAGGTCTCCGAAAACACGTCGCCGAGCTTGTAGGCCCACCCGCCGTCATGCTCCACGATATGATAGGTCACATGCGCCATCTTCACTCTCCTTCGGGTTCGCGAAACGCGCCATCGCGGCGCAGGTTCCGACAGTCAGGAACCGGCGCGGATGATCGCAGCAAGCCGGTCGAGCCCGTCGGTAAGCGCCGCCGGCCCGGGCTGCAGGATAACAGTCGATTTGATCTCATGGATACGCCCATTTCGGATAGCGGGGATTTCCGACCAGCCATCCCGCGCGGCAACCTTCTCCGGCCGGAATTTCTTTCCGCACCATGAACCGATGATGATGTCGGGCCGAGCCGCGATTACATCCTGTGGCTGCACGATACGATCGCGAGCGCCGGCGCAGCCGGCGAGCTCGGGAAAACAATCCTCGCCGCCGGCGATCCCGACCAGTTCCGACACCCAGCCGATGCCGGAGATGAGCGGCTCGTCCCATTCCTCGAAATAGATGCGCTGGCGGGCGGCAGGCGCTGTAGCGCGGAGCGCTGCGATCCTTCCCCGGTAACCCGCGACCAGACCGGCCGCCTTGTCCGCCGCGCCGACCATTGCGCCGAGCGTTTCGATCATGGCGAAGATGCCCGCGACCGTGCGCTGGTTGAAGGCATGGACCTCCACCCCCTCGCGGATGAGGCTGGCGACGATGTCGGCCTGCATGTCGGAGAAGGTCAGAACGAGGTCGGGCTTGAGCGCGAGGATCTTCGGAATGTCCGCCGAGATGAAGGCGCTGACGCGCGGCTTTTCCTTGCGCACCTCGGGCGGCCGTACCGCATAGCCGGACACACCGGCGATGCGACGCTGCTGGCCGAGGAGATAAAGCGTCTCCACCGTCTCCTCGGTCAGGCACACGATGCGTTCGGGCGGGAAGGCCATCTTCCCTCAGCCCTCCTCCTGCCAGCGGAACTCGACTCGATGCAGGGAACGGCCGCCCGATTCCAGAAAGCGCATGGATGGCTTCTCCGTGATGTCGCCGGCAAAGCCGTCCGGATCGCCATGGCCCGTCCACGCCTCGATCGAGACGAAGGGCGCGCCGGCCCGGCCCCACAGTGCCCAGTGCGAAAAATTCTCTGCGCTCATGCGGATCACGCCTTCGGGGCCGACGAAGCGGACCCAGCGGCTCCGCGCGCCGAGGAAACAGAGCGCTTCCTTCGCCAGCACATTTTCATCGAGCGGCAGTCGTCGCCCCTGCAGCGGCACCGGCCGCTTCTCGCTTGAAAACAGCCCGTCCTTCGTGATGACGGGAACAGCCGGGCTCTCCGCGAACTCGAACTCGATTGAATGGCCCTCGCGCCCGCCCTCCCCGAACGGCCAGCAAAAACCCGGATGGAAACCGAGCGCAAAGGGAAGCGGGCGATCACCTGGATTGGCGATACGGAATTCGGTCGAAAGGGCGTCTTGCGCGAGCCGATAGGCGACTTCGAGCCGGAAAGAGAAAGGATAGCGCCTCCGCGTTTCCTCATTGTCTTCCAGCGCAAGCCGCACGCTGTCATCCGACCGTTCGACGATCAGGAATTCGCTTTCCGGCGCGAAGCCATGGATCGCCATCGGATAGGCTCTGCCGTCGACATGAAGCTCGCCGCCCCGCACACGCCCGACGGTGGGGAAGAGGACCGGGCTGACCCGCGGCCAGAAGGCCGGATCGCCGCTCCACAGGAGGTCGCGGCCGCCGACCGACCACGCCAGCGGTTCCGCGCCGAATGCCGAGATCGTCGCGGACGAACCGCCGCTGGTGAGCCGGATCGTCTCGGGCAATGCTCTCTCCTGTTCAGCTATCGCCGTGACCATAGCGGAAGGGCGCGCCGTTCAACAGACGGGTCCGACGGCCACTCACGCCTTTCGTGGCATCGTCCGCTGATGGTAGCGGGCAAAGTTCGCCATCAGGTCCTTCAGATTCTCGCCCTGTATGGAAATATGCCGGCGAAGCGTGACGGCAGCGCCCTCCGCGTCACCCGCCGCCACCGCCTTCTGCACGTCCCGGTGCTCCTGCATCGACTGCCGGAGCCGTCCGCGCACACGAAGCTGGAGCCGCCGGAAGGGCTGCAGCCGCTTGTGCAGCCGCGACGCCTGTTCGGCCAGAAATGAATTGCCGCTGGCATGATAGAGAATGTGGTGAAAGCGCTCGTTCTCGCGGTAATATTCGTCGGCGTCGCCCTTCTCCATCGCCTTCTCGCAGGCGACGGCCGCCTCTTCCAGCCGCTCCAGTTCTTCCTCGGTGATGCGTCGCGCCGCAAGCCGCCCGCACATGGCCTCCAGTTCAGCCATGACGTCGAACATTTCGACCAGCTTGATGAAGCTCGGATAGCGCACGAAGACGCCGCGCCGTGGGAGAGTCTCGACCAGCCCGGAAGCGGCGAGCGCATGCAGCGCCTCGCGCACCGGCGTACGCGACACGGAGAAGCGCGCCGCCAGCGTCACCTCATCGAGCCGTTCGCCTTCGGCGAACTCGGCCGCCATGATGGCCTGCTCGAGTTCCTCCCTGATCCTGTCCGCGCTCCTCAATGCCATGGCCAAGCGTAGAGCAGGTTCCTGCATTCAGCAATATCATTCTTGTATACAAGAACGTTGACAGCGCGTGCATGTCCGTTAGAGTGGCGCGGGTACGGAGGAATACCCAACGACATGCGGCGATAGCCCGCAGGGAGGAAAAAATGAAATCCAGCATTGCAATCATGGCCGCGGCCGTGGGCTTTTCGTTCGCGTTTGCCGGCAGCGCCGGCGCCGTCACGCTGAAGGCCTCGCACCAGTTTCCGGGCGGCAAGGGCGACCCGCGCGACGAGATGGTGCAGATCATCGCCAAGGAAGCCAAGGCCGCCAATGTGGACCTCAACATCCAGGTCTATCCGGGCGCCTCGCTGTTCAAGGCAAAGGACCAGTGGAACGCGCTGGTCAAGGGCCAGCTCGACATCTCGTCCTTCCCGCTAGACTACGCCTCCGGTCGCGTCCGCGAATTCGGCGCGACGCTGATGCCGGGCCTTGTCAGGAACCACGAGCGCGCCAAGCGCCTCAACGATTCGCAGTTCATGAAGGACATCAAGGCCAAGATCGAGGAATCGGGCGTCATCGTGCTAGCCGACGCATGGCTCGCCGGCGCCGTCGGTTCCAAGGAAGGCTGTATCCGCAAGCCGGAGGACATGAAGGGCCTGAAGACCCGCTCCGCCGGCCCGACCTTTGCCGCCATGTGGCAGGCCGCAGGCGCCTCCATCGTCTCCATCGCCTCGAACGAGGTCTATAACGCGCTTCAGACCGGGGTCGCGGAAGCGACCGACACGAGCACGGCAAGCTTCATCTCCTATCGCCTCTATGAGCAGCTGAAATGCATCACCGCGCCCGGTGATAACGCGCTCTGGTTCATGTACGAGCCGGTTTTGATGTCGAAAAAGAGCTTCGACCATCTGAACAAGAAGCAGCAGGAAGCTCTGATGGCTGCGTCGAAGAAGGCGCAGGAATTCTTCGCGGGCGAAGCGCTCAAGATGGACGACAAGATGATCAAGGCCTTCAAGGATCACAACGTCGAAGTCGTCACCATGACGCCCGAGGAATACGACGCCTGGATCGACGTCGCCAAGAAGAGCTCCTACAAGCAGTTCGCCGAGGAAGTTCCGGACGGCCAGAAGCTGATCGACGAGGCGCTGGCCGTTAAGTGATGCGGAAGAGGCATGCGCGGCGACGTCGGCCCGGGCTGCTTTCTCTTCGCTAACAGGCAAGACCACCGCATAACAGCCCCCTCTCCGATCTGCTTCGCAGACCACCTCTCCCCCACTTCGTGAGGGAAAGGACAGGCGGTCAGGCGCTCGTCCTCGCCCCCTTTCAGGGAGAGAGGTTGCCCGGCGAAGCCGGGACGGAAAAGGGGTAGGCCACACACGTGGCAGCCTCGCGCGGACCAGATAGAAGTCCGCATAAGACCGGACAGAACAATGGACAGATTCATCCGAACGGTCAGGCTGATCTCGACGCTCTCGGGCTTCGCCGCCGCGGGGCTCATTTCGGCCGGTGTCATCGTCGTTTGCCAGATGGTCTTCGTGCGCTTCGTGCTCGGCTCCAACACGATCTGGCAGACCGACTTCACCACCTACTCGATCGTCGCCGCGACCTTCCTCGGCAGTCCCTACGTCCTTTTGACGCGCGGGCACGTCAACGTCGATATCCTGCCGCACTATCTCGGCCATACAGGAAAATTCCGGCTGGCGATGTTCTCGGCGATCCTGTCCTTCTGCTTCTCCGCCGCCATGACCGTATTCGGCTATCTCTACTGGCGGGAAGCGTGGGACGGCAACTGGGTCTCCGACACGATGTGGCGGGCGCGCCTGTGGATTCCCTTCGCAGCCATGCCCTTCGGCTTCGCGCTGCTCACGCTTCAATACATCGTCGATCTCTATTGCCTCGCCACAGGGCGCGAACCGCCCTTCCCTTCGGCCGGCGGACACGAAACCACTGACGACGGAGCGCCCGCATGAGCCCGGCAATGGAAGGCGGCATTGTCCTCGTCGTCACGCTCCTCGTTCTCTTGTCCGGAGCGCCGGTCGCGTTCGGCCTCGGTGCCATCGCGCTTGTCTTCATCGCCATCTTCGAGGGCTTCAGCGCGCTGAACGTCGCCGCCGAGACCTTTTACGGCGGCCTAAACGACTTCACTCTCGTCTCGATCCCGATGTTCGTAATGATGGGCGCGGCGATCGGCTCCTCGCCTGCCGGCCGCGACCTCTATGAAGCGCTCGACCGCTGGCTCTACCGCCTGCCGGGCGGGCTGGTCATCTCCAATCTCGGCGCCTGCGCGCTGTTCGCCGCGCTCACCGGCTCCTCGCCCGCCACCTGCGCCGCTATCGGCCGCATGGGCATTCCCGAAATGCGACGCCGCGGCTATCCGGACGATGTCGCCACCGGCTCCATCTGCGCCGGCGGCACGCTCGGCATCCTGATCCCGCCTTCCATCACCTTCATCCTCTACGGCATCGCGACGGAAACCTCGATCGGACGGCTGTTCCTCGCCGGAGTCTTCCCCGGCCTGATGCTGAGCGGCCTCTTCATCCTGTGGACGATCTTCCTTCTCTGGAAGCGCGGCTTCCACCCCTACGCGGCCGATTTCCGCTATTCCTGGAGAGAGAAGTTCGAGTCGGTCCCGAAGGTTGCGCCCTTCCTGGCGATCGTCGTCGGCGTCATGTACGTGCTCTATGGCGGCGTCGCCACACCGTCCGAGGCAGCCGGCGTGGGCGCGGCGCTCTGTGTGGTGCTCGCGGTGGTCATCTACAAGATGTGGCGACCGGAAAGCTGGTGGCAGATCCTGCGCGACACCACCCGCGAGTCGATCATGATCCTCATGATCATCGCGGCGGCCGTGCTCTTCGGCTACATGCTGACCTCGCTCTACCTCACCCAGACGCTGGCGCAGGCGATCGCCGAGATGGAGGTCAACCGCTGGGTGCTGATGTTCATGATCAACATCTTCCTGCTCGTCTGCGGCTTCTTCATCCCGCCGGCGGCGGTGATCCTGATGACGGCGCCGATCCTCCTGCCGATCATCACCGCAGCGGGCTTCGACCCGATCTGGTTCGGCGTCATCATCACCATCAACATGGAAATCGGCCTGATCCACCCGCCGGTGGGGCTCAACATCTATATCGTCAATTCCATCGCGCCCGACGTGCCGCTGACCCGCATCATCTGGGGGACGCTGCCCTTTGTCGCATGCATGATGCTCGAGATCGTCATACTCTGTATCTTTCCCGAGATCGCGACATGGCTTCCGACCTATCTGATGGGACCCGGCACATGAGCAGGACGAGCTTTCTGCAGGACCTTCTGGCAACGATCTTCGAGCGTACGGCCCCGCGCTTCATCAGCGACGACCGCCGCCCGCTGGAAGAGCTTGCGGCTGCGCTGATCTCGGAACGCGGCGAAGCCTCTGGCACGCGCCTCGCCGCGGCGATCCTCGACCACTACGAAAAGTCGTCTGCCGAGGAGAAGGCGGAATTCTTCCGCCTCCTGACCGACGCGCACGACCTCGATGCGGGCGCGGTGGCCGAGGCGGCGGAGGCTTACAAGGCATCCCCCGACGCGACGACGCTTGCCCGTCTCATCGAGGAGGCGGAACCACCGCGCCAGGAATTGCTGCGACGGCTGAACCGCCTGCCCGGCGCCACCGGCCGGCTGGTCAAGATGCGCGAGGATCTGCTTTCCACGCTGAAGGAGCATCCCGATTTCCGCCGCACCGACCTCGATTTCCAGCATCTCTTCATGTCCTGGTTCAACCGGGGCTTCCTCGTGCTGCGGCGTATCGACTGGACGACGCCGGCCAACATCCTCGAAAAGATCATCGCCTATGAGGCCGTCCACGCCATCAACGATTGGGACGATCTGCGCCGCCGGCTGCAGCCCTCAGACCGGCGTTGCTTCGCCTTCTTCCATCCGGCCATGCCGGACGAGCCTCTGATCTTCGTTGAGGTGGCGCTGACCAGCGAACTGCCGGGCTCGATCCGCTCGCTGCTCTCCGAGGAACGCACGGTGATCCCGGAGGCCGAGGCGACCACGGCCGTCTTCTATTCCATCTCCAATTGCCAGCGCGGCCTCGACGGCATCTCCTTCGGCAATTTCCTTATCAAGCAGGTCGCGACCGACCTGATGCTGTCGCTGCCGAACCTGAAGAATTTCGTGACGCTGTCGCCGGTTCCGGGCCTGACGCGCTGGATGCGCGAGGAGGCGGAAGCCGAAGGTACCGACGGGGACAGACGCGCCCTGCTGACGCGGCTGACGGAGGCGAAATCCGCCGCCGACCTCAGAAGCGACGACGCTATCCTCTCCGCGCTTACGGCCGAATATCTGGTCTGGGCGAAGCGCGGCGACGGCCTGCCGCGCGATCCCGTCGCGCGCTTCCATTTCGGCAATGGCGCGAGCCTGGAAGCCATCCATCCGGGCGCCGACCCCTCGCCGAGGGGCATCGCGCAATCCTGCGGCGTGATGGTGAATTACCGCTACGATCTCAAGACCGTCGAGACAAACCACGAGCTTTTCGCGCACAAGCGCGAGATCGTCACGACGCGGGCGATCCGCTCGCTTGCCGGCTCCCGCAAGGGGCCGAAAACCTCACGGAGAACCGACAATGCCCAACGCGCTCTATGATGCGCTCTTCGCGCCCCATCAGGGCAGCACTAGGCCTTTCCTTTATCTGCCCGACGGCACTGTCCTCTCCTACGACGCCTTCCTCAAGCTGACGGCGCAGATCGCCCACGTCCTTCAGGAAGAGGGCGTCAGGCCCGGCGACCGCGTTGCGGCACAGGTGAAGAAGAGCGCGAAGGCGCTGGCGCTTTACGCCGCCTGCATCCAGGCCGGCGCCGTCTTCCTGCCGCTCAACACCGCCTATACGCCGAGTGAGGTCGAATATTTCGTCGGCAATGCCGAACCGCGTCTCGTCGTCTGCGATCGTGCCTCGGAAGAGGCGCTGGCGCCAATTGTCGAAAAGGCCGATGCGCGCCTGCTGACGCTGGACGGCGACGGCAAGGGCACGCTGGCGGATGACGCGGCGCGGCAACCCGACCGCTTTGTCACCATCTCGCGGACCGGCGACGACCTCGCCGCCTTCCTCTACACTTCCGGCACGACCGGGCGTTCCAAGGGCGCGATGCTGACGCAGGACAATCTCCTCTCCAACGCGAAATCGCTGGTCGAGGCGTGGCGCTTCACGGCGGACGACGTGCTCCTGCACGCGCTGCCGATCTTCCACACGCACGGCCTCTTCGTCGCCGGCAATGTCAGCCTGCTCGCCGGCGGCTCGATGATCTTCCTGCCGTCCTTCAAGACAGACGAAGTGATCGGCTGGCTGCCGAAGGCGACCTCCATGATGGGCGTGCCGACCTTCTATACGCGCCTGCTCGATGATCCGCGCTTCACGAAGGAGCTTGCCTCGCATATGCGGCTCTTCACCTCCGGCAGCGCGCCGCTTCTCGCCGAAACGCATAACGCCTTCGAGGAGCGCACCGGCCACCGCATCCTCGAACGCTACGGCATGACCGAGACCAACATGACCACGTCGAACCCGTATGAGGGCGAGCGGCGGGCCGGCACGGTCGGCTTCCCGCTGCCGAATGTCGAGATCCGCGTGGTCGATCCGGAGACGAAGAAGGTGCTGCCGAACGGCGAGGTCGGCGTGCTGGAAGTTCGCGGGCCGAATGTCTTCAAAGGCTATTGGCGCATGCCGGAAAAGACGAAGGAGGAGTTCCGCGAGGATGGCTTCTTCGTCACCGGCGACGTGGTGACGATCGATCACGACGGCTATGTCCAGATCGTCGGCCGCGCCAAGGACCTCATCATCTCCGGCGGCTTCAACATCTATCCGAAAGAGGTCGAGCTTCTGCTCGACGAGCAGGAAGGCGTGCTGGAATCGGCGGTGATCGGCGTGCCGCATCCGGATTTCGGCGAGGGCGTCGTCGGCGTCGTCGTGCCCAGGAACGGAAGCACCATCGACGAAGAAAAGCTGCTCTCCGCCATCCACGACAAGATCGCCCGCTTCAAGCAGCCGAAACGCATCTTTTCGATCGACGAACTGCCGCGTAACACGATGGGCAAGGTGCAGAAGAATATCCTGCGCGACCGCTTCGCCGATACGTTCCAGGCGAAATAGCGACGGCCCCTCGGTCATGGGTATTCCCGCAGGATCGTAAAATCCGCTCCCGGGCTTGATCTGCCGCGCCCGAACGGGCAGGAGACGGGGAGTACTGTCCGAACAGGAGATTCAAATTGTCCGACATCAAGCGCATCGAACCCGGCAAACGCATGAGCCAGGCCGTGATCCATGGGGATTTGATATGGCTCTCCGGCCAGGTCGGCACGTCGGGCGCCGGCGTCGCCCAGCAGACCAAGGACGTTCTGGCGAAGATCGACCGGCTGCTGGCCGAATGCGGCTCGTCGAAGTCCCGTATCGTGCAGGCCATCGTCTGGCTGGCCGACATGGCCGATTTCGAAGAGATGAATACCGTCTATGACGCCTGGATCGATCCGGCGAACCCGCCGGCGCGCGCCGCGGGCGAATCGAAGCTGGCGGCGCCCGGCTACAAGGTCGAGATCATCGTGACCGCCGTCAAATAGGGGCCGGGACCTTGTCCGGGATCGTTCAGATCGGTGCGGCCGACATAGAAGGCCGCCTTAGCTGGGAAGGCGTGGTCGAGGCGCTTCGCAAGGGGCATCTCGGCGCCGCCGCCCGGATGAACGATCTGTTCCTGGCCAGCGGTAAGGACACGATGCTTAACCGCGCTGCCTGGATCCCTAGCCTCGGCATCTGCCTGAAATCCGTCACCATCATGGAAGGCAACAGGGCACGCGGCCTGCCGACAGTGCAGGGCGCGCTTCTGCTGTTCGACGAGGAGACCGGCACGCCCGAGGCCATTATCGATAGCGATCTGGTGACCCGCTGGAAAACGGCCGCGGATTCCGGGCTTGGCGCCAGATTTCTTGCCCGGCCGGATAGCAGGAATTTGCTGATCATCGGCGCCGGAGAAGTCGCCGCCTCGCTGGCCGAGGTCTACGCCGCGCTCTTCCCCGACCTGAAGCGGATCGCAATCTGGAACCGCACGCGGGCGACGGCGGAAACTCTGGTCGAACGACTGACCGAAGACGGCCTGCCCGCGTATCTCTGCGACGACCGCGAGACCGAGGCGGCAAAAGCCGACATCATCGCCTGCGCCACCATGGCACGCGAACCGGTCCTGCTCGGAGACTGGGTGAAGCCGGGCACTCATGTCGATCTGGTCGGCGCCTTCCGCCCCGACATGCGCGAGGCCGACAACGCGCTGATGGGGAAGGCGCGCATCTTCGTCGACAGCCGCGAAACCACGCTGCCGCATATCGGCGAACTCATGATTCCGATCTCCGAAGGCGTGATAACGCCCAACGACATCTGCGGCGATCTCTACGAACTGACCGCCGGCAAGGCCGGCCGCCGCGATGCCAGGGAGATCACCGTCTTCAAGAATGGCGGCGGCGCGCATCTCGATCTGATGACGGCAAGGGCCATTCTGGAGGCCTTTCAGAGCTGAAATCCTTGCGGGAGGAGAACTGCCGAATGAAGTTCGTCTTTTCAAGCGAGCAGCGCAGGCACAACCCGCATCATTTCCTTTCTTCCGGCGCACAGAAGCCGAACCCGGAAGTGCCCGAGCGCGTCACCAGGCTGCTCACCGGCGCGCGCGCCGCGGGACTTGAGGAGATGGCGCCCGCCGATCATGGCCTGGCGCCCATCGCGGCCATCCATACGCCCGAATACATCGCCTTCCTCCAACGCATCTACGAGCGCTGGCAGCACATTCCCGACGCCTCGGCCGAGGTGATCCCGAACATCCATCCCAATCGACGCGACTTCCCCTACCCGGCATCCGCCGTCGGGCAGGCCGGCTACCATATGGCCGATACGGCCTGCCCGATCTCCGCCGACACCTGGAACTCGGCTTACTGGAGCGCCCAGACTGCCACGACCGCCGCCAACCTCGTGCTCGGCGGCGAACGCGCCGTCTACGGCCTCAGCCGTCCGCCCGGCCATCACGCCTTTGCCGACATGGCCGGCGGATTCTGCTTCCTCAACAACAGCGCGATTGCCGCCCAGCATCTCAGGCAAGCGCATGACCGCGTCGCCATCCTCGACGTCGATCTGCATCATGGCAACGGCACGCAGGGCATCTTCTATGCCCGCGCCGATGTCCTGACCGTCTCGATCCATGCCGATCCGATCCGCTTCTACCCCTTCTTCTGGGGGCATGCGTCGGAGCGCGGCGAAGGGCCGGGCCTCGGCTATAATTTCAACATTCCCCTGCCGCGCCATTCAAGCGACGAACCGTTTCTCGAGGCGCTGGATGCAGCAATAGACCGCATCCGCGCCTTCGCGCCCGGCGCCGTGGTGATCGCGCTCGGTCTCGACGCCTTCGAGGGCGATCCTTTCGGCGGGCTTTCGGTGACGACGGAGGGATTCATCCGGATAGGCGAGCGCTGCGCAAGCCTCGGCCTGCCGACAGCGATCATCCAGGAGGGCGGCTATGTCTGCGACGCACTCGCCGACAATCTGACCGCGTTCCTGACCGGCTTCGGCACAAAGGCAGGCTGAGCCGCTCCAAATTGAGTCGATGTCGCCGTGATCGGCTATAAGGGAACACTCCTCTGATTCCCGATGCAACGAACCTTGACCGCCGATCCCGCTCATATCCTGAAAACCGTCTACGGCTACGACGCCTTTCGTGGACCACAGGCGGGCGTCATCGATCACGTGATGGCAGGGGACAACGCCTTCGTCCTGATGCCGACTGGCGGCGGGAAATCGCTGTGCTACCAGATTCCTGCCATGGCGCGGCCCGGCATGGGCCTCGTCGTCTCGCCGCTGATCGCTCTGATGGCCGATCAGGTCGCCGCCCTCCGGCAGGCCGGCGTCAGGGCCGCCGCGCTCAATTCCGACCTGCCGGGCGATGAGCGCCGCGCCTTATGGCGGGAAATATCATCCGGCACGCTCGACCTTCTCTATGTCGCCCCGGAAACGCTGCTCAGGCCCGGCATGCTGGACCGGCTCGGCAGGGTGCCGCTGTCGCTGATCGCCATCGACGAAGCACATTGCCTGTCGCAATGGGGGCACGATTTCCGCCCTTCCTATCGCGGGCTCGACGCGCTGGTTACGCGGTTCCCCGATACGCCGCGCATGGCACTGACGGCCACGGCCGACGCGCCGACCCGCGCCGAGATTCTCGCGCATCTCCAGATCGCTGAAACCGACGCCTTCATCGCCGGCTTCGACCGTCCCAACATCCGCTACGCCATCCGTGAGAAAGACAATCCGCGGGCGCAACTGAAGCAATTCCTGAAGGAACACGAAGGCGAAAGCGGCATCGTCTATTGCCTGTCGAAACGAAAGACGGAGGAAACGGCCGCATGGCTTTGCGCGCAAGGCTATGACGCGCTCGCCTATCACGGCGGCATGGACAAGGCGGCGCGCGCCGCCAACCAGACGCGTTTCCAGCGCGAGGAAGCCGTCCTCATGGCGGCCACCATCGCCTTCGGCATGGGCATCGATAAACCGGATGTCCGCTTCGTCGTCCATATCGACCTGCCGGGCAGCATCGAGGCCTATTATCAGGAGACCGGGCGCGCCGGCCGCGACGGCCTGCCGGCCGAGGCCCTGATGCTCTACGGCTATGAAGACATCGCGCTGCGCGCCCGCTTCATCGAGGAATCGGACGCGCCTGAGCAGCGCAAACGCATGGAGCGCCAGAAGCTCGACGCGCTCCTCGGACTGGCCGAGACTGCAGGCTGCCGCCGTCAGGCGCTGCTCTCCTATTTCGGCGACCGATGCGAACCGTGCGGCAATTGCGACACCTGCGCAGAGCCGCCGAAACTGTTCGACGGAACGATCGCCGCGCAAAAGGCCCTCTCCTGCATCCATCGGACCGGCGAGCGTTTCGGCCAAGCCTACGTCGCCGATGTGCTTTTAGGTGCCGACGACAAACGCATCATGGAATTCGGGCACGACAGTCTCTCTACCTACGGCATCGGCAAGGAGCATGACAAACGCACATGGCGGGCGATCCTGCGCCAGTTGATCGCCTTGCGGCTGATCGAGGTCGATCTCGCCGGCCATGGCGGGCTGTCGATCTCCGAGGCGGGGCGCCGGTTCCTTCGCGAAAGGCCGGCTCTAATGCTGCGCGTGCCCTCGGCACCTCGCGCAGGCCGGGAGAAATTCTCCCGCAACCGGAAATCGGCAACACTGCCCGATGCCGATCGTCCGCTGTTCGAGGCGTTGCGCGAAAAACGCATGGAAATCGCCCGCGCCCAGAACGTGCCGCCCTATGTCATCTTCCATGACCGCACGCTGATTGAGCTTGCGGCTGCCCGGCCCGCGTCGCATGCCGAGATGACTTCCGTCGCCGGCGTCGGCGAGGCCAAGCTGGAACGCTACGGCCCGGCATTCCTGGAGGTGATCGCCCGGCACGAGAACTGAAGCGGACGACCGGGACGCATTGCCCCATAAACAAAACGCCCCGATCCGGAGATCGAGGCGTTTTTGTGATTCCGATGTTGCCGCTGGACCTTGGTTGCGGGGGTAGGATTTGAACCTACGACCTTCAGGTTATGAGCCTGACGAGCTACCGGGCTGCTCCACCCCGCGTCACCAAGTGCGTAAGCCTGAGCTTACAAGAGGCGCTCTGTTCCTTCAAATGCAAAAGGCCGCTCGAGGCGGCCCTTGCCGCCAAAAGGCGGACCATCGAAAAGAGAAGATTGAAAACATGCGCTTGGCAGACCTGGCAGCGACCTACTCTCCCGCGTCTTGAGACGAAGTACCATCAGCGCTGGGGCGTTTCACGGCCGAGTTCGGAATGGGATCGGGTGCAGCCACCCCGCAATAACCACCAGGTCAGC
>Ga0209963_1000438_pt1 | contig 67609 bp, 54 predicted proteins | sample ThiBio_1000_biof_2_FD_183957 | JGI IMG/M metagenome (GOLD analysis project Ga0209963, IMG submission 183957) | Wastewater bioreactor microbial communities from Cape Town, South Africa - Thiocy_cont_1000_biof (SPAdes) | ecosystem: Engineered > Bioreactor > Thiocyanate-remediating >...
GTCGTGTCGCCGCCGCGTCAAGCGTTGTCCTCGCTACGCTGCGGGAACGCTTGACTCGGACGTCTGCGTGCCAGGCTCTCAGGCAATGCCGCTAAAGGACACTTCTCAGCACATGACCTAAGCCGTTCTCGGTGCGGGAGAAAGTGCCGATCGTAGCCATGTCGTGGTTTCCTTCTGCTGGTCGGGCCGCGCCCATCGCGACCTCGATGATGGTCGACGGACCGGGGACGATCGGCCTGCACCCTTGGGGCCGAAACAACGTGGAGGGCGGCCGGCGACAGCTTTTTTGGCTCGCGATGCAAAGCCGAAGGCGGCGGAAAAAAGCTGGCGGCGGACGTTGCAGGTTCAAGATCGAGGCGACGCTTTCGTCGCCGGTCTTCGGTCAGACCAAACCAATCGAGGACGCCCGTGGGAGCGGCTTGAAAAGGACAGTCAGAGGAAACCGCGATCTGGCGATGGCGATCGGAGGCACACTTTCTCGCTTCGCGCCGCACACGGCTATCTCGGCTCCATCAAGAACGGACCCGAACCTCAACGGCAAGACGATGATGTCCTGAATGTCGCCGTCATCGACGACAATCGAAAGGTCCGGGCCATCCGCCCGTCACTCGCATCGCCATCGTGTTCGGCACGGCAAGAAAACGCCAACAAAGGTAATGGCGCCCTCCCAGCACAAGCCGCTGCGACTCGCTCCCGGCCTCGATCGACACCATGGTCCAGCGCGAAGGTCAGGGTGTAACTCTATCTGACGAACGTCTGCCGCTCCGCTGCTGGCTAGGACCGCCAAACGCGATGCTGACGCGAGCCGGGGGCGACCGGCGAATGTCCGCCGCCTCTCTTCGCGTCAAGGATCGTGACCGAAGGCGAAGACCCGCAAGGGGCTTCGGAAGCCGCCGCAGCAGCGCATAGAGCCCGGCCCGCAGGGCGACGCCCACGCTCAGGGGCGGCACGGAATATTTTGTGCGCCGATAACTTCCGCGTTCAACGAACCGGCTCAGGATTGCGGACTAGCGGATGTTGCCAACCGTATCACGGCGGCCACGCCGACACATGCGCCCCCTGCGAGGCAGACGATTTGCCGCCACACCAGCGGTGGAACGGCCTCGCCGGTGACGCCATGCACGAGCGCATATCCCGCCACGGCGGCAGGCGTGGCGAATATGAGCGCCAATGCGACCCGCAGGATCGGGGCGCGCAGCATGGCAAACAGAAGGGTCAGAATGCCGAAGGATGCAACGCCAGCGACAATGCCGACGATACCGGCGCCGATCCATCCAGCTCCGGTGCCGTAGGCGAAGCGCATCGCCGCGAGCGCGAGCATAAAGGGCAGCGCGTAAATCGCCAGCGTGTAGGCGAGGACACACATCATGCCGATCAGCATGACGATGACGGCGATTAGCGCGATCATGTCGGTGCCTCCGTTATGATGGAGACGATGCGGCGCGTCACGACCACGCGCCGGATCGCGATTTCAAGCGACAATCATCCCGGCATGGCACGCGAGCTTGACGTAGGTGCTGAGCCGGTGTTCGGCCTTGAAATAGAGGTCGCGCTCGGCCGGCAGGCCGAGCTTGCCGCGCACGTCCTCGATCTCGCTGAGCATCAGGTAGCCGAGTTCGGGACTGCCCATGCCAAGGTCACACAGGCCGAACAGGCGAACGTCCTCGCCTTCGGGACAGGCTTCCGTGATGAGCCATGTCGCGGCACCATCAGGCGTGAACAGCTTCACGACCGGGAACGGATCGAAGCCGTCACGCTCCTCGCTGGTGCGGCCGTTCTCGATCAGCTTGGCCAGCAGTTCGTCGGGGATCAGGGCTTCGGTGCGGGGAAAGCGCGGCATCATGACACGCCCTCCCCTGCCGGTTCGTTGATCCGGCAGCGAACGCAGTGTGCCGCGATGGCTCCGGCCTGCCGCGCCAGCTTTTGGGACAGCGCATCGATCTCGCCGCGCCGCGCAAAGCGCAGCGCCGCGACGTTAGCCTGAACGTCGCGCTCGTCGGCGCGGCTCCAGGTGGCGGAGGCACGGCCAAACTGGCGAGCCTTGACGCGGCTGCTCGTCGTCATGCGTTCGGCGCGCGCTTCAACCTGCCGCTCGATGACGGCAAGGTGGCGCGCGGTCTCGGCGTGCGCCGTCTCCATGCGGGTCAGTGTCGCCCGCTGTTTTGCATCGGTCTTCATGGTCTCGTGTCCTGCTGTCGTGCGGTCGAGGTCTCCGGCCGCGCCGGTCAGGCGCGGCCGGAACATTCTCGAGCGATGTCAGAAAGCTGGCCGGGGCCGCGCGATGCGACCCCGGCCGCGGCGGCTCACTCGGCGGCTTCGGGGAAGCCTTCGCTTGCCTCGGTCGCGCCGATGTCCTCGACAGACCCACCCGACGCTTCCGCAACCGGCGCGGTGCGCATCAGCGGCGGCAGCCATCCCGTCCCGGCAAGAAGCTGCTCGGCGGCTTCTGCCATCGGCTGCTTCTTCATGCTGGCGATGCGATCCGCCGCCTCACCGCTGACGGCCTCTCGTACAGCATCGAGGATGAGCGCCTTCGTCACGCGGCCGAGATAGGTTCGCACCGTCGGCGTCCAGTGCGCGGTCATGTCGAGCGCAAGTGCGCTTGCCAGCTTGTCAGCCGTCTCAAGCGCGCGCGGCTTGCGCTCCCAAGGCACTTTCACCGCGTTAACGGTCTGCGAGGCGCAATGCGCGAACAGCGCCATGACGCTTGCATGGTCCAGCCCGGTGATGAAGCCCCACAGGTCCGCCACGTCGCGCGGCATGTCCGCCGCCCATCCGGCGTGACGATCCGCGAGCGCCTTTGCCGCCGCCGTATCCTCGATGCCGTCCGCGTGTCCGCCAAGGGGTGGACTGACGGTGCGGATGTCGAGGCAATGGGCGTCACCGCCGCGATAGAAGCTCTGCGCGGCGAGCGCATGGGTGACGGCGATTAAGGCCATGTCCGGCTGCTCGCCAAGGGCGACCCGCAGGCCAAGGGTGCGATGCGTGGTCAGCTCGCGGACGAGAAGGTCGGACAGCGGCGTGCCGTCATCCCCTGCGTCCTCGTCGTCGGCGTTATGTGCGGCTGCATCGTCGCCGTCCTCGATGATCTCGCCATCACCGTTGACGCGCACGCCATCGATGACGGTTTCGCCATCGCTGGCTTCCTCCGCTTCGGGCTTCTCGTCCTCTGGACGGATGAAACCGCGCTCGATGCGGGCTTCTCCGTCCGGCGACAGCACGACAAAGACGCCACCGCGCGCGATCTCGTCAGGATCGTAAGCATGACGCTTGGCGTCGATGCGCTCGATCTCGGCTTCAAGCTCCCCGAACCGTTGGTCCACGTCGTCGGGAAGCTCCTCCGCGCCTTCATACTCCGACGACAGGCGGTCATATTCCTCCTGTGCGACAGCGCAGGCGGCTTCGTCTTCCTCGGAAAGCTTCACCGGATGCGGATAGGTGCGCGGCAGGCCGTGGGCGTGGGGATAATCGATATGAACCGAAACCCACTTCCAGCCTTCCGCCTCCTGAACCTGCGCGGCGATGCCTTCCAGTTTCTCGATGACAAGCCGCTCCAATAGCGCGGCGTCTTCATAGAAGCCGCCACGATCCTCCGTGAACAGATCGCGGACAATGTTGCCGCCTGCTTCCGTGTAGACTTCCGCACCGATGAAGATCGCGCGCCGATCCGTTGCCGGAATGTGGGTCTTCATGATGTCGCGGCGGATGAAGGACGGATCGCGGTTATAGGACAGGTTCTCGTAAACCTGCTCCTGCCGGGCGTGATCCTCGGTGATGGCGAAGGCCCTCAACTGGTCGAGCGTCAAGCCGCCGTCACGATAGACTTGCATCAGCCTCGGGCTGACCGCGCCGAGCCGAAGCCGCTGCTTCACCACATGCGCGGTGACGCCGAAGCGGGCCGCGATTTCCTCCGCGCCCCATCCGCGATGTTCCGCAAGCTCGCGGAAGGCCTCGAACTGGTCGGCGGGGTGCATGGCGGTGCGCGTGACATTCTCGTCAAGGCTGATTTCGAACGGATCGTTCGCCGTGTCGATGACGCAGCGGATACCCTCCGTTTTCTTGATCTGCTTGCGCTTCACGCGCAGCAACTGCGCCAGCCTGCGGCCTTCCCCGATGGTGACGAGATAGAAGCCGGTCGGCTTTTTCTCCGCGTCAAGCTCAGGCTCCACCACGAGGTTTTGCAGGATGCCCTTGGCGGCGATGCTGGCCGCATAGGCTTCGATCTCCGCCTCGCTGTGCGGGGTCTTGCGCGCATTGCGGGGTGACTTCTTCAGCTTGTTGAGCGGGATGAGAACCGTCTCGCCGTTTGCCGCGACTGACACGGTTTCCGCGCCGGTCTCAACCGCCGCAACCGCTTCCGTTTCTCCGACGCTGCGAACGTCCGCGTCTGCCGCTGCTTCCGCCACCATCGCAACCGTGCCGGCCCTCGCCATCTTCGATGTCCTTGCCATTGTTCCAATCCTTTTTCTGTGCAGGCCGGAGGCATGGCCCCCGCCATGCCTCCCGGGGGCGCGTGAGCGCTCGGCAGAGAGGGGGGCGGCTATCGGCGAGCATGGCCGGGCTGCGCGACAAGCGAGGTGGATTGGACGGATTGGGCGCGTGAAAACGATGCGCCGCCTTGCGCGTGCGCGGCCCTGCCATCGCACAGGCGGTAGTCGCGGGGGAGAGATGGCCGAGACCATCTCTCCCCTCCACGGATCGGCAAGGCTTCATCCGCAGCCGATCACGACAGAGCGAGCGAAACTCTCCTTACTCATCACCGCCATGCGCAGGCATCTTGCGTCCTGTTGCTTCACCAGGCCGTGTTCGCCTGCGCTCAATTTCGCGAAACTACGAAGACGCTCGACGCAGGGCTTTATACTGCCTGGAAATTCGCATTCTCATTCATGGGCACTGCGGCCAACATAGTTGGAGTCACAACCGCGCGGATTGAGCGTTTCGTGGGCGCTTTCAAAGTAACCGTTATGTTTGTTTGCGCCCCGCATCCTGCCGGGTTGCGATCGCTGCCGATAAAACAGTTTGCGCTGAAAAAGCGATCGCATGATCGCGCGATAAAAAATCGAAGAGTCAAACGGAGGTCACAACAGACGCAATCTAACTTCCGCACTTCGGAAGCACGCTGTGCAAGTCGTCATTGCCGCCCGCCTATAGCGCTGCGCGGCAATTTCCACTAAGCTGTTGGGCGCTTTAATGCGTGCCCGGATACGATCGTCTCGGGAGCAAAAGGCGATCATTCGACCGCTTGACCCTTCCCATCCTCGTAGCTGGGACAATCCCGACAATGAGGAGATTTGGCTAGAGTTGGCGCGCGCCATCGGACGCCAAATTGCAAGGGATGGAAGAGACGGTTTGGGACAGCCGATAGGGGAACGACATGACGATGGTGTCACCCAAAAAGAGAGCCGTGATATACGCCCGTTATTCGAGCGACATGCAAAAGGCGACCTCGATTGACGGTCAAATATTGCTCTGCCGTAAGGTCGCCGAACGCAACAATCTCGATGTCATCGGTGAATTCGTCGATGCGGCGAAGTCCGGTCTGACCGAAGATGCGCGGGACGGCTATCAGCGACTGCTCGACGGCGTGCGGAGCCACGACTTTGATGTGATTATCGTCGAGCATTTTGACCGTCTGTCGCGCGATCCGGCAACGATCCAGCGTCTAAAGCAGATTTTCGAGTTTAATCGCGTCGAGCTGATGGATCAGAAGGGGATTTACGCGACCGCTACCGATATCAGCATCGCGAGTCTCTACAATACGATCTACAAGCCCCAGCTTGCCGAAAAGGTTCGGCGCGGGCACGACAACGCTGTGGTCAACGGGAAGATTCCCGGCTCGTATGCTTATGGCTATCGGCCGACGCCTGGAGCGCCGGGTGAGCGTTCGATCGACGAGAATGAGGCGAAGATCGTACTTCGTATTTTCGAGGAGTACGCCGCCGGTCGGTCAACCAGAAATATTGCCGCCGATCTCACGCGCGAAGGCGTGCCTACGCCCGGCGCCACTCGCCACAAGAACAAAGTTGGTCGCACGATCTGGAATCATCAGTGCATCACGGGTGGTCGTAACGGCCGCGGCATCCTCGGCAACGAGCTGTATGTCGGCGTGATCCACTGGAACGTTCGCTCAACAATTCTCAATCCGGAGACGCAGAAGAAGCAGAAGCGCCGCAATCCGGAGGAACATCACCTCATTGTCATGAAGCCTGAGCTTCGGATTGTTCCACAAAAGCTATGGGATATGACGCAAAAGCTACGCAGCGAGCGCGCTGTCCGTATGTTCGGACCGAGCGGCAAGCCGCGGCGTCGCGAGGTAGTTCCGCGCAACAATGAACATCCGCTTGCTGGGACCCTTCGATGTGGGGTTTGCAATGGCCACATGCGAATTGCGCAGTCGTCTCGCGATGGCGGCCCGCGCGCAGCATGCGCCAACGCGCATCAACGCGGGACCTGCGAGCATACCCGTAGCTTTGACATGGACGTCATACTCAAAGACGTTTGCCGCAACATCGATGTGAAGCTGCTCTCTCCAAAGGCCATCGAGGAAGCGATGAGCGCCTGGCAAGAAGAGCGCAAGAACGATCGAAAGAAAGGCAGCGAACGCGAGACGCTTGAACGTCGACGCCGCAAACTCACTGCCGAGATCGAACGCCTATCCTACGCGATCGCGAACAGTCGTCGTAAGCCCGATGAGCTACTGAAACTGATCGATGAGTGCGACCTGGAGCGAGAAAATATTGATGCGCGCTTGCAGTTGCTCGGCGACGGTAGCGGAAACGTGATCCCGTTCGACCATCCGAAGTTCGGAGAGCTTTACTGCTCGGAGGTTAAGAAGCTCGTCACAGCGCTCAAGACCAATCCGAAGGCGACCGAAACGCGAGTCGCTTTCCGCACCTTGATTGGCTGTATTGTAGTGCATCCAGGCCGCAAGCGGATGCCCTACGAATATACGCCGTACCTGAACAGTGCCGCGCTCTTCGGGAAGCAACTTTTCCCTGAAAAAGGCGGGAAAGGCAAAGAGATCGGCAAGTCTGCATACTACAACAATGGCGGGTCAGAGAAATCGGTGTCCTCGTAATAGACCCGCACCTGCATGTGATGGCGGCCATCGCGGATTTCGCCGTCAAGATGCCCGGTGATCGGCGCGTATTCCGGCGCGGTCATTGATCGTCGTCCTTGCCGAACAGGCCGAACTGCGACGCATCGCGTGACGGCTCGGCGAGGCCGAGATGCTTGAACGCGTGCGAGGTCAGCAAGCGCCCGCGCGGCGTGCGTTGCAGGTAACCGCACTGGATCAGATACGGCTCGATGATGTCCTCGATGGCGTCGCGCGGCTCCGACAGCGCCGCCGCCATCGTCTCGACACCCACGGGCCCGCCGCCGTAGTTCAGTGCGATAGTGGTGAGGTAGCGCCGATCCATCGCATCGAGTCCGGCGGCGTCCACTTCGAGCGCGCCGAGTGCGTGGTCGGCGATCTTGCGATCGACCGCCGCGGCGTCGGCGGCCTCGGCGAAATCGCGCACCCGGCGCAGCAGGCGGCCGGCGATGCGCGGCGTGCCGCGCGCGCGCCGCGCGATCTCGTTGGCGCCGTCCGCCGTCATGCCCATGCCGAGCACCCGTGCGCCGCGGCTGACGATGTGCTCCAGTTCCGCGACGGTGTAGAAATTCAGCCGCACCGGAATACCGAAGCGGTCGCGCAGCGGATTCGTGAGCAGCCCCGCGCGCGTGGTGGCGCCGACCAGCGTGAATTTCGCCAGATCAATTTTCACCGAGCGCGCCGCCGGCCCCTCGCCGATGATGAGGTCGAGTTGAAAGTCCTCCATCGCCGGATAGAGCACCTCCTCCACCGCCGGATTGAGGCGATGGATTTCGTCGATGAACAGCACGTCGCGTTCTTCGAGATTAGTGAGCAGCGCCGCGAGATCGCCGGCCTTGGCGATCACCGGCCCGGAGGTGGCGCGGAAGCCGACGCCGAGTTCCCGCGCCACGATCTGCGCCAGCGTGGTCTTGCCGAGGCCCGGGGGGCCGACGAACAGCACGTGGTCCAGCGCTTCCTTGCGCTTGCGCGCGGCGTCGATGAACACCTGCAAATTGGCGCGCGCCTGCGCCTGCCCGACAAAATCGGCCAGCAGTTGCGGGCGCAGCGAGGTGTCGCCGATGTCGTCGGCGCGGCGCTCGGGCGTGACGAGGCGGGAGGGATCGCTCATACTGGCTCGCATCGGTTGCAAACTGTTCCCTCTCCCGCTTGCGGGGGAGGATTAGGGCGGAGGAACGAAACAACGCACTGCACTGGCCTTCGCCCCTTCCTCAGCCCTCCCCCGCAAGCGGGAGAGAGAGCGTGCTGCGCGTGTCGGTGCGTCATCATCTCGCTCCTCATCGCGACAACTCCTTCAAGCCGAGCCGAATGAGTTGCGCGGTTTCGGCATTCTCGCCAGCGTCGCGCGAGGCGGCAGCGATGGCGGCGGCGGCTTGCGGCTGGCCGTAGCCGAGATTGACCAGCGCCGAGATCGCATCCGCCACCGCGCGCGGCGCGCGGGCGTCGTCGATGGCGCCGGAGAGTTTCACCACGGCGGGATCGACGTCGGCGAAGGTCGGGGCTTTGTCCTTCAATTCGGTGACGATGCGCTCGGCGACTTTTGCGCCGACGCCGGGGGTGCGCGCCACCGCCGCCTTGTCACGCAGCGCAATCGCATTGGCGAGATCGGATGGCGACAAGGTACTCAGCACCGCGAGCGCGACCTTGGCGCCGACGCCCTGCACCGTCTGCAACAGCCGAAACCATTCGCGCTCGACATCACTGCGAAAGCCGAACAGCTTGATCTGGTCCTCACGCACGTAAGTCTCGATCGACAGCACCGCGGCTTCGCCGGGCGACGGCAACGCCTGCAAGGTGCGCGAGGCGCAATGCACCTGATAGCCGACGCCCGAGACGTCGAGGATCACATAATCCTCGCCATAGGAATCGATGAGGCCTTTGAGTTTGCCGATCATGCGACGATCCTCAGTCTTAAAGGCTCGTCATGGCCGGGACAAGCCCGGCCAAGACGACCGAGAGGCTGTGGTTATCATCATCCCGCCACCTTCATCCGCAGCGCCGTGCTTTGGCGGTGATGTGCGTGGGTGATGGCGATGGCGAGAGCGTCGGCGGCGTCGGGGGTTTTCGGCGCAGCCTTGGGCAGCAGGATTTTCAGCATCACCTGGATCTGGTTTTTCTCGGCGTGGCCGGCGCCGACCACGGTCTTCTTGACCTTGTTCGGCGCGTATTCCGCCACCGGAATGCCGAACATCGCCGGCACCAGCATGGCGATGCCGCGCGCCTGCCCGAGCTTCAAAGTAGCGACGCCGTCCTTGTTGACGAAGGTCTGCTCCACCGCCGCCTCGGCCGGCTTGAGATCGCCGAGCACCTGCGCGAGGCCGTCATGGATCGCCAGCAGGCGGCGCGCCAGCGCCATGTCCTCGCGCGTCTCCACCGAGCCGCAACCGACATAGATCAGCCGGTTGCCCTCGATGTCGATCACGCCCCAGCCGGTGCGGCGCAGCCCCGGGTCGATGCCCACGATGCGAATCGGTGTCGATGCCATGGCCTATGTTATCGCAACCGGCCGCGCGCGTCCGCCCGGGGCACGGCGGGTTAGAGGATCAGCCCGCCGTCGACGATCAGCGTCTGGCCGGTGACGTAGCTCGCCAGCGGCGAGGCCAGGAACAGCGCCGCGCCGGCCATGTCTTCCGGGGTGCCGAACCGCTTCAGCGGAATGTTCGCGATGGTCGCCTCGCGGCGCTTCGGGTTGTCGGTCGTCACCTTGGTCAGCTTGGTGTCGACCAGCCCCGGCGCGATGCCGTTGACGCGGATGCCGTCCTCGGCCCAGGCCTGCGCCAGCGTGCGCGTCAGCCCATAGGCGCCGGTCTTGGACGCGTTGTAGGCCGGGTTGCCCTTGGTGGAATGAAACGCCGCCACCGAGCTGATGATGATCAGCGTGCCCTTGCTCGCCTTCAGCATGGCGTGGAATTTCGCGGCGCAAGCCATCAGGCTCATCAGGTTGACTTCCATCACCTTGCGAAAACCGTCCATTTCGAACTCGCCGCGGCTGTAAATCACCGTGCCCTGCGCCAGCACCAGGATGTCGAGGCTGTCGAAACTCGGCCGGAAGTTGTCCACCGCGCGCGGATCGCTGACGTCGAGTTGCGCGTAATCGAGGCCGTCGAGATCGGAGCCCTCGACGCCGATATAGCCCGCTGCACTCGGCCTGGTGCCGCAGATGTGCACCTTCGCGCCGCGCGCGCGATAGGCCTGCGCGATGCCGTTGCCGATGCCGCTGGAGCCGCCGACGATCAACGCGCGTTTGCCGCTGAAATCCAGTTCGTTCATGGGTGTGGTTCACTCCTGTTGCCGCGTTGCGCGGGCGTTTGACCTTTGCCGGGAACGATGCAAGCCTTGAAGCATCGCGCTTGTCAAATCCGCCGCGCGGAAAGCGCATCTGCCACAACCCTTTCGGAGAACGCGTCCCATGACTGATTTCAAACAGCTCAGCCGCTCGGTACGCGGGCTCACCGTGCTCGTCACCGGCGCCGCCAGCGGCATGGGCCGCGCCACCGCGCGGGTGTTCGCGGCCGAGGGCGCCAATGTCGCGGTGACCGACTATGACGGCGCCGGCGCGCAAGCCGTGGCGGATGCGATCACCGCGAGCGGCGGCAGCGCGAAAGCGTGGCAATTCGACGTCGCGGATGCGGCGGCGGTGCCGCGCGTCGTCAACGAGGTGGCGCGGCATTTCGGCGGGCTCGATATCGTGGTCAACAATGCCGGCATCTCCACCGTCAGCGCCATCGACGGCGAGAACTACGACGCGCTGTGGGATCGCGGCATCGCGGTGCTGCTCACCGCGCAACAGCGTATCATCCGCGCCGCATTGCCGTACCTGCGCCAATCGAAGTGCCCGCGCATCGTCAACATCGCCTCCACCGAGGCGCTCGGCGCGACCGCGCTGCACAGCCCTTATTCGGCGGCGAAGGCCGGCGTCACCGGGCTGACGCGCTCGCTCGCGGTGGAACTGGGGCGCGAGGGCATCACCGTCAACTGCATCTGTCCGGGGCCGATCACCACCGGCATGACCGACCGGATTTCAGCCGAGCACAAGGCGATCTACGCCAAGCGCCGCACCGCGCTCAATCGTTACGGCGATCCGGAGGAAGTCGCGCACATGACGCTGAGCCTGTGCCTGCCGGCGGCCTCGTTCCTCACCGGCGCGGTGATCCCGGTGGACGGCGGCCTGATGGCGCGCAACGCGTAAGGCCAGAGACGGTTTGCAATAACCCCTCCATCGTCATGGCCGGGCTTGTCCCGGCCATCCACGTCTTTGATCTGTTGCACTACTTCAGGACGTGGATGCCCGCGACAAGCGCGGGCATGACGGAGTACGTTCTAAGTTCGAACATGAGATATGCGTCGCCGCTCGATTGACATCGAACACGCACGGCGTAGCCTTTCCTCGAAGCAAGAATGACAACGAGGAACGTGCCATGGCCATCAGCATCCGCCCGCTTCATCCGCATTTCGTCGGCGAAGTATCCGGCGTCGACCTCACCAGGCCGCTGACGCCGGATCAGGCGCGCGAGATCGAGGCCGGCATGGACAAGTATGCCGTGCTGGTGTTCCACGATCAGGACATCACCGACGAGCAGCAGCTCGCGTTTGCAGAAAATTTCGGACCACGGGAAAACCGCAAGGGCGGCAGCGTCACCAAGAAGGACGACTATCGCCTGTCGTCCGGGCTCGCCGATGTCGGCAATCTCGACAAGGACGGCAAGCCGCTGCCGCGCGACCACCGCACGCATCTGTTCAATCTCGGCAACTGCCTGTGGCATTCCGACAGTTCGTTCCGGCCGATCCCGGCGAAATTCTCGCTGCTGTCGGCGCGCGTGGTGAATCCGAAGGGCGGCAACACCGAATTCGCCGACATGCGCGCGGCCTATGACGCGCTCGACGACGAGACCAAGGCCGAGATCGAGGACATGATCTGCGAACACTCGCTGATGTATTCGCGCGGCAGCCTCGGCTTCCTCGACTATAGCGAGGACGAAAAGCAGATGTTCAAGCCGGTGCTGCAACGGCTGGTGCGCACGCATCCGGTGCACGGCCGCAAGTCGCTTTATCTGTCATCGCATGCTGGCGCCATTCAAGGCATGAGCGTGCCGGAAGCGCGCCTCTTGCTGCGCGATCTCACCGAGCACGCGACGCAGCCGGAGTTCGTCTACGTCCACAAATGGAAGCTGCATGACCTGGTGATGTGGGACAATCGCCAGACCGTGCATCGCGTGCGGCGTTACGATCAGTCGCAGCCGCGCGACATGCGCCGCGCCACCGTGGCCGGCGATGCGCCGACGGTGGCGCAGCAGGCGGCGGAGTAGCGTTTCCGGTCCTGCGCCGTTGCGCGTGATCGGCTTGAATTGAAGCGCGTGCCGTCATCCTGAGGAGCGAGCGAAGCGAGCCTCGAAGGATCGCGGCCATCGCCCTTCGAGGCTGTCGCTACGCGCCAGCACCTCAGGGTGACGCCCCCAGATTCAGCCCCGGAAAATCATGCTTTAACAAACAAAAAAACCGCCGGCCCATCGGACCGGCGGCTTTTCAATGTCGCGTTCGTTGCGCTCAGCGCGGCAGGTTGGTCGATCCCATCAGGAAGGTATCGACCGCGCGCGCGCACAGCCGGCCCTCGCGGATCGCCCAGACAACCAGAGACTGCCCGCGCCGCATGTCGCCGGCGGAAAACACCTTCGGCAGCGAGGTCTGATAGTCCGCCGTGTTGGCGCGGACGTTGCCGCGCTGGTCGAGTTCGACGCCGAGCGTCTTCAACAGGCCTTCGTGAATCGGATGCACGAAGCCCATCGCCAGCAGCACCAGATCGGCGTCGAGCGTGAACTCGGAGCCCGCGATCGGCTGGAATTTCTCGTCGACGCGAATGCAATGCAGCCTGGTGACCTTGCCGTCCTTGCCTTCGAATTTTTGCGTCAGCACCGCGAAATCACGCGTGGCGCCTTCCGCCTGGCTCGACGAGATGCGCATCTTCAACGGCCAGTTCGGCCAGGTCAGCGCCTTGTTCTCATGCTCCGGCGGCGCTGGCATGATTTCGAGTTGCGTCACCGACAGCGCGCCCTGCCGCAGCGAGGTGCCGATGCAGTCGGAGCCGGTATCGCCGCCGCCGATCACCACCACATGCTTGCCGCCGGCAAGGATGTCCTTCACGTCGCCGAGCGGCTCGTTGCCGACGCGGCGATTCTGCTGCGGCAGGAAATCCATCGCGAAGTGGATGCCGTCGAGATCGCGGCCAGGGATCGGCAGATCGCGCGGCGCTTCCGCGCCGCCAGTGAGCGCCACCGCTTCGTAATCCTTCAACAACTGCTGCGGATCGAGCGCGCCCTTGTCGGAGCCGCCGACCGGCGCGTTGTAATGGAAGGTGACGCCTTCGGCTTCCATCTGCTTCACGCGACGGTCGATGACATCCTTCTCCATCTTGAAGTCGGGAATGCCATAACGCAGCAGGCCGCCGGCCTTGGCGTTCTTCTCGAAGAGATGCACGTCGTGTCCGGCGCGGGCGAGTTGCTGCGCACAGGCCATGCCGGCGGGACCGGAGCCGACCACCGCGACCTTCCTGCCGGTCTTGTGCGCGGCGATTTCCGGCTTGAGCCAGCCGTTCTCCCACGCGCGCTCGACGATGGCGTGCTCGATGGTCTTGATGGTCACCGGCGTCTCGATGATGTTGAGCGTGCACGACGCCTCGCACGGCGCCGGGCAGATGCGGCCGGTGAAGTCCGGGAAGTTGTTGGTCGAGTGCAGATTGCGCGAGGCCTCTTCCCAGTTGCCCTGATAGACCAGATCGTTCCAGTCCGGGATTTGGTTGTTGACCGGGCAGCCCGGCGTGCCGGGCGCGACCGAGCCCGTGCCGTGGCAATACGGCACGCCGCAGTTCATGCAGCGCGCGGCCTGATCGCGAAGATCTTTCTCCTCCAGCGGAATGACGAACTCGCGATAGTTCTTCAGCCGCTCGGCGACCGGCGCGTACTTGCGGTCGTTGCGGTCGATCTCGAGAAAACCTGTGATCTTGCCCATCGCTCAAGCTCCAATCGCGATCTGCGGCTCGACGGCCTCGGCCGCCTGCAATTCCTTCAGCGCGCGGCGGTACTCCACCGGCATCACCTTGCGGAATTTCGGCAACCAGGCTTTCCAGTTCGCCAGGATTTCGGCGGCGCGCTTCGAGCCGGTCAGCCGGGCGTGCCGCGAGATCAGCACGTGCAGCCGCTTGATGTCCTCACCGAGCAGGTTGGAGAACACGTCGACCTGACCGTGCGCCTCGAGATCGCCGGAGTGATGATAGACCTCCTCGTTGACCATCTCTTCCGAGATCAGCGGTTCGAGCTCGACCATCGCCAGATTGCACAGCTTCGGAAAATCGCCGTCCTCATCCAGCACATAGGCGATGCCGCCCGACATGCCGGCCGCGAAGTTGCGCCCGGTCTTGCCGAGCACCACGACGATGCCGCCGGTCATGTATTCGCAGCAGTGATCGCCCGCGCCCTCGACCACCGCGACGGCGCCGGAATTGCGCACGGCGAAGCGTTCGCCGGCGACGCCACGGAAGTAGCAGTCGCCTTCGATCGCGCCGTACATCACCGTGTTGCCGACGATGATCGACTCTTCCGGCACGATGCCGGAATTGGCCGGCGGCTTGACGATGATGCGGCCGCCGGACAGGCCCTTGCCGACATAGTCGTTGGCCTCGCCTTCGAGCTCGAAGGTGACGCCGCGCGCCAGCCACGCGCCGAATGCCTGCCCCGCCGTCCCCTTGAGGTTGACGTGGATGGTGTCGGCCGGAAGTCCGGCATGGCCGTATTGCTTGGCGACGACGCCGGACAGCATCGCGCCGGCGCTGCGGTCGGTGTTGCCGATCTCGGCGTCGATCGTCACCTTGGCACCGCGATCGATCGCCGGTTGCGCCTGCGCGACCAGCTTGCGGTCGAGCACCTTGTCGAGGTGATGGTTCTGCGCCTCGCACTGGTAGATCTTCTGGCCGGGCTGCTCCGGCTGCTTGACGAACAGCTTGGAGAAGTCGAGACCCTTGGCCTTCCAGTGCGCGACGAGACGGGTCTGATCCAGCATCTGGGTCTGGCCGACCATCTCGTTGAAGCTGCGATAGCCCAGCTCCGCCATGATCTCCCGCACTTCCTCGGCGACGAAGAAGAAGAAGTTGATGACGTGTTCGGGCTGGCCGGTGAAGCGCTTGCGCAGCACCGGATCCTGTGTCGCGACGCCGACCGGACAGGTGTTGAGATGACACTTGCGCATCATGATGCAGCCGGCCGCGATCAGCGGTGCGGTGGCGAAGCCGAACTCGTCGGCGCCCAACAGCGCGCCGATGACGACGTCGCGTCCGGTGCGGAAGCCGCCGTCCACCTGCACGACGATGCGGGAGCGCAACCGCTCGCGCACCAGCGTCTGGTGGGTTTCGGCAAGACCGACTTCCCACGGCGAACCGGCATGCTTGATCGAGGTCAGCGGGCTTGCGCCGGTGCCGCCCTCGAAGCCGGAAATGGTGACGTGATCGGCGCGCGCCTTGGCGACGCCCGCCGCCACCGTGCCGACGCCGATTTCCGACACCAGCTTCACCGACACCTGGCCCGCCGGGTTGACGTTCTTCAGGTCGTAGATGAGTTGCGCGAGGTCTTCGATCGAGTAGATGTCGTGATGCGGCGGTGGCGAGATCAGGCCGACGCCGGGCGTCGAATGACGCACCTTGGCAATGGTGGCGTCCACCTTGAAGCCGGGCAACTGTCCGCCCTCGCCGGGCTTGGCGCCCTGCGCCATCTTGATCTGCATCATGTCGGAGTTGACGAGATACTCCGTCGTCACGCCGAAGCGGCCGGAGGCCACCTGCTTGATCGCCGAGCGCATCGAATCGCCGTTCGGCAGCGGCTGGAAGCGGTCGGCTTCCTCGCCGCCCTCGCCGGTGTTCGACTTGCCGCCGATGCGGTTCATCGCGATCGCGAGCGTGGTGTGCGCCTCGCGCGAGATCGAACCGAACGACATCGCGCCGGTGGCGAAACGCTTGACGATCTCCTTGGCCGGCTCGACTTCCTCGAGCGGGATCGGCTTGCGGCCGTCGTCCTCGGCCGTGCGAACCTTGAACAGGCCGCGCAGCGTCAACAGCCGCTCGGATTGCTCGTTGAGCATCTTGGCGAAGGCGCGATAGCGGTCCTGCGAATTGCCGCGCACCGCGTGCTGGAGCGCCGCAACCGATTCCGAGGTCCAGGCATGGTCCTCGCCGCGCGCGCGGAAATTGTATTCGCCGCCGACGTCGAGCGCGTTCTTCAGCGCCGGCTTGTCGCCGAACGCGTCGGCATGGCGGCGCACCGCCTCCTCCGCGATCTCCTCAAGGCCCACGCCCTCGATGCGGGTGTGGGTGCCGGTGAAGTACTTGGCGACGAAATCGGCCTTGAGCCCGATGGCGTCGAAGATCTGCGCGCCGCAATAGGACTCGTAGGTGGAGATGCCCATCTTCGACATCACCTTGAGCAGACCCTTGCCGATCGCCTTGATGTAGTGCTTGACCAGCACCTTGTCGTCGAGCGCCACCGGCAGGCGGCCCTTCATGGCGATGATGGTCTCGAAGGCGAGATACGGATTGATCGCTTCCGCGCCGTAACCCGCGAGACAGGCGAAGTGATGCACCTCGCGCGGCTCGCCGGACTCGATCACCAGGCCGACCGACGTGCGCAGGCCGACGCGGATCAGGTGATGATGCACGGCGGCGCAGGCGAGCAGCGAGGGGATCGGCACGCGATCGCTGCCGGTCATGCGATCCGACAGGATGATGATGTTGACACCCTCGCGCACCGCGGCTTCCGCACGGCCGCAGAGTTCGTCGAGCACCTGTTCCAGACCGGCGGCGCCAAGGCCGCTGTGGAACGTGGTGTCGAGCGTGCGCGACTGGAAGTGCGATTCCGCGATGTCGGAAATCGCGCGGATCTTTTCCAGATCGCTGTTGGTCAGGATCGGCTGACGCACTTCGAGCCGCTTGGTGCGCGACAGGCCTTCGAGGTCGAACAGGTTCGGCCGCGGGCCGATGATCGACAGCAGGCTCATCACCAGTTCTTCGCGGATCGGATCGATCGGCGGATTGGTGACCTGCGCGAAGTTCTGCTTGAAGTAGGTGAACAGCAGCTTCGAGTGATCCGACAGCGCCGAGATCGGCGTGTCGGTGCCCATCGAGCCGGCCGCCTCCTCGCCGATTGCCGCCATCGGCGTCAACAGGATGTTGATGTCCTCCTGCGTGTAGCCGAACGCCTGCTGGCGATCGAGCAGCGACAGATTGGAGCGCGGCCCGCCGCCCGGCGCATCCGGCAGGTCTTCCAGCACGATCTGGGTGCGGTTGAGCCAGTTGCGATAGGGATGGCTCTTGGCCAGCTTCGCCTTGATCTCGTCGTCGGGGATGAGACGCCCCTGATCGAGATCGACCAGCAGCATCTTGCCGGGTTGAAGACGCCACTTGGCGACGATCTGGTCTTCCGGAATCTTGATGACGCCCATTTCCGAGGCCATCACGATGCGGTCGTCCTTGGTGACGAAGTAACGCGCCGGACGCAGGCCGTTGCGGTCCAGCGTCGCACCAATCTGGCGGCCGTCGGTGAACGCGATAGCGGCGGGGCCGTCCCACGGCTCCATCAGCGCGGTGTGATACTCGTAGAACGCGCGGCGTTCGTCATCCATCAGCGGGTTGCCCGACCACGCTTCCGGAATCATCATCATCACCGCGTGCGGCAGCGAGTAGCCGCCCTGCACCAGGAATTCGAGCGCGTTGTCGAAACAGGCGGTATCCGACTGGCCTTCGTAGGAAATCGGCCACAGCCGCGAGATGTCCTTGCCGAAGCGGTCGGACGACACCGAGGCCTGCCGCGCCGCCATCCAGTTGACGTTACCGCGCAGCGTGTTGATCTCGCCGTTGTGCGCGATCATGCGATAAGGATGCGCCAGTGACCAGGTCGGGAAGGTATTGGTCGAGAAGCGCTGATGCACCAGCGCCAGCGCGCTCTCGAAGTCCTCTTCGTGCAGATCGGGATAGTAACTGCCGAGTTGGTCGGCAAGGAACATGCCCTTGTAGATCACGGTACGGCACGACAGCGACACCGGATAATAGCCGGCCAGACCACGATCGCGGCGCTGATAGATCGCATTCGAGATCGACTTGCGCAGGATATAGAGCGTGCGCTCGAAGCCGTCGTCGGTAGCCTGATCGCCACGGCCGATGAACACCTGCATATGACGCGGCTCGGTCGGCTTCACGGTCACGCCGAGCGAGGAATTGTCGGTCGGCACATCGCGCCAGCCGAGCAGCGTCAGGCCCTCGGCCTTGATCTGATCGGCGAAGATTCCCTGAATGACGCCGCGCCACGCATCTTCGCGCGGCATGAACAGGCTGCCGACGGCATAGTGCCCCGGACGCGGCAAGGTGAAACCAAGTTCCTTGGCCTTGCGCGAGAAGAAGGCGTGCGGAATCTGCACCAGGATGCCGGCGCCGTCGCCGGCGCGCGGATCGGCGCCGACCGCGCCGCGATGCTCGAGATTGCAGAGGATCGACAGCGCATCCTCGACGATCTGGTGCGACTTGCGGCCCTTGATGTTGGCGATGAAGGAGACGCCGCAGGCATCCTTTTCCTGCGAGAGGTCGTACATGCCTTCCGCCGGCGGGCGCCACGTATGCTCATGCTGAGTGGCTGCTGCGATCGGCTCGGTGTGGCTGTGTTTGCTGCGATCCGTGGCGGGATGTGATGTATGTGCGGAAGTCTCGCGTGCCGGAACGGTGGGTTCCGAAGTCACTGCGAACGGTTGCTGCGCAAATCCTGCCCGGTTCGTGCTCACATTCTTATCCTCGATAGTATTTGCGAGCCTTCATTCCGATATCGGAACCCCGGCCCTCTCTCCTTTTTGTGCGGCCCCTCCCCGGATGGGCGGAGCCGGCGTCGACGTCGCTTGAACGTTTCACCGCCGTTGATGCTCCCGCTCGCTGACGTCAGGGCTCACCAAGCCCTTGCAGGCACCCCGTTAGGCGCCCAGCGGCGAAAATCCACCAAACCTCAGTTATAGATCGCGCGGCTCGCCGCCGTCACGGCAGGCGAGCGCCGTTTCCTTTCCGCATCACCTGAGGCCACCATCCTAGCGGGGTGGCCAAGCAAGCGGAATTCCGTTCGAAATTAGGACAGCATTGCTGCCCTAGATTGAGATTGCCAAACTTCTTTTCAACATACAAGCGTCTGAACCCATTCTAACGCAATTTTTTGCAGCATCGTGGCCGCGATGCGACCGAATATTACCGAATGTTACAAACACGATACCCAGTGTGGTTGGTTCAGAGGTTCGCTTCCGTATCGCCGCGAGTCCGTCAAGCGAACTTCTGAACCCAAACCACACTCAAATCATAAGTAGCCAGTGCCCTATCGAATCTGAAGTTCGCGTTGGGGGTGCCGCTCGATACGGCGAATTTCAGATTCGGGACACCAGCCACAGCAAAACGCCCCGGAGACCGGGGCGTTCGCTTGTCAGTCAGCTTGGAAAGAAGCAGCGACGCCCGAAATCAGGCGGCGGCTTTTTCCCCGCTGTTCTCGATCACCGGTTGCGCCGGGGCTGCGCCATTGATCGGAATCTGGCGCGGCTTCTTGGCTTCGGGAATCTCCCGGACCAGATCGACGTGCAGCAGGCCGTTCTCCAGCGAGGCGTTCTTCACCAGCACGAAGTCGGCGAGCTGGAAGACGCGCTCGAAGGCGCGGGCCGCGATGCCGCGATACAGCACCTCGGATTTCTTCTCGGCGTTGTCGTTGGAAACCTTTTCGCCCTTGATCGTCAGGGTGTTTTCCTTGGCAACGATCGAGAGTTCATTTTGCGCGAAGCCGGACACGGCGACGCTGATACGGTAAGCGTTCTCACCGGTGCGCTCGATGTTATAGGGCGGATAACCTGCGGCGGTGTCGCCGGGTGCCTGATCGAGCAGCGAAAACAGACGGTCGAAGCCGACGGTGGAACGATAAAACGGGGTGAGATCGAACGTACGCATATTCAGTCCTCCATTGAGCGACAGATTTAGCAACCCGCCCGCCAATCGGGCCGGGCTGTCTTCTGCGTGCAGCCTGTAGAGCGGCCTGCACGAAGGTGATATGGGAGGGCTGCAACCGGCTTCAAGAGTTCGCGCCGGCACTCTTTTTTCTCCCCTCGCCGCCTTGATTTCCGGCACCTTCTCCCTCACCGGTTCCTGCATGTCCCTGGTTTCAATTCCCGCCAATCCGGTTCCCGACGGCGCCGTCAGCGGCACCATCACCACGCCGGACGGCGTCAGCCTGCGCTACGCGCGCTTCGCCCCGCCGCCGGGCCGCAAGGGCACCGTCTGCGTTTTCACCGGCCGCGGCGAGCAGATCGAAAAGTATTTCGAAACGGTGCGCGACCTTCAGGATCGCGGCTTCGCGGTGGCGGCGCTGGACTGGCGCGGACAGGGCGGCTCGGCGCGCGGCCTGAGCGACGCGCGCAAGGGCTATGTGCGCGACTTCGCCGACTTCGAGATCGACGTCGAGACGTTCTATCGTCAGGTGGTGCTGCCGGATTGTCCGCCGCCCTACTTCGCACTGGCGCATTCGATGGGCGGCGCGGTGATGCTGCGCGTGGCGCACGCCGGGCGACGCTGGTTCGACCGCATCGTGCTGTCGGCGCCGATGATCGACCTGCCCGGCCGCACCACGTCGTGGCCACTCCGCACGCTGCTGCGCGCGATGCGGTACGCCGGCATGGGCGGCAACTACGTACCGGGCGGCAACGACGTGCTGGTGGGCGAAGCGCCGTTCGCCGACAATCCGCTGACCAGCGATCCGGTGCGCTACGCGCGCAACGCCGCGATCCTCGCGGAAGACCCGAGCGTCGGCATCGCTTCGCCAACGGTCGCCTGGGCCGACACCGCCTTCCGCACCATGCACGGCTTCCGCGCCACGCATTATCCGTCGCAAATCCGCCAGCCGATCCTGATGCTGGCGGCGGGCGCCGACACCATCGTCTCAACGCCGGCGATCGAGGAATTCGCCTATCACCTGCGTGGCGGTTCGCATCTGGTGATTCCCGGGTCGCGCCACGAGATCCTGCAAGAACAGAACCGCTACCGCGCACAGTTTTGGGCCGCGTTCGACGCGTTCGTGCCGGGCTCGACTGTGAGATGAGATGACACGACACCAATTGCAGCGTCGTCCCTGCGAAGGCAGGGACCCATAACCCCTAGCCTTGATTGTCGTCGCAGGCGCGCGTGACGGGCGCTTTCCGCATCACCATCGCTGCGGAGTCTGGGTCCCCGCCTTCGCGGGGACGACAGTGGAGAGGATGAACGATTACCATGCTCGGCATTCACGATCTCTGGCTGTTCATCGTCTCGGGGCTGCTGCTCAACATCACGCCGGGACCGGACAACGCCTACATCACCGGCCGCAGCCTGCAACTTGGCTGGCGCGGCGGCGCGGTGGCGGCGATCGGCATCGGCTGCGGCTGTCTGGTGCATGTCTTCGCCGCCGCGGTCGGACTGTCGGCGCTGCTCGCGGCATCGTCCACCGCGTTTACGGCGGTGAAGCTGATCGGCGGCGCCTATCTCTGCTACATTGGCGTTCGCATGCTGCTCGCGCGCGACGGCAGCGGCCATGGCGAACAGGCCGCCGCCAAGCCGGTGACGCTGTGGCAGGTGTTCTGGCAGGGCGCGCTGACCAACATCCTCAATCCGAAGATCGCGCTGTTCTTCCTCGCCTTCCTGCCGCAATTCGTCGATGCCGGCACGCCGCATCTGTCGCTGGCGCTGGCGCTGTTGGTGCTCGGCGTCATCTTCGTTGCCAACGGGACGCTATGGTGCCTCGGCGTCGCCGCGTTCGCTGCCATCGCCGCGCGAAAGATGCGGCAATCGGATGCCCTGATGCGCTGGATCAATCGCGGCATCGGCGCGCTGTTCGTCTACCTCGGCATTCGCGTCGCGCTGATGGATGCGCGTTAGATTTATCCGGCGATCTTCCGGATCGCCTCGATGCCGAGATAGATGCCGAGCCCGATCATCGCGATCAGGAACCAATGGCGGAACGCGTCCGGATGCATCCGGGTGCGAATGGTCTGGCCGATGAACATGCCGGCAAAGCCGGAAGCCAGCGCCGTCAATCCCGGTATAGCGACCGACACTGTCAGCAGCCCCGCATCGGCAAGGCCGAGCAGCAGACCGAGGGTGGCCGTGGTGAAGAACACCCCGAGCCCCTGCACCAACTCGTCCTTCTCGAGCCCGATCGCCTGCATGAACGGCATCGACGGAATGACCTGCACGCCGGTCGCGGCCGACACCACGCCGGTGACGACGCCGACCACGCCGCCGATCCATTTCTCCTTCGCCGGCGGGACATGGAAGCGCACCTGCTTCAACCCGATGATGCCATAGATGATCAACAGGGCACCGAGAATCAGCGTGCCGTAACGCGCGTAAGGCCCGACCATCAGGCCCGAACCGCACCAGATGCCGAACAGGAGCCCGACCAGCATCGGCCACAAGCGGCGCACGAGACCATAGAAATAGGGTCCGACAAAGGTCTGCCAGATGTTGGTGGTGATCGCGGGCACAATGACGATGGCGAGCGCATGCGCCGGCGCCATTCGCGTCGCGAGCAAGCCCATCGCCACCGTGGGCAGGCCAAGGCCGATCACGCCCTTGACGAATCCGGCGAGCAGAAACACGGCGACGATGAGAAAGAGACTGGGTTCGGACATGCGCGCAGATTGACTGAACCGCACGCGCGGCGCAATCTGGAGATTCCGGAAATAGCCTTCGGGATACCCGAAGCCAGATCGGAGGCGCCATGCGGTTCGATCTCGTCGACCTTCAGGTGTTCGTCGCGGTGGCAGAAGCGCGCAGTATCACCCGCGGCGCGGCGCGCGCCAATCTGGCGCTAGCCTCAGCCAGCGAACGCATCAAGACGCTGGAAGCCGCGCTCGACGTCGTGCTGCTGCGGCGAGGACGGCACGGCGTCACGCTGACGGATGCCGGCGAAAGCCTGCTCGACCACGCCCGCGTGGTGCTGGCGGCGGCCGACAACCTGCGCGGCGATCTCGCCGGCTACGCGCGCGGGATCAAAACCAGCATCCATGTGCTGGCGAACACGTCGAGCCTGTCGGAGCACTTGCCGCCCGCGCTGGCGAGTTTTCTACGCGACCATCCGCAGGTGAATATCGATGCGGAAGAACTGGAAAGCATCGGCATCGCCGAAGCCATCGCGGCGGGACGCGCGGATATCGGGATCGCGGTGGAGCAGGCACTCCCATCCGGCATCGAGCGCTTTCCGTTCCGCGACGACCGGCTGGTGCTGGCGGTCGCCGCGCAAGACGATCTCGCCCATCGCCGCGCGATCGATTTCGGTGTGGTGACGACGCGCGATTTCGTCGGGCTTGCCACGGCGAGCGCGCTGCAAAGCCATCTCGCGACACAGGCGGCGCGGCTCGGCGCGCGCCTGCGGTTTCGCGCTCGATTGCGCGACTTCGACGCGGTGTGCCGCCTGGTCGCCGCCGGTGTCGGCATCGCCGTGGTGCCGGAAGCCGCAGCTAAACGTTGCGCGCGCGTGATGGCGATCAAGCCGGTGCGGATTCGCGATGCATGGGCAGCGCGACGGCTTGCGATCTGCGTGCGCAACCTGAAAGCGCTGCCGCGCCCGGCGCAGCAGTTGGTGGCGCATCTGCGCGGCGGCGATTAGAGTGTTTCCCGTTTAGGCGGAAACGTCATTGCCGGGCTTGACCCGGCAATCCATCGTTTTTGAAGAAGATGGATGCGCGGATCAAGTCCGCGCATGACGGCGGACGATTTCATCACGAGCGGAAAGCCTCTCACGTGCCGCAATAGAGAAAGCTGATTTCGTCATTGCTGTGCGAGCAAAGCGACGAAGCAATCCAGGACTGATTCAGCAAAGACTGGATTGCTTCGCGGTGCCTGTGCTCGACATCAAACACCGATCGATCCGAGTGCTCGCGATGAGGTGGATGGTCAGCCCGCCAGCACGTTGAGCGCTTGTTCGTGCACGCGCGGATCGCCGGCGGCGACGATGCGGCCGCCCTGCTGCGCCGGCTTGCCTTCCCAGGTGGTGATGACGCCGCCCGCACCGGTGATAATCGGGATCAATGCCGCGACATCGTAGGGCTTCAATTCTGTCTCGATCACCAGATCGACGTGGCCCGCCGCCAGCATGCAGTAGGAATAGCAATCGCCGCCGAAGCGGGCGAGTCGCACTTCGTCCTGCACCCGGGTGAAGGCGGCGCGGTCGGGCTCGTTCATCAACAGCGGACTGGTGGTGAACAGCGTGGCGTCGCCGAGACTCTCGCAGCGCCGCACCGAGAGCGCACGTTGCCCGCCGCCGCCGCGATAGGTCGCCGAGCGGTTGTCGCCGCTGAACCGCTCGCCGATGTAGGGCTGGTGCATCATGCCGTAGACCGGCGCGCCACCATGCATCAGCGCGATCAGCGTGCCCCAGATCGGAAAGCCGGAGATAAAGGATTTTGTGCCATCGATGGGATCAAGCACCCAGACGTAATCGGCATCCTCGCGCTCGTTGCCGAATTCCTCGCCGACGATGCCGTGCTGGGGAAAACTCGCCTTGATCATCCGCCGCATCACCGCCTCGGCGCCGCGATCGGCTTCGGTGACGGGGTCAAAGCCCTGCTTGGATTTCTTGTCCTCGATGCCGAGCGAGGTGCGGAAGAACGGCAGGATGGTTTCGCCGGAGGCGGTCGCCAGGCGGTCAATGAAAGCGGTAAAGTCAACGACCGTCACGAAGCGTCTCCCTCGATTTTCGCGAATCCGAAGTGCTTAGCGGCTTGGGCCGAGAAAACCAATCCGGCATGACAATAGCGCGTCGGCGGAAAGCCCGCGTCGTCTCCCCTGCCGCCATTCGCATCCGCTTCCATGTGCATTTTGCATGGATGAAGCGATTCGAACCGTCGCTTCGACGGTCGTGAAGCGTACCCTACCCGGCCGAAAGCGACCGGATTTCCCATGGACGGCATGAATGCAATGCAGGCCGTCGGCCCGCATCAATAGACCGCAACAGACCGCCAGATTCCGACCGCCTGGTCGAATCGTAAGACGAGGCGCGCCCCTCAAAAATAAGGTCGCACGCATACAATTGAATAAATATTCACTTTATGACAGTCACACAGTTTCGCCACATATCGATAACCAATTGAAAAACATAATTAATTCAAAAATTGGGATGCATCGTTCACAGGAACAGATATGCAAAATCCGCATGCAAAAACGGCGAAAAAACCTTGCGTTTTGTGCGCTGCGGCCGCATATTGATGCGGTGCGGTAACGCCTCGCGTTATCGCTGCCCTCCTTGGGCGTTTCCTCCCTAGACTTGGGCCGCTTGCCTTCGCGAGCGGCCCTTTTTCTTTGCCCACAATCTCGCCGCGCGGTTGCTCTGTCGGAAACCGCGAACGCGACAGGCTATTCGGCGGCGGCGGCGAACGGCCCGAGATCGCCGAACGGCAAGGCGGTCAGCGCCTCGGCGAGCCGGCCGAAATCCTCGGCGACGGCGGCGAACCGCGGCCGGCGTTCGCGGCGGCGCTCGTCCATATAGATCGCGCGGTTCAACTCGATCTGTACCGCATGCAGTCCGCTGGCCGGATTGCCGTAGTGCTCGGTGATAAAGCCGCCGGCATAGGGCTTGTTGCAACCCACCGAATAGCCCATCGCCGCAAAGGTCTGCTCGACGCGGTCGCGCAGCACCGCCGCGCAACTGGTGCCGTAGCGGTCGCCAATGACGACGTCCGGACGGGGCGGCTCCTCGCGGGAGACGCCCACCGACGGCATCGAATGGCAATCCACCAGAATGGCGGCGCCGAAGGCGAGATGCGCCTTGGAGATCAGCCGGCGCAACGCCCGGTGATAGGGCTTGTACAGCGCTTCGATGCGGCCGAGGGCGTCGTCGACGTCGAGGCGGTCGCGATAGATTTCCTGGCCGTCGCCGACCACGCGCGGAATGGTGCCGAGGCCGCCCGCCACCCGCATCGAACGCGTATTTGCGAAGCTCGGCAGCCGCCCGCTGAACATCCGCGGGTCGAGTTCGTAGGGCTCGCGGTTGACGTCGACATAGGAGCGCGGAAAGTGGACGTTGACCACCGGAAACCCCTGCGCGCTGAGCCCCGCGATCAACTCGTCGACGAAGGAATCCTCGGAGCGGCGCAACGCCGCGACGTCGACCCGCGATGCCGCCAGAAACGCTTGCGGATAGACCGACCCGGAATGCGGCGAGTTGAAAATGATCGGCGCCCGCCAGACCGCCGGCTCGACGATGGTGAACGGAGGCGACAGTTCGCCGTCAAACTGGGGCATTGGCGCGCGCTGTCCCGAAAATGATCCCGGCGGCAAGGCCGGGCATCAAGGCTGGCCCGACCATCATTGTCGGGATTTGCCATCGACCTGCCAAGTGAAAAAGCGGCGATCCCGTCATTTCGTCTGGAATAGATCCAGTCGGCGGTTTCGACATCCGCCGGTTGTAGCGGCGTTCGATGCGAACCTTCAAAAGGGGTATCGGATTGTAGCTTGCGCTCTTAACCTTCACCCGAAATTTACCAAACCTCTGGCTAATTGAGGTCCTAGGTTTCTCTCACCGGATTCGATAATCAACCGCCATGCACAAGATCCTTCTCGCCGAAGACGACAACGACATGCGCAGGTTCCTGGTCAAGGCGCTGGAAAACGCCGGCTATCAGGTGTCCTCGTATGACAACGGCCTCTCCGCCTACCAGAGGCTGCGCGAGGAGCCATTCGAAATGCTATTGACCGATATCGTGATGCCGGAGATGGACGGCATCGAATTGGCGCGCCGCGCCTCGGAACTCGATCCGGACATCAAGATCATGTTCATCACCGGCTTCGCGGCGGTGGCGCTGAATTCGGATTCGGCGGCGCCGAAGAACGCCAAGGTGCTGGCCAAGCCGGTGCATTTGCGCGAACTGGTCAGCGAAGTGAACAAGTTACTGGCGGCCTGATCCGTCACACCCGGATCGGCACCAGCGCGACCACCAGCAACCCGCAGCCGATCAGGCGCGACAGATCGATGGCGTACTGCGGCACGCGCAGCGCGCAAATCCAGGTTGACCGCGACCTGGAATATGATGGCGCCGTCGCTCATCACGGCGAACGTCGTCAGCGCCAGGAATTCAACGAGCCTCCCTCCCCGATCAACCCGCTCGCCGTCCGTTCCGTGCAGCCCGCCCGGCGTCGCGGCGTATTCAAAGCCGTTTCTCGAACGGTCCGAAAGCCAACTTTCAGACATCTTGGCTTGCACCGTCGCAGGGGAGCCGATATAGGGATGCCGACCCAACCGGCGTGCCCAAACACGCCGGAATTTGTTTCGGATGCGCCGCGAGGCCGCCGGAACACGAAGCTGGAGCCTCCGGCCGATATCACCGGACGGACTCAAGCGGGCGCGTAGCTCAGCGGGAGAGCACTACCTTGACATGGTAGGGGTCACAGGTTCGATCCCTGTCGCGCCCACCATCCAGTCTCGACAAACCCGGTATCCGTGTCGATCACCAAAGTTGGCCGTTTTTCGCGGGCTTTCCGGGATGGTTTTTCCCAGCTTCCGTCTCTGCGGCACAAATTCCCGTTCCTGACCGATCGGTCAGGCGCCCATTCACCTCAGACCATGGGGCGCATAGAATGCAGGACAACAGCGACACGGCTTCCTGGACAGGCTTCGCCCGTTTGTTCGCGGCCAAACTTCTGTTTTCGGATGAACGCCACAAGTCATTGACTTCTGCATAAAACCCTCCGGATGAGGCGACGTCAGCGTCGCACCACCCGAGGCCCCGTCAGCGATATTACGCTGCGGGGCCATCAATGAGGGATCACCTCTCACCCCATAGCAATGCTCGTTTCGCCGCAGAACGCCAGTGCTTTCCGCAAGGCATCTCGTTAAGAAGAATGTCCGTTAATGTGGAGGCTTGCGGACGTCAGCCACCGAATGTGGCGCGCCATCATCCCAGCCGCCGGCATCCGACCCCCTTCACAATATCAGATATCCAGCGCCATCCCATTTGGAACAGGCCCTTTGAACGCTTGCCGAAACTGGTTGGCATCCGCGTCACCTGGACGATTCTTGCTCTCGAACTGCGGAACGTCTCTTCCCCAGCGGCCCGCACGAACAACGGCCTTAACGTCGATCGTGCATGCCTCATGATCTTGCTGCCGGCAAACGATAGTTGGTGCGTCGGTTCAGGCGTTCGTTTAGGATACGCCTTTCTCCAGAATCGTGACGACGCAAGCAGCCTCATCGAAACCCATGACGCCGCCGCCATTTTCGGCAAGTGCAATCCGGACGTTCTTTGCCTGTCGTTCACCGGCTTCACCCCGCAGTTGAAGCGTAAGCTCGTGGATCATCGAAAGACCGGTCGCTCCGATCGGATGCCCCTTGGAGACGAGGCCTCCCGAGAGATTGATCGGACGTTCTCCGCCGAGCGCCGTCGCGCCGGATGCGACATAGGCGCCGCCCTGCCCATCGGCGCAGAATCGAAGCATCTCCGCCTGATAGATTTCGCAAAAGGACGTGGCATCATGCACTTCCGCGACGTCGATATCCGACGGAGAGAGATTTGCCATCTTGTAGGCTTTATCCCCCGCAATGCGCGACAGGCCCGGCTCGTCGAGGGATCGATATTTGCCGCCGGACATCGCGGAGGCACGAACCTTAACAGCGCGATCTCTGATCTTCCGCGGCAAGGACGCAAGATAGTCGGCTGAGCAAAGCAGCGCTGCCGCGGCGCCATCCCCGATCGGGGCGCACATGCTACGCGTCAGCGGATAGCTGATCTCACGATCGGCCAACACCTCGTCGACCGTCACCTTGAAGCGGTACTGCGCCAAGGGATTGAGACTTCCGTGCGCATGGTTTTTGGCCGCACCGGCCGCGATCTGACGCTGCGTCGTTCCGTAGCGCTTCATGTGATACGCCGCTTGCATCGCGTAAGTATCCATGAAGATGGTGCCGCGCTTCTTCTCGGGGTCGAACGGCTTGTCGCAGATCGCTCCTGCTTCGCCGTAATATGTCATCCATTCTTCCGGGTTCAGACGATCGATACCTCCATCAAAGATTTCCTGTGTCCGCGCGGGGTCCTCCGGAACGAAAGTCTTCTCGACGCCGATGGCCAGCGAAAGCATGGCGTCGCCGGACGCGATATCCTTCCAGGCCCCATGAAATGCCTGCGATGCCGTGGCGCAACCGCCTTCCACGTTCATCATCGGAACGCGTTCCGGAAACAGGCTCTCCCTGACGAGTGGTGAAAAACAGACCTGCCCGCGAATGTTGCGCTGCCCGAATGTCCCCATCCCGCAGTTTCCGAACCACGCCATCGAGATATCCTGCCCGTTCTCGAGCCCGGCGTCCGCCAGCACTTCAAGATAGACCTCTCGCGTCAGGTCCGTAAAACGCGTTTCTGGCCTCTTTCCAAACACCGTGCAGGCCGTGCCGATCACGTAAACTTCCGGCAGCGTTGTTTTCATCGGAATTCCTCCTGCTTTCGGTTAGCGTAAACGCACCGCAAGCGATTCCATACCGCGCAGAATCACGGAATCCTTCCACGGCGGCGCATCGGCTGTTGCAAGGCTGATATTTGGAAATCGTTCGATCAGGGCGCGCAGGGCAATCTGTCCCTCGAGCCTCGCAAGCGACGCACCGAGACAAAAATGTATGCCATGACCGAAAGTCAGATGTGCGTTCGGCGTCCTGCCGATGTCGAATTGATCCGCATTCGCGAACTGCCGCGGATCCCGGTTCGCGGCATTGACAAAGGCGAACAGACGTTGCCCCGCCACGAGTTGCTTACCGCCGAACTCGATATCGGCGGTAATCACCCGCGCCAAGGCACCGCTCGGGCCATCGTAGCGAAGCCATTCCTCAATCGCCGGGTCCACCAGAGCCGGATCGTCCTTCAATCGTTCCCATTGGTCCGGAGACTTCATCGTGTAGTAAAGCCCGTTTCCAATCAGGTTGGTGGTCGTCTCGTGCCCTGCAAACAAGAGAAGAATGCAGGTGGCGATGATTTCGTCGTCGGTCAATCGCTCATTCCGCTCCGAGACCAGTTGACTGATGATATCATCTCGCGGATCGGCGGCACGTTGCACAAGAATGCCGCGAAAGTACTCCGCCATCGCCCTCGCGCCAGCTTCGGCGCGTTGATACTTGTCGGCCGTCGCGCGCGCGGTGCCTATGAAAAGGGCGATGTCGTCGGACCAAACCTTGACCCTCAAGAGGTCGTCCCGCGGTACCCCTAACAGATCCATCATGACCGTCGCGGGCAACGGATACGCAAAATCAGCAATCCAATCGACTGTGCCAGTCGACCGCGATTTCTTGCCCATCTCGTCAAGCAGCAGCCCGACGATCTGCTCGATATTGGGTTCGAGTGCCTTTACCGAACGCGATGTGAATGCCTTGGTGAACAATCGTCGCAATCGCGTATGATCCGGCGGATCCTGAAAAACCATCCAATTGCCGAGATAGGTGATGAGATTTGCATAGCCGCCACGGCTGTCCGAAGGCACCGCTGCAAAGAACGGTGCCAGACGATTGGCCGACATCTCTGAATTGGCAACCGCGATCCGCTTCACATCATCGTAGCGCGTGACGATCCAGGCCTTCATAGCCTGCGACCAATGCACCGGATCTTCCTCCTGCAATCGCGAGAAGACCGGGAAAGGATCCGCATTGATCGCCGGGTCGGCGAAATCAAGATTCAACACAGGGATAGCTCCCTTCCGAAACATGGAAAGCTGAGCGAAGCTTCTTGCAGCCTCGCGCAATGGTTATGACACGATGGCTACTTGCGAAAACGAGCCTCGTCCGGTGCCGTCAGCGCAACAATGCCCTGCGCAACGATAAGGTCCACGATCCGTTGCGCCCGTTCCGTCGCCTGCTCCAGATCAAAGAGAGCTTGCCGAGGAGTCACGGGCGCTCCATCGAGCTTCATATGCGGCATGTCCAACAGTGCCGACGGCATACTGGCACAGAACGCCCGGAAGCGTGCCGTTGCGTCCTCGCCAACGTCGCCCCAAAAGTCGATCAACGGCGGCTTGATGGTTTTGCCTGCCGGATTTGTCGGCAAAGCGTTACTGAACACGATGTATTCGGGCATTTCATATTTCGCGAGATGCCGGGCACAATGCTCCCGGATATCTTCCGCCGTCGCGCTCTGGCCGGGCTTCAGCACTACGACCGCCTTGAGGCGTTCCGAGAAAACATGATCCGGCACGCCGACCACGGCGGCGCGCAGAACGCTCGGATGGAGATACAGCTTGTTCTCGACTTCGATACAGTAAACGTTCTGACCGCCGCGCACCACCATGTCCTTCTTGCGGTCGAGCAACCAGAGATAACCGTCCTCATCGATCTTCGCCCAGTCGCCGGAGAGAACGAAGCCGTCCCGCCGGAAAACCTCCGCCGTTCGCGCAGGCTCGTCCCAGTAGCCAGCATTCGTTTGCTGGCCTCGATAGGCGACCTCGCCGATCACGTTCGGCTCGGTCACTTCATTCCCATCATCGTCGAAGATTGCGATGTCGGTATTGGGGGTTGCCAGACCGCAACTGGTGATCTTCCGAAGCGCGTCCTCCGTCGGCAACGCGAACCCGACTGCGGTACTCTCGGATACAGAACCGGCATTGACGATGGCAACCGGCGAAAACTGATCATTGAGCTGATTGATAAACGTCTCCGATGCGGCGTGCCCGCCAAAAATGATCTTCTTGAGCGTAGAACAATCGTGATTGCGAAACTCGGGATGGTTCATCATCATCCAGAGCATGATCGGCGCCGCCACCGCCCAGGTGGCACGTTCGGCCTCGATCAGCTTGATCGCGTCCAGCGGCGCGAAAGCCGCCATGATCACGCACTTTCCACCGGAAAGGAGCGCAGGCAAGAAGTCCGCATAGACCGCCGTGTTGTGATAGAGCGGCGGCATGCACAGGTTGACGTCGTCCGGGCCGAGTCCCTTCGCGGCCATCACAACATTCTGCGCGCAACCGAGCGCGTTGATGTGCATCGCCATCGTGCCCTTCGGCGCACCGGTCGTGCCGGACGTGAATGAGATGGCGCAAAGATCCCATTCGTCGACCGTTTCCTGACGTACCGGCCCGGCTCCCGGCTCCATTAGTCGTGAAAAAGGAAGAGTTCCGGATGGCGCATTGTCACCGGTGCAAAATACGGCTTCAACGCTGTCGAGAGAGGCGCGAATGGATTCCAGCTTACCGTTCCAGACGTCGGGAGAGACCACCAGGCCCTTCGCACCAACCTTGTTGATTTGCGCCGCAAGACCATCCGCGGTGAGGCCAAGATTGACCGGAACCGCGATCCCGCCCAGTTGGATCACGGCCAGATAGCTGATGACATATTCGGGGCATCCCGCCGTCAGCAGACAGAGCCGATCGCGCTTCTTGAAGCCGAAGTCGTGCTGGAGTCGCGCCGCAACCCGTTCGACTTGCTCGCCGACATCGCGCCAGGTCATTCTCTGGCCGGCGGGATAGAACACATAGGCTTCGCGGTCCGGCCACCGGGCGACGTTAACGGCGAGGCATTCCGAGATGTTCTGCGGCCGATCGCGATAGACCCAGATATCGGCGCCTTCCCACGCGATGCCGCGTCCCGCTGGAGCTTTGATCTTGGTGACGCTCTTCGCAAGGTCCGGATCGATATCACGCCATGACTTGCATGAACCCGTCGTCGGTCCCCTGACCTCCCAAGCTCCCATCGCGTTTCCTCGTCCCTTCAGTTTGAAATTCTTGTCAGTGCGCGGACGTTATCCGCTGCTCTTCGCGAGAGTCAATGCCAAACAATCGTTTGTTTCGAGCCTTCAATCCTGTCGACGAAGAAAATTTTGTCGGATAAGAAAATAAGAAAATCTCCGAGAACTTCGAATGAAACCGATGGGTTCGAGAAGCCGCGCGGCCTGCTCCACAGCCAACAGCAAGACACGTCTCGCAAAATCGGCTCGGCCGCGCGCTGCCGAAAGAAAGCCCGAACCTCTGGATGATCGCCGGCAGGTGGTGATCAACGAAGCAGCGCGCCTGTTCGGCACAAAGGGCTATGAGGGCACCTCCATGCGCGACATCGCCGCGGCGGTGAACATCCTGCCCGGCTCGCTGTATCACCATTTCCCGTCTAAAGAGGATCTGTTCGTTGCGGTCTATGCTTTCGCGGTATCGCAGTCGCTTGATGCAGTGAGGGCGTCGATCGCCAACCGGACCGATCCATGGGCACGCCTGGAGGCGGCGTGCATCGCACACACGCAAGGACTGCTCGACACCAACAGCTATGCAGCCGTCCTCATCTCACACCTGTCGGTCTCCAACCTGCCAAATCAAGTGGTGGCTCTCCGAGACAGCTACGAATCGGTATTCAAGGAGTTGATCGCGGACCTTCCCCTTCCGTCGGGAATTGATCGGCGCATTTTCCGGCTTGGCCTGTTGGGAGCGATGAGTTGGACGATCACATGGTATCGACCGGGCGGCGAGACGCCTGCTACGATCGTCCGAAAACTTATGAGTATCATTCGCCGGGAGTAATCGGACTCCGGGATAGACATCATTACAGCGCGCGAAGGTAAACAAGCTCACTACATTGGGCTGCCCCGCCTTGTAACGCCCGGCATTGATGGTCTTCGTGAAGCCGATCTTGCGGGACCGCGCGCGGCTATAGATGAACTCGGTGGTGTCCTGCAGAATGAGAATCGGTCCCTCGCTCGCCGCACAGCGCACGGCGGTCGCTGAGAAATGGCCGGCCAGCACCCCATGCTCGGTGACGCGCGGGTTGTCGAAAACCGATAGGCCGCCTTCGTCGCTGCCCAGTCGTCACACGCGCCGGAACCGGCTGGCCGGGCGCCGCCGCGAGGGCGGAACTTGCTGACGAAAGCGGCGACCGTCACGATCGCGGCGATCGAAGCTGGCGTACCGAGCTTGGTTGAGGCCCGCGACCTCATCGCCGAATTCCACGTGATGATCCGGCGCAAGGCTGAGGAAGCGCTCACCATTCCAAAAGATCTTCTTGCGTCCAATGGGGCGTCCACAGATGCGAACTCTTACGTAATTGACATTCCCGTAATAATTTTTCGCCTAATGTTCGCCATCACAGCGGCGAGTTTCAAGCCCGAAGTGAGCGCGGGAGCTCCACCTGGAAGCCCCGTACCAGCCAGTCGAACAATAATCCGTAAATCACCGCGAGCGGAATTCCGACGATCGCCGTCGCCGCCATCAGTGCCTGCCAGTAGTAGATGTCGCCGCGGATCAGTTCGGTCGGCACGCCGGCGCTGACAGTGCGGCTCGCAGTCGAGCTGACGAACACGGCTGCATAAATGTAGTCGCTCAGCGACAGCGCAAACGCGAACACGATGCAGGTGGTGATGCCGGGAGCCGCGAGCGGCAGCGCAACGCGGAAGAACACGCCGACGCGGCTCCAGCCGTCGGTCAGCGCTGCCTCCTCGACCTCGCGCGGAATCGAGCGGAAGAAACTCAGGAGCAGCCAGGTGCAGAACGGCACGGTGATGGTCGGATAGACCAGGATCAGCGACCACACCGTATCGGCGGCGCCGAGGAACGTGACGATCTCGTAGAGCGGAATGAACAGCAGGGTCGGCGGGATGAGATAGACCAGGAAGATCGCGATGCTCGAATGTTCGCCCCAATGCCCCATCAACCGCGCCAGGCTGTAGGCTGCGGGTACCGCGAGCACCAGCGTGACGACGACGACGACGATGCCAATGAAAAAAGAATTCCACAAGAAGACCGGAAAATTGGTCTGGGTGAACAGGAATTCGATGTTGCTCAAGGTCGGCGGCAGATTGAACAGGAACGGGTTGTTGTTCGGATCGTAGAGATCGCTGTTCTGCTTGAAGGCGGTGATGACCATCCACAGCGCCGGGAACACGGCGAACAGGCCGAGCAGCGCGAGCGCGACGTAAAAGCCGATGGTGCGGGCTACGGAGGTGATTCGCATGTCAGGCTTCCTCCCTGCGATAAGCCATCCGCAGGACGAGGATCGAGGCGGCCAGCAGCACCGGAAACAGGAACAGTGCGACTGCGGCGCCCTGACTGAGCGCACCGCCCTGGATGCCTTTCAGATACGCCCAGTAGGGCAACACCTCGGTGGTGTAGCCGGGCCCGCCGCGGGTGGTCAGCGCCACCACGGTCATGTCGCCGAAGATGACGAGAACAGTGAACAGGATCGCGACAGTGAGCAGAATCCCCAGCGCTGGAAGCGTGATCCGAAACAGCACGCGGAAATAGCCGGCACCGTCGAGCGCCGCCTGCTCGAACAACTCGTTCGGGATCGCGGTGCGCCCGGCGAGCACGATGATGGCGGAGAGCGGCAGCGTGCGCCACACGTTGATGACCACGATGGCGCCGAGACCGAGCCATTCGCGCCCCAGATAGTAAAGATTATTGGCAGGGCCGAGCGCGGTACCCGGACCGAGCAGGCCGACGCTGCGCAAAACCCAGTCGATGGGGCTGAACTCCGAATCGAGCAGCCAGAGCCAGCCCACGGCAGCCAACGCGGCTGGCATCGCCCACGGCAGTATGATGAGGATTTCGGCGAACCGTTTACCGGGGAATGGGCGTGCCAGCAATTCGACCAGAATGATCGTCAGGACGGTAAGCAGCACCAGCGTCGCCAGTGTCACGATGACACTGTTGCGCAATGCAAGCAGAAATGCGGACTCGCGCATGACGTCGATGAAATTGGCGAGGCCGACGAAATGGTGGATGGCGGGATCGCCGACTGTGGCGTCGCTCACGCTGAGCGCGATGGCGAGAAAGAATGGGACCGCGACCAGCGCTACCACGTAAAGCACCGCGGGTGCCAGCATGAGGGTGCCGACCACGCCATCGCGGTCGGCGATTCCGGTCGGCGGGTAAGGCTTGGGCAGCGCCTTGCGCTTGCGTACCGCTCCGAGGGTCTTGTCGTTCTTCACATTCGTACCTTGCCGTTGACCTCCGACACCGCTTCCTGCGCAGGCGCGCACGTCGCCGCCGGCACCGTGCGCAGGCCGGTTGTCCTGTCGAAGAACCGTAACCGCGAGCTCGACACCACGAAATCCTGCACATCGCCTACCTTGACCATGCCGACGGCTTCCTGCCGCAGTCTGCACAACACCCTGGCGTTCTCGAACGCGCCGTCGATGCTGCCATAGGCAAGCCATTCGGAGCCGAGGAACTCGATCCGCGCGACATTCACCTGGAACGCGACGGCCTCCTGGGAGGCATCCTTGGACTTGGCCATGGCGGCGCGCGGCAGCGCGTCCTCGGGACGAAAGCCGATGATCAGGTCGCCGCGCGTCAGAAGGTTCATCGGCGGCGTGCCGATGAATCCTGCGACGAAGGTGTTGGCCGGCTCGTTGTAAAGCTCTTGCGGCGCACCGATCTGACGCAGTGCGCCTGCCTGCATCACGGCGACACGGTCGCCGAGACCTACGGCCTCGATTTGATCGTGGGTGACGTAGACCGTGGTGACGCCGGTGCGCTCGTGGAGCTGACGCAACTCGGCGCGGGCGAGCGCGCGTACCTGGGCGTCGAGCGAACTGAGCGGCTCGTCGAAAATGAACAGCGCGGGCTTGCGTACAATGGCGCGCGCCAGCGCCACCTTCTGTTTTTCGCCGCCCGACAGCCGCGCCGGCCGGCGATGGAGCAGGTTTTCGATGCCGAGCGCGCCCGCCGCCCAGCGGATCAACTGCGCCTGTTCGGATCTGGGCACACCGCGCGCCTTGAGCGGAAAGGCGATGTTGTCGGCGACTGACATGTGCGGATAGAGCGCATAACTCTGAAACACCATGGCGATGTTGCGCGCCCGCGGTGGCAGCGACGTGATGACCTTGCCGTCGAGGACGACATCGCCGGCTGTCGGTGTCTCAAGACCGGCGATCAGCCGCATCAGGGTGGTCTTGCCGCAACCCGATGGCCCGACGATGGTGAGAAACTCACCTTCGCGGGTCGTTAGATCGATCCCTTTGAGGGCCTTGAAGTCACCGAAGTGCTTGGCAAGACCCCTCACCTCAAGCACGGCCACGGTTGCGATCTCCAGCTATTACTTGCTGGCCTCCCGGCCGCAGCCGACATAGCCGAGCTTCTTCCATTTTTCGACGATCTGCTGCATCTGCGCCGCAGTGGCCTTGATCGCCTGTTCCGGCGTCTTCTCGCCGCGCGCGGCCTCTGCCATCATCGTCGACACCAGGAAGGTATTGTAGATTTCGCTGGTGGCCGGATTAGCGTAGCCGGGGTAGCCGAGCCATCCGGTCCAGGCCAGCGCACCCCGCATCACCGATAGCTTGTCGGGCGGCTGCGATCCCCACGGATCATCATCGATCCATCCGGCCTTCTGTTCGAGCTGCGGCACCGTCTTCGGATAGGCCGGGAAGTCGTACAGTTTGCTGTAGTAGGTGTCGCTCGAATAATTCGCCGTGAGGTCGAGCATGAACTTCTTGGCCGCCTCGATCTGGTTCTTGTCGGTCACATATTTGGGCACGACATAGATGAACCAGACGTGTGCGGTCTGATGGACCTTGCCGGTCGGTCCCTTCAGCCCCGGCAGGAAGCCGGTGTCAGCGGCATTCTTCGGGTTGGATTCCTGCGCCGTGCGATAGAACGAGATCGAGTTCTGGATGTAGGACGCACGCCCCGACACGAAGGCTTGATTGTTCGACGCCGCGTTCCACGAGAACACCTCCGGTGTTTCGGCCGCATGGAATAGCTTCGCCTGATACTTCACGGCATCAAGCACCTGTGGCGAATCGAGCGTGACGTTTCCGCAGGCATCCTGTATGTGACCGCCGAACGACCAGATCAGCGAGCGCGCATAGAACTCCGAGTCGATCTCGGGCGACATGCCGACGCCGACCGGAATGCCGGTTTCCTTGAAGATCTTCGTGCCGCCCTTGAGCAGATCGTCATAGGTGGCAGGCCCATTCGGATATCCTGCGGTCTTCCACAACGATTCGCGGTAGTCCCCGGGATCAACCACCCAGCCGATGCAATAGGCATACCATTCCTTTTGGGTCGGGAGATAAGTCTGGTGGGTGCAGGGGTCGACGCCTTTGCCGTAGGTGGCCTCGGCTGCCTCGTTGACGTCGTTCAAGGGCTGCAGGCCCTGAACGAAGGCGGCGGGCGTAGCATTCATCTGCATCAGGGTCGGCCCGCTCTTAGCGGCAATCGCGGCGGCGAGCGTCGAATTCAGATCAGCGTAGCTGATGTGTTGCACCGTTACCTTGACGTTGTTCGCCTTGCCCCACTCCTGTGCGTATTGGTCAAACCATTTGTCGTAACGCGGAACGAAATGACTCCATTGCGTGATCGAGAGGTTTGTACCGTCGGGGAATTTTTCAGGAAAAGTGAGTGAACCGAATTTTACCGGGTACTGCACCGGCGACGGCTTTACGTTGGAACTTCCTTCATCGGTGGCGCTGGCGGCAAATACGCTTGCACTCGCACCGAGTACACATAGCGCCGTGGCAACTAGCGTCACGACTATCTTCCTTGCGCGGCTACGCTCCTTGGGCATGGCTTGTCTCCTGTCACTGGATACTCCGTTGGATTAGACCGAACCCAGCCTATGCGCTTAGATGCGTTGCCTCATTGCTGCCCAATGAACAATTTTCAGCCAAAGAGGTTCCCGACGATTTCGTCTCCCTGTCAGCGGCGGAGCAAAACCAGGCCACGGGGGTGGAGGAAAAGCAGACCAGTGGCGCGGCAGAGGCCGCTTGCGAGGGCGCTTTTCAACAGTACCGTAGCGAGCGGCCGTTTGGGTTTGGTATGGTTGTCGCGAGTCAGACGGCGCCCGGCTGGTCGCCGGCTTCGACGATGGTCTGGTTTTGCTCCGCCGCGACAGCCGTGGCAGCGGCGCGGCGCCGTCCGGCGGCTTGTTTCAATCGGTAGCTGTCGCCATTCATGTGGTCAGGATGTGAACGTGATGGGTCAGCCGATCGAGCAGCGCGCCGGTGATCCTCGACGCCCGAAACGGATTGTCAGAAGACGGCCCCCAGAGCGGACGTCGATATCCACAGCTTGCGTGAAATTTTTCTTATTTCGTGAGGTCGCCCCGTTTTCGCAGCCGTCGCGTGCAAAGCGTTCGAGCAATGTTGTCGTCGGTGGTCGAGCTGTCATTTTCGCGCCGCCCCCGTGGTTTCGTAGATGAGCACCGCTACTGAACGAGTCCGTTGCGCAAGGTCAGGCGCCGCACGTCGTGGTAAGGGTGAGCGAGACCGGCCTCGGCATGGATATCGACAATCCAGATGCCATCACGCAGTTCGACCGGGGAGCAAAGCGAACCATCCGCTTGAGGTTTCAGAACGACATTCTGATCCTCAGCCTCATAGGCCGGACGGCGGAAGCTTGCCAGGACGCGCTTTGCAACCACCACATTCCCGGCCTTGTCCATGAGCCGATAGCTGACCTTGCCGCCCGCGATGACAAGCTCCGATGTCCATCCGAGCGCCGCTTGGGCGCGACCTTCCGCCGAATGCTCGTTGAACTTCTGGCTGGCCACATAGGTATTTTCAGCCACCAATCCAGTCCAGCTCGACCGCGCCAGGAACGCCATCGTCAGGTTTACGGCGATAACGACCCCAAAGAAAGTCACCATGATGGCCAGCATGTGCCAGCCGGTGAATTCGCGCGTTCTACTGGCCATGCTCATTTGCTCACCTCCGGCGCATCGAATATCGCCTTGTAATGATCTTTCTCGGCGCCTGCCTTGTCCTTGACCTCGAACGTAAAGTGCTGGGCCGGGCCGGCAACATTCTCGCGCGGCTGACGCACGAAGACCTTGAGCGTCTTGAGCCTGTCCGGTTCGACTTCGACGGCGAAGGAGCGTTCCGCCGAATGATCCATCCCGACCACGCTCATTTCCGCACCCGGCAATCCCTGTAACGTCACGACAATGGTGCGTGGCTCCGGAATCATGTTGAGGAGCTTGACCGTGTAGCCATTGCGGATCGAGCCGTCCGAGAGGACGACGAACTGCGGATTGCGATCAGCCAGCACATTCACCTGCAGCCGCTCCCGCGTGAGCAGCATATAAAGAAGGCCAAGGCCGACCAGCGACCACGCCGCGAAATAGATCAGCGTGCGTGGCCTCAACAGCTTTCGCACATGGAATGTCGAAACCTTGTCCGAGAGCTTGCCATCGGTGTCCCGCACCTGTCCCGGATCGATGGCGGATGTACCGCCCATCGTCGCCAACGCCATGTTGGACTGGTACTCCGCCAATGTCGCATAGGCGATCAGCCCGCGGTCCTTGCCGATCTTGTCCATCACGCTGTCGCAGGCGTCGATGCACAGTGCGCAGGTGATGCATTCGAGTTGCTGCCCGTCACGGATATCGATGCCCATGGGACATACGGCGACGCAGGCATTGCAATCGACGCAATCGCCGACCGCCTGCCCCGCGGCCGCCGCCTTCTTGGCGTGGCGCGTGCGCGGCTCGCCGCGCCAGTCATTGTAGGTGACGGTAAGCGAATTTTCGTCCAGCATCGCGGCCTGAATACGCGGCCAGGGGCACATATAGGTGCAGACCTGCTCGCGCATCAGCCCGCCGAAGACGTAGGTGGTGCCGGTCAGGATCGCGACCGTGATGTAGGCCACCGGCGCGGCCTGGCCGGTCACGAGACTGCGCAGCAATGTCGGCGCGTCGGCAAAGTAAAAGATCCACGCGCCTCCCGTCGCCACCGCGATGATCAGCCAGATCAGATGTTTGGAAAGCCGCTTGAGCAGCTTGCCCGCCGACCACGGCGCGCCGTCGAGCTTGATGCGGGCGTTGCGGTCGCCCTCGATGGCGCGTTCAACCACCAGAAAAAGATCGACCCACACCGTCTGCGGACAGGTGTAGCCGCACCACGCGCGTCCAACCGTCGATGTCAGCAGGAAAAGACCGAATCCCGCCATGATCAGAAGGCCGGCGACGAAGTAGAATTCCTGCGGCCAGATCTCGATCGGAAAGAAATAGAAGCGTCGGTTGGCGAGATCGACCAGAACGCCCTGATCGGGCGCGTAGGGGCCGCGATTCCAGCGCAGCCACGGGGTCAGGTAATAGATGCCGAGGGTGATCAGCATCACCATCCACTTGAAGCGCCGGAAGCGGCCCTCGGCTCGTTTCGGGAAGATCTTCTTGCGGGCGGCATAGAGCGGTTGGCGCACCCGCGCGGAATTCACCGCTGTCGCGTCAAACGTCTCGATGTCCGGCGTGTCGAGCATTGTCATCGTCTCCTGCGGCGCTCCCTCGCAAGCGCCGGTTATTCTTTACATGCAATGCCGGCGGCACGTGGCCGTCCCGAGTCAGGCCACGTGCCAGACATTTGCATATGAAACGTCGTGCAATCCTGCTACTCGCCGCCTCCGAGCGAATGGACATAAACCGTCAGCTCCTTGACGGTCGTATCGCCGAGACGCACGCCCCATGCCGGCATGACACCGTGCCTCGGCGCCCTGACCTGCGCGGCGATCGCTGCCGGCGTCGATCCGTAAAGCCAGATGGCATCCGTCAGATTAGGGGCGCCGACTTCGCGATTTCCCTTGGCATTGTCGCCATGGCAGGAAGCACAGTTCTGCGCGAAAACTTCCTTGCCCGCTGCGATGTCCTCCGCGCTGGCATTCTCGGCCTTGTTCGACAGCGAGGCGACGAAGGAGGCGACCTGCGTGATCTGCTTCGGCTGAAGGATGCTGGCAAAGGCCGGCATTTCCGAAACCCGCGTATTGGGGTCCTCGGCATAGCGAATACCGTGAGAGATCGTCTGTTGAATCTGCTCGGCGCTGCCACCCCACAGCCAGTCGTCATCGTTGAGGTTCGGATAGCCGGGGGAACCCTGCGCGCCGGAGCCGTGGCACTGTACGCAGTTTACCCTGAATGCGGCCGCGCCCGCCGCGGCCGCAAAGGTACGCAGCTTCTCGTCGGCGAGAATCTCCTTCACTGACTTGGCCCCAATCGCGGCGATGTAGTCGGCCTTGGCTGCCTTCGCGGCATCCAGTTCCGCCTTGACGTCACCGCGGCTGGAATAACCAAGCAGGCCGGTGGTCGCCGTTCGCACGAGAGGCCACGCCGGATAGGCAATCACATAGACGGCCGCCCATACAATGGTCGCGTAGTAGACGATAACCCACCAGCGCGGCATCGGATTATCGAGCTCCTTGATGCCGTCCCACTCGTGGCCGGTCGTGGAGACGCCGGAAAACTCGTCGATCTGTTTGTCGCTCATGTCAGTCGTCCTTGAGAGGAATGCGGGCGGCTTCATCGGCGAGAGAGCGGCTGCCGGGACGAAACGCGAAAATCACGGCGCCGATAAAGAACAGCGTCATGGCGAGCAGACCCCAACTGTCGGCGAAATGGCGCATAGCGGTGTAGGTTTCCATTCCATCCTCCTCAGCGATAGCCGGCGGTTTCGTCGTAGGTCGAGAAGTCGACCAGGGTGCCCAGCATCTGCAGATAGGCGACCAGCGCATCCATTTCCGTCAGTTCGTCCTTATTGCCGTCGAAGTTGCCGACTTTGACCTTGGGATAGCGGGCTTCCAGCGCCTTGGTATCCGCGTCCGGATTGGCCTGGGCTTTCAGGTCGGCCTCGGCATTGGCGATCATTTCGTCGGTATAGGGAACGCCGACCCGGCGGTTGGCTGTCAGGTTGATCGACGCCACTTTGATGTCGAGCGGCTTCTCTTTCAGAAAGGCATAGCTCGGCATCACCGATTCCGGCACGACCGAACGTGGATTGGTCAAATGCTGGACATGCCATTCGTTCGAGTAGCGCTGACCCACACGTGCCAGATCAGGGCCGGTGCGTTTGGATCCCCATTGGAACGAGTGATCATACATCGACTCCGCCGCGAGGCTGTAGTGGCCATAGCGCTCAACTTCGTCGCGGAACGGCCGGATCATCTGCGAGTGACAGACATAGCAGCCTTCGCGGACGTAGATGTCGCGGCCGGCAAGCTCGAGCGGCGTATAGGGGCGCATCCCCTCCACCTTCTCGATCGTGTTCTGCAGATAGAACAGCGGCGCGATCTCCACGAGGCCGCCCACCGTCACCACGGCGAGCGACGCGATCAGCAGCCATGTCGCGCTCTTCTCGAGCTTCGAGTGATTATTCAGAATGGACATGGATCGCGCTCCTTACTGGGCGGGCTGCATGGCGGCGCCATGCGTTGGCAGTGCCATGCCCATGGGCGTTTCCTTGCGCACCCGGCCCCGGATGGTTTGGTAGACGTTCCACGCCATCAGGAAACCGCCGGCGAGATAGAAGACCCCGCCCGACACGCGCATCACGTAGTAGGGATGCATCGCGGCGACGGTCTCGGCGAACGAGTAAACGAGGAAGCCCTGCTCATCGTATTCGCGCCACATCAGGCCCTGCATGATGCCCGACACCCACATCGACGAGGCATAGAGAACGATGCCGAGCGTCGCCAGCCAGAAGTGCCAGTTCACCATACGAACGGAATAGAGACGCTCGCGGCCCCAGAGCTTCGGCGTCAGGAAGTAGACAGCGGCGAAGGTGATCATGCCGTTCCAGCCCAGCGCGCCGGCGTGAACATGGGCGATGGTCCAGTCGGTATAGTGCGAGAGCGAGTTGACCGATTTGATCGACAGCATCGGACCCTCGAACGTGGCCATGCCGTAGAAGGCGATCGCGGCCACCATCAGGCGAACGATCGGATCGGTTCTGATCTTGTCCCACGCTCCCGACAGCGTCATCAGGCCGTTGATCATGCCGCCCCATGACGGCATCCACAGCATGATGGAGAACACCATGCCCAGCGTTTGCGCCCAATCGGGAACGGCCGTGTAGTGCAAATGATGGGGGCCGGCCCAGATGTACAGGAAGATGATCGACCAGAAGTGGACGATGGACAGGCGATAGGAATAGATCGGCCGATCCACCTGCTTCGGGACGAAATAGTACATCATGGCCAGGAACGGCACCGTCAGGAAGAACGCCACCGCGTTATGCCCGTACCACCATTGCGTGACCGCATCCTGCACACCCGAGAATGCAGAGTAGCTCTTCGAGCTGACGATGGACGCCGGCATCGCCAGGTTGTTGATCACGTGCAGCATCGCAATCGTGATGATGAAGGACAGGTAGAACCAGTTGGCGACGTAGATGTGCGGCTCGCGTCGCCGCAACAGCGTTCCCATGAACACAATGAGATAGGCGACCCAGACGATCGTCAGCCACAGGTCGACATACCACTCCGGTTCGGCATATTCGCGCGACTGGGTGATGCCGAGCAGATAGCCCGTTGCCGCCATGATGATGAAGAACTGGTAACCCCAGAACACGAACCAAACGAGATCGCCGCCGAACAGCCGCGCGCGACAGGTGCGCTGCACGACATAGAAGGAGCTTGCGATCAGCGCGTTGCCACCGAATGCGAAGATCACCGCCGAGGTATGCAGTGGGCGGACGCGGCCGAAGTTCAGCCAGGGCTCGAAATTGAAGTCCGGGAACGCGAGCTGGATGGCGATGACGACGCCGACAAGAAAACCGATTACGCCCCAGAACACCGTGGCGATGACGCCATAGCGGATCGGCTCGTCCATGTAGGCCGATTCGTCGACGGGCGCCTGCGGCTCGAAGCTCGTCCTCCGCATCAGAATGATGGTGAAGACCGCAAGGACGAAAACCGCGATCCACATATGCTGCCGGAACGGCTCATCGACCGCAAAGGCGGCGCCCATCAACGTAAGGTAGCATAGCGCTCCAGCGAGGATGATCCCCGAGCCGTATTTCATAAAATTGTCCCCCGACGCAAATTCGCAATTGCGGGCGCCGCTCTGAGCACCCGCTTCCGTGTCGAACGGCCATACATATACACGCTGTATGGCCGCTCATTGATCAAGATCAAAGAGCGGAGTCGTAACTCGGAGGCGGGCGAAGAATAGATGTGGCGCGGAAGACGAGCCGGCCGCGAACAAGACAATCCGGACAATCTTTCAACGCCGGACGCGAATGGCCGACAATAACGTTGCGTCGCGATATGACGCATCGATAAATTCGACGAGGATAGTAATTCCGATTAGACCATACAGCGCGTAATGCGCTGTGCTTTGGGGGAAATAACGGTTGATTGCTCACGTGATAGCCGTCACGGGAGCTCGCATGAACAGAACGAGGTGCGCATCCTCCTCGGACCTAACGTTGGAGCATCGACCAGGGCTCACCACCGTCGCCTATCACGCCGAATTCTGAAACAGGCATGGTCCAATAGACGATCCTGGATCCCGCGAAGGCCGTCTTCAACCGTTCGAGCAACTGCACCACCTCCTGCACCTGAATAATTGTCCGCACCATCAACGCGTCGGCATGACCTTTGACCCGCTCGGTCGATGTCTGCAATCGGACGTCGGAACCGTGTCCCGCAATGTCAGAGGAAATGAAACCCCGAACGAGGTCGCGCTGTTCGCCGAGATAGTCGAACAGCTCATCGCGGAGCGATCGGGCAGCGATCAGCGTGAGGCAGACGAACTCGGCACTCATTTAGTCCCCTTCACGACGCCGCCAAACCGACGATAGAGGATCGGCAGAAGAATCAGCGTCAAAGCCGTTGACGACAGAAGTCCGCCGATCACCACGATAGCGAGCGGGCGCTGGATCTCTGATCCTGGACCGGTCGCAAACAAAAGGGGAATCAGACCCAAGGCCGTGATGCTCGCTGTCATCAGGACCGGCCTAAGGCGCCGCTTGGCGCCATCCACGACAATGCGCCCTTCCGGCACCCCGTGGGCACGGAGCTGATTGAAATAGGAGACCAGCACGACGCCGTTCAGCACCGCGATTCCCAGTAACGCGATGAATCCGACGGATGCTGGAACCGAAAGGTATTCGCCGGTCAGCACCAAGGCAAAGACGCCTCCAATCACGGCCAACGGGATATTGACCAGGACCAAGAGCGCTTGTCGGATCGAACCGAAGGTCGTGAACAGCAGCACGAAGATGAGGCCGATCGCCACCGGTACCACGATGGAGAGACGCGCGGCCGCGCGTTGCTGATTCTCGAACTGGCCGCCCCAGGTGAGCCTGTAACCTCCCGGCAACGGCAAATCCGTCGCGACCTTCTGCCGGGCCGCCTCAACGAATCCGACCATGTCGCGGCCGCGAACGTTGGCTCGCACAACGCTCATCCGGTTCCCGTTCTCGCGATTGACCACGACGGGACCATCGACCCGATGAATGCGGGCCACTTGCGAGAGCGCCACATGCTGACCTGAGGCCAGAGTCAGCGGCAAGCTCGCAAGCAGTGTCGGAGCCTCGCGGGTTGTTTCGCTGCCGCGAACGAGGATCGGCGTGCGGCGCCCCTCTTCGAGCACCGTGCCGATCGTGCGGCCCTCGATCTGGGTGCGCAACGAATTGGAGATGGCATCCACAGTCAGACCGAGGCGTCCTGCCTCCATCCGATTCACAACAACGGTGTAATATTGCGCGCCCTCGTTGAGAGTGGTGTAGACGTCCTCGGCGCCGTCGATACCGGACAAGATCGCGGATAGCTTGCTGGCGATCTCATTGAGTTTGGCGATATCAGATCCAAAGATCTTCACTGCGACATCGCCGCGAACGCCGCTGATCATTTCCTGCACCCGCATGTCGATCGGCTGGGTAAAGCTGAGCGATAGTCCCGGGAAATTGCTGAGAACCTGCCGCACCTCCTCAATCAGGGCAGATTTGTCGACCGTCTTTCGCTCCTCCGCGGGCTTCAGAACCAGGAAGGTATCGGTCTGATTGGGTCCCATTGGGTCGAGGCCGAGTTCATCGGACCCGGTCCGGGCCACGATGCTTTTGACGTCAGGGACTTGCGCGAGAATTGCGGACTGAAGCCGCGCATTGATCGCGTTCATTTCATCAAGGTTGATTGATGGCAAAGCCTCGACGCTCACAATGATGTCGCCTTCGTCCATGGTCGGCATAAAGGTCTTGCCGAGCTGGGTGTAGGCATAGCCTGCGGCAACGAGGGCCATGACTGCCGCTACGACGATCTTGCGCTCGTTGTTCAGAGCCCAATCAAGTGCAGGTGCATAAAGCCGGGACGCAATTCGGATCAACCATGGTTCGTGGTGCGACGTGTTCTTCAGCAGAAACGAAGTTGCCACGGGGATGACCGTCAGCGCCAAGAGCAGCGAACCGCCGAGCGCGAATATGATCGCGAGCGCCACAGGGATGAACAACTTCCCTTCAAGTCCTTCGAGTGTCAACAGCGGCACGAATACGATGATGATGATCAGAACGCCCGATGCGACCGGCTGGAGCACCTCGCAGACCGAGCGATAGATGATATGGACGAGCGGCGCGGCCCTTCCTTGTGGTTCCTTGGCGAGATTTCCGACGACGTTTTCGACCACCACCACCAGCGCGTCGATCAGCATGCCAATAGCGATGGCAAGGCCGCCAAGACTCATCAGGTTTGCCGACATTCCGACGATGCGCATGATGATCAGTGCGATGACGATCGCGAGCGGCAGGCTGAGGGCGATCACCAGGGAGGCGCGCCAGTTACCGAGAAACAGCAGGAGAAGGACAACGACCAGGACGGTCGCTTCGCCCAGCGCGCGAATGACGGTACCAACCGCGCGGTCCACCAGCCGACCGCGGTCGTAGAAGACCTGGATACTAACGCTCCGAGGGAGCGATTGCTGAATCTCGTCAAGGCGAGCTTGAACGTCGGCCACGAGTTGGCGCGCATTGGCGCCGCGCAGACCAAGAACAAGGCCTTCGACCGTTTCGCCCTTACCATCCGAAGTGACAGCCCCGTATCGCGTCAGCGAGCCCAACTGAACACGGGCAATGTCCTGGACCCGGATCGGAACGCCCTCCTTGGTATCGACGACGATTTGCCTGATGTCGTCGATGGTCCGAATGCTGCCTTCGATACGGACAAGCGCACTGTCTTCGCCCTGATTGACACGGCCGGCGCCGTCATTGCGGCTGTTCGTCTCGATGGCACGCCGAAACATCTCATAGGAAATGCCGCGCGCCGCAAGCGCGTCGTTGAGAGGAACGATCTCAAACGCCCGGACATTTCCCCGAGCGCATTGACATCGGCCACTCCCGGCACCGTCCGCAACGCCGGACGGATCACCCAATCGAGCAGACTTCGCCGTTCGGCGAGTGAAAGATCCGCACTTTCGATGGTGAACATGAACATTTCGCCGAGCGGGCTTGTGATCGGAGCCAGTCCGCCGCTCACCCCTTCTGGCAAGTCGCGGTTGATGTTGGCCAGACGTTCGGACACTTGGTTGCGTGCCCAGTAGATGTCAGTGCCATCCTCAAAATCGACTGTGACGTCGGCCAGCGCGTATTTGGTGGTGGAGCGCAGGATTTTCTTGTTTGGCAACCCAAGGAGTTCGAGCTCGATCGGCACGGTGACCCGCTGTTCCACCTCCTCCGGCGTGAGGCCCGGCGCTTTCATGATGACTTTGACTTGTACGGGCGAGACATCAGGAAACGCGTCGATCGGCAGACTGGGCAGCAGGACCAGCCCGGCGCCGATCAATAGCAGCACGCCAAGAACGACGAACAGCCGCTGGGAAAGTGCGAATGCGACGAGGCGTTCGAGCACGACTAACCTGCCCCCAGCTTCAGCAGGATTCCGCGGAGTGCCGAGACGCCGCTGACCGCCACTTCGTCCTTATCCGTGAGGGGGGCGAAGACCACGACATGATCCTGGTCCTCCTCAAGGAGCGTGACCGGCATCAGACGAAAGCCACCCTGCGTAGACACGAATACGGACGCTTGTTCACCGCGCCGGACGAGCGCGCTGTAAGGGAGCTCCCACGCGGTTTCCCGCTTGGAGGCGAAGGAGATTCGAGCAGCGGCAGTCTGCCCCGGTCGCAGGTCGCCAGAGTTCGGCACCTCTGCCCTGACCAGCACGGTTTGTGTCGCCGGATCTGTTGTTTCAGAGACCAGCACCACCTGGCCTGGAGGTTCGTAACCGTCGACTTCCACCCTCGCACCTTGCCGAATGGCTTTAATGTTCGATGCCGGTACCGCGATCTCAACCCAGAGCGGAGAAAGCTGTGCGACCTTAATCAGTGGTGCCGATTGCTCCACGCGTTGGCCGGGAGAAACGGCAGTATCAATGACGGTCGCCGGCCGCGGCGCGGCAACCGTAAGGGTCCCACTAATCGCTGCCTCGCTAGTCAGCTTCGAGATTGCCTCATCGGAAAGGCCACTGAGTCGGAGCACCTGCCGGCGCTCCGCGACTGCAATGCTTGCCTGCCGCGCCTCCGCTTGGCTCCCCTCGAGAACACGCTGCGGCACCGCGTTACCTTGAAACAACTGGGTGTTGCGGTTGAGTTGCTGGGCAGCCAGGACGTCCTGAGCAACGGCATGCAGATAATCGCGCTGCTGCGACACAAAGCTTGGGCTCTCCATCGTGGCGAGCGATTGTCCAGCAGCGATGCGATCACCACGCGCCACTGAAAGACTGATCACCATGCCAGCCACAGGAGCACTGACGACCCACAATTGCGGGGTAGGGATGACGATCTGGGCGGGATAAGGCAGCGTCTTGTCGGTTGGGCTCGCAACAGGATGAACCACGCGGATGCCCAGGCTCGTTGCCTGCTCAGGACTGAGCTTTAGCTGGTCCTCGGCCATCGACATCGACGGCAGAGCCATGACTGCTGCCGCAATGAGGATGCGAGCCATACTCCTCCGTGAGAGCGCCGATGAATTCAGATGCATTGCCTAGATCCTGTTGCAGCGATTGAGATTGGAGATTTGGCCTTTCGGGCCGACTGTTCTCTGATCTGCATGTCAGCGGTTGATATTCCTCAAGAGCTCCTGGTCTTCTTGCTGGCCAGGAAACTGTCGAGCAAGGTCAGCAAATTGTAAGCCGTCGTGAAGTCGAAGATGCGATCGTTTCTCCTCTTGAAGAGCCCGAGAGTCTAGGAGCGGCAGATTTCGGAGCGACTGTCGCTTTCAGCCCGCCGAGCTCCGAACTCGAGAGTTCAAGACCCCACTCGTATGCGTCCAGGACATCCTGAACGATGGCAAGCCCCAGGCCCGCAGCCCCGCCTCGCTCGTCAAGGCGAGTGCCGCGTTCGAGCACGTGTGAGAGGTGTGTCGGCTCGATGCCTTCGCCATCGTCATCGACAACAAGGGATGGCCGGTTGTCATCGGCGGTAATGCGGACACATCCCGCGGCATGGCGGGCAGCGTTTTCGATCAGATTCCCGAGCACTTCCGCAAGGTCGGTCCTATCGAGCGGGAGACAAAAATCATCGGCGACAAAATTCTCGAAGCTCACTCGCGCGCCGTCGGGGGTGCGCGACAGAGTCGCTAGGATCGCCTCCACGAGCGGCTTCACGGACGCGGATGTTGCCGCGCCGCCTCTGCCTCGCCCGCGAACCCTGGCGCGCGCGAGTTCGCGGTCGACGTGGCGGCCCATGGCTTCGCTCACAGCTTCAATACTCTCAGCGATCTCGTGTTCGCCCCGATCCCGGAGGCACGAGGCATCGGCCGCAAGGGCTGCCAGAGGCGTCTTCAGGCCGTGCGCCAGGTCCGCAGCACGACCGCGGGAGCGCTCGATTTCATGCTCCTGCGCAACGATGAGTGCGTTGACCTCGTCGACAAGGGGCATGACTTCGGTCGGGACCGACGACGGCAACTGACGGACCCGGCCTGCTCTGATATCAGCCACCCCGCGGCATAATGTGGCCAGCGGACGCAAGCCGACGCTCACCTGAACCCAGGTCGCAATGGCCAGAACGCAACCGAGAAGGACAAGTGCGATCGAGAGATCCTTGGCGAACGCCGAGGTCGCCTCTGACACCCGCACCAGGTCCTCGGCGACGGCAAGGCGGATGGTCACCGGCTTCCCGTCCGCGGAAAGCACGACCGCGCGCTCGGCTACCAGCACGCGCTGGCCACCGGGGCCGGAAGCTTCGTGCTGGTGCGTTTCGCCAAGGCTCAGCCGATCCGCTGGGAGCTCCATGGCAAAATCCCACAGTGAGCGCGAGCGAAGCAACTGTCCGTGATCATCGCCGACCTGCCAATAGAGCCCAGAAAGAGGCTCTGCAAACCGTGGATCGACGGGGACTTGCGTCAGCACCAACTTACCTTGAGGGTCAACGTCGATATTCGCGAGAAGCTGTTTCAGATGGACGTCCAGATCTTGAGCCAGGGTGCGCGAGACATGCCGCTCGAAGACCACAACGAGCGCGCCGCCCGCGATCCCAAGCGCGATCAAGATCGCGACGATGCCGCCGGCAAAAAGCCGGAGCCGGAGCGAATGCCGGTTCATGCGGACGCTTCCGGCATCAGATAGCCGAATCCTCGACGGGTCTCGATTGCGTCGGCGCCCAGCTTCTTGCGTACTCGGCCGACCAGAACCTCAAGCGTGTTCGAGTCGTGCTCCTCGCCGTGACCGTAGACGTTCTCGTCAATCTCCTGCTGCGACACCACACGCCCGCGATTTCGAAGGAGATGGGCGACAAGCCGGTACTCGAGAGGCGAAAGCGCAATTGGCACACCGCGGCGGGTCACCTTCATCTGCCGCTCGTCAAGCATGATCTCACCCGCAGTGAAGAGTGAAGAACTGTGCCCCGCCGAACGCCGCACGATAGACCGCAGCCGCGCCAACAGCTCCTCCATCCGGAACGGCTTTGGCAGATAGTCGTCTGCGCCGGCATCGATCCCGTCCACGCGCTCGGCCCAGGTTCCCCTTGCGGTGAGGATCAGAACGGGCATATGGCGGTCGTTGGCGCGCCAGCGCTTAAGGACCGCGAGACCATCCATGCCCGGCAGACCCAGGTCGAGAATGATGGCGCCGTAGTTTTCGGTATCGCCGAGGAACCAGGCGTCCTCGCCGTTGGCAACGGTTTCAACCACGTAACCGGACGTTTCGAGCGCGCGCGAGACATCGGACGCGATCCTCTGGTCGTCCTCGACAACAAGCACGCGCATCACTTCTCCTTGGTCCGTTCGATTTCGCCGCTGCGGGCATCGACGTGGATTTCGAACAGACGCCCCTTCTCATCGACGACGCGCAATTCGTACATCCAGGCGCCGGCTTCCCGCTCGAGCTTCACGTCGACGACGTCGCCGGGAAGCTTCCCCTTAATCGCATTCAGAATGTCGGCAAGCGGGCGAATTTCACCGGCCTCGACGGCCCGTCGCGCATCGTCGTGGTCGCGCGGGAATGCCGGCGTTCCGCCGCCCGCAACCAAAAGGGCAACGACAAAGAACAGGGCACGAATTCGATGGGGGCGTGAAGTCATGAACCAACTCGTCATCCGGAAGATATGGATGCCAGATATCACCTGACAACTCGCTGACTTGCCTCAACAGGCGTAGGTCAGCCCGGTTCTGGCAGGTTGCACCGCATCGCCGGCGCATGGTGCGGCCGGTCACCGTCAGGAGATACCAATGCGCAAGATCGTCACTCTTACCGTTGCCGCCGTGACCCTCGGGGCTGCGACCGCCCAGGCCGGCAGCCTTGGCAAACCATGCACGTCCGCCCCCGAGGCCCAGTGGCTGCCGATGGCGCAACTGCAGACCAAGGTCGAGGCCCAAGGCTACAAGGTCCAGAAGGCCAAGCTCAAGAACGCCTGCGGCGAGATCTACACACTCGACAAGAACGGCAACCGGGTCGAGCTGTTCGTAGATCCGACGAACGGCCAGATCATCGGCCAGATGTAGTGGTTCGCAAATGAGAACCGTGAGCAACACGATCGGAGCCGGCGGCGCGATGCCGCCGGCCACGGTCAAAGTCTGGGATCCGTTCGTCCGGATCTTCCATTGGTCGCTGGTGAGCTTGTTCGTTCTTGCCTACGCCACCGGTGACGAGGTCGAGCGGGTCCACGTCGCGGCAGGCTACGCTATCGTCGGCCTCCTCGCGATTCGCATCGTTTGGGGCTTCGTTGGACCGCAGCACGCGCGTTTTTCGAACTTCGTTCGTTCGCCACGCGATGTATTCGCCTATCTTCGGGACGTTGCCCTACTGAGGGCACCGCGCTACATCGGGCACAACCCGGCAGGTGGCGCCATGATCTTGGCGCTGCTGGTCGCGCTGGTCGGCACGTGCGCGACGGGCTACATGATGACCACGGACGCCTATTGGGGCTCTAAGCTGATCGAACACATCCACGAATTCCTGGCCAATCTGACCGTCGGCTTGGTCGTGGCGCATATCCTTGGCGTGCTGGTCGCGAGCTTCGAGCATCGCGAGAACCTGGTTGCGTCCATGATCTCCGGCCGCAAGAGAGCTGCCGACTGAGCGGCCCTCCCACCAAACCCGTCAACTCCAACTGGAGCATCCTGTGCCAGCCACCCCTCACATCGAAAAGCACTTCACCGCCTCCGAAAGCGTCCGTGACGTCGTGATCGGGATGGCCGACGGCCTTACGGTCCCTTTTGCACTGGCGGCCGGCCTTTCCGCAGCCGTCGCCAACACGAACGTGATCGTCACTGCCGGATTGGCCGAGGTCACCGCCGGCGCGATCGCGATGGGGCTCGGCGGGTATCTCGCTGCACGTACGGATGCCGAACACTACGCTGCCGAAGAACAGCGCGAGCAGCACGAAATCGACCACCTGCGCGAGCGGGAGATCGACGAGGTTGCGCAAATTTTCCGCGAGTATGGCCTCGAAGGAGATGCGCTCAAGTCCGTCGTCGCCGCAGTCGCGGCGGACCGGCAGCGATGGGGCGACTTCATGATGCGCTTCGAACTGGGATTGGAGCGTCCCGATCCGAAACGTGCGCCGATCAGCGCCGCCACAATCGGAGGCTCATACGTGGTCGGCGGCCTGATTCCGCTCGTGCCCTACATGTTCACCCAGAACATCGGAACGGCGCTACAGATCTCGGTCGCCGCAACCGGCGTCGCCCTGCTTTGTTTCGGGGGCGTCAAAGGCCATTTCACCGGCGTCAATAAGATCAAGTCGGGGCTGCAAACCTTGCTCGTCGGGGGATTGGCAGCCGGGGCGGCCTACTGGCTTGCACACGTGTTCGGATAGATCCTTGAGCCGTCCGCGGACAGTCGTGCCGATCTCCTGAGCGAATCCCGATGAAGCATTCCTCGCCGCCGCCAGGCGCGCCTACGTCATTGCGGTGTTGTCGGACGAAGCGGTGAAATCACTGCACCCGAAAAAACAAGAGTCCATTGGACGTGACAACGACGACCGAGGACCATAAGCGACGTTGGCGGGATCGCATATCGTCAAGATCATGCATTTTCCATTCATGCATCTACCATAAGACTTTCATGTGATCTTGCGTCGTGATGGCGCGCGTCTTGCCCGGCGAGCGCTCTCAGCTCTCCTGATGCTCTCAGCTCTCCTGATTATGTTGTATCGCTCGACGGATCACCTCAGACGCCGTGGTGCTCCCATGAAGAACTTGACCCATAGCGGATGCGTCCATTCCACGGAAACGATCGCATCATCAAAGTCCGGGATCAAACACCTAGCCTGATCCCTGCATCGGTGTCGGATAGCATCGCGAAACACCAGTCCGCGATGCGGACGGCATCGGGCGGCAATTCCCGCGCCGTCCCGTCGGCGAATGCGAGGAAGGCCGGCAGGTTTCGCCGGTTCACGCCCACAAGCACCGGAAGGCCGCGCTCCAGCGCATCGGCAATCGACGTCGCAAGACCTTTGCCTTCCGCTTCCTGCTTGCCGAATTTGTTGACCACCAGCAGTTCCGCCCGGTCTAGCGCTTCCGCGACCCACAGCGCCGATTGTTCCAGCGCGCCCGCGTCCAGTCGGCAGCCGCGCGCCTCCGCGCCGCGATCCACGCTGATCCGCACCGTTGGCCCCTCGGGCAGCAGGCGCAAATCCATGTCGCAGCGGGAACGGTCGCTCCGCTCGATATTGGTCTGTACGGTCCCTGCCATCGCCACGCCATGCGTTTCCAGCCGTTCGACGACTTCGGCCAACAGCAGGTCGATCCGGCCCTCTCCCTGCTCGGTCACATAGCCGAGTTTCATCGTGACGTTTCCGCTTGTTTGAGCATGATCCATTCCGAAAACCGGCTCCCGCTGCCGGGGGTCATGCTCCATCCCGGAAGGGAAGAAATTCCAGCATGTCGTCGTGCCCTATGTGATCGGTTTCCGGCGGGATCAGCAGCAGCCCATCGGTCTGCGCGAGTAGCGCCACCCGGTGCGAAACGTCCAGCGCTGTCACCTCCGCCGTCCGGATGCCATGACTGTCATAGCCGCCGAGGCGCGCCGGCAGAAACTCGCACCGCCCCGGCTGTCGCACCCGCTCGAAGCCGGCCCGCACGATGATGCGGCGAGGGCCTGTTTCGCTGATCCCCGCCAAGGCTTTCGCAATATGCGCGCCGATCACATGCCAGCAGACGAACACCGCGACCGGATTGCCCGGCAGGCCGAGATAGAGCGCGCCACCGATCCGCCCGATCATCAGCGGCTTGCCGGGCTTCATGGCCACTTTCATGACCTGCGCGGTGCCACCCGCCGCGCTCAGGACCACCGGCATATGATCCTCGTCGCCGACGGAGACGCCGCCGGTGCTCACCACCAGATCGGTGTCGCGCGCCGCCTGTTCCAGCACTTGCCGCAGCCGGGCGGGACGGTCGGGAACCGCACCCATGTCGATGGCTTCGATCCAGGGCAGCGCGAGCAGCCCTTGCAGCAACGAGCGGTTGGCGTTCCAGATCTGCCCGGGTACCAGCGGCGTGCCAGGCGGACGCAGTTCGGAGCCGGTGCTGAAGAAGGCGACCCGGAGACGGCGGCGGACGATAACATCGCCGCAACCAATGGAGGCCAGCAGCGCGGCCGCGCGCGGGCCGATGCGCCGCCCCGCCGGCATGATTTCGGTGCCCGCGGCGAGGTCCTCGCCGGCGCGTCGAATGTTTTCACCCCATCGCGGGCGCCTGTCGAGCCAGACCGCGCGTCCTTCCGGCCGCGTCCTTTCCTGGGCGACCACGGCATCGCAGCCGGGCGGAACGGGCGCGCCGGTGAAAATGCGAAGGACCGCGCCGGGTGGAAGCGGCGCGTCGCCGGCATCGCCGGCCGCCACCCGGCCCGCCACCGGCATGCGCCACGGCCCCTCGCCGGCGAGGTCGGCGAGGCGCACCGCATAACCGTCCATCGCGGAATTGTCGAACATCGGTAACGGACAGGGGGCCCGCACCGCCTCCGCAAGCACCCGCCCATGGGCCTCCTCGAGCGGCAGCTTTTCCTTTTCCGCTACAGGCTCGACCAGCGCCAGTGCCCGATTGAGCGCGACGCTGACGGAGACCAGCCGGCCCGGCTGCGGCTCGGTGTCACAGTCGCAATAGAACGGATCGGAAAGCGCGGCCGGGGATATCATGCCGACTGTTGTGTTTCAGCGAGATCGATGCCGGTGATCTCGGCGCGCGCCGCCAGCGCCTCGACATAGGCGCGGCTACCGCGCACCCAGTCCGCCTTCTCCTGGGCCTCGCGCAGATGCGGCTGCACCGCGGGGAAGGGCAGGACCTCGCCCCGCACCCGCGCATCCAGCCGGATCAGGTGAAAGCCGAAGCGGCTTTCCACTGGCGCGTCGGAAATGCTGCCTTCGTCCATGGCGCACAGCGCCAACTCGAACTCCGGCACCGTATCGCCGGAGGCTAGCTGGCCGAGCAGGCCGGCATTGGTGCGCGAGGGGCAGGCGCTGTAGTCCGCCGCCAGCGCGGCGAAGCGGCGCGGATCGCGTTGCAATTCGGCGAGCACCTTCTCGGCGCTGGCGCGCGCGGCGGCGCGGGCCTCGGCATCGTCGGGCGCGGCGGGAAACAGGATATGCGCGGCCTCGAACAGCGACGGACCGCGGAAACGGTCCGGCGCATGGTCATAAATTTCGCGCAGCCGTGCCTCGTCGATCTCGGCCGGAGCAATGGCGCTTTCGAGAAGCTGGCGGATCGACGCCTCCTCCTCCGTTTCCCACTGTCCCTCGGCAAGCTCGATCGGAGACGGCGTAATTTCTCGCGCCCGCGCCTCCTGCAACAGCACCTCGCGCAGCACCAGCGCCCGCGCCGCCGCCTTCCAGGCCCAGCCGGGCTTTCCTTTCGGCGCCGGATGGTTCTGCGCTTCCGCCGCGATCAATTCGGCGGCGATGGTGACGCCGTTGACGGTGACCGGCACCGGCACGCGGGTGAGATCGACGACTATCATTCGCCCAACTCCATGCGAGGCCCCGGCAGCGGCGCGAGCCCCGTGCGCGCCGGCTTTGCCCCGCGCCGCGAGCGCACGATCTGATAGCCCGGCCGCCACAGATAGCGCACCGGCGCGGAGAAGATGTGGACCAGCCGGCTGAACGGGAACAGCAGGAAAATGGTCAGGCCGAGCAGGATATGCGCCTTGAACAGCCAGGGGACATCGGTGATGTAATCCGCCGCTCCGCCGCGCATATAGATGATGCCCTGCGCCCAGTTCATGAACTTCACCATCTCGTCGCCGTCGAGATGGCGGAGCGAGACGAGAATGGTTGCGAGCCCGAGCACCAGTTGCGCCATCAGCAGCACCATGATGCCGGTGTCGGCCAAGCTGGAATTGGCGCGGATGCGCGGATCGAACAGTCGCCGATGCAAGAGCAAGAGGCCGCCCACCAGCGCCATGGCCCCGGCCACACCGCCAGCGACGACCGCAAGGAGTTGCTTCGCGCCGTGGCTGATGCCCATGGCGTCGAAGATCTGGATCGGCGTCAGCAGCCCCACCAGATGGCCGGCGAAGATCGTCAATACGCCGACATGAAACAGCACCGAGCCTGCGATGAACTGGCGCTTGCGCAGCAACTGGCTCGACTTCGATTTCCAGGTGAAGGGATCGCGCTCGTAGCGGGCGATGCTGGCCATCACCATCACCGTGATGGCGATGTAGGGATAAATGCCGAAGAGGAAATTGTGCATCGTCGTCTCCCGTTCACTGCACGCCTGGCGCGGGCGGCAGGTCCATCCGCGCAAGGATGTCGCGGCTGACGGGACAGCCCGCATTCGGGTCCGGCCCAAAGGTGACCTGCGCCTCCTCCCACACCGCGTCGAGGGCTGCGAGGTCTTCCGGGTTGTCGTCCTTCATGGACCGCAGCGCTTGCGCCTCCTCGGTCTCGGGATCGGCGGAGGCGAACGTCACCAGCGCGTCGAGCGCGGCCGCGTAGGCCGCCTCGCGCCGCGACAGCCGCTCCGCCAGCGCGACCAGGATGTGGCCGGCATCGGCGAGAATGCCGCGTGATTCCGCGACAGGCCGGGTGGACAGAAACTCCAGCAGCACCGGCAGATGGTCGGGCAATTCGGATCCCGCGAGATCGAAGCCGCCGGCGCGATAGGTTTCGAGCAGGTCGACCATCGCTCCGCCGCGGTCGCGGCTCTCGCCGTGGATGTGCTCGAACAGATTGAGCGACAGCGTGCGCGAGCGGTCGAACAGGAGCACGTAACGCTCCTGAAGATCGTAGAGGTCGTCCGTCTCGAGCGAGACGAGCAGCGGCTCGAGGGCGGCAATACTCGCGCGCGACAGCAGGCCCTCGCCGAGCACCGCGCGGATCGCTGGGACCGCTATTTGCAGATCGCGGCTCGGATAGGTCAGCAAAGCCGACAACGCCTTGAAGGTCTTCATGCGATGAACTCCTGCGGGCTGCGGAACTTCTTGCCGCCGAACAGCGACCTGCCCGAATGCCCGCCCGAGCAGCCATTGCCATCGGTGAAGCCGCAGCCGCCCCGGAGGTCGTAGGCGTCCTCGACCAGTTCGCGATGGGTGGTCGGAATGACGAAGCGGTCCTCGTAATTGGCGATCGCCAGCAGCTGGTACATCTCGTCGATCTGCTGCGGCACGAGGCCGACGCGCTTGGCGACGCCGAGATTGACGACGCCGTCCACCGTCTTCGAGCGCATGTAAGCGCGCATCGCCAGCATGCGCTCCAGCGCCGCGACGATCGGCGCCTCGTCGCCGGCTGTCAGCATGTTGGCGAGATAGCGCACCGGAATGCGCAAGGAGCGCACGTCGGGCATGTTGTCCTGCGCCGCGATCTTGCCGGCCTCGGCCGCGTTCTGGATCGGCGACAACGGCGGCACGTACCAGACCATCGGCAGCGTGCGGTATTCCGGATGCAGCGGGAAGGCGATCTTCCATTCCATCGCCATCTTCCAGATCGGCGAATTTTGCGCGCCCTTGATCCAGTCTTCCGGGATGCCCTCGGCGCGCGCGGCGGCGATCACCTGCGGGTCGTTCGGATCGAGGAAGACGCCGAGCTGGGCGTCATAGAGGTCCTTCTCGTTCTCAACGCTGGCGGCGTCGGCGATGCGGTCGGCGTCATAGAGCATCACGCCGAGATAGCGGATGCGTCCGACGCAGGTTTCCGAGCAGACCGTCGGCTGACCGCTCTCCAGCCGCGGATAGCACAGAGTGCATTTCTCGGATTTGCCGGTCGACCAGTTGTAGTAGATCTTTTTGTAGGGGCAGCCGGACACGCACATGCGCCAGCCGCGACATTTCTCCTGGTCGATCAGCACGACGCCGTCATCCTCGCGCTTATAAATCGCGCCGGAGGGACAGGAGGCGACGCAGGCCGGGTTGAGGCAGTGCTCGCACAATCTCGGCAGGTACATCATGAAGGTGTTTTCGTACTGGCCGTAGATTTCCTTCTGGATGCCCTCGAAATTATAGTCCTTCGAGCGCTTGGCGAACTCGCCGCCGAGAATCTCCTCCCAGTTCGGGCCCCACTCGATCTTCTCCATGCGCTCGCCCGAAAGTTTCGAGCGCGGGCGCGCGGTGGGGAACGCTTTCATCTCCGGCGCGGATTTCAAATGGTCGTAGTCGAAATCGAACGGCTCATAGAAATCGTCGATCTCGGGCAGATCGGGGTTGGCGAAGATATTCGCCAGGATGCGCCATTTGCCGCCCTGCTTCGGCTGCAAGGCACCCGATTTCGTGCGGGTCCAGCCACCGTTCCAGCGCTTCTGGTTCTCCCAGTCCTTGGGATAGCCGATGCCGGGCTTGGTCTCGACATTGTTGAACCAGGCGTATTCGACGCCTTCGCGGCTGGTCCAGACGTTCTTGCAGGTCACGGAGCAAGTGTGACACCCGATACACTTGTCGAGGTTCAGCACCATTCCGATCTGAGCACGTACCTTCATTCCGCGGCCTCCGTCGTCCGTGTTGCGGGTTGGTCGAGCCAGTTGACCTTGGACAGTTTGCGCACGATCACGAACTCGTCGCGGTTGGAGCCGACCGTACCGTAATAGTTGAAGCCGTAAGCAAGCTGGGCGTAGCCGCCGATCATGTGGGTCGGCTTCAGCACGATGCGGGTGACAGAGTTATGAATGCCGCCGCGCTTGCCGGTGAGCTGGCTGCCGGGCGTGTTCACGATCTTCTCCTGCGCGTGATACATGAACATCGAGCCTTCCTTCATGCGCTGGCTGACCACGGCGCGGGCGGTGATGGCGCCGTTGGCGTTGAAGACCTCGACCCAATCATTATCGACCAGCCCCGCTTTTCCGGCGTCGACCTCCGAAATCCACACCACCGGACCGCCCCGATTGAGCGTCAGCATCAGGAGGTTGTCGCTGTAGGTGGAGTGGATGCCCCATTTCTGGTGCGGGGTGAGGAAGTTCAGCACCACATGCGGCTCGTTAGCACCGAGCGCGCGCGTCGCCGTCTCGCCGACTGTCTTCAGGTCCACTGGCGGACGCCAGGTGACGAAGCCCTCGCCAAAGGCGCGCATCCATTCGTGATCCTGATAGAGTTGCTGGCGGCCGGAGAGCGTGCGCCAGGGGATCAGTTCGTGGACGTTGGTCCAGCCGGCATTGTAGCAGACCTCCTCGCTTTCGATTCCCGACCAGGTTGGCGAGGAGATGATCTTGCGCGGCTGGGCGGCGATGTCGCGGAAGCGGATCTTCTCGTCTTCCTTCACCTCGGCCAGATGCTTATGGTCGCGGCCGGTGATCTTGCCGAGCGCCTGCCACGCCTTCACCGCCACCTCGCCATTGGTTTCGGGCGCGAGCATCAGGATCATCTCGGCCGCGTCGATGGCGGTGTCGAGACGGGCCATGCCCTTGGTTGCGCCTTCGTCGGTGACGGCGCCGTTCAGCGCCTTGAGATGATGCACCTCGTCCTTGGTGTCCCAAGCGATGCCTTTGCCGCCATTGCCAACCTTCTCCATCAGCGGGCCGATCGCAGTGAAACGCTTGTAGATGTTGGGATAGTCGCGCTCGACGGCGATATAGGCTGGCGCAGTGCGGCCGGGAATCAGATCGCACTCGCCGCGTTTCCAGTCGCGCACGACGTCCTGCGCGATCTCGCCGGGGCTGTCGTGCTGGAGTGGCAGTTGCACAACATCCGTCTCGACGCCGAGGAAGCCGGGAACGACATCGGAGAATTTCCTAGCGATCGCCTTGAAGATTTCCCAATCGGTCTTCGACTCGTAGGCGGGGTCCACGGCTGCCTGCAACGGATGAATGAACGGGTGCATGTCGGACGTGTTCATGTCGTCCTTCTCGTACCAGCTCGCTGTCGGCAGAACGATGTCGGCATAGACCGCCGTCGTCGACATGCGAAAATCGATCGTTACCAGTAGGTCAAGCTTTCCTTCCGGCGCGTGCTCGTGCCACACCGCCTCCGCCGGCTTCGCCCTGCCCTCCGCGCCAAGATCCTTGCCCTGCACGCCGTGATCGGTGCCGAGCAGGTGCTTGAGAAAATATTCATGGCCCTTGCCGGAGGAGCCGAGCAGGTTCGACCGCCATACGAACAGGTTGCGCGGCCAGTTCTCCTGCGCGTCCGGGTCCTCACAGGACATCTGCAACGCGCCCGACTTCAAACGCTCGGCCACATAATCCTTGGCCTCGACGCCGGCTTCCTTCGCCGCGCGGCCGACCTCCAGCGGATTAGTTTTCAACTGCGGGGCCGAAGGCAGCCAGCCCATGCGCTCGGCGCGGATATTGAAGTCGATCAGGCTGAGTCTGGTCCAGTCGCCCGCCGGCGCGGTCGGGGATAGAATCTCTCCGGTACGCAGCGTCTCGTAGCGCCACTGATCGGTGTGGGCGTACCAAGCCGAGGTCGCGTTCATTTGGCGCGGTGGCCGCGCCCAGTCGAGTGCGAAGGCGAGCGCCGTCCAGCCGGTCTGCGGACGCAGCTTCTCCTGTCCGACATAATGCGACCAGCCGCCGCCCGACTGGCCGACGCAGCCGCACATCACCAGCATGTTGATGACGGCGCGGTAGTTCATGTCCATGTGGAACCAATGGTTCATCGCCGCGCCGATGATGACCATAGAGCGTCCGTTAGTTTTTTCGGCGTTGTCGGCGAATTCGCGCGCCACCTGGATGATCTTGTCGCGGCGGACGCCGGTGATGCGCTCCGCCCAGGCCGGCGTGAACGGCACGTCGTCACTGTAATCGCGCGCGACATGGTCACCGCCGAGGCCGCGGTCGAGGCTGTAATTCGCGCACAACAGGTCAAAGACCGTGGCGACTAACGCCTCTTCGCCGTCGGCCAACTTGAGCCGCTTCACCGGCACGTTGCGGGTGAGAACCTCGCCGCGGTCGTCGACGGCAAAACCATTCGTCGCCGCGCCGCCGAAATACGGGAAGTCGACACCCCTCACCTCGTCATGATCGGCCTTGTCGATCAAGCTGAGTTTTAGGCAGATGTCGTCGCGGCCCGCCTGCTCCTCGAGATTCCACTTGCCGGTCTCACCCCAGCGGAAGCCGATCGAGCCGTTCGGCACGACCACCTTGCTAGAAAGCTCGTCGAACCCGACCGTCTTCCACTCTGGATTGTTCTGCTCGCCCAATGCCTGGGCGAAGTCGGCCGCCCGCAACTGCCGGCCGGGAACCAGCCGGTCGTCTCGGCGATCGAGACGCACCAGCATCGGCATGTCGGAATATTTGCGGCAGTAGTCGGTGAAATAGGGCACCTGCCGGTCGAGATGGAATTCGCGGAGGATGACGTGGCCGAACGCCATGCCCAGCGCGGCATCAGTGCCCTGCTTGGCGTTCAGCCAGATATCGGAGAATTTTGCGGCCTCGGAATAGTCCGGGCAAATGACCGCGCTCTTGGTGCCCTTGTAGCGCACCTCCGTATAGAAATGCGCGTCGGGTGTGCGCGTCTGCGGCACGTTCGAGCCCCACAGCAGCAGATAGCCGGCATTGTACCAGTCGGCCGATTCAGGCACGTCGGTCTGCTCGCCCCAGGTCTGGGGGCTCGCGGGCGGCAAGTCGCAGTACCAATCGTAAAACGACATGCAGGTGCCGCCGAGCAGCGACAGATAGCGGGTGCCGGCCGCGTAGGAGACCATCGACATAGCCGGGATCGGGGAGAAGCCGAATACCCGATCAGGGCCGTATTTTTTCGCAGTATAGGCATTGGCAGCGGCGACGATCTCGGTCGCCTCATCCCAACTCGCACGCACGAAGCCGCCCTTGCCGCGGATACGCGTATAGCTCTCGCGCGCCTTCGGATCGTTCTGGATCGCCGTCCACGCCTCAATCGGCTCCATGGTCTTGCGCTTCTCGCGCCACAACTGCATCAGCCGGCCACGAACCAGCGGCGTCTTCACCCGGTTGGCGCTATAGAGATACCAGCTATAGGACGCGCCCCGCGCGCAGCCGCGCGGCTCGTGGTTGGGCAGATCCGGCCGCGTGCGCGGATAGTCGGTCTGCTGCGTCTCCCAGGTGACGATGCCCGACTTGACGTAGATCTTCCAGGAGCAGGAGCCGGTGCAGTTCACGCCATGGGTCGAGCGCACGATCTTGTCGTGCTGCCAACGGCGGCGATAGGCGTCTTCCCAGTCACGGTTCTCGATCGTGGTCTGGCCGTGACCACCAGCGAACGTGTCCTTGCGCAACGTCGTCAGAAAGTTCAGGCGGTCCAGAAGCTGGCTCATGGCTCACTCCTTGAATTACTGGGCTGGGACGACGACCGCCGGAATCCGGCCGCGTTCGATGTCGTGCAGCAGTCCGCCGCGGCGGGTGTAGACCGCCCAGGTGACGGCGAAACACACCACGTAGAAGATGAGGAAGGCCCACAGCGCCGCCAGCGGTGATCCGGTCATGCCAATCGAGGTGCCGTAGGCTTTCGGAATGAAGAAACCGCCATAGCCACCAATCGCGCTGGTGAAGGCAATGATTGCGGCGGCCTCACGGTCGGAGCGGCGACGCTGCTCGAGCGGATCCTCTCCGGGCGCCAGCCGCGCGATCTCCTTGCGCATGATCACCGGGATCATCTGGAAGGTCGAGGCGTTGCCGACGCCGGTGAAGAAGAACAACGCCATGAAGGAGGCGAAGAAGCCCGCGAAGGAGCCGGCCTGCAACGACCAGATCACCGCCAACACCGACACGATCATGCTGGCGAAGACCCAAAAGGTGACGCGCCCGCCGCCGACCTTGTCGGACAGCCAGCCCGTGCCCGCGCGGCTCAGCGCGCCGACCAGCGGACCGAGGAAGACAAATTTCAGCGCGTCGATCTCGGGGAAGGCAAGCTTCGACAGCAGCGGGAAGCCAGCCGAATAACCGAGGAAGGAGCCGAAGGTGCCGACATAGAGCAGGCACATGACCCAGTTGTGGGTGCGGCTGAATATCACCGCCTGCTCGCGGAAGCTCGCTCGCGCATCGGCGATGTCGTTCATGCCAAGCCAAGCAGCCGCGGTTGAGGCGAGGATCATGGGCACCCAAATGAAGCCAGCGTTCTGCATCCACAGGCGACCGCCGGTGGACAGTTCCTGCGGCGCACCGCCCAGCGCGCCGAAGATGCCGGTCGTGATGGCCAGCGGCACCAGAAACTGCATGACCGAAACGCCCAGATTGCCGAGCCCAGCATTCAGCGCCAGCGCATTGCCCTTCTCGGCGCGGGGGAAGAAGAAGCTGATATTGGCCATTGAGGAAGCGAAATTGCCGCCGCCGAAGCCGCACAAGAGCGCCAGCACCACGAAGATCAGATAGGGCGTGGACGGATCCTGCACCGCATGGCCGATGCCGATCGCGGGAGCCAGCAGCGAGGCGGTCGACAGCGTCGTCCACAAGCGTCCGCCGAAGATCGGCACCATGAAGCTGTAGAAAATGCGCAGCGTCGCGCCCGACAGCGCCGGCAGCGCCGCCAGCCAGAACAATTGATCCTGCGTGAAGTCGAAGCCGATCGCGGGAAGCTTCGCGATCACCACCGACCAGACCATCCACACCGCGAACGCCAGCAGCAAAGCGGGGATCGAGATCCACAGGTTGCGGCGCGCGATGCGGCGTCCCTTCTCCGCCCAGAATTGCGGATCCTCGGGCCGCCAGTCCTCGATCAGATGCGGCATCACCGTGCGATCGGGATCGTGAACGTCGGCCAGTTCGGGGAAATTGGGCAGCCGATCGAGCGCCGCGCCATGCGCCTGCCGCTCCATGTAGCGGATCGACAGATGCATCCAGGTCAGCGAGACCAGCACGATGAGGAACAGGAGCAGGAAGGCCGAGGTCCAGATGCCGGTGATGTCGAGCAGCACGCCGAACACGATCGGCAGGATGAAACCGCCAAGGCCGCCGATCATGCCGACCAGACCGCCGACCGATCCGACATGTTTCGGATAATAGACCGGGATGTGACGGAATACGGCGGCCTTGCCGAGGCTCATGAAGAAGCCGAGCGCGAAGGTCGTGGCGACGAACGGCCACAGGTCCATCTCGGTGGAGAAGGCAATCGGGCCGTTCTTGCCGCGGATGACATATTCGGTCGGCGGGTAGGACAGCATGAACAGCAACAGCAGCGAGAAGCCGAAGGTCCAGTACATGACCGAACGCGCGCCGAAGCGGTCGGAAAGCACGCCGCCATAGGCACGGAAGACACTCGCCGAGAGACTGAAGGTGGCTGCCGCCATGCCGGCGGTTTTCACGTCCACATGATAGACTTGCACGAGATAATGCGGCAACCACAGCGCCAGCGCCACAAAGCCGCCGAAGACAAAGAAGTAGTAGAGCGAGAAGCGCCAGACCTGGAGGTTCTTCAGCGGCGCGAACTGTTCGGCGAGACTCGGCGCGGCAACGCCCTGCTCCCGCCGTGCGGCGAAGTCCGGATCGTCCTTGGCCAGCAGATAGAACGCGACACCCATGATGGTGATGGCGGCGGCCCACACCTCCGCGACGCCCTGCCAGCCCCACACGATCAGCACGAAAGGAGCGAGGAACTTGGTCACGGCCGCGCCGACATTGCCCATGCCGAACATGCCGAGCGCGGTCCCCTGCCGCTCCTGCGGATACCATTTCGTGACGTAAGCGACACCGATGATGAAGGAGCCACCGGCAAGGCCGACGCCGAGCGCGGCCAACAGGAAGGTCCAGTAGCTGTTGGCCCAGGTCAGCGCGAAGGTGGCGATGCCGGTCAGAATCATCTGGGCCGAGAACACCAGCCGCCCGCCATAGCGCTCGGTCCATACACCGAGGATCAGCCGGGTCAGCGAACCGCTCAGCACCGGGGTCGCGATCAGCAACCCGTACTCAAATTCGGAAAGGCCGAGCTGGTCCTTGATCGACAGGCCGATGATGGAAAAGATCGTCCATACGGCGAAGCACAAGGTGAAGGAGAGAGTACTCAGCCACAAAGCACGTTGCTGGTCGGCGCGGCTGGGGAACGGTTGGCCAGTCATGGGTCGACTCCGAGTTTGCTTCCGGTGGCGTGGGAGGCATCAGCTCACATGCCAGGAACCATGACTGGTGATCATCGTCTTTGATAAATATCAAACACGGTTATGACCGTCCGACGAGTTGCCAGGCCGACAAAATACGCGCCTACGACCAATAAGCAGGTGATGATAGCTCGGCAGATTTGCCCGCGCTTCGTCATCGAACGACTAGGAGACGACAACACTGATTGGCGAGTCGTCGGCGCACGTCGAGCCAAATTTGCGGAATAGCAAACTGCCGCGCGCCGTTCCTGATATTGAGTATCCTTCAATGTCGATTTTCCGCACGACGTCGAAGCACGAGGGGTTTCCGGTGTACGAACACATATTGATCTCGAGCGACGGATCGGACCTCGCGCAGAAGGGCGTGGATCACGGCCTCAACCTGGCAAAGCAGCATGGCAGCAAAGTCACTGCCGTTACGGTGACTGAGCCACTCGGAGGACAGTTCGCATTCGCCTCCGATCTCTGGTCGCCGAGCCAGACTGAAATCGCGGCATATGACAAAACTCAGGCGGCAATCGCTGAGCGTATATTGGAGCGTATCAGGCAAAGCGCCGAGACACTGGGCGTACCCATCGAGACAGTTCACGTCTCATGGCGGTTACCGGCGAGCGCACTGGTCGAAACCGCGGATCAACGAGGCTGCAGCCTGATCGTGATGGCGTCTCATGGTCGCACAGGCATGGCTCAAACGATGCTCGGAAGCCAAACCGCGCGAGCGGTCTCGACTTCCAAGGTTCCGGTACTGGTCATTCGCTAGCATTGCTAACGGAGCGCGGATCATTGCAAAATGCTAACCGCCCGGCATCGCCGCTATCGCGCTAGAGCATCGGGCGCTCATTTGAATCCATATCCAGCGGCATTGAAGTAGTTTGAGCACTCTTGCGGTGTGAAGATGGCGCAGATGTTGCCGATGGCCTTCCAAAGATCGTCGATGGTTCTGACAGCC